>Ga0206940_1074_pt1 | contig 13312 bp, 12 predicted proteins | sample Alteio_BWOrgHeat_8_FD_152963 | JGI IMG/M metagenome (GOLD analysis project Ga0206940, IMG submission 152963) | Enriched cells from forest soil in Barre Woods Harvard Forest LTER site, Petersham, Massachusetts, United States -... | ecosystem: Environmental > Terrestrial > Soil > Temperate forest > O...
GATTGTTCAGAGGATGGATATCGCAGGCGATCATCGCCATCATCGCCCGGATAATGGCGCGATCGTTGGGGTTTGGCGGCAGGAGTGGCGGCGTGGGGTGCGTTTCCTCCAGCCATTCCAGGATGGCCGGGCTTTGCATGATGACCGCGCCGTCCTGCTCGATGGCGGGCACCAGCCCCTGTGGATTCAAGGCCTTATAGGCTTCGGACATGTGTTCGTTGGCGCGCAGGTTGTGCGCAATCTGATCGTACTCCAGCCCTTTCAAATTGAGAGCGATGCGGACGCGATAGGCGGCGGATGAACGCCAGTAAGTGTGCAGGATCATGATTATCTCGCCGGAAGAATTCTAGCCACACATGCGCCGAAGCCGATGCTGACGAAGCCTTTGGCGCTGGCGTGCGCCGTCAGCGTAACCTCATCGCCGTCCATGAGAAAGGTCCGCGTTTCGTCCGACGGCAGCGTAATTGGTGTTTTGCCGCCATCGCTCAGTTCGAGCAGGCTGCCGCAACTGTCGATCGTTGGGCCGGACAGGGTGCCGGTGCCGATCAGATCGCCTGGCGTCAGATCGCAGCCGTTGCTGGCATGATGGGTGACGATCTGCGCTACGGTCCAGTACATGTGACGGGCGTGGCTTTGGCTGAGTACCTGCGCCGGCAGGTTTTGCGCACGCATCGCTTCGGTCGAGAGGGTGACGCCGAGCTCGATATTCAGGCCGCCAGCCGCCTGATCGGATTCGTCCCACAGATAGGACAGAGGATGCGGATCGCCCTCCGGGCGTGGCGGCTGAGGGCTGCGAAACGGGATCAGCGCTTCGGGCGTCACCACCCACGGCGAGATCGTTGTGTGAAAATTCTTGGCGAGAAAGGGGCCTAACGGCTGATATTCCCACGCCTGGACATCGCGCGCCGACCAGTCGTTGAGCAGGCAGAAACCGGCGATATTCTGAGGCGCGTCAGCAATGGCGATGGGGTGGCCAAGCGCGTTGCCCTGGCCAATCCACACACCCAGTTCCAGTTCGAAGTCGAGGCGTTTGACAGGGACAAAAACCGGCGCTTCGGCGTCGGGCGCCTTTGTCTGGCCGTTGGGGCGCACGACCGGCACACCCGATGGCCGGATCGACGAGGCGCGGCCGTGATAACCGATGGGGACGTGCTTGTAGTTAGGCAGCAAAGGCGCATCGGGCCGGAACAGCTTGCCGACATTCATGGCGTGATGGATGCCGACGTAGAAATCCGTGTAGTCGCCGATCGTCGCCGGCAGGTGCAAAATGCAATCCGCGGCGTGATGCAGGTAGGGTTCAGCGGTATCGCGATAACGGCTGTTGGACAGCAGGTGCGACATTTGCGTGCGCAGGCTTTTGCGCAGGGCCGGCGTTGCGAAAACGTCGCGCAAATCACCCGGCACGTCGCGCGCCAGACCGGCGGCGATGAGGGCCTGCAGTTCGATAATCTCATCACCGATGGCCACACCGGGACGCGGTGCTTCGTCAGGCGGACTGAACATGCCGAACGGCAGGTTCTGGACCGGAAACTCGGCATGGCCCCTGGCGCTGACGACCCATGACGTCCGTTTCGGGTCGTGGGTTTCGTCACTCCGTATTGAAGGCATCGGGCAGTTCCGCTTTGGTGAAAAGGTCCCAGACCGTGTCGTAATCCGTCTGCAACAAGGGCGTCGTGGCCGCGAAAGCCGTGGGGCGCAGCACCCAGCGCGACTCGAACATAAAGGCCATGGTGTCGGCGATCTTGTGCGGCTTTAGCTCAGCACGCACGGCGTTTTCGTAAGATGCCTTGTCGGGGCCATGGGCATTCATGCAGTTGTGCAGCGAAGCGCCGCCGGGAGCGAAGCCTTCTGCCTTTGCGTCATAGGCGCCTTCGATCAGGCCCATGAATTCGCTCATGATATTGCGGTGAAACCACGGCGGCCGGAAGGTATGCTCGGTGACCATCCAGCGCGGCGGAAAGATGACGAAATCGCAATTGGCGATGCCGGCGTGCTCGGACGGCGAGGTCAGGACGGTGAAGACTGACGGATCCGAATGATCGAAACTGACGCTGTTGATGACGTTGAAACGGCGCAGATCATAGCGGCAAGGGGCGTGGTTGCCATGCCAGGCGACCACGTCGAACGGCGAGTGATTGAGCGTCGTCGTCCAGAGCTGGCCCTGGAACTTCTGGATCAGTTCACACGGCATATCGCTGTCTTCATAGGCGGCGACCGGCGTCTCAAAATCGCGCGGATTGGCCAGGCCATTGGCGCCGATGGGGCCAAGGTCGGGCAAGCGAAACGGTTGACCGTAGTTTTCCAGCACATAGCCGCGCGACGGGCCGGTCACCGCGACACGGAAACGGATGCCGCGCGGGATGAGGACAATCTGTAAAGGGGTTATCTCGAGGACGCCCATCTCGGTGGTGATCTTCAACGCGCCGTCCTGGGGAACGATCAGCATCTCGCCATCGGCATTGAAGAAGGCGCGCGTCATCGACTGGTTGGCGGCGTAGAGATGAATGGCGACGCCTGATTGCGTGGCGACATCGCCATTGCCGGCATAGGTGGCGAGGCCGTCGATAAAATCCGTCGGCGCAGCGGGCAAATCGAGTGGCGACCAGCGCAGGCGGTTGGGTGTAACAGGCGCTTCGCTGAACGGCGCGGAGTGCAGGTTGGGCGCGCCTGCATAAGGTTTGAACGGCGCATGGCTGGCGCTGGGGCGCAGGCGGTAAAGCCACGACCGGCGGTTGTCATGGCGCGGCGCGGTGAAGGCCGAGCCTGACAATTGCTCGGCATAGAGGCCGTATTGCACCTGTTGCGGTGAGTTCTGTCCAACGGGAAGCGCGCCCGTCACGGCTTCCGTCGCGAAATGATTGCCGAAGCCGGTCATATAACTAAGCATTTTTCCTCCCGGCTTTGACGCCCCCCACAACCATTCGCTATGCTCATGGTCCCCCTCCCTGCATGGCGGGGAGGTATAGGGTTAGAACTCTTGGGGCGCGGCGGTGGGGCCTTTCTTTCTAAGCGACCTTGATAACCCCACGGCGAATCTGATCAAGCTCAATCGACTCGAACAGTGCCTGGAAGTTGCCGTTGCCGAAGCCCTGATTACCCTTGCGCTGGATAACCTCAAAGAAAATAGGCCCGAAGGTGTTTTCGGTGAAGATCTGCAGCAAGATGCCTTCGTCGCCGGCATTGCCGTCGATGAGAATCCGGTTGGCTTTCAGGCGCGCCAGATTCTCGCCGTGGCCGGGTACGCGCTTGTCGACCAGATCGTAATAGGTCTCGATCGTGTCCTGCAATTTGACGCCGCGCACCCGCAGTTTCTCGACCGTGGCGTAGATATCGCTGGTTGTCAGGGCGATATGCTGGATGCCTTCACCCTTGTATTGCCTAAGAAACTCCTCGATCTGCGAGGTGTCGTCCTGGCTTTCGTTGAGCGGAATGCGGATGGCGCCGTCCGGTGCGATCATCGCCTGGCTGAAAAGGCCGGTCGCCTGGCCCTTGATATCGAAATACTTCTGCTCCTCGAAGCCGAAAATCTGATGGTAAAAGCCCGACCATGTCCGCATCTGGCCACGTGCGACATTGTGCGTCAGATGATCGAGAATTTCAAAGCCGACATTGTTTTCGATCTCGGCCTCGGTGGCGTCGGGAACCGCGTCCCAATCTGCATAGATGTCGTGGTCGACAAGGTAGAGCAGCGACCCGCCAATACCCTGCAGAACATGGCTGCCCTCGCCCAGGATGCCTGATCCGGCGTCGGCGGGAAGCGCGCCGTTGGCCAGCGCGATATCATAAGCCCTGGCCGCATCGGCGACGCGGAAGGCCATGCCATTGGCGGACGGGCCATGCAGGCTGCTGAAAGCGCGGGCCTGTTCGGTCGCTTCGCGGTTCAGCAGGAAATTGATATGGCCCTGCTTGAAGCGCGTAATCGCCAGGGCCGGATGCGTGGCCGCAGCGACAAAGCCCAGCATCTCCAACTGGTCCGCCATGGTGTCGGGATAAGGACCGGTAAATTCGACAAAGGCGAATCCGTTCAAGCCCAGGGGATTGTCGTGCATGCTCATCGTATAGGCGCCTTCTGGATTAAAGATAAGGACGTAACGCGGTACAGAGGGTCGGCAGGTTGGCGCTGTGCAGGCCGGCAATATTGATGCGGCCAGACTCAAGCATATAGATGGCATGATCGGCCCTCAAGCGAATCACTCTGTCGCGATCAATCGGCAACAGGCTGAACATGCCGTTCTGCCGGGCGACAGGAGCGAGTTGCGGCAGGACGGCGGCCAAGTCGCGGCGCAGGGTCTGGATGCGAAGGCGCATGTCGTCAAGTTCTGCCCGCCACATAGTTGTTAGGGCGGCATCGCCAAGGATGGTGCGGACAACCGCGGCGCCATGATCGGGCGGCATCGACCACAGGGAGCGCGCCAGGACGATCAGATTTGACCGGGCGCGACGGGCGACGGCCGCATTGTCCGCCTGCAGCCACAGCGCGCCGACGCGGTCACGGTACAGGCCGAAATTCTTCGAACCGGATACGGCGACGAAAGCTTCGGACGCGGCGTCAATGACCATCCGCATACCGGCGGCATCGTCATCCAACCCATAACCAAGCCCTTGATAAGCCATATCGATCAAGGGGATAAGCCCCTTGCGCGCGACAAAGGCCGTAACGGCGCGCCACTGTTCCGGGCTCAGGTCGGCGCCGGTCGGATTGTGGCAGCACGCCTGAAGCAGCCAGACATCGCCGGGGCGGGCGGCTTCCAGGGCCGACATCATGACGTCGAACTGCACCGCCTGGGTAGCGCGATCGAAATAAGGATGATCGATGACCTGAAGATGTGCGGCGTGCATCAAAAGCGCGTGGTTGGGCCATGTCTCGCGGCTGATCCAGACGCGTGCCTCAGGATTGCCGCGCGCGATCAGCGCGGCCGCCAGGCGCAAGGCGGCGGTGCCGCCCGGCGTCTGCATGCCGAGGCGGCGATCGTCCCGCGCGCCAGCCTCGCCGAAAACGATGGGCGCCAGCCGGTCAATATAACCCATGTCGCCTTCGGGCGAGATATAGTCCTTGCTCGCTTGAGTGGCGACGAGGTGCGTTTCCGCCGCCTTGACCGCGCGCATGACCGGCGTCTGGTTGTCGTCATTACGATAGACGCCGATGCCGAGGTCGATCTTGCCGTCTCGCGGATCGCCACGCAGCGCGTTGAGCAGGGTCAGCATGACGTCGAGCGGCTGTTCCTTAAGCGGCGCGAACAGGCTGGTGGTTTGCGACAACTGGTCGAGGGGCATGATGATTCACAAAAGGCAAAATAGTATCTAATGAAACTATTGGCCTTTCCGTGACAAAGCAATAAAATTTTTGGGATTTTAGGTTAGGCTTCCTCAAAAGGCTGTGAGGCCGCGCGTATGAGCTGGGGAGTCTTTCGTGTCCGATACCTATTCTGTCTATATAGCCTTGCGCGATTTGATGATCCGCGCGGCGCCCGCCATGAAGATCGGCAAGGACGCCCAGGGCGAGTGCACGCTGAATGTGCCGCTCGACATCATGAAGGCCAATGACCCCATGAGCGGCGTTGCCCTTTTGTGAATCGGGCGTAAAGGTCGTCTTGCGGAGCGTGAAGCCTGAAATAACAGTGCTTACAGGCGATACGCTTGGCGCACGCCTTCGCCGGCGTCGGCACGAACTCGGGCTACATCGCACCGAGGTGGCCAAGATGCTCAATTGTCATCATCACTCCCTTATGTCGTGGGAACGCGATCAAACAGTGCCGCTTGAACCATTTCATCAGGCAATTGACATATTCTTGGGGGAGGCCACAGGACGCATACCCCATCGGGACTATGGTCAAATGGCTGCAGCGACGGCCTTTGTCAGAGCCTCAAGTTCAGCAAACCGCTCAGGATTGATCTCTTGGAACACGAAGCATGTTTTGCTCTGAGCGTGCTTCTTCAGTGCGTCCGGTATGGCCAAGTCACGCCCTTGTTTTGCCGCCAAAAACGGCAGGTAATAGGACACTTGTGTCCCAGCAAGCTTTACCGAGCCGAACCAAGCCGCGTCTTTAGCCGCCATGATATCGGTCGGCACGTTGAGCGTCAGTTCGCCCAGCGCGTCCTTAACGATTTTCATCGTCGGTGCCGCACGCACCATCAGATCGCGTAAACCAATATAAAGTGGGTAGATATCAGCCATTTCCAGCCGCCCTGTCACGAGATTCTCGCAAATCATAGACCAAAAATCTCAAGAATTGTTCTACAAAGCTATGACGGCCATATTAAATTGGCACTTGTACATGGAATGTAGAGAACCTTAAAATTGGGGGACGGGCCAAGGCCAGTCATGAATAGTGCGAAATATCAAGACCTCTCCACAGGATCAACGCTAAGTATGCAGTAATTTTTATGGAGCGCATTATTTGAAAGTGCGCAAGGATAAGGTCAATTATTGATTTTGAATTGTCGATTGTGTAGTCGGCTCGCGTCCCAATATCCGCAATGTATGCCTCATTCTCTTCGAGTTCGGAAAGTTCAAATTTATCCAAGGTAATTTTAGAATTTATCTCTTCAAATTTTTCAAAACGTGCGGAAATTCTCTGAAATCTAAGCCTTTTATCGGTTTTTAGATATATCAAAGCAGATGGTTTCATGCTTCTTACGTATTGTTCATCTTCATACCATCTAATTCCATCCCATAGTGTTACACAAGGTTCCCTTTCAATAAGGATTCGGGAAATCGCGTTTGGTATGGTATTTTTACCAAATTCCTCCCTCAAAAGTCGACTCAATTTCTGCAAATTGCTTGTGGTTCGATCTAGGTGCCAAATATCTAATGTGTCTTCCAACAGTCTTGACGGGCGAACTACATTAGTTGCGCATCCGTTTGCTTCCAAAATATCTGCCGCGAACCGAACCGCTGAAGATTTTCCTGAACCTCGCCCGCCAATGAATCCAAGCAAATAGTTTGACATGATGCTATCCCGTTATTCTAAGAGAACGCCACCGTTGAAAGCCCACTTTATGGAAGGCGTGTTGTAATACAACTAAGTGCACGTTGATATTAACAGGCGTTGTTCGCCAAATATATGCTCAGTTTGAATAAACCCAATTGGTCACCACTTGGCGAAGATGAGGAGGTCTAAAAATCACAGCTTTTTGCGCTAAAGCAGCGGCATTTCCAACCATCAATCAAAATGTGAAGGTAAACGGCGCCCAAGGTAAGGTCGGTGAAGTCGGCGGAATTTAGAGCCGATTGAAACTCTTTAGAAATTAGGTCTGCGTCTTCAGCACCAATCCGAAACGAAATCACCGACCCTACGTTGCCCAGCGTCGCGTGGCGCACGTCCGGCTCAAGTTGATGAAGGTGCTGATGGGCGAAAACGACGCCTACGCCATATTTACGCAGTTCCGCCATCATGTTGACGAACGCCAGCGTCGTAAAGGTTTGGAACTCATCGACATATAGAAAGAATGGCCGGCGGTTTGACGCCGTACTTTCCGCCCGGCTCAACGCTGCAAGGCCGATAGTCGAGACAATCAATCCGCCCAGAACGTTTGTGCTGTCCTCCCCCAAGCGTCCCTTCGCCAAATTGACGATCAGCGCTCCGCCCGTGTCCATCATAAGCCTGAAGCGGATATCGGTCTGCGGTGAGACCAAGATGCGATACAGACGCGGATCGGTGAGGATGGCGCCCAGTTTGTTCTGAATCGGCGCGACGGCCTCGGACTTGAGGCGATCAGGGTAAGCCTCGAATTCGGTTTGCCAAAAGCGCTGAACAACCTTGTTGCGCAGGCCCTTCGTAACCTTCTTGCGGAATTTTTCGTCGCTGTAGAGCCTTAGGATATCAGGAAGGGTTGCGGCAGGTTGTTCGAGAAGCGCGTATAGACTGTTGCGCAGCACATGCTCCATGCGAACGCCCCAGGCGTCCGGCCACTGTTTTTGCAAGGCGCCCATGAGGCCTGAGACAGCGAGCGGTATTTTGTCGAACCGGACGCGACGAAGCGGATTGTAGCCATAGGGCTGAGACATATCGGCGGCGTCAAAATAGACAGTCTTGCCGGGCCTATATTTTTCGGCAAAGGCATGAAGGCTTTCGGCCATATCGCCGTGTGGGTCGATTACAGCAAAGCCCCGGCCCATAAGCAGGTCCTGCCGGGCCATGAACTCAATCAGCGTCGATTTGCCGACGCCTGTCTTGCCAATGATATACATGTGGTGCAGACGGTCGGCCTGTTTGATACCGAAGAGCTTGCCCTGGTTATGATGGTTGGTGCGACCGATATAGGTTACGTCATGGCTCAAGGGCGGCATGGATCGAGTATGAAGGCAGCATTCCATTCCCGGTAGGCGGCATTTTATGTGCGGGCCGCATAAATCAAGTGTCTGGCATACTGCGCAGGGATTGCGCGATGACGCGGGCAACGGACGCGCGCCGATCCTGGACTTCGCTCGTGCTTACAACCGTTTTCGATACCTTGACCCGATAGCCCCGGACAACCGTTTCCTCGGTTGGCGGCAGCGACAGGCTATCGAGCGCCGCCGCTACGGCGTCAGGTGTGAGAAAGGCGATCTTGGCGAGATCATCGACAGATAAAACCGCCTTGGCGGCGTTTTCGATGGTGCGCAGGCGTTTGGCATCGCTGCCGATGGCGAAGACGTAGGTAAACCCGCTGGCAACGCATTTGGCCAGGTTGCGGGCCTCGTAAGCAGCGGTCGAAGTGACGGATATTTCACAGGCGATCGACAGACCTTCCCAGTACAGGCCGACATCGACATGGCCGCCTTCAACCTGCGCCTCGATAACGGCCCGGAAGCCGCGCTCTTCCGCCAGCCCCTTGATGAGGTGCTGCACGTAGCGGTGCTGCGGGCCACCCTTGCCAAGTTCGCGCTCCGCCATGGGCAGGGCTTGTTTTCGCTTGGCCGGCTCAGGCTGAATGGGCGTATCCGCTTGAGCCTCCTGCGGCTCGACCGGAGGACTTCGTTGTTCCGATGCCGTTTGAACGGGTGGTGGCGCTTGTCGCTCCGGTATGGGTTGAACGGCTGGCGACGACGGAGCAACCTCGGCGTCCGGCTGTTCAGGCGAGAAGTCCATGGACGGCAATTGATCCGCTGGGCAACAATACTGGATGCGATTGGATGCCAGTACTTGCGCAAAGCCTTCCTCGCTCAAGATGGGTTGGCGCTCCAGGAAGCCGAGTGGCACAGACAGCCGGATGGCGTGCGGCGTCTCATGTTTTAGCCAGACCGCAAACTCGCTGCGGTCCTTGTGGCGGCGCATACTCTCGATAAAATCGGCGTCGGTACGCAGTTCGCCCGCGAGCGCATGGGCATCACGATTCGAGACCCCGCCTACGCATTTGAGGCTGGTATTGGCGAGGATCGATGCCCGCAGGCGCAGCGTCAACTGATCGAGCGTCTGGTGCGCCAGCGTCAATCCCACTCGATACTTGCGGGCCTGGCTGAGAATAGTTTCAATGGAATCGTCGAAATACTCCTGCGCCTCGTCGATAAAGACGAAAGTGGGTGTCCGCTCATTGGGCGCCAGCGTCGAACGCTCAAGGGCGGCCTGAGACAGCATGGCGATAAGGAAGCGGCCCAGGAGCGCGCTACCCTCATTCTTCAGCAAGTCCTTGGCGGTTGAGATAAGGATAATCTTTCCCGCGTTCAGCTCGTCGAACAGGTCGAGCGTGTTGTCCTTCTGCGCAAACATGCGCTCAAAGGTTGGGGTCGAAAGCACGCCCCACAGGCGTTTCAATATCTGCTTCTTGGTGGCGGCAAAGGATGGATGGAAGAACTCGGTAGCGAAGAAGTACCGCGCTGAGCCTTCGAGCTTGTCCATGTAGCTTTTGAACGGTTTACCGTCCTCCATGATCTGCATGAGCGTATGGATCGTGGCGTCCGGTATCGTCATCATGAGACGGGCAAGGTAGCGGAAGATCACGCCTTGCTTCTGGGTCAGTTCCGCGCCCAGCATGGACGAGAAGAAAACCTCGTATAGTTCGATGACGCCGTTCAGCACCCGCTCGCGGTCGGCGGCGGAATAGTCCTTGATCCGGTCTAAATGGCTGTCGAACAAGTTGAGGGAGAACGGAAACTCCACATCAGCCGGATCGATTAGAATGAGCCGGTCGGCAAGACTGTCGGGTGTGTCGGGGTCAAAGAGGGCCAGGCGCATGAGTTTGTTGATGAGATCGCCCTGACTGTCGATCACGACAACCGACCGTCGCTCATGCTGGGCCGCGACCAAATCGTTGTGAATCATCCGCTGCATAAGCTGGATCTTGCCGTGGCCCGACGCCACCTATGTCCAGTCCACGGTCGATAACGCGAACCGATTGAACACGCTCAGCCTCAACGGTTCGACAACCCTGATCACGCAGGCCTATGATAGCCTGGGCCGACGCATAAGTCTGGGCCGGGGCGTCAGCAACGCTGCCGGCTCAACCAGCTACGGTTATGACAATCTCGACCGCCTCACGAGCTTTACCAACGATCTGAACGGCACGACCTACGACGTCACCTGGACATTCAGCAGTTACAGTCCTGCTAATCAGATCATCACCTGGGGGGCTTCCTCCACAATCTATGACTACAAGCAGACAACGACTGCGACCGATAATCACACCTATGACGGCCTGAACCGCGACGCCTCGATTGCCGCCTTGTCGGGCGGGTTCGACGCCAACGGCAATCTGACCTATGATGGCACGCGGACCTTCACCTACGATATCTACAACCGATTGCTAACGGCGACCGGCGGCGGCGCGAACGTGAAGCTGGTTTACGATCCGCTCGGCAGGCTAGCCAAATATTCAACCGACGGCGGTTCTACCTATACGACCTACCTTTACGACGGTAGCAATCTGATTGGCGAGTACGATAGTAGCAGCGCGTTGCAAAGCCGCTATATTTTTGGTTCTGGCACGGACGATCCTCTGGTGTGGTATCAGGGCTCCCCCAGCCCGCTGCAGAAATTTTTTTACACCGACTATCATGGCAGCATCATCGGCTATACCGACTCGTCGGGCGTGCTGGGATCAATGCACATTTACAAATACAGCCCCTATGGCGAGCCTCTTGACTATACTAACACGCCGAACTGGGGCGGTGCGGCTCGATTTCGCTTTACCGGTCAGCTATCTCTGCCGGATGCCAAGCTCTACTACTACAAGGCCCGCGTCTATGACCCCGTCTTCGGAAGATTCTTACAAACTGATCCCGTCGGAAGCAAAGATGACCTCGATTTGTATGCCTACACCGGTGATGATCCGGTTGATAAAACCGATTCAAGCGGACTTATGGGTTGCTCAAACGGAATGAGCAATAGTGCTTGTCAGGTCGCTACGGCCGCGCAAGTACAAGCTCGTCAGGAACTAGAAACCACCCGAGCCGATCTGGCCACACTTAAGAAAGAGAAAGAGCAAGTTGACGCAGGCGATCAAATGAAGCTTGGCACTCTGGCGGCGGCAGTTGATGCAGCTTTGGTTAAACAATTTGGCAACGACGATTATTCAACAATTAAAGATTTTGACAAAAAATTAGCAAAAATTGATACCATACTTGCAGATGATGGAAGTCATTATAAAATGAATGAAAAAGACATCGGAAATAATTTTGGTATGGCTTATTTCCCATTTTCAAAAAACATTGATTTAGGCCTCCCTTTCTTTTCTACAAGCTCAAGAAATCAGCAAGTAACAATAATACACGAAGCTAGCCATCTATTGGGCGAAAATTTTCTTGTCGGCGAAAAATATGAAGGCTCATCTGCTGGTTACCCCACGTTTTATAGGCTCTATAACGCCGATGACATTGCCATTGCTGCCTATAATATTGGTCAGCTTAAACAATAGAAGGTAATTAGTGATGTTGAATTTAGCCAAGATACTCTTATCTACTTTAGGAGCTATATTTATCGCTGTTCCTGTATTTTTGACATGCTTTATTATTTTTTATTCTATAAAAAATAATAGCTTTAGCCTTTATAAAATTTTTATTTATAGGGAAAATATTTACACGTCTGGTCTTTATTTGGCAATGATCTTAATTGGTGTGCTTCTTTTATTTTTATCATCACAATTTTCAAAAAAAGACGGCATAAAATAGAATTTTACGCCGTCTTACAATCTTCACTTTGGCATGTCTTTATCCTATAGCTCAAGGTTCACAGACGCAGCGGGTGGCTACCTCCTCAGACTGTACAGATTGTTGAAGAAGCCAATACCGGTCTGCTGCGAATGCTGTGACCGCGCATGCCATTGGGCTGCAAGCGCCTTGTCCTGGGGAACACCTAAGCCTTTTTCGTAGAGCTTGCTGAGTGCGTTCACCGAACGTATCGTCATCGACAAAGAAGATATTGAAATCACGCTGTTGCAGCTTCACGAAGCTTCAGAACACGCGACAAAAGGGCAACGCCGCTCATATGGTTCGGGTCGGTGCGCCTGACCAGCGCGCACGTCGCCTATTATCTGCCGCCGCTCGCCATGAAGGAAGGCCGCGATCTCGCCGTCTCAGACGCCCTGAAAAAGCGGGCGCAGAGCAAGACCTGCTTCGTCTTCCGCGACATCGAAGCCGGTTTGTTTGCTGAACTGGAAGCGCTGACGAAAACGGCGGCGCTGGCCATGGCGTAAGATCAGGCCTTGCGGGCGGTGCCGATGAAGACCATTACGGCGAAGTAGACGAACTGGATCGCCGCCAGAGTCGCACCGACCATGACGGCTTTCTCGCCCCAGGGCAGGGAGGCATTAACGCCATACAGGCCGGGAACGAAGGTCAGAATGGCAATCACCGCCAGACCGTAATGGATCAGAACGGCCTTGCGCGACAGATGCGGATGGGCGTTGTAAAACAGCCCGGCGAGGAACATCCATACACCGCCGATCAGATTGAGGTGCGCATGGGTCGGCGCCTGGACGAAATCCTGCTTGATCCCCATGAACATGCCGAGGGCAACCCCGATCACGAGAAAGACGACACTGGTACGCAGAAACAGATTACCCGGCATGGAAACCCCCTTGGTTCGAACGGGCGACGGACACGGACTCAACCACTGCCTTTGTGTAACGGTAATATCCGGCGCAGGCAAATCCCGCCGTTCACCCGGCCCTTGCCAGCCTTGCGGTTCTGGCGCAAGGTAGCGCTACCAGCCCGTAGAGGCCTGACGTCACACAGGGAATTTGCCGCCATGAAATCCGTTGTCAAACTGGCCGCCAGTGCCGACTTCGCCTTTGCGGCACTGACCTGCGTCGCCAAGGCGCAGACCGCCGCGCCGGGCTTCGACATCGCCATAACTTCCGATGATTTGCCGGCGCATGGCAGTCCGACGCCGGGCGA
>Ga0206940_1059_pt2 | contig 13198 bp, 10 predicted proteins | sample Alteio_BWOrgHeat_8_FD_152963 | JGI IMG/M metagenome (GOLD analysis project Ga0206940, IMG submission 152963) | Enriched cells from forest soil in Barre Woods Harvard Forest LTER site, Petersham, Massachusetts, United States -... | ecosystem: Environmental > Terrestrial > Soil > Temperate forest > O...
ATCCGGGGCGCAGCCGGCGAAACCTGAGACGCACTACCCGATAGACACGCGCCTAAGTGCTGTGCGACCCCCGACGCCGGCGGCGGGTGCGGTATCGTGTTCAAGCTCGCACCGGACGGCACGGAAACCGTGCTGTATGCATTTAAGGGCGGCGACGATGGCGCTAAACCGTATTCGACGCTCATACTCGACAACATGGGAAACCTCTACGGCACGACATCGTCTGGTGGAGGCGATGGCTGTAACGGGGTAGGCTGCGGTACGGTTTTTAAGCTTGCGCCGAACGGCGCGGAAACCGTGCTGCATGCCTTTCAGGGCGGGACAGATGGTGCGTACCCATATGCGGGGGTAATTGCGGATGCCAACGGCAATCTTTTCGGCACAACGCTGTTTGGCGGCGATGTGAGCAAGAGGACCTGCAGCAACCAGATTTCAGGCTGCGGGACGGTGTTCAAACTCGCTCCAGATGGAACTGAAACTCTCCTTAAGGTCTTTGACGCACAGCACGAGAATTCGCCTTACGCGGGCCTGACAATGGATAACAAGGGCAATCTCTACGGAGCAGCGTCGGCGGCATCCAAATCTTTGGCCGTCATTTTCGAAATCGTGCAGGGCAACTGAATAGCCAAACAGCGATTCGCGCAAATTTGAAAGCCGGGGGGCGGAATCCAAGGCGTTTCTAGCAGTATTGATTTACGTGTTTCCGCTGTCAGCTCTAGCCACTCCACCACCCGTCGGCCTCACATATGTGAATTGCATGGAGCTTGGCTCAGCTCCGGACTTTGCTGCTTGCGACCCCAGCGCTACTCCCGCCGGCTGCTACTTTGATGGCTCATCATCCATAGCGACACAGGAGGTGTGGGTCGCCGGATATTAGGACCAGTGTTGCAATCGAATACGCAATGATATCTTCTCGTCTAGATTGTCAGCAAGGAGGCCACAATGAGATCTCCAGTACTCTTGAGTCATACCTGTATTGTTTGCTGCATTACTGCGGCGTCTTGGTCCGCAGCTCAAGCGACAACGACCTATCGAACTGTCTACGAGTTTTCGGGGTCCCCGGATGGCGCAGGTCCCATGTCGACACTCATCACGGATGTCGCCGGCAATCTTTATGGGACAACGACGGAGGGTGGAACCTCGGATGGCGGCGCCGTATTCGTGGTGACGCCTACGGGCGTGGAATCAGTACTCCATTCGTTTGGTCCGCAAAATAGCGCCCGAGACGGCGTGGGGCCCCAGTCGGGAGTAATCGCCGACGCGGATGGCAATCTATATGGCACCACGTTACAGGGCGGCGGCGGATGCGGTGGCCATGGCTGCGGTGTTGTTTACAGAATCGCCCCCAATGGCACCGAGACTGTTCTGCACAAGTTCAGAGACAAAACCGACGGGCACGCGCCATCTGGCGGACTGCTTGCCGATGGCACCGGCAATCTCTATGGAACGACAACGCTTGGGGGGTCAGGGTGCAATAAGCTTGGCTGCGGGACAGTGTTTAAGATTTCGCCCGACGGAAGCGAGACCCTCCTATACAGCTTCAAGGGAGGGAGCGATGGCTTTCTGCCTTACTCCGGCCTAATCGCCGATAGTTCTGGTAATCTTTATGGAACGACGGCCGGCGGCGGCGGTTCGGTTTGCGGTCAGCTCGGCTGTGGCACGGTGTACAGGCTTTCGCCGGACGGGTCTGAAACAGTCCTATATTCCTTTAAAGGCGGGAACGACGGCGCAGCCCCATATGCTCCTCTTATCATCGACAGCCAAGGCAACTTCTACGGTACAACTTCTCAAGGCGGCGGCGGTTGTGGAGGAACGGGATGCGGCACGATCTTTAAGCTTGCGCCTGATGGTACCGAAACGATCTTGCATGCGTTTCATGGTGGTACTGATGGTGCAGTCCCTTATTCGTCCCTTATCATGGACAAACTAGGCAACCTTTACGGCACGACTCAACAAGGTGGTGGTGCAGACAAACGAGGGTGCTTCGAAAATTTTGGTTGCGGCACTGTGTTCGAGCTTGCGCCGGACGGCACGGAAACGATCCTGATAGCTTTTGATCCAAAGCACGTTCAGCTACCGTATGGCGGTCTCACCGCTACTAAGCAGGGGCACCTTTACGGGACGACGGAGGTGAGCTTGTCTCACGGTACGTTGAAGGGCGGCGTTGTCTTCGAAGTTAAACCGCAATAGTCGGCACGATTTCTTCCAACGCGAATTTGCTTGCCGGGGGGCAATAATGAAAAAAACACTGGTGCTACTTTTCTGCCTTTGCTTGTGGCCTGCCATTACGTTTTCGTCAGTACCCGTGCATGGTGTCCAGGTCTACGAGTGCCTGGTACCAAACAGCGCGATTGCTGCCTGCACAGCTATCGCCAGTCTTGATCAAACGACAAATACCACGCCCCTCACAGCGCAGGTCTGGGTGGCTGGGTTTTATGGCGCCGGGACCCTAGGAGGCGGTCTATTTCAGTACACGCATGAAGCATCGAGTGATACCCCACCAAAATGCCAGGGAGATTTTGATGACCTGGGCGTCACGGTAATCGCTCAAGGACATTGCTATCGCCGGATGTTTTCAGGGTCGGTGCACCTTACTTGGTACGGTGTCACTCCCAACGGACTACCGGATACGAATGCGAACTTAGTGGCCAACTCATCTTACTGCTTGAGTCCCAGCACTCGCGCATCGTGTGATGTCTCGGGGCATGTTAACGCTGCTCTTGCTTCTGCTAGCGAATTCGGCAATGGCGAGGTGACATCTGATGGCGTGTCGTTCGTGTGGTGGCCGACCAAAGGCAGTGGCACGCAGAATCTAGTGATCGGGCCCTTTCAGCATTTGGACTGCGGAACGCCGCCGAACTCTCTGACGAAGCAGGGTGGGGGGACGGGCGCTCAGCCCTACTACACCCAACCGAACTTTATTGTTCTAGGCGAGGACCCTGCAAATTCTTGGCTGACTACCGTGCAAGTCGACGCCCGGGCAGAGATATCCAACTGTAGTATTTTGCCGAGTTGGTACACAGCCGCACCGCCGTCTCCCTGCCTCGACACGACGTACATGTACATCGAAGACGCGGTTTGCGCGTCGAGACGGTTCGTCGGGACCGGACTGCTGATGGACGACGAGGGAGCAATCGCGCACAACCTTTTTATCACAGGTTTTGATGTCTGCGCTGAGGCTACGAAAAGCCCAAGGTCGCATTTCTACGACAACCGTCTCGACTGCAATACCAGTGTGTGGTCTCACGCACAGAAGAGTGGATTCAAAATCAACGGCATAATCAGTAAGGAATTCTTCTTCCAAAATTTCAACGATGGTAGCGGCAAAAATATCCCGCCATATTTGACGAACGTCACTGCCATCAGCACCCCCTTATCCGGGGGGTACGGTCAAATGCAGTTAACGTACGATACCTCTGCCGGCGACCACATTCACGACGGTGACATCCTGATCGCGCAGGGGTTTGGGATTCGAAACAATATCCAATTCACAGGCGACATTGGGACAAGTTATTGTCCCTCCTTCACTGCCTACATGATCTGCAATATAAAGCCGAATAGCGTTTTCGATTATCCTATTCGTTACCAGCAAATCTTAGACTCTCCAACGGGCTGCCTGCCACCGAACACATACACTGTCGCGGATTTTTACGCAGGCACGCCTGAAAGTATTACTGTCGCAGGTCCCTCTCCTTCCGGATGCCAGAACGACGGTATAACAATCAAAATTGACAATACATCCCCAGCGGCGGCCAACGGGCGCTGGATCGCGTCCTGCCCAGGGCATGACCCGTGCGGTGGAACAGTGGATCTTCTCGGTTCCAACTATGCCGGACCGTCATTCTCGACCGTCAGCTGGCGGGCTTCGCGACAGTTCATGACGGTCATGGACGCAACTAACGTGGCAATCGAGCAGTTTGCTTGCGCCAGTGGCAGCAGCAGTGCGCCCATGTGCACGCCCCCGTTGGACTGGGCTCCTGTTTCGACGACAATTACATTGTCCGATCCCTCTCCGCACTACTGGCACACGGATTCGAGCCACACCGGGGTGCTGACTTTGTTAGCTGGCACAACGGCTGGCTGGCCGTCGTTCGGTTATATCCAAATGAGTGGTGAGTTGCTCTGCTACGACAAAATACTATCCAACACCACCATCGATATCTCTGCTCGCGGCTGCGATGGAACGTCCGCAACGATACATAGCAACGCCGGTTCCATCGCCGTTGCAGCGCCCCAGGTTATTGGCGTTTCCGCAAAAAATAATGCGGTTATTTTTAACGCAACGGCGGCTAGCTCAAACTCCGGGTCTCTGACATTGGCTAACGATCATCACACGAAGTCAGGGAGTAGTTCTGTGGGCGCCATCGCTGTGGATCCCACCTACAAAACCTGGACTGCCGATGTGAATGTCGGCAGCACTCCGGATGCGATCTTGACGACGACAGGTGCAGCCGGGATGGGCGCAGGCCAGATCACCGGGGTGGCGAACGCCTGGAAAATTCTACCAGGCATGATTGCCGCGGATCTCACAACACCCGGCAATATTACGAGCGGATTTGCAGTCTGCAGTGTGAGTACCACTGGGACTGATACGCCAGCCAGCGGCACGGTAACGCTTGGAACTAGCTATGATCCACCCTCAGGTGCCTGTATGGGATCGAGCACGATACACAGTGGTATTAGCTCAGATATACTACAATTCACCGGTTGCGGCTATCCCTATACCGGCGCACCAGGCAGCGGCACGGCGGAGCCGTGGCTCGGGAATTGTGCTGCGACGGCATTTTTCTTTGGAGATGCCAGCGCCGGAGCCGGGGCTCTTGGGCCTAATGCCGATAGCGCAACGGCACAGGGTGGTCTCGTGTTCGCTCTTGATGATCATGGCCATCGTCGTGGTCTTGGCGGAGCAAACTGGCTGGATTCCCATCTTAATCAAATCGCACTTGCCAACGGTAGCGGGACAGGTGCGCAGCTCGACCCGACGTCTTACGGCGCAACGTTTGAGGACAGTGCGCGCATCGACATCAATGATATGTCGATGCAAGGCTCCTCGAATTCATTTTATACCAACAGCAGCAAGGGAGGGCTCACCGAAGGAATTGGACTTGTCAATCCTATTATAGACGCCGCGCCTACCGGAAACATGGCGATTCAAACCGGGCCAGGGGTGACCACAGCGCTTTCCATTGTACAGGCCAAGGGAAATTCGTCCGGTGTAGCGTTTTTCTCTAAGAATCAACTCAGCACTGTACTAGAGGCCAACAATCTCCCTGGCGTTCAGCCGGTATACGGTCAGGACACAATTGTTGATGCAGTGACCAGCACGACTGGCTGCGCAAACATCTTTGCAACCGGACCGCAGTGTCAACTTGCGAACGGACAATACACCGTTGCAGCCGATAGCACGATTAATACTGCGAGTTCGATCAACACAGCTAGCACGATTAACGCGGCCGCTGCCGGTTCGCTTAACTCATCGGGTTGGAGCCTCAACAGTGGTGCTGCAGGTGCAGCAACCGTAACTGTTGCGCCAAACAAGGGCTCCGCAAATACGGGGCTAGGAGGAACGGCCGGAAATATCTCCGTCATAATTGCCGGGAACGAGGATGTGAGGCAAGATTCCTCGCATCACTTGAGCTTCAATGGCACGCTGCCGACACTCCTCGTTTCCCCGGGTGGTTCTTCATTGGTGGGCAACGATACGGTTGGACGAATAACGATTGGGTCAGGGGTAGCCGGTTATACTGCGACCGTGGCCTTTGCCGCGTCTTGGGCTAATAAGCCGATTTGTCGAGCAATTGACGAGACGACTCCATCGTTGAACCCATTGGACATCTCTGTGCTAAGTACAACAGTTGTCGGATTCACAACGCATGGCTTAACTTATTTCACCAGTGGGGACACGGTTAGCTACATGTGCATGGGGTATAGATGAGCAGCCTTCGCATCGGTTTTTAGCTGCGCGGTGGGAAGCAAATGACGCGCCCATCCACTCATAAATCTCTGCCGAATGTTTGGACCAGGATGTTGGGGCCTATCTGCCTCTACTTGGTCCTCGAAACTGGGACGTTTGTCATCGTAAAATACATCGTCCACGCAACCGTAAGAGAGATTTTGGGCCCCTATCTGGCTTTTGCCATGCCGGGGGTGATCTTTCTGCTGCTAGTTGGAAGGCTGTGGAAATGGGAAGAGGACGGTCTATCTTCCGCCCGCCTAGCGTTTGCATGGGGGCTGTCTGTCGCGCTTCTCTTCTTCGCGATATCTGCCGCGTCGTTTTACTCGATCTTGAAACTCCGACTTGTCGACTTCGGCGCTGCTATTTTTGCATTTGGCATGATGGCAGTGATCGGCACGGCGGCGGGTTTTTTCATTCCGTATAGTATGACGTTAGAGCGCATGTCTGCGAGAGTTAAGCCCACCGGCAATTCCGATTAGACTGGAACCGCGCTTCGCGAAATGTACGAAGTGACAGCAAGCGAAAAAGGGCCAAAGTGGAATGGCGCGGGGTCAATTTTAATTGCGTTCGCGCCGAAAACGATCGAGTAGACAACGTCTGGATTCTACTTGTTCATAGTCCCTTATTGGCAATAGTCCTGCGCACTTGGTTTGTTGATACACAAATCAAATACAAAAAAATATTGTTGCAGAAAGATTTAGTGGATCAATGTCTTATATAGCTTCCAGTTCTCGAAGCGATAAGTTCAGACCGTAGAGCGGTTAGCACACTCCGCCGACTGCTTCTCGACGCGTCGGGTGCGCCCACCAGGGCCGCTGGCCAGCACTACGGCTTGGAGATGTCGAACGGCGCGTCGGCACGCTCCCACGGTGCAAAGAGGTGTGTGAGAACCTCGCGTGGCACGCGCCAGTTCACCCCGAACATCGGTTCAGCTTTGAAAAGGAAGCGTTCCGAAAGCGGATCATCCACCTTCGTCAGATAGCGCAGTATGTTGAACATATGTGAACGATTCGTCGTGACCGTCAGCACGAGCAAGTTCGGTATCCCCCAATGGGTCTCGAACGCACGACTGCGGAGTATATCGCAATAAGCATGTACCTTCTTCGCGAAAGCGTTTTGCTTCCATGTCTTGCGCTCGATGCTTTCGGTGCTGCGATCTATCTCGATTGCGAAGAACCGGTAGCCGTCGCCGGCATAACGGAGCCCGAAGAGATTGTCGGGGATCACCGACCCACGTCCGCCCGGTATGGCGATGGCAAGCGGGTTTGGAGACGTTCGGGCGCTTTCCGGGCATCTCGGATGGGTCAGGATGCGCTCCGCAGGGATGAACTCGATGCCGCGTTGACGCGCGAGAAGCTCTATGGACGCGCTGACGCTTGCTCCCATGAGGCGATGGAGGAAGTGATCGGTATGTCGTGGCGTGTAACGATCCCGCCGGCCAGCCTCTGCTAATACTTGTTTGCCACCTTCCGTGAGGTCGTAGATGAGCGGCTGATAGCGGGCGGCGAACGACGCGAACTGCTGCGGCGGACGGGACAGCATCGGCGGCGTGTTCTCGGCGCCGTGATAGAACTTCGTCAGCCGATCGGCGTGGGCACGAAACCCAGGCCTCAGATGCTCGGCAAACTCATAGAGCAGATGCGTGGGCAGTGGGCCGTGACGCTGGATCGCGTCGAAGATCTCGACATCCGCCGCCTTCACGCCCGCGAACTTTCCGAGGGGCTGTGGCTCCGCGTATCGGAGCCGGCGATTGAGGGCATCTCTGCGCATGGACGAGATTTAGCGTCGAAAGAAGGGCGTGTAATCGGCCAGCATGCGTGGCGATGCGCGCCATGCGCACACATTCTCATCTATGCTGCGCGCACTATTTCTACCACTCTTTTGATGTGCCCATGCCGGAATCGACCGGTGTGCTCGGCTCCTGCGCAGGTGGCATTGACGCGTGGCCTTGCCGCGGCGTGGACATGTGATTTTCGGAGGGCTCAAGTGCGACCCGCTGCCGATTGCGCAAAAGCATGGCGTTGTGTTCAGCCTCCGACAGTTTCCCCATTCCGGCGAACAGTCCGGGCTCAACGGGAATGCTCACGGCGCTCGGCGTGGTATGGCGGATATGGGCTGCGAAGTGGAGGCGGGGTTGTTCCATAATGAAATCCGCCGTGGTCCGCATGTCGGGCGCTAGAGCGCGCGCATCGTTCATAGAGACACCTCCGGCGAACTTGATGCCGGTATTCGCAGCGAGAGAAGCGCGAAGCGAGGATGATGCCTGTTCGAGATACTGATGTGCGAACACGCAGCCGAGCCGGTACTTGCGGGCCTCCGTCAGGAGGTCGTCGATATTCTGGTCGAAGTACTGCGCCGCTTCGTCCACGATGAGGAAGGCCGGGTTCCGTTCCCGTTCGGGAATAGCGGCCCGTTCGAGCGCTGCCTGCAGCACGAGCGAGATGAAGATGCGGCCGAAATGGGCGGAGTTGCCTTTGAGAAAGTCTTTCGCCGTGTCGATGAGAATGATCGACCCGCTGTTGAGTTCGTCGAACAGGTCGACTTTGGTGCTAGGGGAGGTAAACAGGCGCGCCATCGTCGGGTTTTCGATGATGGCCTGGAGCCGATAGCGTATCTGCTCACGGGTCTGGACAAACGTCTTCATCCCGAAATCCCGCATGAAAAATGCGCGTGGAATCGGCGCGAGCGCCGCGATCGCGTCGCCATAGGGCGCGGGGTCGTCCATGAGCGCGAGCATGTCGAAGATGGTGGCGTTGCGGCCCATCGTCTCCGGAAGCGCGAGCATGAGCCGCGCGATATACCGGAAGAAGACGCCCTGCTTGGCCGTCAGGTCGGCCCCGAGAAGGCCAGCGAACAAATAGTCGAAGGTCTGAATGACGCCTGCGACGACCTGTTCTTTCATCGCCTCGCTGTACCCGCTCAGGCGCCCCCGGTTCATGTCGAAGAGATTTACCGCCGGCGGGTACGCGATATCGCTTGGCGTGATGAGCACGAGGCGATCGTCTAGGGCCGGATGGTCCATCCGGCTCAATTTTCGGATCAGGTCGCCCTGGCTGTCCACAAGCACAAGCGCAGGCGACGGATCCGAGGTCATGTCATGGAAGATGAGATGCTCAAGCAGCGATGTCTTGCCCGCCCCAGTACCCCCGATGATGTGCATATGCGTGAACCGGTCTTCGTGCGTCAGCTTCAGGGGTACCGGCGTCGTCAGCAGGTCATGAAAGGGGGTATTTTTCAGGTAAAGGTCGTTCACCTCATTGAGGGGCTGCTTGTTCTCGGGCGCGTTGATGAATGGCTTCTTGCTCTCCTCGTACGGAATGCGGCCAGAGGCTTCGCAGAGATTGCGATAAAGCTGGTGGAACACGATCCGGAAGATGCCGCGCTGTTCATAACGGTCGTCGGCAATGGTGCCAAAGATTTTGTCAATGGCTAGGCGCGGATTGGGGAGCGCGTAGATGAGGGGGATCGTAAAGGGGGAGGGAAGTTGCGTCCTCGGAAGCTCTTTGGCCAAGCCGCAGAACAACCGCGTTAGCGCATCGTAGAGCATTTGGAAAACTGGATACTTGTTGGCAAAGAAGTATTCTTTAGCGCGCAGGAAATTGTTGAAATCCACGAACTCCTTCATACTCATCCGTTCGAAGTCCGGTGTTGGAAGCTCGAAGATGTGGGTTTCCGCTGCGAGTATCTGATGAATCGCGGTGGCCAGCGCGCCGCGGAGATCGTCGGGCAACGGATCGAGCTCGGTGAGCACCATTGTGGTGACGAGCTCGACCGTCTCATGAAGCGCGTCCTGCTCCGCACGCATCCGTGCGTAAAGTTGGCGTGCCTCGTCGATTTCGCGCTGCCGCTCGTTGCCGAACAGGCGGCGCATAAGGGGGGTATAGGTAGAGGGCCCCGGGAAATCCATCAGAGCAGCGCGTGGAATATGAGAAAGAAGACGAAAAACCCAAGGCCGCCTAAGAGAATGCGCTGCCCCATTGTAGCTTGCTGCCACATCTCTTCGACCTTGGCCCAAGCCTTATCAAGCCCGAGCGGATTTGACGTCTTGTAGTTCTCATATGTGCCTGGGCCGACAGTTGCTGCAGCAAACGGCATTGCCGGAGTAGGGGGAGCGGGCGCCCGTATGCTCGTAGGGGCGACGCTCGCTATGGAGGATGGCATAGCAGCGATGGCCGCTTGGGGCACAGCGCCAACTTGAACGGCTGGGACACCGGTGCTGAAGTCGATGAGCGTCTCGCGGCCGTCGAACGTGGCGGCTGTGTCGAGGTAGTTCTTGAGCGTGTGGCACGCGGTCATGATCGCTTCTTCGGCGCCGAGCAGTTCCTCCATCGTTTTGCACTCGACGTGCTGGCCGCTCTGCAGGCCATTGATGGTGATATTGAGTTTCAGCGCGGCCATAGCGGTTGAGGCTAAGCTCTTGAGGGCGCCCGTCATGCTGCCGTCGTTCTGAGCATTTGCTCGGTCGAGGTGTCGCTTTGACGAGTCGGAGTTGTAGATGACCTGGCTGCCGAGCTTGTAGTAGTTGACGTTAGACTGTTCTTCCCGTGTGAGATCGATGCGGGCATCGAGGCAGAAGATCACGGCCTTACTTACAAGGCCGCCTTCGCGCTGTGAGCGCTTCAACCTAAGTTGCATGGCGGTTCCCCCAGTAGTTGCATTAGGAAAGATTCTACGTACTGAGGTGTCAAGGGGGCGCCATTGGTCGGGGGCACAGGAGCCCCTGAAAGCGGGCAGAGATCGCGGCATGAACGCCTGGCGAAATACCGTGGAATCAATAGCTTATGCAAGATTGGACGCCCATACAGACGGCAACTGCGTATGCCGGTTCCCTATGCGTGCGGCAGGCCGAAGCGGTGAAGCCTTCGGTCCCCTGGCTCCACTAGGAGCCTGTGGGATTGTCACGTTCGGAAACGCGTTGCGCGATCCAGTCTTGCGTTTTGTGCTCTCACCGATCGATGCTTGCCGGTTCTCGTTGAGCCGATCTTACGGGTCATGGACTTCGCCGATCACGGACGGCGCACGGTTAGCGGGCACCTCCGTGGCACCCTGCGCGATTGACGCCAACTCCGCATCGATTGTCTCGGGCCGACTTGGCAGTTCGCCCGCCCATCGCGTGTCAAGGAAAGGTCTGTTTGGAAAGGCTGCATATTGTTCACACTCGCGCTGCCGTGGCGAGCCGGCCTGAGAGGCTGGAAGACGTCTCTGGCAGGCGCTAAACGAAGAACCCCCGCTTGCGCGGGGGTTCGACGTTGCGATGGGCGTAGTCATCTCGTGAGCGTTGATCCCACGAAAGCGCGCGTTCAGGTGCCGCCCGAGTGTTGCCGCCAACGGATTAAGTTCGCCGCACTCACCACCACGAAGAGTAATAGATTTGCCCTGGCACTCCCTCTCGATGGTCGTCGATCATCTGGCTGGCCCAGTCACGAGTTTTGATTACGTTATCGAGGTATCGTTCGTCATACGCTGTGTCGCCGAAGAAAAAGCCATCGCACGTCGGGAGAACCTGCGTTGCGAAAAGCGGGTTCTCGATGATCTGGCCGGGCTCGCGTAGCGTCACCGGCTGCTTCATTCCTTGTTCCCACTTCTCTCCCGCATAGACCATCCCAGGCACAAGCTTGGAGGCTTTGATAACTTCATCACACACAGAGCGGAGACGTTCGAGGTTTTCCCAACTGACGTGGTACCAACGCCCGTCGTTGCTGTCGTTGCCACCCATAACGGTATCGACGAACCACTTGTGGATGTGGTTTGCCTTACGCCAATACATTACATCTTCGTCGATGGATTGAATGCGGTCGGTCTCAATGCCGTTGATGGGCTCGCCACTCGCGCGGGCAAGCTGCACGGTGATCGCTTTCTTGGGCGGATTTCCCCCTTCCCAAAAGGTCTCCACACGGCGTACCGCAAACATGTCTAGTCCCATATTCCTTTCAGTTAGAGCTTCTAAGAGCTGTTTTCAGGTGCACTATCAGGTTCGCGTCAATGCTGACGTTGCCGATGCCGCCCCATGAACAATCGTTCCAACGCAGGCCATGCTTTTCGGCTGCAGCTTCCGCTGCGTCCTCGTAAGCAATCGCATCCTGCGGCTCGTCTCCCTCACCGATCACGATCGTGATCAGGAGCTCGCCGTTGCTTGCGTCGTGGATATAGATGAGGTTTTCCATTGCTGATTTTGTTGTCCGATAATGCTGCTGTCACCAGCACGACGAACGTACGCGCGCGTTCTCCTCTGTAAAGGTGCTGTTGCGAAAATGAGATCACATGAGCCGCACTGCGCTGGCATCAAATTTCACGACAAAAAGGCACGCGCGATTGGCAGGAACTGAAAGAGCATCGCCCAGGATGGGGCAGGCGGCTGGACCACTCATGCGGCGGCGAGTGGTGAACACTAAGTGTGTCGATCGGTTGTCAACGACGTGGTGATGGGTATTGCTGGTGCGGACGTGAAAAGAGCCGGAAGCGGTAAGGCCTCCGGCTCTCTTGCCCCGCTAGGAGCTTGTGGGATTGTCACGTTCGGAAACGCGCTGCGCGATCCAATCCTGCACTTCATGCTCTAGCCACCCAACCCGTCCTTGGCCAAGTCGTATCCGTTTCGGGAACTTCCCGGCCGCTTCCAGGCGGGCGATGTGAGCAGGGCAGTACAGTACGAGTTCGCGCACCTGTTTCTTCGACAAGAGCCGCACCGTGATACTCCGTGTTTGGAGCATCGCGATGCCCTGGGCTTTCACCTAGGCCAGCAGAGTCTGCAACCCTGCGTCGTGTTTCTCAAGGGGCCGTACGGTAGATTTTGCGCAACGCGCCATGGAGCGGTCAGCTTCGCAGCGGAGCGGCGAAATGCCGGCCTTCGTAAGATTTTGCGGTAATCAGCTGCTGGGCACGATGGCGACTCCGCCCCGTAGGCGGTCAAGTCTCATAGGCAACTTGGGGTTCTGATGGTCGCCAAAAGAGACTAGCAGCTGCCATTTGCGCCGCATGCGGTGTCACCTTCTTGCGGCGCTTGATGAAGATGCCCCGCGCTCCAACAGTGTCTTCTGTATCGTGGGCGGCTGTTGCTCGACTCGCAGCAATTCGGCGGCCAGCGCCTACAAAGCAACAACTGGAAAAGAATTTTGGGCTTCTGATCATTCGCAAAGCACGCACAACCCCGGCGTAATCATGGCGAGCGGCACCCCCTCTCTGGCACGGGGACAAAAAAACGCCCTGGCGGTGTCGGGCCGCCAGGGCTGCAAGGGGAGTATCCGA
>Ga0206940_1075_pt1 | contig 12771 bp, 23 predicted proteins | sample Alteio_BWOrgHeat_8_FD_152963 | JGI IMG/M metagenome (GOLD analysis project Ga0206940, IMG submission 152963) | Enriched cells from forest soil in Barre Woods Harvard Forest LTER site, Petersham, Massachusetts, United States -... | ecosystem: Environmental > Terrestrial > Soil > Temperate forest > O...
CGACAGAGCGACGAGGTTGAAAAAGACGACATAGCTGGCGATCTGAAAAACCAGATAGGGCAGACGGACGACGCGTCCCGTCGGCCACAGGACAAGGCGTGTGACGAACAGGATGAAGGACTTTGGCTCAAAGGTCATCAGAACACGTCTTCGGCGGTAGCGGGTGGTTGACCCGGCGCCGGGCCGAAACGGTTGGTACCATGCATGCCGGGGAGGACGGCAAGGATGATCGCCAAGGTCCAGCCGTAAACCTTAATCGCCCCCAAAATCCAGGAGGTGTACAGGGCCAGGTTGGGGTCGGGCATTGTATTGTGATGAAGAATACGAAAAATCGCCATCGCAATAATATATACGAAAGACAAGGGTACCGGGAGCGCGAAAAGGCCCAGCCAACCGGCGTCATGCAAGCGCTTGAAGAGTAGAGCAAAGATGGGCCAGAACATAAGCCAAGCGATAAGGCCAAACACCAGACCGACAATGCGCAAATCCTGGTAGTGGTTAAAAATGGCGGGCGCACTTCCCGAAGACGGTGCTGTCCTGAGAAAGGACCGCCTAACCTCGTGTTCATAAAAAAGCAGGGCGAAACTGGCTAGCTGAAGGACGGCTTTCACAGGCAGCACAAACGCCCAGATCGGCACACGCGACACGCGGCCCTTCAGCGAGAAGAAAAAGCTCCAGAACCTGAACGCTGGCTTGGCTTTATCCGGCAAGGACAATCTCTACGGCACGGTCGGGCAGTCACCGGCCAGCTTGCGCTGATAGGCGTCGACCAGGGCCGTATAGGGCGGCACGAAAGTGTTGGCCGTCAGGACCGTCCCGTCGGGCAGTGTCTCCTGCTGGGCGATGCGGACCTCGAAATGCAGGTGGATCGTCGTATATTGCTGCTTGCCGTTGGAAATGCCGAAATTGTTGGAGACGAGGCCGAGCTTTTGCCCGCGCACGACGTGGTCGCCGACCTTCACTTTCAGCGAAGCGATCTGCATGTGCAGGTAGCGGAAAATGCGGTGCGGCGTGTCGTTGCCGGTCAGGGCGACGGTATAGGAGCCGACCTGGGTGATGACGCCATCTTCCGCCGCCACGGCCCAGTAGGTGTTGGCCTTGCACGTCGTCGGGCGGATGTCCTGGCCCTGGTGGCCGGAGCCGCTGGCGCACATCGGGTTGGTCCAGTCGCGCGTCTCGCAGAAATTGTCGCGCCACGGATAGCTGTAATTGGCGGCGTCACACTGGCTCGACGCCGGGTTCGGGCTGGCCGCCGTCGGGTGGTGGTTGGGGTAGTGGTCACCGCCGGGGTCATAGACCTGGCTGTCGGCATAGTCGGGCGTCTGGGCCAGCGGGAAGCAGATGCCCGGCGCCCAGTTGCTGCGGTCGGTATAGCCGCCGCCCGTGTCGGAATCGAGCTGCCCGGCCGGATTGTGCGGGAAGTCGGTCATGGCGACCGACGCGGTCGACGACGCTTCGGCGGACGACGACGAGGCCGAGGCGCTGTCGAACGAGGCGATGGCCGAATCCATGATGGAACTGGTGCTCTCGCTCGATGTCGAGTCGGGCGAGGATGAACCAGTGTCGCTCGATGGCGTGCAGGCGCTCAGGGTTAGTAGGGCCAGGGCGACGAAGGGAAGTGCGGCGTTTTTCATGGCTCAGCCTCCCTTCGCGATCTTGGAAATGGTCTTGGTCACCTGGTCGAAGAAGTTGGTGCCCGCCGGGATGGGATGCGGCTCGACCGGTGGCGCCTGCATCGCCTGATTGGCCTCGGCGGTGGCCTGCGCACCCATGGTGACATCGTCGAACTGGGCGATGGCGTTGCGGATGAAGGTGTCGTTCAGACACTGCGGATCGTTGGGGTCGTCGCACGACACGTCGACAGTGTAGACGACGCCAAAGCGGGTGAAGGTCCCCGTCCAGCCGTCTTCGGTCTGTTCGATGCGGACGTCCTCGGCGACGCTCGGCAGCCGGAGGAAGGGGCGCTTGGAGATGGCGCCGCTGTCCGCCGGCACGAAGCTGCGGTTGCCGTAGACGGTGATTTGCATGCCCTTGGCCTGGGGCATGTTGAGCGCGTAGGCGTCGCCGAAGCTCATCATCCGCGCCTTCGTGGTGTCGATCAGGCCACCATCGTGCGGCAGGATGACTGGCAACAAGGTGCGGTCAAGTTCCGGGCCCTGGCCGCTTTTCAGACGGTCGGCGAAGGCGTTGATCTTGCGGAGGCTGCGCATCTTGCTGAATTGCTGGCGCGCCAGGAACCACTGGACCTGGGCCGGGGCGTTGGGGCGGCGCAACAGGATATTGCGGTCGGGATGCATGCCGGGATGATAAAAGCTTTGCGGCGTTATCGTGGCGGCTGACGTGGCGGTGGCCTTGACCTGGCTCGACGCCTGGCTGGCCAGCAGGGTCAGCCCGCCGGCGCCCAAAGCCACGGCCGCTGCCGTGGCGATAAGCAAGCCTTTGAAACGATTACGATTGCCATGTCCATTTTTTGGCATGTGCCTGGTCTCCCCCAAATCATGCGCTCACGCCTTCTGGCGCGGCTGAACAGCGCGGAAAAGGTTAACAGCTTCTCGATTATTTGTCACGAGGCCTGTGATGACAGGATTATGACATCCGGGAGACGGCGATGTGGTCTATTGACCGAGTTCGAAGGTCGCCGAGACCGTGATGCTTTCGTGCAACTCGCCGGCGGCGACTGGAGTCGCGGCGCTGCCGGCCATCTTGGCCATGGCGTAGATGGGGCGGGGCGGCTGTGGCGTATCGACGTACCCTTCGCTCAGGGTCAGCAGGCGCTTCACGCGCAAACCTGTTGCCTTGGCGTAAAGATCGGCCCGCTGCATCAGCGACGTCACCGCCGCCTGGCGCGCCTGGTCGAGCAGGGCGTCGTCGTTCTTCAGCCCGAAGCTGATCGAATCGACCTGATTGACCCCGGCCTTGATGACGGCGTCGATCACCGGACCCGTCTGTTTCAGGTCCTCGACCTTGACGCTGACCTGGTCGGACGCCTGATAGCCGGTCAGGACCTGCGGCAGGTTGGCGGGGTAGTCGTACTGCGCATTGAGATTGAGGCTTGAGGTCTGGACGTCCTTGTCGGCGATGCCGGCGGCTTTCAGCGCGGCCATGACCTGATTCATGCGGACATTGTTGGCCTGCATGGCGCTCGACGCGGACTTCGCCTGGGTCGTGACGCCGAAGCTGATCGTCGCCATGTCGGGCGTGGCGGAGACATCGCCGGCGGCGGAAATGCTGAGCGTAGTTGGCGGGGGCATCATGAGCGCGGTTTGGGCGCTGGCGATGACCGGCGCTGCGGCGAGGATGGCGGCTATGGCGATAAGTGAGGTGAGGCGAGGGCGCATCGAGACGTCTTTCTGGATGAAGCGGTCAGGCAGAATCCTACCGCGTTTGACCTCCATTACAGGATTGAAATAAGGCGCGGCCAAGGCGCAAAAGGGTCGGGAAGGCGATCTTTTATTCTTCCGCCTTGCAAAACGGAGAGAGCGCGGCATGAAGATTCTCTCCCGCCTTGCAAGCGAAGCGCGGCGGGGAGGGGGGACCATTTGCGGAGCAAATGGCGGGAGGGGCTTTTTAAGTAAGAGGCCCCTTCCGTTACGACGCCAAGCGGCGTCGCGCCACCTCCCCCGCTTTGCAGGGGAGGAGAAGGAGGCGCAAAATCGAGCCAACGTCCATGTTTTTGGAAGTGGTTGCAAAACGAGGGCAGGGTAGGTACATCGGGCGTCTCCGCGATCCGGTCCGGGGGAGTAGCTCAATGGTTAGAGCCGACCGCTCATAACGGTCTGGTTGGGGGTTCGAGTCCCTCCTCCCCTACCACCCCACTGATTTATTTAGCATAATTCCGGGTTTTACACAAAGGTTTACAGCGACCGGTCATTTTTTGTTCTTTTCGTCGTTCTTCTTCTGGTCCTTTTTGCCGCCGTCGAGCAGCTTCATGGCCGATCGGGCGAGCTTGGCCTGATCCGCGCTGGCGGTGTAGCGTTCAACCTCTTTCAGCGTCGAATGGCCGGTTATGGAGGCGATCTGGCTGGCGGAGCACCCAGCCTCCGCCAAGCGCCTTGCAGCGGCCTTGCGCAGCCCGTGCGGGCTAGAGTTCTTTGGTAGACCAGCCTTGCGCGCCGATTCCGAAAACCAGTTGCTAAAGCCAACCTCTGACATTGGCTTGCCGTACTCGGTCATCAGGAAGGCCGGATCATCCTTCGGCCTATCGGCTACGCGGTCGCCTAGAACCCGATGGATTGGGATGATAAGCTGTCGGTCTTCGCCGTCCTGTAAGTAACTCGTCTTGATGGGCGTGAAAACAAATAGGCCTTCCATGACGTTATGCCACCCGAATGTCACGATGTCCGACCGGCGCGCCCCGGTGTAAAGCAGCAGCATAATCGCTAGGTTCTGGCGGCTGTCTGCTGGCCAGTAATCCATGAACTTGAAAATGTCCGCGTCCGTCCATGCGCGGAAGGGTTTGCGCTTGCCTTTTGGCTTGACGTTGGCGGCGGGGTTTGTGTCTCTGAAGCCGCGATCCACAGCGAAGGCCATAAGCCCCTTGATGCGCTGAATGAGGGCGATGGAGTTGCCGCCGTCGCGTATGTCGAGAATGTCTTGGCGGGTTATGTCCTTGACCATGAGCGGGCCAAGCGGGCGAATTTTCTCTAAAACGTTGCGATAATTCTTTTGCGTTTGTGGCTGTAACCCTGTAAAATCAACGCTTTGGTAATATTTTGCAAGGAGAGCGTCAATCGAACCCGGGTGGATTTTAGATTGCCCGGGCGACACAGGAACGGGGGCTAACTTCATCGCCGCGCTGTAGCTGTCGGAAAATTCCTTAGATCCTGGTAGACCTGACAGTTTCACGCGAGGCCAGCCAGCGCGCCGGAAATACAGGTGCTTCCTGCCGTATCGGTCTTTAACCTCTTGGATGTACTTCACGGCGAGATATTTCATCAATGCGCCTCTTCCATTCGCTATCGTCGCGACCGGATATAGGCGTCGGGGTTAATGGGGTTGTCAAGGTTTCCAGCGTCGTCACGTTGCCGTTGCGCTCAAGACGAAACGGAATCCCCGCCTCGGAGAGCATCTTAACTACGGCCTTGATCGACACTGAACGCGTCACGTTAAGCTCCTGCTGTCGTTTCATTAGCAAAGATAGGGACGAGGGAGGTCATCGTAGTTTGTCCGCAGCCAGAACCTGATCGCCAAAATAAACCGCAAAAGGCGCGACGATGACGAATATGCCGGTAACCGCAACAAACAGCCTGACAAGAACCCACCAGCTATTCATTTTGGACATAGCGCGCACGTTCCACATTTCCCACATCGTCGCTAAAAATACAGTGGCCACAAACAGCAAGATGTTAATCGCTATGTTTAAGGCGCTCATTCCCCATCTCCAAGAGGGGCGCGAGTATTCCAGATTTTAGCCGCAACACCCTCGCCGTAATATGAAATATGCGGGCCTACGCATCGCTCCGTGATACATTCGATCATGACGCCGGTTCCGTCACCCGATGGAAATGAGAGGGGCGTCTTGCCGCAAAACGGGCACGGCAACAATTCTGTTCGTGAGTCCGGCGTCGGCTGCGGGGAAATCCCTTGGGCTGAATTATTCATTCCCCATCTCCAAGCACAGGGGCGGCAGGAAGGGGCATCCAGTGCGTAGGATGAAACGGTAAACACCATCCTTCGCGCGTATAATCTGACCAACTGCCCGATGGGCCCTTGCCTTCCTTATAGAGATTATATGAAATTGAACCTTCTTGGTAGAAGTCCCAAAAAGTCTCTCGAGCGACGATGCCGGACTTGAACCCTATGAAATGAGTCCCGTCCTTCGGCGCACTGTCGATAGTCCTCCACCCATCAGAAACGGAAGGCACCGACGGAAAAAGCTTTAGAAATTCGTCCGTCACAGAGGTCGTATAATCGTAAGCGGCCTCTGTGAAATCGGGGTCGCGGTCGGTCGGATCATGGTTTTCATGAACGGCCATCGCACCAGCTTCGTAAGCCTTGACAATCATATCCCTGATGCCGTCGTATTGATCTTCCGACAAACTCCATCCATCAGAAGACACCTGCGTCGTTGAACCTGGGTCCCGGGATGAACTCGACATAGCTGATAGAGCAGCTTGAGCGAGGATTTTACAGTCTACCGCCTCGATTTGACCTCCAAAATGGGCGTCATATGCGCGCCAGATCGCCTCAGCTACTTCCTCTAAGGTGGTTTGTGGTTCTGACATTAGGAGCCTTTCGGGGTTGCGTCGATTTGGCCAGGTATCGCGTCGTGAGGCGTGCGTAAGACCTTGGCAGCATGTTTCCGCCTGATCTTGTCCATGACTTCCGGCGCGCTAATCCGCGTCAGTTCGGTTTCGCCATCTTCGGCCATGTCAAGATTGGCAGCAAAACACAAAGCGGCCAAGGTGACCATGACGCCACCTACCTCCTGAGAAGCCAATCCCTTTTCACGGCCCCACGTATAGGCGACAAGCTGATGCGCCATGTCTTCAGTCATATCGAGCGCCTGACACAGTTCGCCAGCCTCTTCGAAGAACCGGAAGCACCGCTCGGCGAGGCTATTTGTGATGTCCGAACCGAAGCAGGCGATCATCCATTCGCCTACGCGCGCTTGATAGTCTATCCCGCTGAGAGACAACGGAGCTTCACGGAAGGAGGATTCGATGAAGGCATGGAGGGTTTCTAGTAGTGGAACAGGACTTGGCGACCATCCGCCTAAAAGGCCGTAGTTGCGCTTGATCTTCTCCAGCGCTTCACGCGCCTCAGCTTCCACTTGCGGGTTGGGGGAGGGGGTCATGCGTCACAGCCTTTCGAGGATAAGTTTTCCGCCTTGCGTGAATCCGCACCGCCGCCAGCCAGCCTTGAGAAAGCAAAAACCCGGATTGGCTGACCTGACATTTGCTGGATCGACGTAGGTGTAATGCCGCTCACTAGGCCAGCAGAAATCAGCGATGAGGTCAGCCTGTCGGATAAGGAGCGAACTCTGATGCGCGCCTTCGTTGCGGAAGAGCGAGCAATTGACACCCGACTGTTTCGGGATGGCGTCGTCAATGAACTTGCGCCAAACAAAGACGGCTGTAGGGTCGTCGGTCCTGAGCACGATTGTCTGGCCGGGACCGACAAACTGCTTGCTGGTACGCTTGCTTTTGGCCGCGCTGTAGTGACGTCGGTACAGTTCAAGGCATGATCTGTCGCCGTCTCTGGTAAGCCACCAAAGAGGCCCATCGAGAAAGGGAGCGTGTCAGCCGTCGCTTTACCGGCGTTACCAAGCCTCCGGGATGCACCCATTTCTCTTTCGTCTATGGGGAGGGTCATTGCGATTCCAAAATAAGTGCGCAAATGACCGTGACGGCCCACACAATCCAGTACGACAACACGCGCGACCATTGCTCACGTCTGACCCCGAAAAAATAGGTTGCAGCCGTCGCAACAAAAAACCAGAAAACCGAGAAAAAACATTCAGCTAAATAAAAACCCATCCCTTCACTCTCCCTTAGCAAAGGAGGCTTGGAGACGGGCAAGAATGCCCTCGAAGCGACCAGATAGTCTTTCGAGGGTTGAAGTACGGTAGGAGGGATTCCCCCACATGCTCGGACGCGCGACGACAACCGTGTTTTCCGGTTTCCTCCAGCCTTTTTGTCGGCTCAATTGGATGCGTTCGGGCATGTAAATTCCTACCTCAAAACGTGCGGAAAGTCTTTCAAAATAAGGGTTTCCGCGTTAAAATCTTGGCCAAGACGGAGAGCGTTATTAGCCACTCTCCGTTCCCTTGGCCTATGAAAGGGGGTTAGTCATTTAGCGGTATTCATGAACATACTTTTTAGCCTCGTCTTTCGTCATGACTTCGCCGCTCCAGTCGTTACGAACTTCGCCGTTAATGGCGTCGATTAGGTCGCACAGCGCTTGCTTTTGGCTTTCAGTATCGTGCTGCATCATGGCACTCGGGCTCGTTGGATCGGCAAAATACCGCTTAGCGGCGGCTTTGCTTTTATCGGTTTCGAGGTTCCAACCTTTCAGCGTTCCCCACTTCAGCAACAAACTCTCAGCCATATCGTAGCTCCTAATGATTATTTCGACGGGTAACTGTTCCGTCCATGTGCTTGGATATTCCTGACGCCTTGGTTCCGGGCATTGGCCTCCATTGGGCCTTGCGTATGCCTCGGTCTTTGCGTCCCTTCTTGTCGGCGCTTTGTGTCATGCGGCCTTCCTCGGCAGATTTGACGCCGTGGCAGGTGAAGCAAATCAGCCGTCCGTTGCTCGGGTCGTTCGTGCCGCCCTCCCAACAAGGCTTGATATGATCCACATGGTAGTTTTTACCCTTGATCATCGCAGAGCAGACTTCACAGATAGGGAAGCCTAAGGCCTTGCAATTTCGCAGGTAGATTTCGTCCTTCTGGCGAGGGGTAAATTCCTGGCGTTGTGTCTTGGTCATCGCGACGCCTCGCGTATCCGCGTAATCTGTCTTCCGCGATCAAGAACGTCCTTGCCGAACATGCCAGAGGCAACAAGCTGCTGGCGCTGTTTGAGCGTGTAAAGCTTGAACATCTTGCCGCAATCGAACTCGCGGCATATCGTCGGCGCGCGGTCGTGAATTGTGCAGCCGGACGCACCCAAATAGATGCATTCGCCGTTCGGAGCTTTGGCCAGCATCAGGCCCGGCTCTCCGGTCAATGGATTGACAAAAGGAACCGTCTGGTAAGTTTCTGGCTTGTCGCCACACTCCGGATGCAACATTATCGCATCGTTTTTGCAGCATAGGCCGCAGCCATTGCATGGCACATATGAACGCTCGCTCATGCTGCTGTCCTCTCACTGAATTGAACGGAGTGTTGAGCCGCAAAGGCCCTGATAAATTCGATGAAGTCAGAAGCCTCTGACATGGCCAGATCGCGTGTGCCACCTACGGGAATTATGCCGAAGCCGTCCGCGCGAGGCATGATGCGCAGGTCAGACTTGAAGCAGCCAAGCAGGTTGTACTTCCAATCCTCCATAGGCCATTTCTGACCGTGCCAAGTCAGTTGCCGGGCGATATCCGTGCACATGGCGTGAATGATATCGTTTTGCGGGATCGTCCTCTTGGCGTCCTTGACCGTGACGACCGAATATGCCGGCGCGTTGTCGATCAGGCGCTTGATGCGCTCGCGGTCGATCTGGCTGTAGAGGACTTGGGTCGCGCTGGGCATGATTTACCTGACCGGCTCGAACGGGGCGAATTTAATGCGGTTAAAGTGCTCGATGTATTTGTCTTGAAGCGAACCAAGCCATCCCTTCGGAACCTTGGCTTTCCACTGATCCTTTTTGACGATTAGGTCGGGCACGGTGTTGCAGTCGGCAAACTCGTTTTCGATAGTCTGCCAGTCGCCGTCTTCCTTGGCCTGAGACGACGACTTGTTGTTAACAGCACTTTCGCCGTCATCGTCATTCGGATCGTTGCGGCTCGTCAGGTTGAGCAGCATCGTTGCCGTGTAGCGCTTGCCGTAGGAGATAGATGATCCGATGGCCTGCACAGAGTTTTTCTTGCCCGATGCGTCATGGGGCAGGGGAAGCGTTGTCTCCTCGCTGTGGCCAGCCCTGTGGCCCAATATGCCAGTGACGCAGACCTGATCGTGGTCACGGGCTACGCGGAAGGTCAGGGAAAAGCCGTGCTTGGCGAGAACGGGCAATACAGCCTCGTTAATGTCCTCCCAATAGGCGTAGGTCCCGATGACCGTAGGGGCGGCGTTCGGCCTATCCTTGTCAGCGTGTTTGATGACGCCGTTTTCGTCCACAACCGGCAATTCCTGTTGCATTGCAGACATGGCATCAAGAAAGGCGTTCTTGGCGGTGCGCGCCACGATGCGCTCTTGCATGTCCAGAAGGCGCTCAAGGCGGTCAATGTCCACATCAGGGTTAAGCGCCACACGCTCAATCATGCTGATGACGGCGGACGCTTCATTGACGGGCGCGGGCATGTTTTGCTCGGTCGCCAACACCACTTGCTGAGGCTCTTTTTCTGCGGGTTTCATTGACATACTCCATTGAATTTGTTATAAAAACGTACCACAAAACGCGGTTTTCATCTAGCAATTTCGCGGTAATTCACCACCATTTCAGGCAATACCCGGCGACACAAAGCCCGGCCAAAGCGACCCCTAAACCAAGTCCAACCCACCTGATCGAAGGCCATCTTCCTTCATAGTAAGGATCACCTGGGGGAAGGTCATCGCGGTACTGTCTGGGGCAAGTGTAGGGATTGTCGGGGAGGATCATGACGCCCTCGCTAGCGGCGAGATTGTGATTTTGTTGCTGCTCCAGACTATCTCGCAGCGAGACCCGTCTGGCCTTGTCCAGTTCGACCGGACGCGCGTAAATCTGCCATCCTTCATTTCCCATCCCTGGGTGTCTTCTGGGCCGATCCAATCGTCCTTGATGAAAGTGCTGAGATCGGCACGAAGGTTTCCAGGCAGCATTCTTTGCCAAGCCATCACCCTTCTCCGTTCTGTATAGGTGAGAGGGCGGCGAGAGCGTCTCTGGCTTTCCGACGAAATTGAGAAGCGGTCCTCACGAAGTCTATATCAGCGATATCAAGGAGCGCTTCCTTCAACCCCTCCACTTGAGAGCGGAGAGAGTCACGCTCGGCGCAAGCTTGATTGGCGATTGCGCGGCAACGAGAGGCTTCGTCACGGTCGGCTTGCGCCTGCCGCTTGGCACTCAAAACCGTCTCGGCAATATTGAACTTCGCGTTCTCAGTCAGATATAGCTGAACCGTTGTCAGCAGGTCTTCGTAGATCAGGTCGGAGGCCTTGCTGACGAACTTTTCGGCGCGGGCTTGAACAGCCTCCAAGGCCTCGTCAGCCACGTCGTCCCAAGTCGTCGCTTCAGAGGCGCTTGCCAAGCCTCCGGGATGCACACAATCCTTACTTTCCATAGAAAAACCTCATCAATTCAATCATGAAAACAATAAACAGGAAGACAGAACCACCCTGTGCGGATGTAATGAGAAAGCGCGTCATGCTGCACCTGTGGCTTTGGCGCGAAGGACAACGAAAACCTTGCCAAGACAGCCACGGACATCCGACGTATCGTTTTTGACGAAGCCGCATTTCGTGCAGCAGATCAGGCCGAAACGTTCATGCCAATCATGAGGCTCGCGCGTATGTCCCTGCGTTTGTGAAGGTTCGGTCATTGGGAGTTCCTCCTCGCAAAATACTCCGCAGTCAGGCATCTTGACGCTCTTGAGTTCACGGCCCTTCGCGTCGGCTGGCAGTTCATCGAGATAGATGCGCTTGCCCTTGAAGCGCACAAGGCGGCTGCCGAGGCGACGGGACTGTTCAGCCATGCTCGCAAAGCCTTCTGGCCTGACGCGTCGGACAAAGTTCCAATAGGTCGGGCTGGTGACCTTGACGCAGCCCTTTAGAGTGCAATTCGCATTCGGAAAGCCGAGGCGGTAGGATTCGGGAAGCTCGATACCGGCGTTAATCAGGTAATCGACGCAGTCCTGTTTCGTCATGCCGGCGTCAATCAGGACGGGCAGGAGGTCGCTGCGTTCGGTAAGACAAAACCTGTCATGCCTACCGCGTTCTTCCGCCGTGAAGCCGAGAACAAGCCAATCGACGTGGTTGCTCTTTTCCCATATCTGCCGAGCCTCTTTCTTGAGGTGAAACGTGCATGGAGCGCCGTGCGGAAAGACCATGGCCTTGCGCCGGTCAAAAACCTCCTGTGTGCTGCAAAGCGGATATTTCGGGTTCGTGACGTGCTCAATCGGCCAATCCAGCCACGCGGACACGTCGCGCAAGAACCTCTGGTTATCGTCACCCTCTTCAAGCACTGGATTATTCAAAATCCGAATGTTATGGGTCGCGCCGTACTTTTCGATCGTCAGTTTCGCAGCTACCGCGCTGGCAGCACCGCACGAAAACCAGACTGCGATTGTCTCGCTCATTCCCCTGATCCTTTAGAGAGGGCGTAGGCGACAAACTCCATCAATCGGTATTGTGATAACTGGAAGCGGTCAAAGCTCTGATCGAAAACGTGACCATGCGTAATGATGGAGTGCGCGTGTGTCGTTCCCTCTTCCATTTTCTCCATCAGCGTCACCACGATCCCGCTATTTGGCGTGTCGTGATATTGCAGCATGGGCATGAGGTAACTTTCGCCCGGCTCGTAAATCTCACAAGGCGACGACTTCATGAGGTCGGCGCGGCCATTAATGAATGACATGCGACCGCCTTTGTCCGACCTTGGACCGTCGTGGGAAATGCGGTCATATCGGCCATCGGACCGAAGGATACATTCGTATCGCTGATTGAACTGCTTGCCTATCATGACGGTTGATTTGAAGCTGAAACGATGGTTGTGGATTGCTGAGTGCTCAAAGCAACTGCGGCGTGGAAGGTCTGGATGCCAGACATGCAGTCGCTTATTCGCAGGCAAAGCTACCTGAATGAAGCCGAGGCCATGAAGGCTGACACGCTCTTTCGTCGGCGCGAAGTCCTTCGACCCAGAAGACACCAGCGGCGGTTGGGAAATCCCTTGGGATGCACCATTTAATTCTTGTGTCATCGTTATGTTCCTTGGGTTAGGCTGAGACAGGTTCAGTCGGAGCTCCAGATGTCGGAACGAGCGGCCCAAACGACCGCTCATTGCTGCGCGCTGATGCCAGCAGCCAATCCTTGTTCGCTTTCCAAAAACGTGTAGCGGCGATGCCGGACATTTCAGCGATTTCACGGTCTGAGAAATTCTCCCACTCGTGAAGGCTGTGAAATTGGCATCCGATACCCATGTGCTGATCCC
>Ga0206940_1064_pt1 | contig 12711 bp, 11 predicted proteins | sample Alteio_BWOrgHeat_8_FD_152963 | JGI IMG/M metagenome (GOLD analysis project Ga0206940, IMG submission 152963) | Enriched cells from forest soil in Barre Woods Harvard Forest LTER site, Petersham, Massachusetts, United States -... | ecosystem: Environmental > Terrestrial > Soil > Temperate forest > O...
CCGTCGGTTCGGGCAATTTGGGACCCCGGCAATTCGTTTGCCGACGGTGAACAGCCGTTTCCGCATGGTTACGAAGCTGTCCGCGATTTTGTCGCCCACGTTCACATCAAGGACGCGGCAGTAGCGCAAGGCCAAATAGTTCCGGAATGGACGGTTGTCGGCGAGGGAGACATCGATTACACGGGACAGTTTCGCGCACTTCGAGAGGCCGGTTACTCCGGATACCTCTCGCTTGAAACGCACTATAGTGGCGGTGAGACCAAGGAAGCTTCCTCACGCGCCTGCCTCGAAGGTCTGATCAAGACGCTCAATGCGTCGGCGGGTTAGCAGTATCAAATAACGAAAAGATTTTGGGATAACAACGATGTCATTGAATAGTTTCCGGCGTATCTTCAAGAATAAAGCGGTTGCCAGCGTGGCCATGATTTTCATGGGCCTTATGGTTCTGGCGATGGTCGTCACCACCTTCTCTTGGAGTGGTCTAGGCAAATCGAACTTTAACACTGCGGCGGCGAGCAATTCGAGCGATCCCGACGCCACCGTGGCCACGGTCAACGGTGAAAAGATCACCCGCGGTGAGTATGAGCAGAGCATGGACAACATGGCCAAGCAGATGGGTTCCGTAAGTGTCATGAACCTTGGTTACATGCACACAATGGGGTTCAATCAGCTCGTGATGGGCAAGGAACTGCTGGCCAGAGCCGCGAAAATGGGCGTGACTGTGTCGGACTCCGATATCGCGGAGGCCCGCGACAAAGTCATCACCGGTCAAAACTGGCGTAAGATACTGAGCCTCTCCCCCAAGGCGTCACTTTCGGACGTAGATGCTGCGCTGCAGTCGAACGGCAAGTCGATCGAAGCGATGCTGCCCGAAGCGGACATGCGGCAGTCGGTGACCTTCAACAAGCTGCAAGACCTGATTAAGAGACCCATCGTGGTGACCGAACAGGACGCCAAAGATTCGTTTAAGAAGTACCACACGCGGCATATCCTGATCAAGAACACCGGGCGCAGCGACGAGCAGGCTCAGGCGCAAGCGCGCGTCATCCTCGCGAAGGCCCAGGCGCCGGGAGCGGACTTCGCGGCGCTCGCCAAACAATACTCGGAAGACCCCGGCACGAAAAACAAAGGCGGGGACGACGGGCAGATCGACCAAAGTACGCCGTATGTCCCTGAGTTCAAGACGGCAGCCTTTGCGCTGCAACCAGGGCAAGTGAGTCCGGATCTTGTCAAGTCGCCGTCGTTCGGCTATTTCATCATTAAGATGGAAGACATCAAGGACAACACCCCCCCGAACTTCGATACTCCAAACGCCGAGTTCACTTATAATGGCGCCAAGACAAACAAGAATAAGTACATTGCCGATCTGCAAGCCCAGAAACAAAACGACGCTTGGTCCAAGTTCATGCAAGACGTGCAGAACGCTCCGAGCAAGATCGACATTCTGGACCCCGGTATTCGCGCGGACAAGGAAATGACCGACGCCCAGCAAAAGCCGATGGCTGATCCGACGCAGCATGATGCCGCTTATCGCGCGGTCATCGCGGACTACCAAAAGGCGATCAAACAGTCGAACAGCTCGCAGGATACGGCCGTAATGTACGTCCAGATGGCGAATGCATATCAGCAGTTGCGCGATATTCCCGCGGAGACGACAGCCTACGAAGAAGCCCTCAAGGCGAACGGATCAGTTGACACCCAGCTATTGATGACTTTGGGCGACCTCTATAAGCAGCAAAAAGAGAACGACAAGGCTTTAGACATGTACCAGAAGGCGTCGAGCGCCGCCTGGGACGACCAAGGTGTTCACGCCCGTCTGCAAACCGACTTCAAGGACCTGAATCGTAAAGATCTTGCCGACGCCGAACGCGCGTGGGTTGCGCAGTACGTCAAGGCCCATCCGCCGACGCCTCCAGCAGGAATGCAAGGTCAGGAGATCGCTGTTCGGAACGGCAAGGTCATCAGCGCAACGCCCGGCGGACCTATTAAGGTAACGCCGTCCGCGCCGCCGCCAGGGAAGACAGTGCAGACCATCGCTGTCCGAAACGGCAAAGTGATCAGCGCGACGCCCGGAGGACCGATCAAAGTCACGCCGTCCGGCGGCAAGCCGACGCAGTAGAACTCGCGGACCCTCACCCCCAGCCCCTCTCCCAGGGGGAGAGGGGTGTCCAATAACTATGGGCAGACGAAGTAACGTGGTCGGATTCATACCGATTTCATCCACATCGGTGGATGTAGTCCACGAGTACTACTGTAAATGGTGATGGTGGTCAGCAGATCCAGCCCACGACATACGTTGTGGGCTAGCTCGTTTTACGGACGTTCGCGCGCGTCAACTGTAGGGGCTTGAGTAGGGCGCAAGATATCCCCTCGATATTGACATCGCAATGGCGCGCCCGGAGCGAGCCCGCGCCCCGACTGGAGTTGGTGTCCTGGGTACTCTCTATATTGTTTCGACTCCGATCGGCAACCTTGAGGACATCACGCTACGCGCGCTGCGGGTTCTCAAGGAAGTCAACGTTGTCGCCGCGGAGGACACGCGGCATACTGTCAAACTGCTCTCCCACTACGACATTCGCACCCCCCTGATAGCTTACCACCAACACAGCGACGCAGGTCGCACGGCGAACCTTGTTGCCCGTCTCCTTGAGGGGCAGTCGATCGCCTTAGTCACCGACGCGGGCACGCCGGGCGTTTCCGACCCCGGTGGCGAGCTGATTACCGCTGCGATTGACGCCGGCGTCGTAGTCGTCCCGATACCGGGCGCCAGCGCGGTATTGACTGCGCTCGTCGGCGGCGGGCTGCCGACCGTGCGTTTTGCCTTTGAAGGCTTCCTTCCTCGAACGAAATCCACGCGTCGCTCCAAACTCGCCGGCCTGGCAGGAACCGAGTTGCGCACGCTGGTGTTCTACGAAGCGGGTAACCGCACTGCGGACACGCTTGCCGAAATGGCCCAGGCATTCGGCCCGGAACGCCTGTGCGCGGTTGGCCGCGAACTGACCAAACGATTCGAGGAGTTCATACGCGGCCCCCTCGGCGACGTGGCGGCTCGATACAAGACTGTGGATCAGCGCGGCGAAGTAACCATTGTGGTCGCCGGCAAGCCCGAAAACGAACCCTCCCCCAACCCCTCCCTTCGTAAGGGAGGGGAGCCCGAGGAGGCCATTGCGTCGGCATTGCGCGAAGCGCTGGCAGGCGGCGCGTCGGAGCGCGACGCCGTGCGGCAAGTGAGCGCCGATCTTAAAGCGTCGCGTCGTGAAGTCTACGCCGCCATGCTCGCGTTGAAAGGGTAACATCAAGAGCCCGCCAGGGAAAACGAGCCTAACCGGGCAAAGACGAGCTTTACCCCTACTCAGAAAATGGCCCACGCGGACCCTCACCCCCAGCCCCTCTCCCAGGGGGGGAGAGGGGTGTCCAATAACTGCGGTCCGACGAAGTTACGGGATAGGTCCCGGACTATTTTCATCCGCATAGGCGGATCGATCCAAGGGGATCACGCCGTCAATCGGTTCCGTCCCCCAGGATTGGGGGTTAGGGGGCCGAAGGCATGCGTCACGATTAGCGCATGGCTTTGTTGGAAGAAGGAGTGTAATTTTGGACATCAGCATCTGTTCGTATAGCTTTCACCGTCTGCTGGCGGCGGGGAAGCAGGACATTTTTCAATTTATCACGGACTGCAAGGCGCTCGGCTGCACGCTGCTCGACCCGTGGAATGTGCATCTTCCAAAGATCGGCGAAGGGGATAAGGCCGTGGTTGCCGGCGGCAGCGGCGTGCTGACCTCGGAGGAGCGCGACTACGTGGCCGGCATCCGCGAGGCCGCGGACAAGGCCGGAATGCCGTTCGGGTGCATCGCCGTCGACGGCGCCCATATCTACGAAGCCGACCCGGCCGCGCGAGAGGCTAATCGCCTGCGCGCCTATCGATGGCTGGAGATCGCGGAACAGCTTGGCGCGCGGCAGATGCGAATCGATGCCGGTGGCCCGGAGGATATGCCGTCGGATGTCCTGGCGATTATCAAGGACGGCTACCTCGACCTGATCGCGAGAGGGAAGCCGGCCGGTATCGAAATCATCGTCGAGAACCACTGGGGGCCGACCATGACCCCGGACAACGTGATCCGCCTGCTGGAGACAGTTCCCGGTCTTGGCTACCTTTTTGACACCCAGAACTGGAAGCCTGAGGTGCGCGACGAGGCTCGCCGAAAGTGCGCCAAATACGCCACCGCGACCCACATCAAAACGCTCACCTGGGACGATCAGGGGAATGAGGCGGGAGAAGACGTGGAAACGCCCATCCGATTGCTGCTCGAATCGGGCTATCAAGGCTGCTGGGGGATTGAATCGTGCCCGGTTGCCGGCGACGAATACGAGGCCGCCGCGCGAACCGTGGCGTTGATCAAGAGGAACGTTCCCGCATGAGCCAAGAAACGCCTATCCGTATCGGCATCATCGGAACCGGCCAGGTCGCGCAGACCCATATGAAAGAGTATCGCGACATGCCGTCGGTCCAGATGGTAGCATGCGCCGACCTGGACCCAGCCGCGGCGGAGCGATCGGCCAAGGAGTATGGAATCGCAAACGTCTACGCGGACTTCCGCCAATTGCTCGCGCGCGACGACATCGACGCCGTTGACGTATGCCTGCACAACAACCTTCACCGACCGGTGACCGAAGAGTCGCTGGCTGCCGGCAAGCACGTGTATTGCGAAAAGCCGATCGCCGGCTCTTACATCGACGGCGCTGCGATGGTGGATGCCGCGCGCGCGTCGGGAAAGAAGCTGGGTGTGCAGCTCTTCAGCCTCTATACCGACGACACACTGGCCGCTTTGGAGCTGATCCAGGCCGGCGAGTTGGGAGAGATCTACCACGCCCGGTCGACCGGCCACCGACGTCGCGGCCGGCCTTTCGTGGATGGCTACGGGAGCCAGGGTTTTGTGCAAAAGGCACATTCCGCCGGCGGAGCATTGTACGACATGGGCGTCTATCATATCGCCCAGATGCTGTATCTGCTTGGCAATCCCATGGTCGAGCGTGTGAGCGGGAAGACCTATCAGAAAACCGCGATGGACGCAGAGCGGCGTCAGGCGTCGAACTACGACGTCGAAGAGCTCGGACTTGGCCTGGTCCGGTTCGCCGGGGGCCTCACCCTCGATATTATCGAAGCCTGGGCGATCCATCTCGACCCATTTGAAGGTTCCTACCTGGTGGGCGACCGAGGCGGAATACGCCTGTCGCCGTTCGGGTTTTTCAACAGCGTAGGCCATCTGGAAATGACCTCCAAAGTGGACCTGCCCACGGCCCGGCTTCGCTGGAACCGCGTCCGCGGCGACGGCGCATTTTACGCCAGCGCTCAAAAACACTGGATCGCCGCCCTGCAAGGCAAGGTCGATCTCGTGCCTTCGGCGGAAATCGCACTCAACACCATGCTCATCTCCGAAGCGATCTACCTCTCCGACTCGCTCGGTCGCGAAGTGACCACCGATGAGGTCAAGGCGTTGTCAAAGTCAACGGCTTTGGTGGCGTGATACGCGTCAATGGAAAACCCACCACTGGTGGTTACAATACACGAAAGAAACATCAACAAAACCGTAATCCTGGCGCTGGTGATTCAAGTGGTCGGGGTGGGTCTCGGGTATCTGCTGCAATTCCTGTTGGCGCGATGGATGGGCGGCAGCGAGTACGGGACCTACGCCTCGACGGTTGCTTGGGCGACGGCCATTGCGGCATTGGCGGCGTTCGGGTTGCCGAACTCTGTACTGCGGTTCGTCCCCGAATACAGCGCTCTGGGCGACTTGGGACGTTTGAAGGGGTTCATTCGCTCCAGCTACGCGGTTAGTCTTGCCCTAGGTGGCGCGGCCGGTTTGTTAAGTGGACTCTTGTTTGTTGTTCTGAGACACCACGCCGCACGGTCGAGCCTCGCCATCCTTCTGTTTTGTTCCTGGCTTGTCCCAATCTTGACGGTGTCCTCCGTTCAATCGCAGCTCTGCCGCGGCTTCAAGTGGATCGCGATGGCGCTTGCCTGGCCGATGATCGTGCGGCCCCTTTCGATTGTTGCCGTGGCATTCTTGTTTTTTCATTCACGCCATGCATTGACGAGTGGCACGTCGGTCACAATCCTAGGCACGGCTGTGATATTGATCGCCATCGTGCAAGGGCTGTTGTTTCGATGGAACCTACCGCGGTCACTCGGTGCCGTTCCACCACAATTTGATCACAAAATGTGGCTGAGCGTCTCGATCCCTCTGTGGCTCATAAGCGGCTTTTCCATCGTTTTGAATCAGCTCGATATTCTGATGGTCAGCGCGAGACTTGGCGTCAAAGCCGCCGGCCAGTACAACGTGGCATCCTGCTCGTCGGACATGGTTGTGCTCGGATTGATCGCCGTTAACGCGATCGCCGCCCCCACATATGCATCGCTATTTGCCCAGGGAAAGCGCGACGAAATGCAGACGTTCGCCTGCCGGATTGCGTTTTGGATCTGCTGGCCGGCGGTCGCTATCTCCACTATTCTGGCGTGCTTTGCCCACGCGATTCTGGCATCGTTCGGGCCGGAATTTGCCCCTGCCTCGACCGCAATGATCGTTCTTGCGCTCGGTCAACTGGTCAACGCAGGCGCGGGATCGGTCGGCTATCTCCTCAGCATGACGGGCCATCAAAACGAAAGTGCGCGGGTGTTGGCCTGGACGGCCCTGGTCAATATCTCGTTGAACTATGTCGGAATCACGTACTTCGGTCTCACCGGAGCCGCCGTCGCCACCGCGTTCTCAATGGCTCTCTGGAATATCTGGCTGTACCAATTGGTCGTGCGCCACCTGTCGGTGCGTCCGTCGATCCTCTTCGCTATCGCGTCGAAGCTGCGTCCGTCCGAGGCTTAGCCCGGATTATTCACGAACCGGCAGCTCTCTCTGGAGGAGAGACACAGAGAGGTAGAACATTAGTCGAAACGTGAATAATTCGGGTTAGATCGAGCCGTTTACCGCTGCGTGAGCGCAGCGCCGGCCGATTTCGTCTTCGTCCCAAAAGTTTTTGCTATCCAATGTACCGCCGTCGTGGCCCTGCGGGTAACAAAGCCGCGGACATTCCGGCAGCCGACGAACAACAGAAGAGCGAGGACCGCTAAGACGAGTGCCTGTAGCAACCGCCAGGCCCGTCGCTCGGATCGGATGTACTGATTGACCAGCAACACCACGTAGTTGAGCACAAACGTTATTCCGAGCGCCTTCCAGCCGACGTTGGCGGTCTCCGGGCTCACCAGCAGCGTACCGGCGACAATGGTAAATATCTCAAACGCATAGAGTAGCTTGAGCCATTGCTTGAAGATCAGGTTCCCAAATGACCGGGGGATGGCGACTTCGACAACACCGACGAAGACTTTTCCAATGAGGGGCATCCATTTGGTGACAGGATTATCGAAGCGCTTGCTCCGAGCCAATCCGTCGATCATTTTCCCCACCACGGCCGTTGCGCGCGCGGCCAGCCGAACACCCGTTTCCGCGGATAAACGCCTGTCAACCTCATAACCGGTTCCCAAAAACGCCCGTAGCGAGTCGTCGTCCAAGCAGCCTTGCAGTAGCGCTCGTAAATTGGCCGATCTGTTAATGCTGGGATCGGAGTCCAGGAATTTGATGACGTCGTCAAGCCCCGGCGGCTGGCCGCCGGTCCGCAAATTTCGGGTGTCGCGCATCATGAATTGCACCAGCAGGTTGGCGATCGTTTCGCGATCGTTCTCTCGTATCTCCTCCTGAATAATGGCGCGCTGCGCCTCCGCGACGAGCCCGTCCTGCTGCTCTGTGCTGACGTGTGGAGTGAGAAGACGTATAAGGCGCTCGGCGCCGTCCATACGTCCCCACAGCATATCGTTATCCCGCCAAAACCGCTGCAAGAACGCCCCAAAGTGCCCGAATGTAGTGCCGGCAAGCTTTTTGCGGTCGTCGGTTTCCAGGAACGGGTGGGTGGCATCCTCAGGGCTCACGCGATGTACATCGATCGGCACGGGCTCGCCGATGTCCGATCCATGGATTACGGGGAACATGATCATATCGTAGGAGTCGTAGCCGTCGTAAAAATGACGGAGCACTTTGCGCGCCACCCGCTCCGGCTCAGACAGACTGCCGGCGGATTTTTCAATGTTGAGGGCTGCAATAGCCCTATTTGACGATTTGCCGTAGGCTCGTAAATAGTGCTCCGCGAGTGCGGCGGCGAACTCTTCCACCGCGGCCAGCGTTTGGGGATTATCGAGCATTTTGCCCGCGAGCGCCTCCCGGTCGTCTTCCGTGGATGGCGCCAGCAGTTCGGCCATCAGTCCATCATTCGGAAGGCCCATCTTATGTATCAGGTCGAGAAGCTTGGCTTCAGGCGAATCCGTGTCGCTCGCGGACGGCGGCTTGCTCAATCCGCACTCGACACGACGCAGATCGATGAAGGATCTGGTTAACTCCGCCTTGATCCGCTTGCACACTTGTTGGAATTCGGCGGCCTTGTCACTGTCGATAATGCTCGTATCCATCTGAGCCGCGCCGAGCACTTTTTTCGCTTGCCCGTCCAGCCGGTAAAGCTCGTCGGCTTTCCGACGGACGAAATTGATGCGTCGCAGTCGATATCCGAAGTCGAAATCGAGCAGAAACTTGTTCTGGGTCAACTCACCGTCACCGCCTCCGTCCGGCAGGTAAGTGACATACGTCTTCTCCCGCCAGGCACGCACCAGGTACCGAACGGCCAGGAACTGATCGGACATTTCATCGATATCTGCGACAAGCCGTGTCACCACCCGTGTGAGGTCGTCGGTGACGGAATAGACCTTCAAACGGTGGTAGGCGCCATATGCGGCCCCGTGGAATAGGATCATCTGCTTCAGATCGTGACTTGCCCATGCCGCGCCGCCCTGCGCTGTTTTTCCACCCTTCCCGGCAACCGCCACATCGGTTTCAAGATCGGCGGTAATGCGCGTCAACCTATCGATCAGCCGGTTGCGGTCAAGCGTACGCTGAAGATCCTCACGGATCGTTTCCGCGCGTGGGATCTCGGTGAGAGCCTTGAGTACGTTATCCACAAAATCAGGTCTGGCGTCGGGATCTCTCTCTCTTTCCGGATGACTGGGAGACGGTTCCACATAGAGCAGCTTACGCGTGACGGGGAGGTCGGCGCTGCGGATTTTCAAAGTGTCTATCGCGTAGCTGAATGGGTAGTTGTCGAGATACCCTCCATCTCCGAACGCCCGCTTGGTAAAGTCGATAACGCCTGAACGGTTGTAGTCTGAATAGTACTGCTTCCAGTCCGGGTTGTTGGACCGAGCGGCGGGATCGGAACTGTACAAGCCGAGCGTGGTCAGTGTTTCGTCGATATCACCCAGCATCATCGGCTCAAAGGCAAATGGAAAGGCCGACGTGCAGCGGGCGGTGTAGGCAAGGAATGGATTATTCGCGGCGTGGAAGTCGTTTCTATTCTCACCCGCGGCGTAGTCCGTGGAGTATCGGAATCTGAAGACATTTTTGTACCGGCGTTCGCGTATCACGTTGTCCGCCAGACGAATCGGCAATATCAACCCGGACAGGTCGGTCGCCGTGACAAACAGATCCAATTCGTCGGTATACGGTGAGATTGTTTGATCCTTCTTGGTTCGCTGGACCACCTTATCCGGCTCCATTTGATCGAGCGCATCCAGGAGAAACCGGTAGATGCGCTGACCGTTGAGCAAGGCCGGCAGGGGATCCGGGAGCTTTATCGGCGTCCCCCTGACGGTGTCATTGTCATTGAGAAGTTTGGAGAGATCGGCGTTTTCGCGCCAGAGGTTCGCGATCCCCTTCAGGTCCTGGTCGTTGGCAAGCGCTTTGGCCAAAAAGACGCCGTTGATTCCGCCGGCCGAAGTGCCCGAGATAATATCGACGACGAATCGTGTACGCACTGGGTCGGTGTCGCTTGCCGAGTCTTTGTTCGTCAAGCCGAGCATTCGGCCGAGTTTGCGGTAGACAGCCGTTGAGCTGCCCACGAGTTCATCGTCGGAATATCGCAGGGCGTCCAGACTTTCGGAGGTGGGTCGTGACGGAGCCGTGGCCTTTACCAACCGGTATAGTTCCTGGGCGACCCCGTTGATGTACACGGCAAGCGAGACCCCGCCATACATCACGACCGCGAATCGCACCTCCTGTTCCGGGGTGTAAGTGGCAGGCGGCACGGGCGGGTTGATATTCTCCGGCGCATTGGCCGCCGTCGGTTCGACGGCGACCGTCGGCGGGCTGGGCTCATGAATGTCGTCCGACACAACCGCCGGGCCGTCAGGAAGGGTAGTGCCATTCATACGTCTTGACCTCACGACCGAGACGTTCCGGTCCATCTTTGGGAATTAATGGTTCAGGCGACTGAAAATCGCAATTGGGTATAGCAGTATGTCTGAAACCTAGAGCACAAACCGTGCCAAGAGGGGCGGTCCGAACCTTGATTGCAGTGATTAAGTGATGGCCATGATTACCGGGCATTTAATCATGCTTCAAGACGGCCGCATCGACGGCGTTGGCGAGGGCGCGGGCGACGGCGTTCTTGCCGGAGTCGGTGATGATGAATCGCTCGTCGTGGGGGCTGCTCAGGACGCAGATTTCAACGAGGACCACGGGGACATGGGAAAACACGGACCCAGTGAGCGCTCCCTGACGCGCGCCGACGCGGCTGGCGGCGTCGGGGCGCAGGCCGCGGTCGGCAAGCGACCCCGCGAGCGACTTGACCAGGGCGGCGTGAAACACCTTACCCATGCGGATACTGCTTGCGATCACTTCGGTGGTCGGCCCGCGCACGCCTTCGCTCACGCCCTGTTTCTCGGGAACGAACACCGCGATTCCTGACTCCGACCCCGAGTCGCAGTGCAGCCGCACCATCAACGCGGCATGAGCATGGTTTGCGACCTCGGCGCGTGCGCGATTGCGCACAAACTGCTCCTCCGCCGTCTTGGTCATCACCACCCGATAGCCACGCTTTTCCAAGATGGTCTTCAGCTTGTTGGCGACCACCCAGACCACATGGATCTCCGTCGTATGCTTGCCGGACGCTCCGCGTCCGACTTCCGACGGATGGCCGGGGTCGATGCAGATGGTGGGGGTAGGAGATGTGGAGTCTGCACGAAGTCGCGCGCTTCCGTCCCACATCAAGAACGGCAATGCCCACAAAAATATGATCGCAATGTAATACCGGCTGGGGATAATCAAACTGACCAGTCTTCCGCTCTCAATCCGGGTACCTTTGCGAAGTCGGAGAGGTTACGCGTCAGTAGTGTGGCGTCGTTTGCAATCGCAATGGCGGCGATTTTGAGGTCCATAGTGCCTACTCGCAAACGCCGAAGCCATAGGCTCTGAAATCCAGCAATCGCGACATCGTCAAACGTAAGGATAGGAGTGTTGCAATAGATTCCGAGCATCCGATGCAACTCTTCGTATCTCGGCTTCTGTTGAATTACCGAAGGCGTTCGCGCGATAGCAGCAAGCCACCCGCGCATTTGTTCCTCGTAGCTGACAATGCTCACCGCAACTTGATCCGGCGATTTTCCAGACAGACGCTGTTGAATGCGACGGCCTTCCGGACCTGCTCGATGGATCAGGGAAATGTGGTCGGTGTCAAGTAGATACATTGTCTGGTTCGGCATCAGCCGCGGTTGGCTGGTGCTTTCTGTAATCTTCACCCAACCTCATCGCGTCATCGTAATACGCGCTGTCCTTAAACGCCCCGAAATGGCGCTCCCACCACGGCGTTTCATTGGGATCCCCGCCAGGCCTTAGATGTTTCTTAATCTCGTCCAGTTCGGTTTCTACCGCGCTTAAGCGCTCCTCAATAGATGCTGCCGGCATTTTCCGCCTCGTTTGAGTGTAATAAGTCAATTATACCGTAGATACCGAGGTCGTAAAGCAGGACGGCGAAACCCACCACTGTGTCCAGAACTATATTCCGATCCCGATGCCATCGACGCCCTACTTGGCGATCTTGTCCGGCAGACGGATGCAGTAGGTGGGGCTGTGGCCAACTTCGCGGGTGCCGATGAGCTCGCCGCCCATGCTTTCGCAGAGGTGCTTGGCGATGACGAGGCCGAGGCCGTGACCGCCGAATCGGAGGCTACTGTTGGGCGTGGCGGACGCGAACGTCTCGGCGAGCTTGTCGGAGGCGTCGTCAGTAATGCCTGGGCTAAGGTCGGACATCCGGAACTTGAGCCAGTTGCCGGCTCGGGTGATTTCCAGTTCCAGCTCGCGCTCGTGGGCGAATTTACAGGCGTTGTTCACCAGATAGAGGATACACTGACGGATCTTCATGCGATCGGATTGCATCGACCCCAGGCTGTCGCCGACGGACACCCGCAGCTTGTTCTGGTTCTTTTCGGCAAGCGGCTGCGCGGCCTTGGTCACATCTTCAACCATTTCGGCGACATCAAAAACGTCGACGTACAACTCCATCTTACCGGCCTCGATGCGAGAGAGATCGAGCACATCGGTGACCAGCATGAGCAAATGACGGCCGGCTTCGTTGATCTTTTTAAGGTCGGGCACAATCTCCGCCGGGCGACGCTCGGCGATCTCGTCCTGGAGCATCTCACTGTAGCCGATCACGGCGTTGAGCGGGGTGCGAAGCTCGTCGCTCATGTTGTTCAGGAACTGGCTCTTGTCGCGGCTTTCCGCCTCGGCCGCCTCTTTCGCGGCGACCAACGCGGCCTCGGCCGCCTTGCGTTCGCTAATGTCGCGG
>Ga0206940_1077_pt1 | contig 12448 bp, 11 predicted proteins | sample Alteio_BWOrgHeat_8_FD_152963 | JGI IMG/M metagenome (GOLD analysis project Ga0206940, IMG submission 152963) | Enriched cells from forest soil in Barre Woods Harvard Forest LTER site, Petersham, Massachusetts, United States -... | ecosystem: Environmental > Terrestrial > Soil > Temperate forest > O...
AAGGCGATTTGATGATTGACAAAGCGATCATGGAAGATCGCCCCGGCCTCCGAGAGAAAGTCCCTTTCTTTATCACGTTGGCCTGACATGTTCAAAAAACTTGACCCCAAAAAGTTATTTGAAGATTTAACCAACACCCAAGTCTGGCGCTCGATGTTTCGCGGCGGCACATGGAAAGACACATCACGCGATCGCGCCCAACACATCCTCGGTAACATTTGGCTTCATTTGCATCCCGCCCGCATTCGTCGACGCGCCGTTGATTTTAAATACACTTGGGGCCTCGGTGGATTGTCCTTCCTGCTTTTTTTGGTTCTGACCGCGACCGGCATTGTTCTCATGTTTTATTACCGTCCGACTCCTGATTTGGCGTATCGCGACATGAAAGATTTGGAGTTTGTTGTGTCGATGGGCACGTTCATGCGCAACATGCATCGCTGGTCCGCGCACACGATGGTGATGGTCGTCATTTTGCATATGGTTCGCGTTTTCTTGACGGGCTCTTATAAAACGCCGCGCGAGTTCAATTGGGGAATCGGCGTTGTGCTCTTGGTGTTGACGCTTTTCCTTTCATTCACCGGTTATCTTTTGCCGTGGGATCAATTGGCGATGTGGGCCGTTACCGTGGGGACCAACATGGCCAGCGCGACGCCATTTGTCGGCGCAGAAGGTCCGTTCTCATCGCTGCTCGGTGTCGGACTGAAAAATGATGCGCGCTTCGGACTGCTCGGCGGCACCGCCGTCGGATCTGCGACGTTGGTTCGTTTCTATGTTTTGCACTGCGTCGCGGTTCCGTTCATCGCCGGCGTTTTCATGATCATTCATTTTTGGCGTATTCGCAAAGATGGTTTTTCCGCCGCGCCGATCGACAATGAACCACCGCAACAAAAACTCGAAACGTGGCCGAACCTTGTTGTGCGTGAATACATGGGCGCGATCTTGATGTTGATTTTTCTCGTCGGCTGGTCGCTGTTGATGAACGCGCCGCTGGAAGGTATCGCCGATCCCACCGTGACGCCCAATCCATCGAAAGCGCCTTGGTATTTCTTGGGGCTTCAGGAATTGTTGGTGTACTTTGATCCATGGATCGCCGGCGTATTGTTGCCGGGCGTGATTATCGTCGGACTCATGGCGATTCCCTATTTGGATCCCGACGCCAATCGCGGCGTGGGTTTTTACTCCATCAAAGAACGCCCGTTTGCGAACGCCATTTTCTTGACAGGAATTGGCGCCTGGTTTACTTTGATCACCATCGGAACATTCATGCGCGGTCCCAACTGGCAATGGTATTGGCCGTGGGAAAGTTGGCTCATCCACAAAGCTCCTCCGCCTCCGACCAGCAGTTTGCCTCTCGCCATTGGAGCGACGATGTTGCTGGTTTATTTTGGTGTGGGGATGGTTTTGCCTTTGCTGATTAAACTGAACGTGGATATCCGCAAAACAACTTGGAAAATTATCGGCGCGTCATTTTTACTGGCGCTCATCATCGGCGTGTTGCCCAGCTTTACGTTGATTCAAGGACTGTGGGTCGGGTTTGGTGTGGCGCTCTATGCAATTTTGGGTGTGTTGCTGCCGCAACAATATTTGCGAGGAATCAGCGGCTTGCGTTATGTTGTTTGCATGACGTTGTTGCTCATGATGATCGGCGTGTTTTTGAAAATGAGTTTGCATCTCGGCTTTAACCTTAAATATGTGGTGACGTTGCCCCAAGTGAACTTCAATATCTAGCGCGACATGAAATTCCTTTCTTCCATTTTTACTCTGCGACGCTTGTTCCTCTGGGGCAATGTCATTTTGCTGGTGCTTTTCATCGGCAACTTGATCAAAGACCAGAAACGAGGTTGGCAGTGGTATCAAAAAGAATACAAGCGACGGGAAATTGCGCGCCTCGAAGCGAAAATTGCGAACGCTCCCTCTGCCGATCTGAAAGACACGGCGCAGCAAGAATTAAAAATCGCGCAAAAAATGCCGATCGAGATCCGCCAGATTTGGTCGCAAGACATCAACACGGTTGACCGCTGCATTACCTGCCATGTGGGGTATGATCCTCTCAACAACAGCAGCCTCACCACCGAATACAAAGATCAGCCTTTCAGCGCGCCAGACAACGACAAGGCGCTGGAGATCCACAAAGCGCACGATGTTGAAAAATTCGGTTGCGTGGTTTGTCACGGCGGACAAGGTTTGGCCACCGAAGTCAAAGCCGCGCATGGAGAAGTGGAACATTGGGAAAAACCTCTTTTGAAAGGCGTGTTGTTGCAATCTTCGTGCGTGCAGTGTCACGATAATCATGGCGAACTGTTGGTAAAAGGCGAAGTGTATACATCCGAAATTCTTCGCGCGAAAAAATTGGTTCAAGAAGCGGGTTGCATCGGATGCCATCAAGTCGGTGGAGAAGGCGGTGTTATTTCCGTCGACTTTAAAGACGAGACGTCAAACAAACCTCTGAGCCGTATTGACTTCACGCACACAGGTCTGCCGCAAGATCAGTGGACGCTTGCCAACTGGATCAAAGTCCATCTGACTCAAGATCCGGCCCGCGTGACGCCCGGCGATCCGAAAGCCGCGTTTAACACGGAACCGATCGCGCCCTCGGGCATGCCGCCTTATCTCATGAATGAGAAAGACGCCGATGCGATCACCGCCTGGATTCTCGGCCTGAAACGCACCGGCATTCCTCCACAATTTTTAACGCTGCGCCCCGCGGCGGCGGAGCCGACGACATTTGCATCAGCAGTGGCCCAAGGCCGTCATGTCTATGAGAAGAATGGATGCGCGGCGTGCCATGGCGCCGACGCGCGCGGTGGCATTCGCAATTACAATTCTCAGTCCGGCGTCACGCCCAACTTAAGGCGCGCCGTTTCAACTTATACGCGTGATGAATTGCGCGAGAAAATCAGTGAAGGTGCGCCCTTCATCGCGCGGCATGATCCATCCGGTCCGCAACCGCCGTTCTACATGCCGGCGTGGAAGAGCAAAATCAAAGGTGACGAGATGGAAAGTCTCATCACCTATTTGCTGAGCATCAAAGAATAAAAAAATAATGTCAGATGATAAGTTTGACGTCATCGTAGTCGGAGCAGGACCCGCGGGAATTTCGGCGGCCATTACCGCCGCGAAAGCGGGACTGAACGTGCTCGTGCTGGAGCGCGGTGAATATCCGGGCGCCAAAAATGTGCAAGGCGCGGTGCTCTACACGAAAAACCTCGCCGACATCCTCCCTGAATTTTGGAAAGATCCCGCTTGTCCGTTGGAACGCTACATCACCAACCAAAATGTTCTCATTACCTCCGACGATTCCGCGGTCCAAGCCGGTTTTCGAAGCGATAAATGGGTGAACGAGCCGCACAACTGCTACACCATCATTCGCGTGAAGTTTGACCAGTGGTACGCCAAACAGGCGGAAGCCGCGGGCGCGCAGGTTTATTCCGGCGTGAAAGTCTCCAAGCTGTTGCAGAAAGACGGGAAAGTGATCGGCATCGAAACCAGCGAAGGCGATCAGCTGATGGCGGACGTCGTGATTGCGTGCGACGGCGTCAACTCGATGCTCGCTCAATCCATCGGTCTCATCGACGAGTGGCGGCCCGACGAAGTGGCGTTGGGCGTCAAAGAAATTTTATCGCTGCCGCGAGAACGCATTCAAGATCGGTTTTGTTTGGAAGGCAACGAAGGCACCACGTACGAAATTTTCGGCAACATCACCAAAGGGATGTTGGGATACGCGTTTCTCTATACAAACCGCGATTCCATTTCATTCGGAGTCGGCTGCAAACTGTCTCATTTCCAGCAGTCGAAAATTGCCCCGTATGATTTGTTGGACGCCGCCAAAAAACATCCAGTGATCCGACGGTATTTGCAAGATGCGAAGACGATGGAATATTCCGCGCATCTGATTCCGGAGGGCGGATATCATTCGCTGCCGCCGCTGTATGCCGACGGTTTCATGCTGGCCGGTGACGCCGCCCAAATGATCAATCCGACGCACCGAGAAGGTTCCAACTTGGCGATGGCAGCGGGCATGTTCGCCGCGCAGACCGCATTCGAAGCCAAACAAAAAGGCGATTTCTCCAAAGCGGCGCTTTCCGCGTATCAGCAAAAAATCGAAAAGTCCTTCATCATGCCGGACTTGGAAGAGCACAAGGATTTGGAAATTAAAATTGAAAAAAACATGGATTTGGTGCGCGTATATCCGGAACTGGTCACGCATGCGTTGCATGAGTATTTTACCGTTGACGGACGCAGCAAGAAAGACATTCAGCGAAGTATTCTCCGCCGGGTGTTGAAAACCAGATCGGCGCGCAACATCATGAAGGATGTGTTCGGAATGATGAAGCGGCCCGATAAAAAGCCGTCCTTCTGGGGCTTCATCAAAGATATTTGGAAAATGCGCAGTTTCTTCAAAGGAATGTAAAGGAGAAAATCCATGTCAGTCAACGTCGACGAAAAACTCGGACTCCTCACCTACAAGGCGGACCATTCCTTCGCGCATATTAAAATCAAAAACGCCGATACCTCAAACAGTCCATGCGTGACGCAATGCAAAGACAAACCGTGCACAACCGTTTGTCCCGCGAAAGTGTACAACTGGGAAGAATCTCAGAAGAAGATTTTGGTGGCGTATGAAAACTGCATCGAGTGCGGTGCCTGCCGCATGTTGTGCCCCTACGACAACATCGCCTGCGAATGGCCGCGCGGCGGATTCGGCGTGCAATACAAGATGGGATGAATCAATTGATGGAGCGGGCCTTGCGCTCGATCCATTTTTGAAACGGAATCATCATCGCCGTTTCTGCCAAGAGCCGATAGATTTCCCACCGCTTTACTTTCACGCGTTCCTGTGAATTCAGAATCGTTGGTGCTTCCTGTAGGCGTTTGAGCGTTTCGAGGCCAATTAAGAGCGGCCAGATCACGGCGGCGCGCAAGCCCCATTGACCGCTCGGAATGTCCGCGAGATATTCCAGTCCACGCATCAATCTCAAGCGCGCCACTTCAATGATGTCCACATAGAGAACCCGAAATTTGTCTTCAACAAGATGAGAAATGGGCGCGGCGGATTCGGGAATGATGTCGGCCAGCATGAGTTGGTGTTTCACGAGCAGATCTTCCGGGATATAACACCGACCTCTTTTAATGTCGACGGGAAAGTCGCGCAAGATGTTGACCATTTGCAATCCTGTTCCAAATGTTACGCCGTGATGGACCCATGGTTCTCGTCTTTGCACTGGAAGGTTTGCGATGTGCGCCAAACTGATTTCCGACCAAAATCGCCCCGGTTCTCCACCGATTGCCTGAATGTAGCGTTCAAAATCCGCCGATGTGCTCAAACTGTGCGGGATCGTGTCGTCTTCGAAAACGCGGAGGTCCATTTCCATGCCTTTGATCACCCCGCTCACCACATTGCCGATCAATGCTTGGTCGGTCAGTGATTGTCTTCCCATTTCTTGCCAACAGCTCGAGAGATTTTCAAGCAACTGTTGGTCTTGAGTAACATCGGTGAATTGAATCCCATTGATGTTGGTGCAAAACTCTGCGCAAAGTTGTTGGTCAAACGGGAAACGCTGAAACAAATTTTTGTAATTGTTCAAAAACCGATGCCGATCAGAAACCGGAAGCGTGGTGCCATCGGCAATCGTATCGGCCGCCCGGCAGAGCAGATAGGCAAGTCCCATCGGCGCCTCCAAGGAACGGGGAAGTACGGTAAAACTGAGATACAAGGACCGTGAAACGCTCTTGAGCCGTTGCTCCAAAGGGGACATGATCGGTTTTTAGCATTTCACGAAAAGCAGCCCTTGATATCCCAAGGGGGCCCTGTTAGAATCATAACGTCGTTATTGGCTGTTTTATCGACGAAACGGAGGAAGCAATGTCACCATTCGGAAGCGCGGCTCTGCCGCTTGTTATTGTTGCTATGGGAATGCTCGGAGTCATCTTGAGTTTTCTTGTTCCAGATCGAAAAAAATCCCTAATTTCTCTCGCCCTGGCCGGTGTCATTATTTTGACCGGCGTCATTCAACTCACATCGCAATCGATCACGCGGTTCCGTTGGGATCGCCGCATGAAAGAAATCCAACGCGACCGCCAAACGGACCTGGAAGAGTTGCGCCAGAAAATGAAAGACAAAATGCCGGGCCAGCCCGTGGCGCCGGGTTCCGCTCCCACTGCAGCGGCCGCGACCAACAAGAAAAAATAATTCGGACATGATTTTTTCAAGCCGTCATTCCGGCAGATTATCGCCGGAGTGGCGGTTTCTTTAATATAAGGACTTCCAATGAATAAAGCAAAACTGCGCATGTGGTGGGATGACAATTGGCTGAAATTCCTTCTCTGGATCATTGGTATCGCGACAATGGTTGGTGTTGTGCTGGGAATGTATGTATTTGTTTTTCAGCTCGAGTCTTTCCAAAAACAATCGATGTTGGCCAGTATTCCGATCTATTTCTTCAGCGCGGTCATCAGCTCCGTCATCTTTATTTTTGGTTATCAGTTTTTCATGATGCGGGGTTTTTCGCAAATGTCCTCGCAAAAGAAGAAGCTCAACGTCGAAGCGATCAATATTAAATTTTCCGATGTGATTGGGTTGGATGAACCCAAGCGTGAGGCCATGGAAGTGGTCTCGCTCATCCGAGACCGTGCGATGATAAAGAAGATCGGCGGCAAGATCGTGAAAGGTATTTTGATGCAAGGGCCTCCGGGATGCGGCAAAACGTTGTTGGCAAAAGCGATTGCCTCTGAGTCCGGGATTCCATTTCTTTCGATTTCCGGTAGCGAATTCGTTGAAGTGTTTGTTGGTGTCGGAGCTTCGCGTGTTCGAGAAATCATGCGGCGTGCGCGGCTGCTCGCCGAGGCGAATGGGGCGTGTATTCTTTTTATCGATGAGTTGGATGTGATTGGGCGTGCCCGTTCTTTCAGCGCGTTCGGGGGATCCGAAGAAACCAATACCACTCAAAATGAACTTTTGGTTCAGATGGACGGGCTCAGCTCGGGCGCCGACCGGGTTATTTTTATCGGCGCCACGAACGCCGCGGAGTCGACTCTGGATCCAGCGCTGCTGCGTCCGGGTCGTTTCGATCGCAAAATTTATGTCGGCAAACCGCATTTGAAAGAACGAGAAGATCTGTTCCGTTACTACCTCGCGAAAATAAATGCCGATCCGAACTTGGACCTGAAAAAATTGGCGCAGCGAACCGTACAGAAGTCGCCCGCCGACATCGAAGCCTCGGTCAAAGAAGCGGCTCTCATTGCAACCCGTGAAAATCGCGACATGGTCATTTTGAAAGACATGTCCCAAGCCTTTGAGCGCATTGATTTGGGCATCGCCCATCGCTTGCCCATGACCACGCAAGAAAAAGAAACCGTGGCCACGCATGAAGCGGGTCATTTGGTGGCGGTCTACAATCTTCATCCGACGCACGACGTCTTTAAAGCCACGATCTTGCATCGGGGCGGCGCGCTCGGACATGTGTTGCCTGTTCCGCGCGAGGAGCAATACACGCAGTCGAAAGACGAATTGGTCGCGAATATCAAAGTGGCGCTTGCGGGATTTTTGTCGGAGCGCATTAAATATGGCGTGACCAGCACCGGCGCTTCATCTGATTTTGCGAACGCGTTGAACACGGCGCAGGCGATGGTGTGGCAGTTTGGGATGGGACCGAGCGGCGTGATCGGCAATTATGCGATCACGCAGAACAACCAGGCCATTCATTCGACCATGTCGGAGACATTTAAAAATCAACTGAACAATGAGACCCAATCGATCCTCAAAGAATGCGAAAAAGAAACCGAAGAGTTTCTCCGTCGAGAATGGGAAATGGTCGAGTTGTTCGCGAAACTTTTGCTGGAGAAGGAAGAATTAAATTACGACGAAATCGAAGAGATTTTCGCCCAACACGGCAAGGCGCGTCCCACACCGCTCACATCCTAAAAAATGTCCGACACTCCAAAGACGGAAACCCCTTCTTCCGACCCAACAGGAGAGACATCGAAGTCGTCTCAGGAAGATTATTCATTTCCTTCGCTACATGCGGACGCGCCATCCGTCGAGAAATATGCTCATGATGTAGAACCGCCGCCGGCAATTCCCGCCGCCACACCACCGTCCGTTTCCGCTGCAGACACCAAAAAAGAAAAACTGAAAAAGTGGATCATTAAAAACAAGTCAATGGCGATCGTTGCGGTATTTGTTGTGCTTGTTGGCGCCATGTGGGCCGTAAAAAAAGTTCGCAGCAAAGCGGACGCGACGGCCGTCGAACAAGAGCAGAACACGTCGGCCCCAGATGAAATTCCCGTCAACGCGGTCGAAGCGAAGTTGGGACGTTTTCAAGACACAATCAATGTCGTGGGCACCATAAAAGGCGAGACGGAAATTGAGCTGCGTTTTCAAGTGGATGGTCGCATCGAGGAATTGAACATTCTCGAGGGCGGGAAAGTTCGGAAGGGTGAAGTCATCGGTCGTCTGAGCGGCCAAGATTCCATGCTTAAAGTTGAACGCGCCAAAAACGAGTTGGAGCAGACCGAAAAACTGTATCAATTGGGAGGCGTGTCAAAAACGAAGTTGGATGAAGCGCGGATCAATTTGGATGTGGCGCAGTCGGAAATGGACAAGACCCGGCTCGTGGCGACGCGTGATGGTATCCTGGGTGACAAAGGCGCGGACATCGGAGAATTCGTGACGCCGCAACGCAAGATCGCCACACTCGTCGCGATTAAAAATGTTGTGGTGAAAGTCGGCATCATCGAAAAGCAAGTTGACAAGGTATATCCGGGGCAGAAAATGTTGGTGACCGTCGACGCCTATCCGGGCAATGTGTTCGAAGGAACCATCCAAAGTATTTCGCCGATCATTGCCGGCGAAGGTAAAACATTTGAAATCACCGCCAAAATTCCCAATCCGGACAGTTTGCTTTTGCCCGGTATGTTCGCTCGCACGAAAGTCATCACCTATGAAGCCGACGATGCGATCTCGGTTCCGAACGACGCGCTCACCAAAACCGCCGGCGGTTTCCAAGTGTTCGTGATCAACAAGGACAATTTGGCCGAGGCGCGCGACGTGCAAGTGGGATACGTTTCCACCGAGAATACGCAGATCCAAGCGGGCTTGAATCCAGGCGATGTCGTGATCGTTCAAAAACCGCCGGAGCTGAAAGCGGGTTCCAAAGTAAAAATCATCGAGGTCCAAAAATAAAACTTCGACCACGTCTTACCCTCTTCGCCATCAGTTTGATCCTCGCGGTGGTAGCTTTCACCGGCGTCTCCACCGTATTGACCCTCCAATTTTTTCTCCGCAACGAAATGCAGTTCAATCAAGAAACTTGGTTCGCAAGTTTCCGCAGTTCGTGCGTGGATGCGTTGTATCTCGGTGATGACTTGGCCATTCAGGCCGCGAGCGAGTCACTGGAAAAATCCATTCCGGAGCTTGCATATGCCGTGTTCGTTGACGATTCCCGCAAAGGATTGGTCGTGGGCGGAATGGAAAGCATCCAACGGTTCAAAAAACTGAGTCCGGCCTGTCCTCCGATCGCCCAAGAAAGCACCGATCCATTCATGCAAGAAGATGTTCGTCAGGAAAACCGTTGGCGACATTATTGCGCGCCCGTCCAGCAAACCAACATCCACGGAGATCATTCGTATGGTGTGGTTTTTTTGGGATTCAACGTAAATTTGCTGGAAGCCAAGTTAAAAATTATCAGCGGACGCTTCTGGCCGCGGTTGCTGTGGAGTTTGGTATTGGTTTTGTTGGCCGGCGTCGCGATCACGTTCTTGTACGCGAAACGGTTGACACGTCCTATTTTTAATTTAACGGAAGGGGCCAAATCAATTGGGGAAGGTCAGTGGGACACACGGATTCCCGTCGAGAGCAAAGACGAGCTCGGGTTTCTCGCACATGAATTTAATTTGATGGCAATGAAACTCAAGGAACTGGACCAATTAAAAGATGATTTCGTCTCCAGTGTTTCTCACGAGTTGCGCTCTCCATTGGCGGCCATCGCGGGATATGCTGAACTGTTGCGTACCAAGCCGCTGGCGGAAATATCGACGGAAAAAAGAGAGAAAGCGCTCTCGATCATTCAAGAAAGCACCGAACGACTCGCGCATTTCATCAACGACATTTTGGACTTGGCCAAATTAAAAGCCGGGCATGTGGAAATTAATCGCCGGCCGTTTCATGTGGCGGAATCGGTGGAAGAAGTTGTGGGATTGCTGTCGCCGTTGTTCGATAAGAAACAAATCGCTTGTACGACCGATATTCCCGAAAACATGCCGATGTTGCAAGCCGACCCTGAAAAGATCCGGCAGGTGCTGACCAATCTTTTGTCAAACGCCTTGAAATTCACTCCCGCCCAGGGCAAAATTAGAATATCGGCGAAAAATCAAAGTGAATTTGTTGAGATCACCGTGAAAGACTCCGGAATGGGTATTCCGGAGGACCAAAAAGAAGCGGTGTTTGAACGTTTTCGTCAAGTGAAGAGCGGTCGCGAAGTGGTCACTGGTCAAAAAGGAACGGGACTGGGGCTGGCGATTGCAAAAGGAAATGTGGAAGCTCATGGTGGTCGTATTTGGATTGAGTCGGAATTGGGCAAAGGCACGACAGTTCATTTCACGCTGCCGGTTTCGATTGACACGCCCACCTGAGTTGTTGCGGCGCGCTTACGACGACGTATGAGCGCCCATAAAATTTTGGTCATCGATGACGAAGAAGACATCCGTGAAAGCATTCGTGATTATTTTGAAAGCCAAGGATTTGAAATGCGCGTGGCAATGAATGGGACATTGGGACTTCAAATGGCAATTGATGAACGGCCCGATTTGATTTTGCTGGATGTGGAGTTGCCCGACATGAGCGGTTATGTGGTATGCCGCAATATTCGGGCCACGCCAGAACTGCAGCACACTCCTATTATCATGTTGACGGCCCATGCTCTTGAGAAAGAAGAGTTAAGCGGATTCGAAGCGGGTGCCGATGATTACATCGCGAAGCCCTTCAAACCGTCGCGGTTGTTGGCGCGGGTTGGGACCGCGATCGGTCGGCTTGAGCGAACGTTGGATGCCAACCCATTGACGCGGTTGCCCGGCAACATGTCGATTCACACGGAGCTTGAGCGGCGCATCAGCTCCAATAAACCGTTTGCGGTTTTGTATTTTGATCTCAACAATTTCAAATCATTCAACGATCGCTATGGATTCATGCGCGGAGATGAAGCCATCAAATTGACCGCGGACGTGCTGACGAAAATGTTCGCCGCGACGCGGATCAAAGGAAGTTTCCTCGGTCATGTGGGTGGCGACGATTTTATTGGTGTTGTTGATTCGCACGATGTGATGCAATTGTGTGAAGTTGTGATCGACATGTTTGAGCGTTCGATACGGACCTTGTACGATCCCGAGGATTTGGCGCGCGGACGAATTACGTCGGTGGATCGCACCGGCAAGCGCGTGGAACTTCCGATCATGGGGCTCGCCATAGCGGTCATCACGAACCGACAACGAAAATTTGAACATCCGGCAGAAATCTCTCTCATTTCGGGAGATTTGAAAAAATGGGTGAAATCCGCAGGTCGATCGGCATACGCTATCGATCGCCGATCCTGAGAGGTGACATGTGGCCAAGAAAAGAATTCTGATTGTTGATGATGAGATGCAAATTTGCCAACTGGTAAAAGATGTTCTCGAAGAGAACGGTTTTACCGCGACCACGGCGCAATCGACCGACGAGGCGTTCCAGAAATTAAAACTCACGCTCCCCGATCTCATTTTGCTGGACGTTCGACTCCCCACGATCGGCGGCCTGGAATTTTGTCGTCAACTGAAACAAGACGTGCGGACCCGGAAAATTCCGGTGATGATGTTGACGGTTCAGGACACCGAAACCGATAAAGTCATCGGTCTGGAAGTGGGCGCCGATGATTATTTGACGAAACCTTTCGGCAACCGTGAGTTGCTCGCGCGCATCAAAGCGGTGTTCCGCCGCGTCGAGATGAACAAAACGGACGATTCCTCCGCGATCAAAGTGGGACCGTTGGAAATTGATTTGGACATGCACGAAGTAAAATACAAAGGCAAAGACTTGATGCTCACGCCCAAAGAGTTCGAGCTGCTGGTGGCGTTGGCGAAAAATAAAAACAAAGCGTTGCGCCGCGAAGCATTGATGTCCGCCGTCTGGGGCTACGATTATCCGGGCACGCTTGGGACCATTGACGTTCACATCCGCCATTTGCGAAAAAAACTCGGGGAAGCCGGGCGCTACATCAAAACGCTGATCGGTGTGGGATATCGCTTGGATGAAAAACTCTAATCCACTGGGACACAACCCCGAAGCCGCCTCCGCTTCTCCTCTCATTTCCGTCACAGAAAACCACATTCTCATCGTCGATGACGAGGCGCCGTCGCGCGATTTGTGTCGGCTTTTCCTGGAGACCGAAGGCTATCGCGTCGATGTTTCCGATCGCGCCGA
>Ga0206940_1071_pt3 | contig 12364 bp, 11 predicted proteins | sample Alteio_BWOrgHeat_8_FD_152963 | JGI IMG/M metagenome (GOLD analysis project Ga0206940, IMG submission 152963) | Enriched cells from forest soil in Barre Woods Harvard Forest LTER site, Petersham, Massachusetts, United States -... | ecosystem: Environmental > Terrestrial > Soil > Temperate forest > O...
CCCCGCCCGCGACGTCGCCGAAGGTCGCCATCAGGATGGCACCCCCCGTCGGCGAGGTCAGCGCGGTCGGCGCGGTCTCCTCGAAATTGCTGACGTTGAAGTCGAAGATTACCGGTGCCGCTGTGCCTGCGGCGGTCAGGTTTTCACTCATCCACAGACCGTAACCGGTGCCGTAGATCATCTCGTCGGGATTGAAGGGATTGATCTCCACCGACGACAGCCAGTGACCCATTCTGTCCTGGCCGCCGGCATAGTTAAGCAGCCATGGATAGGCCGCCAGGTGGTGCGCCGTCTTGCCCAGAGCCGTCCAGTGCGCGCCGCCATCGGTCGAACGGTAGATGTCGTCGCCGGTCGCCCAGCGGTCAAGCGTCGAAGTGACGATCGTCCCCGGATGGCTCAGGTCGAGCGAAACGCCGGAATAACCGAAGCTGACACCGCCAGCGGGTTGGACCGGCGAAATATTGCTCCACGTGCCGGCCTTGTCGAGCTTCCACAACCCGCCCGCCGTTGCACCATTGGGATTGACCGGACTTTTGCCATCGCCGGCCGCGAAGGTAACGTAAAGCGTGCCGCCGCTGTCGAGCACGGCATGCTGCGGCGTCTGCGCCGGGGCGCCAGGCACCACCGTAAAGCTGTTGCCGCCATCGTGGCTGACGAACAGGCCGCCCTTGCCGTCGGCGCTGCCGACATAGAGAGTCTGGCTCGGCTGGCCGTTCGTCCCGGAGGGATCGATCAGAACCAGGCTGAGCATACTACCCGGCGATGCCGTCTTGCCCCAGGTCTTGCCGCCGTCCGTGCTTTTCCACAAGCCGTCCTGGCTGCTGCCGAGATAGAGAATCTGGCCGTCATTCGGATCGACCTGGAGCCGTTCACCCGAGCCGCGTCCGTCGGAATTGCCGCCGAGCTTGATCGTCAGTTCGGTTTTCTGCCACGTCGCGCCCTGATCATCTGAGCGCAGGATCGCGGCGGCGCGGCCCCACTGGCCGAGATATTCGCCGCAGGCCGCATAGAGCTTGTTGGGATCATTCGGATCGACCGACATGCTGATGACGCCCATCAGTTCGGACTCGTCGTGGCCCAAATGGTCGAGCAGCGGCACCCAGGACTTTTTGCTGTAATCATAGCGGTACATGCCACCGATATCTGTGCGGGCGTACAGGAGGCCGGCCTTTTTCGGATGATACAGGAAACCATCGACAAAACCGCCTGCGCCGAATGGCACGGTCGTCCAGCTATAGGGCGCGGGATCGGCCGCCATCGCGGGCGCCGCAAGGCCAAGCAGGGCGCCGGCGGCCACGCCCAACAGGACGCATTTGAGGGCTTTGAATCGCATGACTGTCTCCCGGAACGCGGCGCGCCATTTATGTGAGCGCTACCATTTATCATACATATAGACAGCAAGCGGAGAACCCGGTCAAGCGCCAAGCCTCCGCCAATCCACGAAGCAAATCAACGCGCTATAAAAGACGCGGTCGTTTTCATCAGCGAAAATTGCATCGGTTATTTTACCTGTGGCCGGCCTACCATGACCCCGCGCCCATCAGGCGCAATATAGAGCGTGCCATACTCACGCGGATCGCCGGCAATGGCCCGCATATTGCCGAACTGATGGGTATCGTCATTGATCCGTATCCAGTGCCCGCTGACATCATCCGAGCGCCACAGCCCCGCCTGTCCCTTGACTTTGCCCCACAGATAGATCGCCGGATAGACGTGCCACGGCGCGCCCTTGCCGAAGGTAATCTGCCAGGCGGCATTGACGTCTTTGGCTTTCGAAACATAGCGCCCATCGGTTGTGTGATAGAGCCCGCCGGGCGCCGCCAGCCACAGGTCGCCCGCCTGCCCCGGCACCGCGCGCAACTGGCCATGATCCCAGCCTGTCAGTTTGGGCAAGCCTTCCGCGTAAGGCTGGAATGCCGCGCCGAAGTCACGGCTTTTCAGGATAACGCCCGTGGCGCGATCATAGGTGTAGAAGACTCCGTCATCGACCTTGTCCGCTATGGCCTCCTGTCCGCGTTCCGGCGCCGGCCAGCCCTTGGCCGCTGTCCATGTCTGGCCGCGATCGAGGGAAAAATAAGCCTGTTCGGCTTCCGGCACCCAGACCAACATGGTGCCGCCTGCCGATACGGCGATCTTTCCGGACGTATGCGCATGTCCGTCGGCGTCCTTTGCGATGCGCGGAGATGCCGGCATAGGCGTCCAGGTTTTAGCGCCGTCGGTCGAGATATAGCCCGAAGTTGCAGCCTGGTCGGCGGTGCGCGCCATGATCTTCGGGTTCGCTCCGGCAAAGGCGATCGACTGGTCGGTTTCGTGTTCAGGCGTCAGCAGATAGGACGGCCCCTGACGGGTGTCATCCCAGCCCGCGCCGCCGACATCGCCAACGGCCGCGATGACATGCGGGCCAGCGGGCGGGCTTTCGAGGCCGAGGACGACCGTCTCTTCCAGATTATTGTCGGCAAAATCGAAGTTGACCGTGCCGCCCGTATCGGCATGGCCGAGATCGTTCGTCTTCCAAACGCCGTAGCCGGTGCCATAGATCAGCTCGTTGGAATCGAAGGGGTTAATCTTCACCCCATCCATCCAGTGACCCATATTCTGGCGCGCCGATGGGCCGCGCTCGGCGCCATCGGTGTAGGCGACAAGCCATGGCCAGGCCTCGGTATGATGCCGGGCCAGCGGGCCGATCGCCGTCCAGGTCGTTCCGCCATCGTGGCTGAGCCAGACGTCGTCCTTGCCGTAACGATCCGACGACGTTACGGCCACGGTTCCTTGATGCTGACGGTCGATATCAATCCCCGAATAGCCAAAATGGCTATCCGGATCGGAATGGACAGGCGTGATGTCAACCCAGGTCCCGTCGCTTTTCAGCTTCCATACCGCGCCGTCGGTGACGCTGTGCGGTCCCAGTCCATCGCTGAAGGTGACATAAAGCGCGCCATCGGTATCGAGCGCCATCTGATGCGGGATCAGTTTCGGTGAGCCCGACGCCGGCGCGAAGGTCTGGCCGTCGTCATGACTGATATAAAGCCCGTCACCGGTTTCACCCGAAGCGGCGTAAATCGTCTGTCCCGCCAGCAGGACCACCGTTACGGACTTCGGCACAAACCCGGCCACGCGGACAAAGGTCACGCCGCGATCGTTGCTTTTCCACAGGCCGTCCTGATTGGTCCCAAGCCACAGCACATCGCCATTGGCCGGATCGACCTGCAGACGCTCGCCATCGCCGCGTCCCATGGCGTTGCCGCCAAGCTTGAACGGCAGTGGCGTCTTTTGCCATGTCGCGCCCCGGTCGTCGGAACGCAACAAGGCAGCATTGGGCGCCTGCGGATTAAGATAGAGCCCGCAGGTCGCATACAAACGATCTGGATTGTTGACGTCTACCGCCATGGTCACCACACCAAAACAATTGGCGTCGTCATGGCCGAAGGCATCCATCAATGGAATCCACTTTTGGCCCGCATAATCGTAGCGGTACATACCGCCGACGTCGGTCCGCGCGTACAGAATGCCCTTGACCGCCGGATGATAGAGAAAACCATCGACAAAACCGCCACCGCCCCACGGCGCCGTCGCCCAGCTATAAGGCGCGGGCGTTGTCGCTGCAGCAGGCAAGGCGACGGACAGCACAACGCACAAACTACTCAAAACCAGAGCCTTCGCCATACCACCCATAAAGCCTTCCTCCGCAGACATGCTTCTTGAACGCCGCGTCGTACCCTGCCTGTCGAAGGTTTATCCCTTCCGCGACGGTCAGTCCTCGCGGCTACTGTTGGTGCTCGCCTTGGCTTCGCTCTCACGCCGCAGGGGGCCGCGCACGGAACAGACCTCCTGAAGATAACCGTCGAGTGTATTGACGATATTTTCCTGCACCAGGCTGTAATGAATATATTTACCCTTCTTGACGCTGCTGATCAGACCGGCGTTTTCCAGGATGCTCAGGTGTTTCGACAAGGACGGCTTAGCCATGTCGAAGCGCTCGGCGATTTCTCCCGCCGTCATGGTCGACTTCGACAGGTAGGCCAGAATGCGCAACCGTGGCTCGGACGCCATGGCCGCAAACGTTTTGGCTGCGCGGATCGCCAGCATACAATTAGCCTCTTGACGAAATGAAACTTCCGGAATACGTTTAGTTTGTTAGCTAAATGTAGTCTGACTTGCTTGAAACGTCAAGGTTCAGATGATGCCGCGCCTGTCACAAACCCGTCAGATAACCCTGCCGGAAAGTCCGATTAAGGCCTTGATGGGGCCAGACTTCTATCGTCTCGATCCGCATGTCCAGGCGCGCTTCGCCCATGAACCTGAACCCGGCCAGACCATCCTTTATGAAGGCGTCATGGAGCGTGTCCACTGCTCGGCCGCCGGCTGGCTGTTTGCCCAGGCGGCGCGATTGATCGGCAGCCCGCTGACGGCGCACCGCGGTGTCGATATCCCCATGCAGGTGCGGCTCACCCTTTGCGAAAAAGGCGGAGTTTACTGGCAGCGCACCTATGGTTTCAAACGGCCGGTCGTCGTCACCTCTGCCAAGCGCGAAAACGTGAAAGGCAGGCTGTGCGAATATGTCGGCCTGGGCTTCGGCATGCGTCTTAACGTCTTCGCCAAAGATGGCGCGTTGCATTTTGTCAGCGAGCGATATTTCTGGGAGGTTGCCGGCATCCAGATGCCCCTGCCCCATTGGCTGACGCCAGGCCGGACGCATGTGACGCACACCGATCTTGGCGGCGGCGATTTTCGCTTCGCGATTGCCATGGACCATGCCGTGCTCGGCCGGACATTTTATCAAACAGGCCGGTTTCACGAAAGCGCTTGACCGCGCGGCGGGTTTTGGCGACGGTCGCGCAACCCTGATGAGGATACCATGACCGATATTATCAATCTGAGTCCCGATGACCTCTATGTCATGCTGAGCAATGACGAGGTCGTTCTGGTCGATGTGCGTGAGGATAATGAGTTCGCCGCCGAACGCATCCCCGGCGCCTTGAGCTTTCCCTTGTCGACCCTCAACCCCGCCGACCTGCCGGCCGGCAAGACCATCGTGCTGTCGTGCGCCGGCGGGGTGCGTTCGGTCAAGGCGGCAGCCCTGTGCCAGATAGACGGACTGGACATCAACCAGCACCTGGCCGGCGGCCTCAACGCCTGGAAGGCGGCTGGCCTGCCGACGGAACGGTGAGACGGCTCCTGGCGGTTGCGGCAGCACTGGCGGCGTTCATGGGCGCACCTGCTCACGCTTCCGACCTGATCCATTTCTGGGATACGCCAAAGTATGGTGGCAACAGCTTCAACCAAAGCCCGCCTGACCTCGTCTATTTCCAGGCCTTGCGCGCGACCGGCGCGACCTGGGTACGCCTGACCTTCAGCAAGTGGAAAGGGACAGGGCGCGACTTCCTGATCGGCGATTGCGACCACTATACCGCCCTGTCGCAGCCTGATCTGGCCGTGCTGAAAAAGGTGCTGGACGATGCCAACGCCGCCGGCGTCAAGGTCGTTCTGGTCCCGCTCAGCCTGCCCGGCGACCGCTGGAGCCAGCAGAACGGCGGCAAGGACGATGACCGCTTATGGAACGACAAGGCCTATTGGGATCAGTCGGTGGCCTTCTGGCATGATCTCGCCGCCGCCCTGAAGGATGAACCCGGTTTGGCCGGCTATAATTTGCTCAACGAGCCGACGCCGGAAAAAGGCCTGGGCCTCGATGAACAGGCCGATTCCGCTACGCGCATCGTCTGGTACGCCAAATATAAAGGCACAACGCACGATCTGCCGGGCTTTTACGAGCAGGTCATTGCCGCCGTGCGCAGCGCCGATCCGGATACCCCGGTCATGGTCGATGGCGGCTGGTACGCCAATGCGTGGAGCTTTTCCTACTGGCCGCAGAAGCTCTCCGACGACAAGGTGCTCTACAGTTTTCACATGTATGAACCCTATGAGGCGACCAGTTCGCCCAACATCAAACGCGATCCGCCGTTGCGTTATCCCGGCGTCGTGTCGTGGTTCGCCGGCAAGCAGATAGCGTGGGACAAGTCCGTCATGCAGGCCTATCTCTCAGGACCGTTTGACTGGGCGGCGGCGCATGGCGTGCCGGCCAACCGGATGGTCGCCGGTGAATATGGCTGCGTCCGCGTCTGGGTTGACTGCGGCGCCTATCTAACCGATGTGCTCGATACGCTGAACGCGCATCACGCCCACTGGGCGTTTTACAGCTGGCGCGAAGACGGCTGGGACGCGATGGATTACGAACTCGCGCCCGATGTGACGGCGGGGCAATTCTACTATGCGCATGAACAGGGCAAGGCGGATACGTTAAAGCGCACGCCGCATCCGCTACTGGATATTATCGAAGCGCACATGAAATAATTCCCTTCTCCCTGTTTACGGGGAGAAGGTGGCCCAAAGGGCCGGATGAGGGGGCCTTCACGAAACTAGCCCCTCACCCGGCGCGAGGACGCGCCCCCCTCTCCCCGCAAGCAGGGAGAGGGAAGATCAGTCCAGCGTCGACCTGTACCGCAGCATCGCCACCGTCATCGCCACGGCGATAAAGATCAGCAGTGGCCAGATCTGCAGCCACATGGCGGCGAAATCCGAGCCTTTCAGCATCACCGACCGCACGATACGCAGGAAGTGCGTCAGCGGGAATATCTGACCGATCGCCTGCGCCCAGCCCGGCATGCCGCGGAACGGGAACATGAAGCCCGACAGCATCAGCGACGGCAGGAAAAAGAAGAAGGTCATCTGCATCGCCTGCATCTGCGTTCTGGCGATGGTCGAGAAGGTAAAACCGACGGCCAGATTAGCGATGATGAACAGCCCGACACCCAGAGCCAGCAGCCACGGCGAGCCGATAAACGGCACCTGGAAAATGTAATAGGCCGCCAGCAGGACGATCCCGGTCTGGATAATGCCGACCCCGACATAGGGGACGATCTTGCCAACCATGACCTCCCAGGGCCGTGCCGGCATGGCGAGCAGGTTTTCCATATTGCCGCGCTCGGTCTCGCGCGTCATGGCGATCGAGGTGATCATGATCATCGTCATGGTCAGGATGACGCCCAGCAGACCCGGCACGATATTGTACTGCGAAATGCCTTCGGGATTGTAATTGCGGTGGACAACGATGTTGATCGGCGGGTCGGTGGCGTTGAGCGGCGCCCATTCGCCTTTCAGGTCCTGCTTCAGCGACGACGTGACGATCTGACCTATCTGGCCGACGGCGTTCGACGCCGCCGACGGGTCTGACGCATCGGCTTCGATCAGCAGCTCCGGCTTGTCGCCGCGCAGCATGTCGCGTGTGAAGCCGGCTGGCACGGTAATGACAAAGGCGACGTCGCCGCTTTGCAGCTTGGCCGTCGCAATGTTCGGGTCGGTCACCTGGCCGACAATGTCGAAATAGCTGCTGTTTTCCAGCCCGGCGACCAGCGAGCGGACTTCTGTCGAATTATCCTCAAGATAGAGCAGGGTCGGCAGATGACGCGGGTCGGAATTGATGGCGAAACCGAACAGGGTCAACTGGATGACCGGGACCATGATCATCATGCCAAAGGTCATGCGGTCGCGCCGCATCTGAATGAATTCCTTCAGCAAAATCGCGAAGACGCGGCGCCAGGCGGACAGCATGTTAAGCCCCCGCCTGCTGGACAGAATTATCGACCGAGGTATCCATCAGATGGATAAAGACGTCCTCGAGATTGGGCCGTTCCTGACGCCAGGTGACGCCGGTTTTGTCGCCGTCATTGTCGATAAGTTTTTTCAATTTATCGAGGTCGCTGCCTGAGACGTGCAGCGCGTTGCCAAAATAGGCGACCTGTTCGGCGCCGTCCTTGCCACGCATCCGTTCCATCAGCTCGCGCACGCCGGGCCCTTCGGCGATAAAGGTATAGAGACCGCTCTGGTCGATAATGTCCTGGACGCGGCCCTGCGCCATCAGGTTGCCATAGGCGATATAGACGATCTGGTCGCAGCGCTCGGCTTCGTCCATATAATGGGTCGAAACCAGTACAGTCAGGCCCTGCGCCGACAAGCGGTGAATCTGGTCCCAGAAGTCGCGCCGCGCCTGAGGATCGACGCCCGCCGTCGGTTCATCGAGCATCAGCATTTTCGGATTGTGCAGGGTGCACGCCGCCAGGGCCAGGCGCTGCTTCCAGCCGCCCGACAGAGTACCGGCCAACTGCCTTTGCCGCGAGGTCAGGCCAAGCGTCGCCAGCGTCTGGTCGACGACCTTTTTCTTGTCTTTCAGTTCGTAGAGGTTGGCGACGAACTCCAGGTTTTCGCGAATGCTGAGGTCTTCCCAGTAAGAAAACTTCTGCGTCATATAGCCAACCTGGTTCTTGATCTCGCGGCTATCCTTCAGGATGTCGTAGCCGAGGCAGGTCCCCTCGCCGGCATCGGGCTTCAGCAGCCCGCACAGCATCCGGATGGTCGTCGTCTTGCCCGAACCGTTGGGGCCTAAAAAACCCCACACCTGGCCGCGCGGCATCTGGATATCGACCTTGTTGACGACCGTCAGCTTGCCGAAGGTCTTGGTCAGGCCGCGCACATCGATGGCGAGGTCGGAACTAGTACCGTCCATAATAAGCCCCCCCACCGTCAGCCAGCAAGCTGGCTGCCACCTCCCCAACAAGTGGGGGAGTATAGCAAGTATTCATACCGCCCCAGGCGTGGGGCGGGGGACCGCGATCGCTTGCGATCGTGGTGGTGGGGGCTCTTACTTTTCCCATTATCTTCACAACGTCACGTCTACCGGCTGGCCGGCGCGCAGATCGTCGGGATGATCGGGAGTCGCCTCGATTAGGAACATCAACTTCTGCCGTTCCTTGACACTATAGATCACTGGCGGGGTGAACTCCGCCACTTGCGACAGGAAGCGTATCTTCCCCGTCATGCCGGCGGTGCAGTTGTCGCAGGCGATATGCACGACCTGGCCGACCTTCAGCTTCGGCAGATCGGCCTGCGGGACATAAAAACGGACGAACTCGCGTCCCTGCGGCAGGACGGTCAGGACGGCCGAGCCGGCGGCGACAAATTCGCCCGGTTCACGCAGTCGTTCTTCGATCCGGCCGTCGAGGCGCGCCTTGACGTTGCGGTCATCGACCGTCCATTGCGCGCTGGCGACATCGGCGCCGCTGGCCGCGGCCGTCGCCTGGGCCGCTTTGAGCTGGTCGGCGCGCGCCGCCAGTTGTTTGTCGGCGATTGTTTTGTCGATATTGGCCAGCGCCGCCTGAGCCGATTTGGTCGCAGCACGCAAGGAATCCATCTGGGTCGGCGCGACAAAACCCTGCGGCGCCAAGGCGGCATAACGCGCCTCGTTCGCCTTGGCGAGATCGAGTTGCGCCTGGGCCTGAGTGCGCTGCGCCAGAAGCGGCGCGATATCGGCTTCGCGCGCGCCCTTGCTCAGGTCCTGGGCATTCGATTGCGCCGCGGTTTCGCGGTTTTCCGCGCCGCTCAGCGCCGCCTGCGCCTGGGTGGCGTCGAGCGTGAACAGCGGCTCATCCTGATGAATGACGTCACCGCGATCGACATTGACGGCGGTCAGCCAGCCCGACTGAGGTGCGGCAATGCTGACCGGCTGCGCCTCGACATAGCCGGTATAGCTGGGGTCGGGCTTTTGTGTGCAACCCGCCAGAACAAGCAGGCTGGTACCGGCGATCAAGAGCTTACGCATGCGAATTCTCCTCAGGCTTCAGGCCGCACAGAAACAGGCCGATATGCGCGTCAAGATAGGGCGCGGCGGCGAACGGCGGGTCTTCGCTGGCGGCGAAGGTCAGGCGCCACAAAACTGATTTCAGCAGCGGCGCGATAAACAGGTGCGCGGTGATTTCCGGGTCCATGGCGCGGATGTCGCCACGCACCATGGCCCGGCGAAACAGGCCGATCAGGGCGCCAAGCGTCACGCCGATGACCTCGCGGCGATAAAAGTGCACCAGTTCCGGAAAACGCGACGCTTCGGCGATCAGCAATTTCGGATAAATCGGAAGTTGGCCGGAGTCGATCACACCGCCGATCAGTTCGGTCATACGGCGGAGCGCAGGCTCCAGCGGGCCGTCATAGCTGTTGAGAAAGCCGGCAACCATCGTCGCGCGCGGCGCGATGTCGCGGCGGACGAGCGCTTCGAACAAGGCTTGCTTCGTCGGGTAATAGAGATAGACCGTGCCTTTCGACACGCCGGCGCCGCGCGCCACGTCTTCCATGCGCGAGTCGGAAAAGCCATGCGCCGAGAACTCGTTCAAGGCAGCGTCGAGAATCGCCGTCTGACGCATTTCGGGCGGCGCGCGGCGCGGCCGGGGTGACAGGGTATCCGCCATGGCGAGACCTTTAGTACTGACCAGTCAGTACTGTAAACCCACTCGCTGATCCAGGCAAGGACAAAACGGTGCTATCAGACCTTGAGGAACCAGCGCTTCAGATAGAAGGGCAAGAGGATCAGCCACATCATGACGAGGAAACCAACGGCATAGGTCGCCGACATGGCGTAGGGGTCGTGGATGAAACTCGACAGCCAGTGCGTGACGATGCCGCTAAGCCCGATGACGTCAAAGAGCACGGAGAGAAGCCAGGCAGCGACATAGGCCAGGATGGCATTGGTGCCGAAAACGCGAAGCGGGAAGGCCCATTTTTTCCAGCCAAACTGATCCATGACAATCATCAACAGCGACAGGACGAACATGGCGAAGCCGCTGGTCAGCAGGGCAAAGCTGCTGGTCCACAGCTTCTTGATGATCGGGATTTGCGCATCGAGACCGACGCCTGCGATCATCAGGGCAATGCCCACCATCATCACACCGATCCAGGCGGCCTTCGGCGTCTTTTCCTTGATGTACAGGCCGATCAACAGACCCGCCAGGATGTTGAAAATCGCCGGGAAGGTCGACAGCAGCCCCTCGGGATCATAGGTGATCTTGCCATCGGTCAGCGCCTGCTGCCAGACGTGGCTCGTCGTAAAGACCATGCGGTCGACATAGGCCGGCCAGCTTGCGACCGAGCCGAAGTTTTGCAGCGGCGCCGAACCCTGAACCAGGGCGAAACCGGGCACCGGCACGAAGCGTAGCACCAGCGCGTACCCGAGGATCAGACCCCCGGCCCACAAGGCCAGAGGCCGCGCATGGATGACGAGCTTGCCGTCTTTGCTGACATGCGAATGGAACAGCATCAGCATCGACGCCAGGAAATAGCAGACGCCGATCCGTTGCAGCACGCCCGGAAAACGCCAATGGGCGAAATCGAAATTCGGCAACAGGTTGAGGAACAGGCCGATCCCGACCAGGATCGCAGCACGGCGGGCGATGTGGAGGATCATCGCCGTTTTGCCGCCGGCGGCCATGCGGCGGCCCAGCGACAGCGTCATTGACAGGCCGACGCAGACCATGAAACCCGGGAACACCATGTCAGTCAGGGTAAAGCCGTGCCAGTCGGCGTGATCCATCTGCGTATAGATATGCCCCCAGTCGCCGGCGTTATTGGCCAGGAGCATGCCGACCATGAAAAGCCCGCGCAGGATATCGAGCGCCTCGAATCGGCCGCCGTCTGAGACTTTGGCCTGCCGGGCCGCGACTTCAGGCTCCGGTTTGAGTTTGGGACGCTTTTCGAATTTCAGAATGTCGGCAGGCATCATGCGCTCCAGCTATAGGCCTGTACACATGTCACAGCTTCAAACGCTTGCCAAGAATACCAATTTTTTAGCGGGCGCTACGAAATGAAAACAGAGGCAAAACAAGCTGTTATAAAAAATGTCATGCTAACCTGACATTTTTGCAAATGTAAGGTTGACGTGACATTGCTCGCCATGTAATGTCAACCTTACATGAACCGGTCATGTTTTCACCTAACCCATTGGAGATACTCATGTTTAAAAACCTCTCCGTCAATGCCAAATACACGATCGGCATCTTCTTCTGGATGGTCCTTTATGTCGCGGCGCTCTATGGCTCGCTCAGCCTGATCCTGTCACAGCACCCGACCGGTCCGCTGCTTTACAGTCTCGCCGTCCTGCCTGCCTTACCGATCGGCGCGACCATTGTCGTCTTCCTGCGTTATATCGACAAGGTCGATGAATATGTCCGCGCCGTCGTCCTCAAGCGGTTCATTCTCGCCACCGGCCTGATGCTGTTCCTGTGTACGGCCTGGGGCTTCCTCGAGAACGCCGCGCCCGTCCACCACTTTTCGCTCTACCTCGTCTATCCTCTGTTCTGGATGATGTTCGGCCTGGCGAGCGCGATTTACAGGAAGGCGTCATGAAACAGTATCTTCGAGACCTTCGGACGGAAAAAGGCCTGACCCAGGCCGACCTCGCCACCCAGCTCGGCGTCTCCCGCCAGGCCGTTATCGCCCTGGAATCAGACAAGCACGACCCGTCGCTTGATCTCGCCTACAAAATTTCCGC
>Ga0206940_1062_pt1 | contig 12055 bp, 13 predicted proteins | sample Alteio_BWOrgHeat_8_FD_152963 | JGI IMG/M metagenome (GOLD analysis project Ga0206940, IMG submission 152963) | Enriched cells from forest soil in Barre Woods Harvard Forest LTER site, Petersham, Massachusetts, United States -... | ecosystem: Environmental > Terrestrial > Soil > Temperate forest > O...
ACCCAACTGAAAAACGACCTAACCGTTGGCCGGGATGGATTGCGCCCGGCCTTCGGAAAAATGGCCTTATTCTTCTTGTCCCATGGAACAATCGCTTTGATCATGATTGCAACGCCTCCCGCGGAACTGTATCAGCAAGCACTGACGGCACAACAACTCGGGCGTCACGACGAAGCTGCGGCGGCGTTCGCCGAGGTCTCAGCGTTGGTTCCCGGAATTGCCGAGCCTCATTTCTTCCGGGCGGTCAGCCTGCAAGCGCTCGCACGGCATGCCGAAGCGGCGACCGCTTACCAGGCGGCGATTGGCATCCGACCGGAGCTGTTCGAAGCGCACAATAATCTCGGGATGACCTTGCAAAGCCTGGGCGCTTACGTCGACGCGCTGGCGTGCCACGACCGCGCGGTCGCGCTGAATCCAAACAGCGCCGACGCACACAATAGCCGTGGAAATTGCCTAGTCGGCCTCGATTGCATCGAGGATGCAATGGCTGCGTTCGATCGGGCGATCGACATCGAACGTACGCACTACGAGGCCATCAACAACCGGGCCATTGTGTTGCATCGTCGTAACCGGCTCGACGAAGCCCGCGCCTCTTACGATCGCGCAATCGTTGTCGCGGCGGAAAAAGGGTTGGATTTTGCCGAGGGTCGGTTCAATCGCGGCCTCTTGCGTCTGCTTGTTGGAGACTTCGCGGGCGGATGGGACGATTACGACTACCGTCTCAATCTGGATGGCTACCATAACGTCGTTGCTGAGTTGCGGGGAGACGACGGGCTTCCGGCGGTCGCTAGGGCTCCCGGTGAGAAGCCACTACGGTCAGGTAAGAGCCTTTTTGTGAGGGCCGAGCAGGGGTATGGAGACACGTTTCAATTCGTTCGGTATCTCCCGTTGCTGAAACAAGAAGGATACCACGTTACGTTTGAATGCCAGTATGGCTTGAAGACGTTGCTGGGCGCGAGCGGTCTGTGCGACGCGATCGTCGAGCGTCCGAAAGCGAATTCGCTGATGCCTGCGCCTAAAGGCGCCGTCGAGGTTTACGTCCAAAGTCTTCCCAGGTTCTTCAAGACCGACCTTACCAACGTCCCGTCCAGTCTTCCCTATCTACGTACGCCGAAAGACCGGTCCGACAAATGGGCAACCCGAATCGCTGAACTTGATCTGTCCCGCCGCACGCGAATCGGGATCGTGTGGAGCGCCGGCCTTACCGATCCGGCGAATCGCCATCGATCGTGCCGGCTCGCAGACTTCGCTCCGTTGGCGCGCATTCCCGGCGTTGCCTTTTTCGGATTGCAAAAAGGCGTCGCCGAGACCGATGCGCCGCCGGCGGGCATGCCATACATACCGCTGAGCGGGGAATTGGAAGACTTCGCCGATACCGCCGGCGCGATCGAGCAGATGGACCTGGTCATCTCCATCGACACCAGCGTCGCACATCTCGCGGGTGCGTTGGGGAAATCGGTCTGGACTCTGTTGCCGTGGTCAGCCGACTGGCGCTGGATGCTGGACCGGGACGACAGCCCCTGGTACCCGACGATGCGGCTGTTTCGACAACCCGGTCCGGGCGAATGGGGCTCGATGTTCGAGGATGTGGCTAACGCGATCCAATCCGGTCCCCCAGGATTGGCGTTAGGGGGTCGAAGCCAGACGACGATTAAGTCCTCTACCACAGGAAGCCGACGGCGTTGAGCAGGGCGCGGGCGACGACCATGTGGCCTGTGACAGTAGGGTGAATGCGGTCCGGCGCCAGAGTAGCCGGATAGTATTGGTCAAGTACTTCGTCAAACGCGGCCTGGGTGTCAACGAGAGTGACATCGTGCTTCAATGCCAGCCGCTTCACGGCATCGCCGTATCGGTCCATTTGGGCGCGCATCGGCTCGTCGTGGTTCGGCTCGATGTAAAACGGCGTCATCAGCACGATCCCCGCCGTCGTTCGCTTAGTGTCGGTGAGAAGGTCGTTGAGCGTGGCCTCGTATTCATCGATGTAGACGTGCGTTTCCGGGCGGGTGGGCGAATCGAACTGACGCCACACATCATTGGCGCCGATCATGATCGAGACCCAATTCGGCTTGAGATCCAGCACATCCATCTGCCATCGTCGCCGCAAATCGCGCACCGTATTGCCCGAAATCCCCATGTTGACCGTTCGTATCGAATGATGCGGATACACCGACCCAAGTAGCGCGTCAACCAACGCGACATATCCACTGCCGAGAGCCCCGCCGAGGCCTTCGCCGATAGGCATCTGCCGGCCACAGTCGGTGATCGAATCGCCGATTAAAACAAACTTACTGTTTTTCGCGAGCAACATATTGGTACTGCTTCCTTAAGGTTCTCAGTGGACGCTGTTTTGCCTCCGTCCGCGCGGCTGTGCGCCCCGTTGCTATTCGACGCGCGTCGCGGATATCCTCCTTATCGCGCTACCTTTGATATACGCAACATAGCGAAAAGAGGAGGAATGACCAGTGGCAACGCCGAAGAATTTGCCAGCTATGAATACATTACGAAAAACCTCTTCGGGACTAGTGGTCCCAATTCTGTTCCTTTCCGCCGTTCTTACGGTGCTACTGGCGTTGTCGCCGGCGTCCGCGCAACTGTTGCCTGGCGCCAAACCGCCGTCGGCGTCCGTGTCGCCACCGCCGCCGCCGGCTGTGAAAGTCGTGCCGCACGCGCCGGTCGCGATGGTCAAGCCGAAGCCTCTAACAAAGGTGCAGCTCAATCAGGCCATCTGCTACTACGCGGCGCATCGCGATCTCAAGCAGGTGACGGCATATCTTGCCAAGGGCGCCGTCGCCGGCGGCCGCGACCTCAGTGGAACGCCCGCAATACTCTACGCCATCGCCGCGCAAAACAACGACGCGATTGTAAAGCTTTTGTTGGACAAGGGAGCCGACCCCAATGCCACCAATCCACGTGGTCTTTCCGCGCTCTGCGAAGCGGCCGCTGTGAAGTATGACGTAGCTATCGCCCTGTTGTTGCAAAAAGGAGCACGCGTCGATACCAAGAACAAGCAGGGCGCGACAGCCTTAGCAATGGCGACGAATTTCGACGACGCGGGTGCGATGGGCCTCTTATTGGCGAAAGGCGCAGATCCAAATGTGCGGTTGCGCGGCGGCGCGACGCCGCTCATGATTGCGTCGAACCTGGGCTATGCGGATGCCGTTCGTACGCTTCTAAGAGCCGGCGCCTCGCCAAATGCGAGGGCCGACGCCGGTGCGACCCCGCTCTGGATTGCCGCGACCGGTAGCGAATCTCTGTCCAGGCCCGGGGTGCGTCATCCGGTGAATGAGATCATCCAAATGCTGGTTGACAGCGGCGCGGATGTTAACGTCCGCGATGGTCACGATCGCACGCCGCTGATTAATGTTTGCGTGTTCGGCGATTACGCCGGCGCTAAAATGCTCATCAAGCACGGCGCGGACGTCAATGCGGCGAGCAATCTCGGGCATACGCCGCTTATTACAGCGTCGGCGGGAGGCAACGCGGACCTGGTACGCCTGCTGATCGCCTCCGGCGCCAGCGTCAACGCCCGCGACAAGTCCGGATTCTCGCCTCTCCTGTGGGCAGCCAAGTTGAACCACACGGATTCCGTCCGTGCTCTTGTTCAGGCGGGCGCAAAGGTCAATGTTGCCACTCATGAGGGCTTTACTCCCCTGATGGCTGCCTGCTGGAAGGCCAATGCGGTGGCGGTCAAACTCCTGATCGACAAGGGAGCGAACGTCAACGCCGTGGAACACGACGGTTACACCGCGCTCATGATGGCCGCGCACTCAGGCAACCCGGCGGTGGTTAAGATGCTGTTGGACAAGGGGGCGGACATTCGGGCCAAGACGGCCCAGGGTGCAAACGCCCTGAACTATGCGGCCGCCAACAAAGCGGTCTATGCGTTGTTGGTGCCATATGCCAACAAAGCCGGCGTCAGCGCCCAGACAACCACAATGGCGGCGCCACCTCCGGATCTACTTTCGCTCGCCGAGCCGACCCCCTCAGCACGACCGACCATTCTCGCGCCGGCCTATGGCGGTCCGGTGATCAAAAATACCGTCCACCCAAACAACATGGTGGTTGTGCCTCCCGCAATGCCCAAGAAAGGCGCGTCTTCCGGCGGCCCCATGATCATCGTGGGCAATCAGATCACGCGCAAGCCCACGCCGGCCGCAGGCGGAAGTCAGCCCACCACGACACCGGTCGCAGGCGGGGCGTCGGGTGGAAAGTGATGGGCTCCGCAGTACTGCGAGGAAGAATCCCGATATGAGGCAACAGCGCCTCTCTTGTATACATCGCTAATATTGTGTACAATGATAGTTAAGGGAGCTTTACGATGTCTCAAATATTAAGTTTACGCGTTCCCGATCAGATGGCCGAGCGGTTGGAACGCTTCGCGCGCCGACAGGGAAACGGAATGACGCGCACGAAAGCGAGCGTTCTGCTCCTGGAGGAAGCGTTGCGCGAGACAGAGTTTGCCCATGTGGAGTACCGCGACTCCGCCGTCGGCAGGCAACCCTATCTCAAGGGAACAGGGCTTACGGTTTGGGAGCTGATCATGATTGCCCGAGGCTATACGTTCGATGCGGAGCGGATCGCCCAGGATTATCAAATCCCGCTTGAAGTCGTCCAGGCTGCTTTCCACTTCTATGAGGCGTATCGCGAAGAAATTGATCAGGCAATCGACGACAACAATATCGGCTATGAAGCCATGAAGCGCCTTCTGCCAAGTCTCAAGCTCTTTTCCGTGCCGAAAGAGGATGCCGCCGCGGAGCCCCGAGCCTAATGCTGTCGCTGCTCCTGGACGAGAATATTTCTCACGAAATAGCCACGCAGATTAGAAAAAAACGGCCGGATCTTCCGATAACCAGCGTTCATTTCTGGCGGGAACGACGCTTCATTGCGCAGCCGGACGAACTCATTCTTACCGCCGCCGCGTTGGATGGATTGACCCTGGTAACCTACGATCAGAAGACTATATTGCCCGTTCTCGTACAGTGGGGCCAGGGCGGAACCGACCATGCCGGCGTTATATTTATAGATGGCCTCACCATCGCCCCTCATGATTTCGGAACTCTGATACGTTCGCTGATTGCCCTATGGGATAGCAGCCACGAAGCGTCATGGACGAACGTTGTGACCTATCTCAGACCGGCCGAGTGACGTTACGCCGTTTCGTACTTGAGTTTTTCGGCCTGGTCGGCGTTGATGAGGGCGTCGATCATGGGTTGGATGTCGCCGTCGAGGAGGTTGGGGAGGTTGTGGACGGTCATGCCGATTCGGTGGTCGGTCATACGGTCTTGCGGGAAGTTGTAGGTGCGGATCTTTTCGCTGCGATCGCCCGTGCCGACCATTCCCTTGCGCGTCGTGCCCAGGGCGTCCTGCTGTTTCTGCAACTCAATGTCGTAAAGTCGGGCCTTAAGGACTCGCAGTGCCTTCTCGTAGTTTTGCAACTGCGACCGCTGGTCCTGGCAGGTGACCACGATGCCCGTGGGTTTGTGGATTAGCCGGACTGCCGTCTCGTTCTTCTGCACGTTCTGACCGCCGGCGCCCTGGCTCAGCGTATGCTCGCGCTTGAGGTCGGTCTCTTCGTTGATCTCAATCGCAATGTCCTCGGCCTCCGGCATCACGATCACGGTCGCCGTGCTCGTATGCAAACGTCCACTGCTTTCGGTCACCGGCACGCGCTGGACGCGGTGCACTCCGGACTCAAACTTGAGGTAGGAATAGGCTCCCTGCCCGTGGATCTCCACGATGGCCTCTTTGTAGCCGTTGTTGCCTGTCTCGTTGGTGCTCAGGAGCTCGTAATTCCAACCTCGCCGGTCCGCGTAACGAATGTACATGCGGAACAGGTCGCCGGCAAAGAGCGCGGCCTCGTCGCCGCCGGCGGCGGCCCGGATTTCAAGGATGACGTCCTTTTCGTCGTTCGGGTCCTTGGGCAGGAGCAAAACTCTCAGTTGCTCCTCCAAGGCAGCCCGACGCGGCTTGAGTTCGTCAAGCTCCATCTGGGCGAGGTCGCGCAGGTCCTCGTCGAGCGGGCCCTTCAGCATCTGCTCGGTCTCTTCCAGCTGCTTCAGGGCTTCTTTGTACTGCCGAAAAACGCCGACAATCTCGGTCAGGTCAGCGTACTGCTTGTGGGCGCGACGGTACTCGTCCAGGTCGTTGACAAGCGCCGGATCGGACATCCGTCGCTCCAGTTCCTCATAAAGCTGCTCTACTTCTAATAGTTTATCGAACATAGATTAGATCCAGGATTTTTTCACGCCAATTCGGCGGCCGCTTCAGGTGGAGCCGACGTTGGCGTTAGCCCCTCGTGTTCCTTGTCCCAAACCGCTTGGAGCGACTTGATCGCGACTTCGATCTGGCTGTCGTCGGGTTCGCGCGTCGTAATGTACTGTGTCATCAGGCCGGGCCAGATCATCGCCATGGCCCAGCTTTTGTCGCGATGCGCGCCGGCGAACTTCAGGATTTCAAATGCAATGCCGGCGACGATCGGCAGAAGCAAGAGCCGAAACAAGTGAGTCGAGAGCATCAGGCCGATGCCGTCCTGGATGCCATGCCGCGGGACCACCGAGAACACGAGGATGGCCGTCATCAGGACGATAAAGATAAAGTTTGTGCCGCAGCGCGGGTGAATGCGGCTGACGGTGCGTGTGTTCTCCACCGTCAATTCCAGATTCGCCTCAAGCGTGTTGATCGCCTTGTGCTCCGCGCCGTGATACTCGAAGACGCGTTTGACATGCGCCATCTGTGAGACACAAAGCAAGTACGCGAAGAAGATAATCAGGCGAATGATCCCCTCCACCAAGCTCGACCCAAACTGCGAGAGTGCCTTACCGCCCTGGCCGTGCGTCACCGCGACGGCGCCATGCCCGTGGTGGTGCAGCAGAAAGTCGGTGATTGCCGCGGGAATGAGCCAGAAAAGCGCGAAGCCGAGGAAGAGCGCAAATACGGTGGTGGCGCCGATGGCGATCCCGTTGATCGACTGCGTGGTCGGCGACGGTTTCGCGGCGTCGTCGACTGCTGTGGCCTTCACGCTATCGGACGACCCGTGCTGGGCGACCACGACGCCTTCACCCATGGCGAGACTCACAGCGCTCGCAGCCTTCGCGTCGGTCGCTTTTCCTTCATCTTCAAGTTGGATGTTGGCGGAATAGGTGAGGGCGCGAATGCCCATTGCCATGGCGTCGACCAGAGCCGCCGATCCGCGCAGGAAGGGCTTGTTCAGCCACTTTAACCACGACGGCAGCGCCGAACTGACCGGCTCAAGCCTCACCGCGATCTGACCGTTGGAAAGCAGACGGCAGGCAATGGCAAAATAGCGAGGACTGCGCATCATTACGCCCTCGACAACTGCCTGCCCGCCGTATTGTGTTCGGTCGTCCGGTTTCGGAGTTCTGTCGCTCATAGCGCGTCGGCTTTGACAGAGTCTCCGTTATTTCTTCAAGCCGTACTTGGTAAGGAACTTGTCCACGCGTCCGGCGCTGTCCACAAGCTTCTGCTTGCCCGTGAAAAACGGATGACAGTTCGAACAGATTTCTACGTGAATGTTCTCCGACGTCGAGCGTGTCGAGAACGTATTGCCGCAAGCACAGCTAATAGTCGTCTCTTTATATTTTGGATGAATCCCGGGCTTCATAACAATAACTCCTTTGTCCTACAAGTACAAACAGCTTAGTATTATACCCGGTTCCCGTCAAAGGGTTCAAGCGCTTTTGGGAAGAAATAATGAGTGGGGAGTACCAAAAACCCTGTGGATGTCGCAAAGCGACACCTTAAAAAGTCGGCGAAGGCCGACGATTGCTCTTGTTAGCCGCGAATTTATTCGCCGGGAAGGTGGGTTCTTATATACCGCTCAATTAGTCGTTGCACATCTCTTTATAAAGAGCGGCGACGCGTTTGACGTAGCGCTGGGTTTCGCGGTAGGGGGGGACGCCGTGGTACTTGTGGACGGCGCCGGGACCGGCATTGTAGGCGGCCATGATGATCTTAATCTGGCTCTCAGGAATAATGCCCGCAGCCGGAGGCGCGCCGCCGAACTTGTCCAGGTGTCCGCGCAGAATGTGGGCCGCGGCGGCGATGTTCTGTTCGGGATCGTAGGGATCGGTCACGCCCAATCCCGCCGCGGTCGACGGCATCAACTGGCCCAGGCCCATCGCGCCGGTGCGCGACGTGGAGAAGATGTTGAAGTCGGACTCGGCGATGATCATAGCGACCAACAGACGCGGATCGATGTCGTTCTGGTAACTGAAATACAGGATGCTGTTGGTGATAATGTCCACGTCCTCTGCGTCCAGCCGATGGTTGAAACGGCGGACCGCAGCGTGGTATGGACCGAAGATGTTACGCGCGCGTATATTTAGATAGGGGCTGGGATGCCCGCCGTCGTCACCATAAACCGATGGAGCGCTGTAGGAATCCGGTGCTCCGACTCCGGCTACTGTTTCGTGTCCGGTGCCGTCGCGCGTATAGGATAACGAGCGCGAGGTCGACGCCGTCCGGGCATTCTCCTGCGCTTCGCGCTGCTCAGCGACGGCCACATCGTACTCAGGTCCGGCGGCGATGAGCCGAAGGGGCGTCTCGACGGAAAACAGGGTCCGCACGGTGTGCCCGACCTCGATCCAGAACGCCTGACGCAGCGATTCGGGCAGCGTCGCCGAAACGACATCGTTGCCGATCGAAATCAATATGGTTCGGTCGCTTCCCGACGCTACCTGGCCGGTGATCGTTCCGCTGAGCTCGATGACCCGGCCTTCATAAGTCCGTGGATCACTCGTCACGGTGGCATACGCCTGCGCCGTCAAAGGTGTTTGCCGCAGCGTCCGCCGCACTTTAAGGTACGCGGCGGCCGCGCTCCCATCATCCGCGCGAACGGCTACACTCGCGCTTACAAACGCGATGAGGCATGCCGCAAATATGAATAGCCTTGCCATCTGTCAGGGATCTCCGAAAACGTGTGCCGATTTATCTTAACATAGTCGGTGTTTCAAGTCAAGGATAATAGGGTATCGCGCTATGACCGAACGTTTGATTTATTTCCGTTGTTTGTTGACAACGGTCAATAGTTAGGTTATACTGAGAGACGCCGGTCAGCCGGGTGCCTTTCGTTCGTTGTGTTTAACCGACAACAGGAGAGAGATCACGTACGGATGGATTCCGAATCGCGAGACTTGCTAACTGTAGAGCAAGCCGCTCAATATCTGCAACTCAGCCAATCCAGCATCCGCTCCTACATCCGACAGGGAAAGCTGAACGCATTCCGCATTGCTGGCAAGCGAAAAGTTCTGATCCCCCGGACGGAGCTGCTGAAGCTCCTTGAGCCGGCTCGGGCGCAGGACCTCAATGACGCGCCGGCGGCAGGAGCGGTATAATCAACCCTTGGGCAGTTCCTTGATTGCCTCATCCCTCGCACTCATCTACCGGAAAGTTCCATGACGACGGCGTCAGCATCCTCCATCGAAATGGTTCCAGCCGACGTCACCGTTTCCATCGTTTCCTATAATACCTCCGAACCGCTGCGCAACTGTCTCGCTTCGCTGCAAGCCCGACGTGACGAAGGCGAGGTGACTCTCGATGTGGTAGTCGCCGATAACGCGTCCACCGACGATAGCGTCGCCATGGTTCGTCGCGAGTTCCCGTGGGTGCGCGTGGTGGAAACCGGCGGAAACATCGGTTACGGCCGAGCCAACAACACGGGCCTTGCCGGAGCGACCACTCGCTACGTCTTCGTCATCAACTCCGATACGGTGGTCGAGCCCGGCGCACTCAAGGTGATGCGCGACTTTATGGACGAGAACCCAAAGATCGGCTGCGTCGGCGCGCAGCTCATCCTGTCCGACGGGTCCACGCAGACCTCGTGCGCGCGCGATCCCAGCCTGCTGGCGGTATTCTGGGAACAGACGTACCTCGACAAGCTGCTTCCCAATAACCGCATTACCGGTAACTACCTGATGACCAACTGGGACTACAAGGACCGCCGGGAGGTGGAACAGGTATGCGGCGCGTGCCTGTTTGTGCGTCGCGAGGCCTATGAGCAGATAGGAGGGTTCGATCCGGCCTACTTCATGTACTTTGAAGACACCGACTTCTGCATCCGCTTACGACGCGCCGGTTGGCCGATACATTTTGTACCCGAGGCGAGGATACTGCATTTGTTGGGCGCGAGCAGCGCCAAGAATTGGCAGACCCGCGCGCGCACCATTTCCGCCTACAATAAGAGCCGGTATTATTACTTCAACCGTTATTACGGGCGTTTGCAAGGCCTGCGATTGAAAGCGACCGTCCTCCTTGGCGCGGGACTCCGGCTGGCCGTCTGGTCGCTCATCGCATTGGTCAAGCCGTCCAAGCGCGATCAGGTACGGCTTTTTCGGGAAGTCTGGCGTCAGACATGGCACATGACGCCGGCCGGAGAAACCTCCTAAGCCGTTGACTTGGCATTCTATTTGCACCATATTAAACCGATGAACACGACCGTAAATCCGAAGTCCGGGAATGACACGGCGACGGCTCTCGCCATACAACAGCGCTGCTTTCTCGTGGGTTGCGTCCGATCGGGCACCACCCTCTTGCAGTCCCTTCTGGCGGCCCACCCCCTGGTGACGTCGTTCCCAGAGTCCATGTTTTACCGTATCGCCGTGGGCCAGGCAGCGACGCGCTTCCGTGGCGTTCCGGTCCGCGGGATCAGGTCGCATGTCGGCGAAATGCTGCGCGAAGCCCATTGGCGTGTCGGATTGGCGACTCCACTCGGACGCAGTCGAATCGAGACCTTCCTGCACGAGATGGACCGCGACGACTGCATTGACATGTTCCCCAAGAACTCGCGGTCGCTCAAGGCTCAGTCCGACGCGTTCGTGCGGATCTTGGACACGCTCGCCCTGGAGCAAGGCAAGACCGTCTGGATCGAAAAATCCCCATGCCATCTTGGCTACACCGACATCATCGAGCGTGAGGTCCCGGGCGCTCTCTTTATCCACATCGTCCGCGACGGAATCGATGTGGTCGCCTCCATCACCGACGCCGCCAACAAATATGGCGGTCATTGGAAAACGAATTGGGGCAAGCTCGACCTGGCCATACAGCAGTGGAACCATACCGTCAACCAGACTCGCCGGCAGCAGCACAAGCCCAATCACCACGTGGTTACGTACGAGCGAATGGTCGACGATACCCCGGGAGTCCTGAAGGAGCTCTGCGAATTCATGCAGATCGAGTACCTGGAGAGCATGCTCGACGACTATCGATCGGCCGCCAGGAATGTTATTCTTGAGAAGTCCGCATGGAAGTCCGGTGTTTTCGGCGAGATCAAGCGCGACAGCGGCGAAAAGTTCCGCGCCATCTTCACCGAAGAACAGCAAGCCTACATCCGCGACCGCCTCACCCCCATCCGTCCCGGCGAATTCGGCTAGCTAGCCTCTGCGCCGAGCGGTCTAGTCCCCCCAGGATTGGGGGTTAGGGGCCGAAGCCTTGCGTTCAAAACCTTTGACGCTCGACTTAATCACGCAATTTCGGCAGGATTATCGCCCCATCGCGTCGAAGTAAGCGCTTGCTATTCCACGGCATTCCGGATCCCTCTCCTTTCCAAGGAGAGGGTTGGGGTGAGGTTTTGGAGCAAGACCACGGAGGTGTACTATGGTCTGTCAACGATGCAAGGCCGAAAATCCCGACACTAACAAGTTTTGCGGTTCCTGCGGCGCCGAACTCTCTGCGGCGACGACGGCAGTCGTTCCCGATGCCGTTCCGGCGACCGAATCTCCCCTTGTCGCAATCCCCGTCCCCGGCGACCCCGGCGCGTTTTACTGTGCCAAACACAATAAGGCGGTCACACGGCTACGCTGCGGACGCTGCGAGAACCCGATTTGCCCCAAATGCACCGTCTACACGCCGGGCGGCACCCGCTGCCGCACGTGCGCCCGCCATAAGATAGCCGTTCGCCCGCTTGGCGTTCTGAATGAAGCCGGCCGGGTCATCGACAGCGTCGCGACCTCCCGCAGCGGCAACCGCGTCTGGTACCTCGCCCTCTGGTACTTCATCATCTCTTTGTTTCGGGGTTTAGGCGAGTAACGTTAGATTGGGA
>Ga0206940_1078_pt1 | contig 11998 bp, 11 predicted proteins | sample Alteio_BWOrgHeat_8_FD_152963 | JGI IMG/M metagenome (GOLD analysis project Ga0206940, IMG submission 152963) | Enriched cells from forest soil in Barre Woods Harvard Forest LTER site, Petersham, Massachusetts, United States -... | ecosystem: Environmental > Terrestrial > Soil > Temperate forest > O...
CATCCAGTCTCCTGGTATTATTACCTGTTTATAAAAGATTGACGGATAGCTGAGTGTTGCGAGAGCATATGACGCGCCGATGGCGCGGTTTTTATTGGGGACAAAGGTAACGAAATATGGCTTACAATCCCAAATCCGCAAGTCCTCCTCCGCCAGAGGGGACTCCTGTTCTGGGGATCTCTGAACTCGCCCTATGGGTGACGGATCTGGACCGCGCCGTCGCGTTCTATCGAGATGCGCTTGGTTTCATCGTGCAGGAGATCGATCCGGGACACAACGCGTTCTTAAGAAGCGGCGACCTCTTGCTGGTTCTGTTCCTTCCCGACTCGCCGGGGACGCCTTTGGCGGCGGAGTACATTCAGCGCACCGGAGGCCCTCAAGGTAAAGTATACCATATCGGATTCCGCGTCGACGGCGATCGTCTGGACGACTTTGATCGATCCCTTGCCGACCGCGGACTGGCCGTCAAAGGCCCCGTCGAGTTCGGCACCGGTCGGCGCTCGTATTTCGTGGAGGATCCGGACCAGCACTATATTGAGATCACTGATCGTTGAAAGCCCGTGCGAGACATTGCAAAATACTTTCCCAATCCCTTGACTCTACTATTGTGGTTATGGAATACTATCGTTCGCTGTCGGCCCAGAGTGGTTTGTCGGCGTGTTGTTTGTTCTTTCAGAGTTATAAAAAGATTTGGGTAAGGTATTGACAAAGTGGTGATTACTTTGATATACTATCCCTTGTCAGTGACGCCGAAGGGCGAGATCGACGGGCGTAAGACCTCCGCGCTTAAGGGTAACCGAGTGGGGGTGAGCGGAGCCGCTGACCGAGCGGATTGGGTGCAAACCCAACTCACGCATGAGGGTCGGATGCTTTTCTTACCTTAAGTTCGGCCATCCTACGATGGCGTGGTTTTTTATTGTCTGTTTCGATCTGATACTTTAGCCATCAGGGCATTGGGCTTCATCTGGAGCGATGTTCGGCTAAGATGCGGTAGTTGGGCGTTCGCACCCTGCTGCCGCAATGGTGCACATTGAAAACTAAATAGTGGAATCGTGTAACAACCTTTGAGCGATACTTTGTGGAGTAATCCATAAATTGTATAAAGTAATGAGGTGGCCGGGATAGTTTTCGCAAGGCTTAAGAAGGCGGAAAATTATTGGTCAGATAGGTCCTATGGGACTTATACGACCTCTATTCTTCTTCCATTGATTCTTTTGCCGAGCACAACTACGGAGCCATGGACCTAGCCGGCCATGGCATCTCAGACAATCACATTGATTTCTCTACCTGCTTATCTTCCTCTTCCCTTTAGGGAGGGGGCAGGGGGGTAGGTATGTTGAATACCATTAATGGAGAGTTTGATCCTGGCTCAGGACGAACGCTTGCGACGTGCCTAAGAAATGCAAGTCGAACGGGGTAGCAATACCTAGTGGCGAACGGTCGCGTAACACGTGGGCAACCTGCCCTGGAGCGGGGGACAACATACCGAAAGGTGTGCTAATACCGCATGTGGCTTCTGTCGGCATCGACGGAGGGCTAAAGATTTATCACTCCAGGATGGGCCCGCGGCCTATCAGCTAGTTGGTGGGGTAACGGCCTACCAAGGCTTCGACGGGTAGCTGGTCTGAGAGGACGATCAGCCGGATTGGGACTGAGATACGGCCCAGACTCCTACGGGGGGCAGCAATTAGGAATCTTGCGCAATGGGCGAAAGCCTGACGCAGCGACGTCGCGTGGGGGATGAAATCTTTCGGGATGTAAACTCCTTTTACCAGGGAAGAAGAATGTGACGGTACCTGGTGAATAAGCCCCGGCTAACTACGTGCCAGCAGCCGCGGTAATACGTAGGGGGCGAGCGTTGTCCGAAGTTACTGGGCGTAAAGAGCGCGTAGGCGGGTCCTTAAGTGAGTGGTGAAAGGTTCGGGCTTAACCCGGACACTGCCTTTCATACTGGGGACCTTGAGTGCGGGAGAGGCGAGTGGAATGGTCGGTGTAGCGGTGAAATGCGTAGATATCGATCGGAACACCCATGGCGAAGGCAGCTCGCTGGCCTGCAACTGACGCTGAGGCGCGAAAGCGTGGGGAGCAAACAGGATTAGATACCCTGGTAGTCCACGCCGTAAACGATGAGTGCTAGGTGTCAGGGGTATCGACCCCCCTGGTGCCGCAGCTAACGCAATAAGCACTCCGCCTGGGGAGTACGGCCGCAAGGTTGAAACTCAAAGGAATTGACGGGGGCCCGCACAAGCGGTGGAGCATGTGCATTAATTCGTCACTAACCGAAGAACCTTACCAGGGTTTGACATCTCCGGACAGTCCGTGAAAGCGGATCTTCCCAGCAATGGGACTGGAAGACAGGTGTTGCATGGTTGTCGTCAGCTCGTGTCGTGAGATGTTGGGTTAAGTCCCGCAACGAGCGCAACCCTCACCCAATGTTGCCAGCGTAAAGTCGGGAACTCTTTGGGAACTGCCCGTGTAAGCGGGAGGAAGGTGGGGATGACGTCAAATCGGCATGGCCCTTACATCCTGGGCTTGACACATGCTACAATGGCCGTTAAACAAAGGGAAGCAATACCGCGAGGTGGAGCCAATCTCAAAAATACGGTCTCAGTTCAGATTGCAGGCTGCAACTCGCCTGCATGAAGTCGGAATCGCTAGTAACCGCAGGTCAGCTAAACTGCGGTGAATACGTTCCCGGGCCTTGTACACACTGCCCGTCAAGTCACTTGATTTGTCTGCACCCGAAGCCGCTGGCTCAACCGCAAGGAGAGAGGCGTCTAAGGTGTGGGGAGAGAGAGGGACTAAGTCGTAACAAGGTAGCCGTATCGGAAGGTGCGGCTGGATCACCTCCTTTCTAAGGATTTTGGACGCAGCATCGTCTGACCTACCCCAACCCCTCCCGAAAGGGAAGGGCGAAGGAAGGAAAGCGAAGCGCGCCATCCAGGTCGATCTATCTCTTGCTACCTCATCACTGCTCAAAGCTAGTTACACAATTCCCTATTTAGTTTTCTATGCGCATCAAACCTACACTCCTTCTCCTTTCCAAGGAGGAGGGTTGGGGTGAGGTATTCAGTTTTTGCAATTTGGTGGTACAATAAATCCGCCCGGAATAGACGGGTGAATTCAAATCGACCGGGTAGCTCAAAGCTTAATGATTATTCGCACGATCGAGACAAGCGCATAACCGTTTGGACAACCGTAGCATCTTCTCTGGGAAGGCGGTTGCCTTCCCTTTGTGTTTGTCAGGGGGGACCGATTTCTCCCTCTCCTTTCCGAGGAGAGGGTTGGTGTAAGGTTCCGATCCGGGCGCATAGCTCAGTTGGTTAGAGCACTCGGCTGATAACCGAGAGGTCACAGGTTCGAGTCCTGTTGCGCCCACCAAGTTTTTGAATAGCTCGGCTCTCGTCTCGGGGGATTAGCTCAGTTGGGAGAGCGATTGATTTGCATTCAATAGGTCAGGAGTTCGAACCTCCTATCCTCCACCAAATTTTGGTTCGATGACGGTGCTCTGCGCAACCGCGAAAGCGGTGTCATCCAACGGTTTCCGCGGTATGTAAATACCGTTCGAAAGAGTTCCGACAGCCCTCATCGTCAGGGGCGGGACTTTCGCGAAGTGGCTTAAACAGTCAATTCGTGCTGTACTTTTCCAACTGCATATTGGATTGATGGGTAACGCGATGATTTACGGCGTTTTCCTTGGCCTTCAGTGATGGGGGTTTAGGGTTTGCGTTGTGAGTTATTGCAAGCGTCTGGTGTTTTATAATTTTGCTGGGTTTATATTTAGAACCTAGTAATAAACCTGTTGGTTTATTTGGTCAAGCTACAAAGGGCGCATGGTGGATGCCTTGGGGCAAAGGGCCGATGAAGGACGCAGCAAGCGGCGAAACGCTTCGGGGAGGTGCAAGCAACCTACGATCCGGAGATATCCGAATGGGGAAACCCGGTATGCGATGCATATCACTCCCGCCTGAATATATAGGGCGGGTAGAGGGCACTCGGAGAACTGAAACATCTAAGTACCCGAAGGAAGAGAAAACAAAAGTGATTCCGTCAGTAGCGGCGAGCGAAAGCGGATCAGCCTAAACCTTAAGCGTGAATATAGCCTGCCGGCGTTGCGTTTAGGGTGTTGCGGGACTGTCCTGGCTGACGGCAGAAGGCTAGAAGAGTTACAAAATCGATATCTAGACGAGCGTGTTTGGAAAACTCGGCCATAGTGGGTGATAGCCCCGTAGTCGAAAGGTATCGATCTCTTGGACAGCACCCAAGTACCGCGGAACACGTGGGATTTTGCGGGAATCTGGGAGAACCACCTCCTAAGGCTAAATACTCTTTGCCACCGATAGTGAACTAGTACCGTGAGGGAAAGGCGAAAAGCACCCCGGGAGGGGAGTGAAATAGAACCTGAAACCATGCCGCCTACAAGCAGTGGGAGCACGAGTAATCGTGTGACTGCGTGCCTTTTGCAGAATGAGTCCGCGAGTTAATCTTAGTAGCGTTAGCTTAAGTGGTTCAGCCACGGAGGCGTAGCGAAAGCGAGTCTGAATAGGGCGTTTTAGTTACTGGGATTAGACCCGAAACCGTGTGATCTACCCATGGCCAGGTTGAAGCTCGGGTAAGACCGAGTGGAGGACCGCACCGGTGTATGTTGAAGAATGCTCGGATGAGCTGTGGGTAGGGGTGAAATGCCAATCGAACACGGAGATAGCTGGTTCTCCTCGAAATGCATTTAGGTGCAGCGTCACGCGTTCTCTGTTGCAGGTAGAGCACTGGAAAGGCTAGGGGCCTCACCGGGTTACTGAACCTTACCAAACTCCGAATGGCAACAGATCACAGCGTGGCAGTGAGACAGTGGGGGATAAGCTTCATTGTCGAAAGGGAAACAGCCCAGACCATCCGCTAAGGTCCCCAAGCGCCGGCTAAGTGTAAAAGGATGTGGAATTCCATAGACAACCAGGATGTTGGCTTAGAAGCAGCCACCATTTAAAGAGTGCGTAACAGCTTACTGGTCGAATGGCGTTCTGCGCCGATAATGTAAGGGGGCTCAAGCCGGCCACCGAAGCGATGGACTGTACTTAGGTACAGTGGTAGAGGAGCGTTGTATACGGAATGAAGCTATAGCGTAAGCCGTGGTGGACTGTATACAAGTGAGGATGCGGACATAAGTAGCGCGAAGACAGGTGAGAATCCTGTCCACCGAAAGCCTAAGGGTTCTTCAGGAAGGCTCGTCCTCTGAAGTTTAGTCGGGCCTAAGGCGAGGACGAACGTCGTAGCCGATGGACACACGGTTGATATTCCGTGACCAGTATGAAGAGTGATGGAGGGACGCGGTCTAAGGCTCTAGCGGGACTGTTGGTAGTGCCCGTGAAGCTGCTCGCCCGGCTTGTAGGAAAATCCGCAAGCATAACGGCAGGGAGTGAACGAGTGGAACCTTCGGGGGAAGCGAAGTAGGGGTACGGATCGCCGAGAAAATCTTCTAAACGTATGTTCATACTGCCCGTACCGCAAACCGACACAGGTAGGCAGGTAGAGGATACCAAGGTGTTCGAGATAACTCTCGTTAAGGAACTAGGCAAATTGACCCCGTAACTTCGGGAGAAGGGGTACCCTCGCAAGGGGGTCGCAGTGACAAGCGCTGAGCGACTGTTTAACAAAAACACAGGTCTCTGCTAAGGCGAAAGCCTAGGTATAGGGGCTGACACCTGCCCAATGCCAGAAGGTTAACGGGAGGGGTTCGGCGTAAGCCAAAGCTCTGAACTGAAGCCCTGGTGAATGGCGGCCGTAACTATAACGGTCCTAAGGTAGCGAAATTCCTAGTCGGGTAAGTTCCGACCTGCACGAAAGGTGTAACGACTTAGCGACTGTCTCAACGAGAGACTCGGTGAAATTGTAGCACCGGTGAAGATGCCGGTTACCCGCAACTGGACGAAAAGACCCCGTGGAGCTTTACTACACCCTGTTATTGTGTTTTGGTATAGTTTGTAGAGCGTAGGTGGGAGCCGCAAGGCGCCAATGGAACACCACCCTGGCTATACTGGAGCACTAACTTTAGCCGTTATCCGGCCAAAAGACCGTAGCAGGCGGGTAGTTTGACTGGGGCGGTCGCCTCCCAAAATGTAACGGAGGCGTTCCAAGTTTCCCTCAGGCTGGTTGGAAATCAGCTGTAGAGTATAAGGGCATAAGGGAAATTGACTGTGAGACAAACAAGTCGATCAGGTGCGAAAGCAGGACCTAGTGACCCTCTGGTAGTGCGTGGGCACGCCAGGGCTTATCGGATAAAAGCTACCCCGGGGATAACAGGCTTATCTTGCCCAAGCGCTCACAGCGACGGCAAGGTTTGGCACCTCGATGTCGGCTCGTCGCATCCTGGGGCTGGATTAGGTCCCAAGGGTTGGGCTGTTCGCCCATTAAAGCGGTACGCGAGCTGGGTTCAGAACGTCGTGAGACAGTTCGGTCTCTATCCGTTGCGGGCGCAAGAAGTTTGAGGGGAGCTGTCCCTAGTACGAGAGGACCGGGATGGACAGACCTCTGGTGTACCAGTTGTTCCGCCAGGAGCATACGCTGGGTAGCTATGTCTGGTTCTAATAAGTGCTGAAAGCATCTAAGTACGAAGTAGACCTCAAGATAAGACTTCTCACACCATAAGGTGGTAAGACCCCCGGTAGACTACCGGGTTGATAGGCTGCAAGTGTAAGTGCGGTAACGTATTCAGCTTAGCAGTACTAATCGGTCGAGGGCTTGCCAAATAAACCACACATAACCCCCCGCAAGGGGGGCCCTGTGCAATAATCAACAAGAACCACCAGAACACAAGTTACACAACAATCCATATGCAGTTGGCAAAGTACAGACCCGCGCGACTGATCTGACTGATCAGTCGGATCGGAGTGATCCGACGGATCTGAGCGCGCAAGACAATTTATCGGTCCCGCAAGGGATCGCAGATTTCTGGTGGCTATAGCGGAGGGGTCCACCCGTTCCCATTCCGAACACGGAAGTTAAGCTCTCCAGCGTCGAAGATACTTGGTGGGCAACTGCCTGGGAAAATAGATCGCCGCCAGATAATTACAAACAAAGGCCGCACGCAACTCGAAGGAGTGGCGGGCGGCCTTTCGTGGTCTGGATCGCGTCGATTATCGATGGTGCATCACCTCATACACCGGGACGCCCACCAGTGATCCCCCACCGTTGACCCGCTCATAAATCCCTTTGACCTGCGCTTGTTCGTCTGACTGGATCGATGGGTCCCGCCACGTTGAGCGATCAGCCTCGACCGGCACTACTCCTCGATACCCGTGGACGAAGCTACTTACTTGTTCCCGGTTTTGGAAGTTGCGTGTCGGCGCGCCAGGCCAAACACAATGAATATGCGGCAGCAGGCCGGGTGCACCTCCCGGAGCGCCGGGGCCGCGACGCCACGCGGCGATTCCCTGTAGACGTAACGAGCGGACGTCCGCGTCAGCGGCAGACGGATTGAGGATCGCGATGTCGAACGCGAGTCCATAAGGTTTGCCGCGGAAAACACCCGACGCCAGGTGCGTTCCAGCACTCTCCTTCGAAGGGCGATTCCCAGGTGAGATCACCTGCACAATGCGTGCAACGCCGACGTCGCCTAGCGCGCGTCGAACGGCGGAGGTCGCGCCCGGCGCCATCCCGTCGGGAACGCCTGACCCTCGTAAGAACAACCCCAATACGACGCAAATGGCGAAAACCAATGCGAAAATAAGAAGCAAAACCCGATGTCGTGCGCCACTGAATACCCAAAGTGGTTCTCCGCGCGCAATGTCCCGATCCTCGTTTGGTTGCATGTGCTACGGTTCGCGAACGTCCGCGTTTCATCCTGCCTGTCTTCGGTTACGGAAGTGTGACATCAATCACAATAAGCCATGACTGGAATCACAGACGGAAGGGCTGTCTTCCTCTAAAATGGTCACGAAATACTTTGATATTCTTACAAGGAGATCGACCATGAAACGGATGCTAAAGCGTGTGTTCCAAATACTTGGCGTAGACCAATCGACCGACTCCTGCAGCGAGTCGGACTTGCCGGCGGTTCTGGAAGCGGCAAAGCTGATGAGCCTGCACGGTTGCAATCGAGATACTATCATCGTGGTAGTAGAGATGGGATCCGAGTTCGACGTCCAATCCGGTGCCTACGTCCGGCGGCAATACCTCTACTACCCGTTCCGCGAGGCCACGGACTATCGTCGCATCGTCTGCCTTAAGGCGGCTTTTTGGAATGGTCGGCGGATTGATACGGAACTTGCGGCAATGGATATAGGCAGCGAGTCGTCGCCCAATCCACCTGACGAGCGCGACGCAGGCGACCAGCCGACGCTGGTCTGGAGCCGACGAGGTCATTGGGTGGAACCCAAAGACAAGATCGGGATGCAGTCCCGCTAACGGATCAAAACGAACTCGGTGAAGTTGTTGTGGATTATTCCGATAATCTATAGCGAACGTATTGGCACATGCGGCGGGTTGTAGTATTCAATTCCGTTCGCTGGGAGCCGAGTTCGGAGTCGTTGACGTGCCGAAGATCTGCCTGCATTGTAAATCGATCGTGGAACAGGGCGCTGCAGCGTGCTACTGCTGCAGTCGGAGTACAACCGAACTTCCCGCGGAACCACCGCCGTATCCGCGTTTCGTCGGGCCTACACGATGGACGCTCTCCGGCGAGGCGCTCGCGTACGAACCCGCGGACAGTCGCTTTGGGATCCATTTAACCGGTGGTGTTTGCTCGAACTGCGGCCTGATCTGTCCGATCTATCAGCCGACTTGCAGAAACTGCGGTGGCGCTGTTGGCCATGACCCCACCAGGCTTCCGCCTGCTCCCTATTCGTCCATGAGCAACGCCCGCCATGCTTTCGCCATTGCACTCCGTTACGGCCTCGCCTTTGCCGGTTTGACGTTGCTTGCCGTCGCAGCATGGTATGTTGATAGTGCGGGCATTGGGACAATGTAGACAGTATCCCAAACAGTTCGATGAAATATCGGTTAAAAAGCGGAATACTAAGAGTGATCAATACGCCGGATCGGCAACTAGCCCGGCTCGTAGTACTGAGCCGATGGAAGGACGCGAACTAGCCCCGATTATTCACTGCAATGAATAATCCGGATTAGAGCGCTGGTGAAACAAACGATGGTATTGCCCGTACCACCGGACGACTTTCAACGCCTGTTTGAGATGGCCCCTGGCCTCTATTTAGTGCTTCGTCCGGACCTTACCATTGTCGCAGTGAGCGAGGCGTACCTCAACGCAACCATGACGAAGCGCGACGAGATCCTCGGTCGCGGCCTCTTCGACGTCTTCCCCGACAATCCCGACGATATTGACGCTACCGGCGTCAACAACCTGCGATCATCCTTGGATCGCGTGCGAGAGGACCGTGTTCCGCACGCCATGCCCGTACAGAAATACGATATCCGCCGGCCGGAAGAGGATGGCGGCGAGTTTGAAGTCCGCTACTGGAGCCCCCTGAACACGCCAGTATTCAGAGATGGCGAGATCGCCTATATCATCCACCGCGTCGAGGACGTCACCGAGTTCATTCGTCTCAAGCTTCAGCGGGCCGAACAGAACAAGATATCCGAAGAGCTTCGGACACGGGCCGACGAAATGGAGGCGGAAATCTACTTGCGCGCCCAGCAGGTAGAGGAAGCGAATCGCAAGCTACGCGTCGCCAACGAGGAACTCGCACGGCTGTACGAGACGGAACGGCTTGAATCGCAGGAGACGCTTCGGCGCACCGAGTTGTGGAGACAGGCATTTCTGCGGGATGTGCTCCTGAGTGTCACGGAGGGCAAGTTGACCATCTGTACAGGGACAGGCGAACTGCCGGTGCGCTATGATGTTGCGTATGAGCCGATTGTCCTCGTCCCGGAAGCCCTCCGGGCAGTGCGCGCCGCCGCCGGCGAAGTAGCCGACGCACGTGGCTATGATTCGTCGCGCATTGACGATCTCGTAACCGCCGTGAGCGAGGCGACGATGAATGCGATAGTTCACGCCGGTGGGGGAGTCAGTACCGTTTGTGTGAGCCAATCAGGGGTTGTGCAAGTATGGGTCGAGGATTCTGGCGGTGGAATCGACATCGGCCACCTCCCGCAAGCAACGTTGGAAAAGGGATTTACCACGGCTGGGAGCCTCGGCCATGGCTTCTTCATGATACTGCGCTGCATCGATCGGCTGTATCTTCTTACCGGTCCTAACGGCACCACGGTAGTGCTGGAGAAAGAAAAAACAGAGCCGGAGCCCGCATGGCTGAGAGCCCGGTCGGGGTGAAGGGATAGGACGCGGTTCTACACGGAAGGCAACGGACAACCCGCCGCCCACGGCGCTTCCTCCAAAACACGACGCATCTCCAACCGTGTGAAGCCGAGTTTCGCGGCCGAATCAATGACGTCTGCCAGGTCCACCCCGTACCAGTTCTGTTTCCGCGTGTCGGACAGGCCCGCCACGTTGAGACACGACGTAGCGTCTGCGACATCGGCGAAGAATGATCCCGCCCCTGTCATGGTAGCCGTTCCATTTAGTCGACGGCGTAGCATTTCCGCGCATCGACGCATGCCGGCGCCGAATTCGGGATGGTCGGCTACGAGATAACGGCGCACTAGCGACGGATTCAGGCGGCGGGCCATTTCACTAAAACTGGCGGCCGTGAAGTAGAACATGGAGAGAGCGGCGAAGAGCGGGAAATCACGCATGCCGGCGTAGCTTCCCGAGATCAGGTCCGCAGTTGCGTCGGACTCGAAGCGGGTCACGCGGCTATATTCTTGCAGGCGTGCATCCAGGTCCCCACTACTCCACGATTCACTTAAGATCCTGCCCAGCCGCTCGATGCCGAGCAGAGTCAGCGGAATTCCCGTACTGAACAACGGATCAATGAAAGCCGCCGCGGACGGCAACATGACCCAACCGGGACCGGCCGACTTCGCCGCCCGATACGCCAGGCGAGGAGCGTAAACGAACGGCATAATGGCCTTGGCGTCCGCAAACTGCTCGCCGATGGACGGATACCGTTCGAGAAAGCGATGCCACGCCGGCTCGCCGTCGCTCAGCGCCAGACTTTCTGCCACCGCATCCGTCACCGCAACTCCGGCGCTGGTCACGCCGTTTCCAAAGCGCAGCACCCACATCCAGCCGCCGTCGAAAACATGATGCAGAGCGGCATCGTCCAATGGATATGGGGGGATGCCTTCCGGTTGAAATGCCGCCATCGAGTCGCAGCGACGGACACCCGTGAAATGCGAATAAAGCGTTTGGGTTTTCGGATAGTCGGAAAACGGATCTTCAGGGATATCGAGCACCTTGCTCAGGAAGCCGCGCGGCCCGGTCGCATCAACCACCAGGCGAGCCTGGGTCTGGAATGGCTGACCACCGTGACGGCCGGTTAAGGTAGCGCCGTCACCGTTCCGCTGCGGCTGATCAAGCGCCGCCTGATCGTAGTAGTCGACCCCGATGTCTGCTGCTTCTCGCACTAAGAATGCGTCCACGTCCGACCGCAGCCAGTGAGTGTCGCCAAGCTCGTCGTTGGGATTGGCGGCAACCATGAGCTGGTTGCCGCGGTCGGCAGCCATTCGATACGGTTGACCCGCCTCATGATGAAAGAACGTGAATCCGCGCTTGAGCCCACAGACGACTTCGGGATATGTCCGCTGCCACGGACCGTACGACGTCAGAGGGATGAGCCTGGGCAGATCGTAGCGCTCGGCAATCTGTTCCAGCAGGAGATTGGTCAGAGGCGATGTCGACTCACCGATTGCGAACCGCGGGTGTTTGCCCCGCTCAATCAAGAGCACCGACAGTCCGAGACGACGCACGACCATCGCCATCAACGAGCCGCCGAAACCCGATCCGACTATGGCAACGTCGTAATAATCATCCATGGACGGGGCAATCCTTCCTTAGTCCGGGACGGACGTTTGACCGGAGGTCGCCTCAGCCAAGCCGTTTATGGGCGTGACGCTGTCGGAGCAACATAATCCGCACTCAATCGCCAAG
>Ga0206940_1070_pt1 | contig 11563 bp, 9 predicted proteins | sample Alteio_BWOrgHeat_8_FD_152963 | JGI IMG/M metagenome (GOLD analysis project Ga0206940, IMG submission 152963) | Enriched cells from forest soil in Barre Woods Harvard Forest LTER site, Petersham, Massachusetts, United States -... | ecosystem: Environmental > Terrestrial > Soil > Temperate forest > O...
TCCTCAAGGAGACCGCAACGCGCGTTCATCCGATGACGCTGGGCGTGGTCAGGTACAAGTTCCTCGCGGTGGCAGAGGAAGTCGTCGAGATGATGGTGCGCACGTGCTTTTCGCCGCTGCTCAATCAGTCGCGCGATTTTTCCGCGGTGGTGCTCGATGCCAAGTCGCGCGTCGTCGCGCAGGCCGAGCGGGTGCCGATCCATATGGGCGCCATGCCATTCGCCATTCGGGCGATGCATGAAGCTTTCGCGGACGACATTCATGAAGGCGATATCCTGATGGCGAACGATCCCTACTGGGGCGGTAGTCATTTGCCGGACGTTACGCTCGCGACGCCTGTCTTCCGGGACGGTCGTGTGCGCTTATGGGTCGCCAACAGGGCGCACCAGGGCGACATCGGCGGTTTGTCGGCGGGCGGCTACAGTCCGAACGCGCGGGAGATCTGGCACGAGGGACTGCGCATCCCGCCAGTGAAGCTCGCCGAACGCGGCGCCATTCGCGAAGATCTGCTGCGGCTGGTCTGCGAAAACACGCGCAAGCCGAACGACATGCGCGGCGACATCATGGCGCAGGTCGCATCGGTGGCTATCGGCGCGCAGCGTTTGCAGGAGTTGTTCGAGCGCTACGGCACGGACCAGATCGAAGGCTGCGTAGAGGGCATCCTCGATGCAGGGGAAGCGTCGATGCGCAAACAGATCGGTCGCGGCAAGCCGGGCAGGTATACCGGCGTGAGCTATATCGAAGACGATGGTGCGGGCAACTATAACGTACCGATTACCGCGCACCTCACGCTTAACAAGGACAGCGCGGAAGTCGATTTCACGGATTGCCCGGACCAGGTCCGTTCATTCATGAACAGTCCTTATGCGAACACCGTCGCCTGCACCAATGTCGCGTTCCTTTACCTGAGCGATGATCGTCAGGCGCAGAACGACGGCAGCTCGCGCGCGATCACCATCCGCACGCGCAAAGGCAGCATTGTGGATTGCGAATCGCCGATGCCGGTCACCGGCTGCACCACGTTCACCGGCGCAGTTATTATCGAAGCCGTACTGCGCGCATTGGAAAAGGCTGCTCCGGAAGGTTCGCTCGCGGGATTCGCGCGACGCTTCAGGTTCGTGATCGCCGGCAAGGACCGCGACGGCGACAGCTACATCTGGCATTATTTTTCAAATCGCGGCGGCGCCGGCGGCAATACGCGTGAAGACGGGTGGACTAATCTCGGCTGCGTGCATAACCCAGGAGGCTCGCTGTCGCCCAGCGTCGAGCGCACCGAAGCCGGCTTTCCTTTCATGGTCGAGTCTTACGAACTCAGGGCGGATTCCGGCGGAGCGGGCCGTCGCCGGGGCGGGCTCGGCGGAGTGTACACGCTGCGCTACGAGGGAACGGAGGACGCGCTGCTGAATGCGGCGGGTGAAGGTTTGATCGTCGCACCGTATGGTGTCGACGGCGGCGGTCCGGGCGCCATGCACGACTATCGCATAGTCCGCAAAGATGGCACGCAGGTACCGCTGGGGACGAGGGATACATCGGTACGCATTGCGCCGGGCGATCTGCTCGTCTGCCAGGCTGCGGGCGGCGGCGGATATGGACATCCGCGCGAGCGTGCGCGCGAGATGATAGAGCGCGACATCGAATTCGGATATGTCACGGCGGAGGCTGCCCGGTCGCGCTACGGCTGAGCACGATAATCAGCTGATCTTGATGAAGATCAAAAGAGGGCGGCATTTGAAATACATACGGAGACCGGGCATTTGTCAGCACGGGAAAAGTTTATGAGCGCACCGGACTGGGCTGAGATACGCAAAGAATTTCCTATGCTCGCGACGTGGACCTATCTCGACACCGCGCGCAAGGCGCCGTTGCCGCTGTGCGTGGAGCAGGCGACCCGCGAGTTCTTCAAAGATGTCAACGAAAATGCCGGCGACGAGGTGTGGAGTCCGGCCAGCGTCGAAAAATCGCGCGCCGTTATGGCGCGGCTGCTTGGCGCGCCGGCCGGCTCGATTGCGTTCGTGAAGAATACGACGGAAGGACTGAACATCGCGTCGCATGCGCTCGATCTCGCACCCGGGGAAAACATCGTCATTACGGACATGGAACATCGCGCTAATTTGTGGGTATGGGATCACTGGCGCGAAAAAGGCTGCGAAATACGCTGCGTGCAGAACCGCGACGGGCGGCTGCCGGTTGAAGCATTCCTGGAGAAGATCGACGATAAGACGCGGGTAGTTGCGACGGCCTGGGTCACTTACCGCAATGGCTATCGGGTCGATCTCAAGGAACTCGGCAGAATATGCCGGGAGCGCGGTGCGCGGCTCGTAGTCGATGCGGTGCAGGGTGCGGGCCTTATCAATACCCCGCTATCCGAACTCAACGCGGATTTTATTTCGATCGGCGGCCACAAGCATTTGCTGGGGCTGACGGGCACGGGCGTGCTATACATACGCCCGGAACTCGTAACTCAAGCCGGAGCGGGGATTACAAAAACACCGTCCTATTTCACGCCGCATCCGGAGACAGCCCTGGAACGTTACGATCAGCATCGTTTCGAAAGCGGCAACCCGAATTTCCTGGGCCTCTGCGTGTTTCGCCGCGCCGCCGAATTTATCGAATCCATCGGTCTTGAAAATATCGAGAACCGCGTGCGCGAATTGACCGGCCAATTCCTGAAGATGCTGAAAGAGCGGCGCATACGCACGCAAACTCCGGAAAACTGGGAGGAACGCTGCCAGATCGTCAACGTATTGATAGACGCGGACGCGAAAAAACTCTCCGCCGAACTGCACGAGAAACGCATAGCCGTAAACGTGCGCGACGGTATCCTGCGGGTTTCAATGTCGTTCTTCAACAACGAAGAAGACCTTGAAAAGTTATTGCGTGCGTTGCCGTCATGAACTGCAGCCAGCCGGCTTGAGAGTCTAATCCCGTGGACTCAATCCGCGCGCATATTGGCTGCTTTGATGACTTTGCTCCAGCGCGCAGTTTCCGCTCTGAGATAAGCCGCCGCCTCTTCCGGCGAATTGCCCACACGGTCGATTCCCAGAGTCACCAGCCGTTCTCTGACATCGGGGAGAGCGAGTATCTTGACGATATCCGCGTGTATGCGCGCGACAAGCTCCTTCGGCATTGCCGCCGGTGCGTAAACGGCGTTCCACGCGGAAACTTCGAATCCCGGCAACCCTGATTCGGCGGCGGCGGGTATTCCGGGCGCGAGCGGCGACGGGTGGCGTGTCGTGATCGCCAACCCGCGGACCTTGCCTGCTTTCACCTGGGGCAGCGCTGCCGGCAGTGTCGTAAACGTGAGCGGCAACTGGCCGCTGATGACATCGGCAAGGGATTCGCTTTCGCCCTTATAGGGAATATGCGCAATATTGATATGCAGCAACTGGTTGAGCAGTTCGCCCGTGAGGTGCGCCGTCGATCCGATGCCGGCTGATCCATAGCTCAGGCTTTGATGGTTGGCCTTGACGAAGGCCACGAACTCCTGAAATGTTTTAGGCGGCAGCGACGGATGGATGACGACCATCGTAGGCGCCGAGCCGAGAACCGTAATGATGGCGAAATCTTTCAGCACATCGTACGGAAGCTTGGAATAGAGCGACGCCGCGACCGCGGTACTGGTTTGCGACGTGATGAGGAGCGTGTATCCGTCGGGAGGTGCTTTGGAAACCATTTCCGCCGCTATGATGCCGCTCGCGCCGACGCGGTTGTCCACGATGACGGTCTGCCCCCAGGCTTCGGTCAATTTCTGCGCGACTACGCGCGCGATGATGTCGGTGCCGCCGCCCGCAGCGAAGCCCACGATGATGCGTACCGTTTTCGCGGGATAGGCTTGTCCATGCGAATTCGCGATGCCGCACAACAGACAGGCGAGCGACAATAGAAAGCGGACATGCCATGACATTTTCATCGGGATATGCTCAGTGAGTTTGGAGTCCGGCGGAATCAAGATCGGCAATCGACGTAAGCGCATAAGTGCGGGACTGTGACGCATGGTATCAGCCGGTATGGTTCGCTGCTACGCCAAAGTCCGCGTGTTATCTTCGCAGCCGCCGCCAACCGATGACTACACCAGTAAGGCTGAATACCGTCCCGAGCATGCACAGAAGCACTATCAGCGCAGTACGTAGCGATGGGCGCGCGCTCAGGGCGGGAAAATCGAGGGTATGCAGCGCCTGGTATAACCAGCGATAGGCGCGCCGCGATGCGTCGAGTTTCTCCAGCGGCGCACCATTGGCGCCGTCGAAATGAAACCATGTCTCGCCGCACACTAGCCGGTATACCGGCGCATCAGGCATTGCAGATGCCACCGGATAGTCATCCATTGCTGCGACCGGCACGGCGGGCAGACAATCCGGAGCGAGATTATGCGCTACGGACGTGACGTCGGCTGCCTGCAGGAAAGTTCGCCCTGCGACCGGTGCCGCGCCCGCGAGAGACAGATTCTGCGCTTCGAGGCTTATCCGTTCGCGTCGATAGATCCGGTCGCCGAATACGAACCATTCGATTTCGCGCGCCGGCGCGGGCAGAGTTTGGTTTTCTGTCGTTGACAGCTTATTCCAGGTCGTTGCGCCTGCAACTGCGGCGGTTTCCATGGCAGAAGGCTTTCCAGTCGAGAACAACAGCCCATGGTCCATCGAGAGCCAGCCGCTGAAAATCCACGTCAGCAGGAAAGTCATGCAACCCAGCCCCAGCCAATGATGCCATGCATGCCAGCCTCGATAAGGCGACACGACGCGCCCGTGCGCCACGTTGATGCGCAGCGTTCCGAGCAGGGCTCCCGAGATTGCAGTAATCAGCGCGACAAGCGACAACGCCCAGACCGTCGCATCCCATGCACGCCAATCGCGGCGTAAGACTGTCGGATAAATCCAGTGAATGACGCTACCGGCGTAATTCCACCATCGTTCACGGCGCGTTGTGTCGCGCACGACTTCGCCGGTGGTCGATGATACATATAGTTCGGTGCCGGGGTCGTCGTTAAGCGAAATGCGATATAGCGGGCGGTGTGGATCCAGGCCGTTGGGCACCGTCCATTGATCGTAATCCGAAAGTTCCGCAAATGTCGCGGCTGTCGCAGCCAAGCCGCGCCGTTGCGCATAGTCGACGGCGATTGCCAATGCCAAGCTTGATGAGCGCACTTTCGCAGGCGATAGATCGGACGCGTGGATGGCGCTGACGCCCGTGGTGCCTTGCACGAGATACACCAAGCCATCGCTGCGGGCGAACAAGCGTACGCGGGTGACATCCGGGATCTTGCTGGCGATCGCGGCGGCAAGCGGACCATTGCGCAACTCGGCCGCATCGATACTGGCCAGGCCGGCTATGCGTTCGGCTTCGGTCAGCGCCGGAAACGGCACGAAATGCATGACGATGCCGCTGGCAAACCACATTGCAAACACCAGGCAAAATGCGACGCCCAGCCAGCGATGAATCAGGATGAGCGCGCGCATGCCGCGGGATTCACCCGCTCAAAACTTGATCGAGGCCGATACTTCGTAGCTGCGTGGCGCGCCGAGCAAAATCTGGTCGGGATAAAAAGGATCGCCCCAGATGGCGTATTTCTTATCGGTCAGGTTGCGCACTCTGAAGGTAAGGCGGGTTTTCTTTCGAATGTCTACGAACGCATAGGCATCGGCCACAGTATAGGCCAGCATCGTAACGGTGTTTGCGTCGGTGTTGAAGCGATCGCCGACGTGGCGGATCGATGCGCCGATTTCGACCGGCGCCGGAACATTGATGCGATAAGATGCCCCCGCATTGGCAACGACCTTGGGAACGTTGGGCGGCGTATTGCCGGAGAAAGAGCCGCCCGCGAACACGTAGTCGGCATAGCGCGCATGGGTATAGGCGAAGTTGCCCCAAAGGTTCCATTGCCACGTCGGGCGTACCGCGCCGGCGAGTTCGATTCCGTTGGAAAGCTGCTTGCCCGCGATATTGAGCGACTGGCCACCTTGGGCGGTGTAGACGTTATCGCGCTCGATGTCGTATAGGGCAAGCGACCACTCGGCCTTGCGTTCCCAGAACAAATTCTTGATGCCCGTTTCATACGTGCGCGAACGGGTCAGGTTCAACGGTTGCGTCGGGCCAAGCAAGAACAGATTGTTGGCTGCCACGTCCGCGCCGGTCGCATACTGCCCGTAAACCGTGAATCCTGGCATGGATTCCCAGGTGAAACCTAAACGACCCGTGGCGGGGTACCAGTTCGTGGTGAACGGGAAACCGGCACGGTTTAGAGTCGCAGCGTTGATTGAAGTACGATCCAGCGCTATCTCTTCATAGCGCAGGCCGCTAATCAGGGCGAGTGCCGGAGTGACCTTCAGACGGTCTTCCACTGCCAGCGCAGTATTGCCGATGCGGGCTGTCTGTTGCTGGAGAACGAGCGGTCCATAGGTTCCCCGGCTGGGATCGACCAGCGTGACCGAGTCGGAAGGGAAATTCGCGGCACCCGGGCGGTTGAAATCGAGCTTGCTGAGTTCGAGCGCGAATACCGCGCGATTGTCCATGCCGGCGAGTTTTCCATCCCACTGCAGTTCGGCCTTGTTGCCGAACAACCGCTGATCGTGCGCAATATAAAAGCGATCGCGGTCGACGAGCCCCGTGCCCGCGTTGAAAGCCGCAACTTCGCTGTTGAAGTACTGGCGCTGCGCGTCATAGGCGTAAGCCTGCTCGCGCATGGTGACATTGTTGTTCATCTTCCATTCGAAGCCGCTGCGCAGCCAGTATTCGTTGGCCTGATTGCGATTGTTGAGCACGTCGTAGTTGGTGGTGAGAGTGCGGTTGTCGATAGTGACGGGCCCGAGATTTGTGCCGTTAAAGTTGGAGACGTAAGTGCCGGCGACGATACCGGGCGCCGCAGCAATGCCGGGGCTTGCAGCCGAGACCAGCGGCGTGCCCCAATAGGCGTTGCCTCTATCCTGCTTGTACTCGAACGCGCCGAACAACTTGAAAGCGGGCGACACGCGATAGTCGAGTCCAGTCGACAGGTCCAGGTTCTGCGTATGCGTATCGTCAATAAAGCCGCTGGTGGAAGAGCGGCTCACGTCGAAGCGGTAATCCAGTCCGTCAATCGGCGTGCTGCCCCCTGAGCCGAACCCCGCGCGCACGGTGTTAAAGGATCCATACGATATATAGGCCTCGTTTTCAACCGGGCCCTGGTGCGGCTGTTTGGTAACGAAGTTGACGGAACCGCCGGACGCGCCTTCGCCGGACATCAGGGAAGCCGAACCTTTGAGAAATTCGATGCGCTCGAGATTGCCCGTGTCCATGGTCCGCGAAGTCATGTTTTGCGGCCCGATCTTGATGCCGTTGTAGAGTGTATTGATTTGGCTGTTGGTAAAGCCGCGCATCGAAAAGGCGGACGGTTCGGCGGGTTGATCGCCCGCCGTTACGCCTGGCGCGCCTTGCGCCGCCTCGGAGACGCTGCGATAGCCGCGTGCCTTCATCGTGTCCTGATCGATGACGTCGACGGTCGCCGGAACCTCCCGCACGGTGAGTCCAAGACGGCTGGCGCTGTCCGCAGGGGATTCAGTGTTTAGAGGCGTAGTGCGCGTGTCTTCGACGCGCACTTCGGGCAGCGCTGTCTGCGCGTAAGCCGGGATTGCGAGCGTCGTGCATATGGCCGCAACTGATAACAACGGGAATCTGTGGTCGCTGGGAAAGGAAAACGCTCGAACTGCCTTCAATACCATTTAATGCTCCCCGGGTTTATTTTTTTTAAAGCATACCTGATTTGCCACTATACGTCAGGATAAAGCGTGTCGCGCGACGGCGTCGAGTAACCCATATGCAAACGCCTGGCTATTGACGTGTCTTGACTAATATCCAGTTGTCGCCAACGCGGCATTGGAAATAGAATGGGACATGATCGCGCGCGCAGTGAGGTTGTCGTATTCTGGAATTATGGCCGCGGCCATCGGTCTTGCGAGCGCGCAAGGTTTTCCTGCCAAGCCGATCCGCGTGATAGTTGCTTATCCGCCGGGCGGTTCGACCGATATCATTGCGCGCATACTCGGCCAGAAGCTGACTGACCATTTCGGGCAGACCATGCTGGTCGACAACCGCGCAGGTGCGGCCGGCATGATAGGTGCTGCTATTGCGGCACAGTCCACTCCCGACGGTTACACGCTGATACTCAGCGACACGCCGCTGGTGGTCAATCCGAGCGTATTCGCCAAGGTGCCGTACGATCCGGTCAGGGATTTCACGCCGATAGCGATGGTTGCGCAGTCGCCGATGATGCTGGTGGTCAATGCGGGAGTGCCGGCGCAAAATTTGCAGGAACTGATCAAGCTCGCGAAAGCGCAACCCGGCAAGTTCACAGTGGGCTCGGCCGGCACTGGGGCGTCATCGCATGTCGTCGCGGAACTCTTCAAAATGCGCGCGGGAGTCAATCTGACGCATGTGCCCTACAAAGGCCTGGGACCTGCGCTGGCCGAAGTTGCCGGCGGCCAGATCAATTCAGTATTCACCAGCATTCCCGCCGCAATGCCGCTGGTGAAAGCAGGGAAGTTGCGAGTGCTGGGTGTGTGTTCCACGCATCGCGTTGCGGTCGCGCCCGAAGTGCCGACGATGGAAGAAGGCGGGGTGCGCGATTTCGAGGCGGCCATATGGTATGGCTATCAGGGACCGGCCGGTTTGCCCAAGGCAGTGGTCGCTATATTGAGCACCGAGATCGCGCGCGCCGCCGAGCTGCCCGATGTGCGCGAGCGTTTTCTCGGCATCGGGCTTGAGCCGCTGATCCTGATGCCGCGCGAGTTTCATGCCTACATTGCCACTGAATTAAAAAAGTGGGCGGAAGTCGTCAAGGCGGCCAATATCAAAGCTGAATGAAGTGCCGGCTGGCGCAACCGCTAGACCGTCAGCGGCACGCCGGCGCAGGCCGCCGCGTATCTTAAATCTCGCCACCGAAGTAAATATCAAACTCAATTAAGCTGGCGCAATTGCGCACCGGCATTGGAGAATATCGTATATGACTGAAAAATCCGTTGTTCTGATGGGATGCGGCGACATGGGGCCGATGCATGAGCCGATGGACGCTTACGGCGTCCTGGCGAAACCGGTGCTCGCGACCGCCGACATCCGGTTCGCCCAGGCGGAGCGCCTGTATTCGGACCGCGGTTCGTTGCAGGTGCATGCCGAAATTCCCAACGCGCGGCTCAAACCTGAGATGGCCGCGGTCTTCAGCGACTGCGGTTTCGACGTGGTGTCGGTCGCCGGCAATCATGCGCTGGACTGGGGCGAAGATGCATTTCTCGACACCATCGACTGCTTGCAACAGCGCGGCATACAGACAGTCGGCGGCGGCCGCAATCTGGCGGAAGCGCGCAAACCCGTCGTCATCACGCGCAACGGCGTGCGCGTGGCGATACTGGCTTACTGTTCGATACTGAACGAAGGATTCGCGGCGGGCCCGAACAAGCCGGGAATTGCGCCTTTGCGCATACATACTTATTACGAGGCGATCGAGCATCAGCCGGGCATCGCGCCGCGAGTCGTCACCATTCCTTACGAAGACGATCTCGCAGATATGGTGGCAGACATCGCGGCGGCAAAAAAAATCGCGGACTGCGTCGTGGTGTCCCAGCACTGGGGACTGCACTTCGTCCCTAAAACGATTGCGGCATACCAGCCGACGGTCGCCAAGGCGGCTTTCGCCGCCGGCGCCGATATTATCTTCGGACATCACCCGCATGTGCCCAAGGCCATAGGCGTGCATGGCAGCAAGGTCTGCTTTTACAGCCTCGGCAATTTCATCATGTCGCGCAACGAGAGAACTCCCGCGCAGGCGGCGGCGTTCGTCAAGCATCACGGTGTTACGCTGGATCCCGACTATCCGCGTCTCGCTTACGGCACGGATTCCAAACGCACTCTGATCGCGAAAGCAGTGCTGACGCCGCAAGGGGTGAAGAGCGTGTCATTTCTGCCGGCGCTGGTCGACAAGCAACTGCGTCCGGAGATTTTGCGTGCCGGCGATGCACGCTTTGACGAGGCGGTAAGCTATATGGATTGGGCATCCGAAGATTTCGAACATAGATTCACGATTGAACGCGATGAAGTGATGATTACCGGAAAGTAGATGCCGGCAGATCGCGCAATGACGGGAGATTGAGATGGCAGGCAGGAAAACTCTGGCTTGGTTGTTCGCAGCGGGATTACTTTTCGCTGCCGGGCTCGCGCGCGGTGCGGACGATTTTCCGAACAAACCGATCCGCATCGTCGTTGCTTACGCGCCAGGCGGCGGCAACGACTTATTCGCGCGCGTGCTCGCGAAGCGTCTGACTGAAACTCTCGGCAAAACAGTCCTGGTCGACAACCGCCCGGGCGCGAACGGCATCATAGGCACGCGGCTCGTCGCGACCGCCACGCCCGACGGCTATACGGTAATTCTCGCCGACATGGCGCACGCGACCAACCCGGTCGTGTACTCGACCGCGCAATACGATCCCATCAAAGATTTCGCGCCTATCACTACACTCGGCAGCGCGCCGATCATCCTGGTCGTCCATCCCGCGGTGCCGCTGCAATCGCTCGGCGAGTTCATCGCATTCGCGAAAAGAGAGCCGGGCAAGCTCACCATGGGCTCGGGCGGCACCGGCTCGACGAGCCACTTCGCGGGCGAATTCTTTCAGCTGCGCACCGGCACGAAATTGAATCATGTGCCGTACAAGGGCACCGGCCCCGCGCTCGCCGATGCAGTTGGCGGGCAGATTCAGTGCATATTCTCGCCGGTCGCCGCGGCGATTCCGCTCGTTACCGCGAGCAGGTTGCGCGCGCTTGCCATTTCATCCGCGAAGCGAGCCGCCATCGTTCCCGACGTGCCGACTTTCGAAGAGGCGGGCGTGCCCGATTTCCGCATGGGCGGCTGGTACGGCATACTCGCGCCCGCCGGCACGCCGCGGCCGGTGGTGCTAAAGCTCAACAAGGAATTCGTCGCTGCGGTGCAGGCGCCGGAAGTGAAGGCGCGGTTCGAGGAATCTCTGGTTACTCCCAATACCGGCACGCCGGAGGAATTTACCGCGTTCCTGAAGATCGAAGCCGCGCGCTGGTCTCAACTCGTCAAGACCGTCGGCATCAAGGTCGATTGAGGCTTAGTCGGCCGCGTAGCGGGCGACCTTATCCCAGTCGACTTCGATGCCCAGGCCTGGAGCGTCGGTCAGCTTCACCTCGGCCGGATACGGCGGCAGCGGATTGCAGATGATGTCGTCCACGGCGCGAGCGAGCGGCGAGGCATGGCAACCGCGCGCGGGCTCGATAGCAGCCGCGAAATGGTGTGCTGCCGCGAGGCCGATACCCGATGCCGTCGAGCAGCCCGGCAAAATGCTCAAGCCGGCGGCTTCGCAGATCGTCGCGATGTCCATGCACTTGCTGATGCCGCCGAGCATGGCAAGCTTGATGTGTATGCCGTCGGCGGCTCCCATGGCGGCGACGCGCAAGACGTCAGCCGGGCTGCCTATGCTTTCTTCAAGCGCGATTTGCGTCGGCACTCGCGGGCGCAACTGGCTCATAGCCAACAGTTCGTGGCGCGCCATGGGCTGTTCGACCCAGACTACATTTGCAGCGG
>Ga0206940_1079_pt1 | contig 11503 bp, 11 predicted proteins | sample Alteio_BWOrgHeat_8_FD_152963 | JGI IMG/M metagenome (GOLD analysis project Ga0206940, IMG submission 152963) | Enriched cells from forest soil in Barre Woods Harvard Forest LTER site, Petersham, Massachusetts, United States -... | ecosystem: Environmental > Terrestrial > Soil > Temperate forest > O...
CGCGGGCGTCGACGTCGGTATCGAACGCATTATTGAAAGTATCAATGTGCTGCATGCGGATACGTCGGGTTACCATGTCCGCGTTGCTCTAGAGACGACCGCAGGCCAGGGGACTACTCTCGGCGCGAAGTTTGAAGAGCTCGCCCGGATCATCAACGGCGTTCGCGATCCCGAACGGCTTGTCGTGTGCTTGGACACCTGCCATGTCTTCTCCGCAGGCTACGATATTCGCACCGAAAGTTGCTACCGGGAAACGATGGACCAGTTTGACCGGATTATTGGCCTTGGCAAGCTTGCGGTCATACATGCCAACGACTCACTCAAGCCTTTCGACAGCCGCCTCGACCGCCACGCGCATATCGGCGAGGGCGAAATTGGCATTGAAGCCTTTCGACTTCTCGTCAACGACCCGCGCCTTGCGGGAGTCCCGGTCATCATCGAAACCCCCGACGCAGAAACCATGCACGAGATCAACGTCAAGCGCCTACGCGACCTCATTATTGAATAAATTCCTAAATTTATTGAAATTATTAATATAATAGTTCAAATTATTAATTATTCAGCTATAATAGTGCAGAGAGTTAAAGAGTAATGCAGTCGCGTGCAACTTAATCCGAAGCACGGTGTCTTAAGCAATACTCAATGTTTTGGCGTTGGGGTTTTGTGCCCCTTTGGGGAAAACGCGGACAAAATCGTTACAAGGAGAATTTGCCATGTTGAAGAATGTCTTGGGTATTATCGCACTTGTGATCGGCGCGATCCTTGCGGTGAAGGTCCTGTTGGTTCTGTTCCACCTTGTTGGGATTCTCATAGTGAGCATCGGGACGATCGTCTGGATTGCCGCTCTGGTTCACATTTGCCTGCAGCAGTTCCCAGCCCCGATTAACAAGATCCTTTGGTTTGTTGCAGTGTTCTTTACACATGTCCTTGGGGCAATCGTGTACTTTTTGTTTGGTCGTCCGGCGAAGTCACTGGTTGCATAACCTTAAGTCGAGCGTGACAGTAAATGAAAGTGAAGACGAAAATGAGAAGCCGATACATTACATGTTTGGACCCGGAACCACTTGTTCCGGAAGCGTTGGTCAGCGTGTTGAATCGCGGCGGCTACGCAGCCGAGCTGATGGATGTGCAGCATGGCGGACGTACAGGCATAAGATGTGAGCTTGCCGTAGGATCGAATATGTCCAGGATATTTGTGGGCGTCTCAGAGGACTTCCACCATGCCGCGAGTGTTCCTACAGACGACTGGGAACTTGCCAGGGATCTGGCTGGACCAGAAGGGGCGGGGGCTATTCGACGCCTGATCAATATTCGTGGATGGGAACTTGGAGATGTCGGCGCCGTCGACCGTCTTACCGAGGAACTCTGCGCGTCGACACGGGGTACACTGTATTAGGCAATGGCGTTCAGGAATATTCCATGGGAACACTTTTCATCGGCGGAGTTGTGGCGATTTGGATTTTGGCTGGCATAGTTTTTCTATTGCTCAGCATCTTTTGGATCATAGAACTGATCGATATTGTTCGTCGCCAATTCGAGAATGATGCGGTGAAGGTCATCTGGATCGTGGTCGTCTGTATGTCGCACTTTGTCGGAGCGATTGTCTATCACTTCGCGGGTCGTCAAATGGGGCGGCTTCCGGATCAGATGACCTCGTAATGCAAACCTCCCAAACTGAGAACGAAATCTCGACAAATCTGTTGGCCTGGTACGCCGCCCACAAGCGTGACCTGCCGTGGCGGCGTACGCGCGACGCCTACGCGGTTTGGGTGTCGGAAATCATGCTGCAGCAGACCACTGTTGCTGCTGTGACTCCGTTCTACGAGCGGTGGATGGCGCGTTTCCCGACCGTGACTTCTCTTGCGGCCGCGCCGCTGGACGACGTTTTGAAGTTGTGGGCAGGACTGGGGTACTATGCGCGCGCCCGCAACTTTCACAAAGCAGCCCAACAGGTAGTTGCGGAGTTCGGCGGAGTTGTTCCGAGTGACCCAGCCGTCATAAGGTCGTTGCCCGGGATCGGTCGTTATACGGCCGGCGCAATCCTCTCGATTGCCTACGGCGCCGACGAGCCTGTTGTCGATGCCAACGTCATCCGCGTTCTCTGCCGTCTGTTCGCCGTTGAAGGCGACCCTAAAACCAGCACTGAAACGCAGGCTGCTCTCTGGTCGCTTGCGACCGATCTGCTTCCCAAAGGAAATGCGGCCGAGTTCAACCAGGCTATTATGGAGTTAGGAGCGCTTGTCTGCAACCCAGCTTTGCCGCTTTGCTGGGAGTGCCCGCTCGTAACAAATTGCGCCGCTCTGGCCGCAGGCAGTCCCATGCGGTATCCGAAGTTCCAGAAGCGCGACCAATGGGTACAACTCGACGATGTCGCGGTCGCCGTTCGCAATGCGCGCGGTGAGATCATGCTGGCGAAGCGATCGGCTTCGGAAAGTCTGTGGGGCGGCTTGTGGGAGCTTCCGCGCGCCACCCGCGTGGCTGACGAGTCGCTCGCCGAATGCGCGGTTCGCGCCGTTCGCGACGGGATCGGCGTCGAGCCAATGAACCTGAACCCTTTTGGTGTGGTCAACCACGTGGTGGCCAAGAGGAAGATAACCCTGCACGGATTTGTCGCCGATTGTAACGGCGCCGCGCCGCAGCCAGTCGGCTATGAAGAAGTCGCCTGGGAGCCTCACGCGTCGGCGAGTCGCTACGCGATGTCGACGCCGCAGGTTCGCCTGCTCAGTGAGTTGTCCCGATTTGACTCGCAGGGTCGTTTGGATATTTTCGAAGAATATGTCCCACAACTCGATCAGAAGAAGTAACGTCTGCAATAAGCTGTTCTAACCATGCCCTCAATCGATATCGCCATTGCCATAATCTTACACCCGACCGACGACTCGGTCCTCATCGCGCAACGCAAACCCGATGTCCATTTGCCGAACTTGTGGGAATTTCCCGGAGGCAAATGCATTCCGGGCGAGCCTCCGCAGGCCGCCGCGGTGCGTGAGTCATTTGAAGAGGTCGGACTGACCGTATCACCTATCGAGGAGTGGCCGACGATAACGCATTCCTATCCCGACCGCACCATCACCCTCCATCCGTTCCTCTGCCGCGCCTCTTCCGACGCTGCTGAGCCGCTCGACAATCGTCAGGTCATCTGGGTTCGCCGATCCAAACTCAACGAATACGAATTCCCCGCGGCGAATCGGTCGTTGATCGATCGCTTGGCGAATAGCTGAAGAGTCGCCCTCCTTGCCGATGCGACGGGGCGCCTGAGCATAGTTGCCACATCACTCGAATATGGATATGGCTATGCTCGGCCGTCCTTCCCCCGGAGTGGTATAATGGCTCAAATCCCGCTGGTCGCGACCGAGCTGGAGCGTCCGTAACGACCAGCTACACTCTTCACACGATGCGTTCAAGAACCCCAATGACGGATATCCCTTCGGACGACATTCCATCACCGCGCACAACATCACGGGCAGTACTGGCCGGGACGATAATCGTTGTGATCGTGACTGTCCTGCTTTGTCTCATTCCTTTCGCGAGCGCCGACCTGTTCTGGCAACTGCGTGCCGGTCACGATATCCTGAGCACGGGACACGCGCCGCATGCCGACTCATATTCGTGGATTAACCACGGCACGCGTTGGGTTGCGCCGGAATGGCTTTCTTTCGTTGTGTTCTGGCTGGTGTACCGGGCGTCCGGCTTCTTCGGAACGTGGATGCTGATGGTCGCTCTTGCGCTGACTACGGCGATGATCGTCTGGTTCCGGCTGCTGCGACGCGTTGGTTTCGTCTTTGCACTCGTGATGGCCAATCTGATGCTGCTGGCGATGGCAAGTTTCTTCCAAGAGCGTCCCTATCTCTTCACGTATGTCTTTCTGGCGGTGTCGCTCATTGTTGTCATACGCGCCCGCGAGAACATGTTCAAGGGACTCCCGTCTGGAGGAGGTGGACTTCTCTGGCTCATTCCAATCTGCGCTTTGTGGACAAACCTGCATCAAGGCGGCTTGGCGCTCGCCGGTTTGCTGGTGACTTGGGCAATCGGCGACGGCATATCTGCAATTCTGCGCCGCCGAAAAAATGAGGATGCGGGCGGTTATGTGCGTCAGGCCTTGGCGCTTGCGGCCTCGGGTGCCGGATGCCTTGTCGCCGGCATGGCCTCGCCTTACGGCTGGGGTGTCTATTGGAATGTCATCTACACTCTTCAAGACCGTATCGCTATGTCAATGGTGCAGGAATGGCGTCCAGTGACGTCGGCCCCGGTGACGACCGTCTGGGGATTCTATCTGCTCGCTGCCGTCGTCATTTGCGGATACATATGGACGCGGCGGCAGCGGGACATTGGAGAAATGCTGGTCGTCGCGGCTCTGTTGGCGGAATCCGTTCTGCATTTGCGCAATGTGTCGCTCTTTGCCATCGGAAGTGCGGTGCTCGCGTCACCACATGTTGCGTCGGCGTGGGAAGAGTGGCGGCGGCGACTGGCCGGCAAGCCCGTGACACAGACCGCACCGGTGAACCGACAGCTCCTTGCACTTGGGCTCGGACTCGTGTACGTGATCGGGGTGGCTCGGATATGCTTGCCGCAGTTCATCGATCAAATCGACGTCAATGGTTACAGCCGGGAAGGGATAGGCGAGGCTGTGATTGGTCTCAACTGGTTCCCGTCCAAGGCGGTGGACTTTATGCAAGGCGAGGGCTTTCCGTCGCATTTACGGATTTTCAACGATTATAACATCGGCGGCTTCTTGATTTTTCGTCTGCCGGAGGAACCCGTGTTCGTGGACAGCCGCGCCGACGTCTATATTGGTCGGACACTGAACGACTATACGGCGCTGGTTTACGGCAGCCCAAGCGACAACCCGTTGGACATTATCAACCATTACGACTTCGACTGCGTCATCACCACCGACGGCAATCTGGCGCAACGGTTTGCTCTCACCCCCGGATGGCAGTTGGTGTACGGCGAGCCGCCTCCGAACGGCCCAAGAGCACGCACCTTCGTTCTTTTGCGCACGCGGCCCGAATACCGCGACCTCATCGCCTGCTGCGTTCGCGACTGCGAAATCTTCCACGCACCCCAACAGTAGCCGATCTATTGAGTCCGCTTCAGGCGGTTGTGTTTCTCGGGTACCACGCCGGTCGCCTTGGACGGGCGTGTTCCCTCGTGCGCGGCACGTCCCCTCAGAGCAGGCGACGTGGCGCCCGAGCATCCAACACCGACTGTGAACGCGCGTTTGCGCAACACGCCCCACCGCAAGGTGGTAAATGTATGGTATAAACGCCTCGGAGGCCTGGTAAATGCACGAGGCGGAAGTACTGGATTTGGCGCGGCGGGCGATCCTCATTGCGTTGGAGTTGACGATGCCGATTCTCGTTATTACTCTGGTGATCGGCGTCGTCGTGAGCCTGTTCCAAGCCGTGACTCAAATTCAGGAACAAACGCTGACGTTTGTTCCAAAGATATTGGCGTTCGTAGTGTCGATCATCCTGCTTGGCCCGTGGATGCTGCAAACCATTGTCGGGTTCACCTCCGGCCTGTTTGCCGGCTTGCCCCGCATGATCCACTAAACGCGGACTGTTCGCAATGAACCGCCATGAACGAGTTAGCCGCCTTCTCCACCATCTCATTTTGGACATTTATCCTGGTCTTTGCCAGGGTTTCCGCGCTGTTTGTGTCCGCGCCGGTGTTCGGCAGCCCCTCCATTCCCGCGCAGGTGAAAGTTGGTCTCTCCCTGGTCATCACGTATGCGCTCGTTCCCGTCGTGAGACCGACCTTGGGATCGGTGGTGCCGACAACCTTGTACGACGGTGTTGTGGCGATCGCCGGCCAGATCGTGATCGGCCTTGTCATCGGTTTCGTGGTGACGCTTCTTTTCGAGGCCGTTCGCATCGCTGGTGGAATTCTCGACTATCAAATGGGCTTTACGCAGGCGGCCATATTCAATCCGCAGTTCAACGAAGCCGTGTCGCCTGTCGCCAATTTTCAATATCAATACGCCATTGTCATCTATCTACTCGCGAATGGTCATTGGCTCCTTTTGGCGGCCTTGCAGCGCTCGTTCATCGCGCTACCCGCGGCGCATCTGGCGTTGGGCGGCCATGCGGCCGGCGCTATGACGGACCTGACATTTCAGATGCTGGTGGCCGCCGTGCAGATCGCGGCGCCGGGCGCTGCCGTCTTGTTGATCACGGATATCGCGTTTGCATTTCTCAACCGGGCGGTGCCGCAGATGCAGGTCTACTTTGTCGGTATGCCGGTCAAGATCCTGGTCGGGCTTGGTGTCTTGCTTGTGGTGCTCCCGATGTTTACAATCGTGGTTGGGCACATGGTGACCCTTTCGACAAACAACGTCTTTACGGCCCTGCGCGGGATGCGGCAGTAACGAGGCCTTATGCCGGACGGTGAAGAGAAAACATTTCCCGCGACACCACGCAGGCGGGCGGAGGCGAGAAAGCAGGGCAATGTCGCTCGTTCGCCGGAGTTTAGCGCCGCGGCGACTTTGCTTGCAATGGTGCTGGCCCTGCACGCGGCCTTGCCCGGCGCCGCCGGTCTGTCACTCATTGCCGACTGTCGCACAGCGTTTGACTTCGGTAATCGCGATCTGAACTTCAACCTCGGCACGGCCCAGCTTTGGCAATTGTCCGCGTTGTACTGGATTTCGCGGATTGTTGTGCCTGCCTTCGTGCTCGCCTTAATCCTCGGCATCGTCGTGAACATCGGTCAAGTTGGCTTCGCGGTCACGCCGGAGGCGCTCGCTCCAAAGTGGGAGCGGATCAACCCTCTGAGCGGTTTTAAGCGGCTCTTCTCAATGCGCGGCACTGTGGAACTGATTAAGGGCATCGCCAAAATGGCGATTATCGGCGGTATTTGCTATTCGACCTTGCACAATGCCATCGACAACAAAGGTCTACTTAACGTCATGGGAGCGTCGCTGCCCGTTACGATGGCCGTGGTGGGTTCGGTAATGTGGGAACTCGGAATGCGAGTGTCCGTCGCACTGTTGATCTTGGCGGTCGCCGACTATGCGTTCCAGCGCTACGATCATGAGAAGAACATGCGAATGAGCATGAGCGAAGTTAAGCAGGAGATGAAGGACACCGACGGTGATCCGCATACCAAGGCTCGTGTCCGCCGTATTCAGCGAGAGATGTCGAAGAAGCGGATGATGCAGGAGGTCCCTAAAGCAGACGTCGTTGTTACCAACCCGACGCACTTTGCCGTTGCGCTCCTCTATGAGACGGGATTGGCCGCGCCCAAGGTAGTCGCCAAGGGACAGGACTATGTAGCGCAACAGATTAAGAAAATTGCCCGCGAGAACAATGTTCCGGTGGTGGAAAACAAGGTCCTCGCCCAAACTCTGTTCAAGACGGTAGATCTAGGGCGCGAGATTCCGGGAGATTTGTACGGGGCGGTTGCCCAGGTACTGGCGTTCGTTTATCGCACCCACGGCCGTCGCGGTCAGCCCAAACCGCGACGCCGGACCCCCGCTAGCCCGCCTCCAACGTGATCTCACCGGCGCATCCAACAATTTATCATTGTGCATTCGAATGTGCATTTTTTGGGTAATAATCGAGTATTCGGCAGGAATAAACGCCTTTATCGCACAATAGCGTCATCAGAATGTGCTTGATGATGTCACAATATAGGTATTGTAGTGTCGTGCTGTACGGTCGAATGGAACAAAACGTTCCCGAGGTTCGTCGTATCAGGAAATCGTTGTGCGTCCCCGGCTATGTAGCCCTGCAATTTAGATGCGCACGACACATGGGTATTCCATCATCCGGCTGTTGAACGACCACACGATCGTTGTAGTTGAGGCGAAAAGCTATGGTTTGCTCATACTGCCAGACAAGAAACATTCCAACGGCTGCCGTTTGCGCACATTGCGGCGTCATTCTCAGGCTAACCAACAACGACGCACGTGTGCCGAAGAACAAGGTTAGCCGAAGCGCTGTCTTACGCGCGGTTTTTATCGGCGTCGCGGCGCTGATTGGCGCCGCGGGCGGTATCTTCCTTGTCGCCGAGGACTTCCATAAGGTCCAGCGCCTTTATGCCGGCGTAATCGGCGCGGTGACGGGAGGTATGCTTCTCTACCTGGTTACCGGCGCCCGCGTGCTGTATCTGACAAACAAATATCGGTCCCGTCTCAGATCGCTGCAAGGTCGTATGCGGCATGCGTTGTCCCGTGCGGAAGAAAAGTACGAAAAGGAACTTGAGGACAAAGCGGGCACATACGACCCTCGTCTGCACCTTGCCATCGCGCACCTTCTTCAAGACGAAATTGAAAAGAGCGTTCAAGAATTTCAGCAGGCGCAGAAGCTGGGCGCGTCCAAACCCGTCTTCTTCAATAATGCCGGCGTGGCCATGGCTCGTCGCGGCAACCTGAACCAGTCGGTCGAACTCTTCCAAAAAGCCGCCGTGCTCAACGGCCACCAGGCGCATCCCCATGTCAACCTCGCCCACGCCTACTTGCATGCCGTGGCGGACGAGGAAAAACTGCTGATCGACCACGCCCTTGACGAAATCAAGCAGTCGGTTTCCGTGGATGGTGAGAAGCCGGTCCATCTCAATAGCAAAGGGCTTATCCAGGTCCGGGCCAAACGGAACGATGAAGCAATCGCCACCTTCAAGAGCGCGATTGAGCTCGCCGCAAGTTCGAACATGTCGGGGGACGAGATTAAGCTGTCCCAAGCGGACTCGAACAACAACATCGGTTTGGCGCTGTTCAACGAAGGGGACGTCCGTGGGGCCGTCTTGCAATTCCAGACCGCCGTACGTATCGATCCTGGTCATGGCCGAGCGCTCTCCAACCTTGGCGTGATGCAGTTGTTGCAGGGCGACCATACGGAGGCCCTGATCACCATGCGCAACGCGGCCCGCCTCGATCCGCGCAGCGCTCCCGTACGTAATAATCTTGGCTATGCCCTCTGCCGCACGCGCACGGTCAACGACGGCCTCCGTGAATTCCGGGAAGCCGTTCTGCTCGATCCTGGTTTCTTTGAGCCCTATTACAATCTCGGTAAGGTCTATCTCGACGAGAAAGTTCTCGAAGTCGCCGAGCGAAATCTGACGCGCGCTTATCAGATCAATCCGAACTCATGGGAGCTGATGGCCGCCATCGGCGTCATGCGTATGGATCAGGAACAGTGGCCTCAGGCGATACAACTGTTAGAGAAGGCCGACAAGCTCGCGCCCGAGCAGCCGTTGATCTTGACGAATCTCGCCACCTGTATCGCCCTCGACGGCGACTATATCCGGGCGCAGGACATTCTGCAGAAGGCGGTGGAGTACGACGAACTCAACTCGGCAGTACATAATCAGCTTGGCTGGGTGTATCTGCTTCAAGAGAACGTGTCGATGTGCGGTAACGAAATGAGCGCCGCCATTCACCTAAACCCGAATATCGCGCTCTATCACAACAATTACGGTCTGTGTCTGATAGGCCGAGGCGACTACGATAACGCGTTGAGCAGCTTCCGCAAATCCTTGTCCCTCGATCCGGAATACGGGAAAGTCCACTATCATATCGGGTACGTCTACGCGCTGCAGGGGAAGTTGGACCAGGCGATTAAGGAATGGGAGAATACGCAAAGGCTTGAGGCGGGCTTTATCGACTGCCTGGTTAACCTGGGAGTGGCCTACTATCAGAGCAACAAGTTCGATATGGCCGTCACCGAGTTTAAGCGAGTGATTGCCGCTCGACAGCACCTTATGGAAGATTTCTCAAACCTTGGTCTCGCATTGGCGAAACAGGGTGTTGCGATCCGCAAAGGCGCGCGCAACCGCGAGGATCCCAAGTGGAAGGAATCGGTTGAGAAGCACAAGCTTGCCGTCGATATGTTCGATCGCGCGTTGACGCTGGAGCCTAAGAACGTCATGTTGCACTCGAACCGCGGGCTGGCCTGCTACTTTGCCAACCGAGCCGAAGACGCGGTGATGGAGTGGGGCATGGTTTCAAAACTGGACCCAGGATACGCCCGTCGACGCGAAAAAACGATGCAGTCCGAATTCGACGAATCCGCAATCAAGTTCGCGCAACTCGAGATCCTTCATCGCGCAGACCGAGTCGCCCCCGCCACCGCGGACTTCGTTTATCAGTTGTCGCCCGGCTACGATACGGAGGAGTGGTCCGTAATCATCGACGACGACGACCTCATCAACGTCCCCGACTGGTCCCAGCGCTCCCGCCACTTCGAACGCCGTCTCAAGGCGCTACGCATCGAGTAAAGTCTACCATAGCTGCTGGTATGTAAGTGAGTGCGGGGCGAGTTTGTTCGGCTTCGGCTAGATGTAACCCGTCCAGTTCATTGCGGTGTGCAGGATACGAATGATCTCGATACCTTCCGGGATCAGGCGGTAGAAAATGCGGTGGCCGTTCGCTGCTCGACGTTGGCGAACCTTTGCCGTATATACTCTTATACTGGGATGTTGTTCAACGATATGTCCCGCTGCCGGATGCTCGGCAAGGAATGACAACTGGCCGTCGATAAAATCGAGGTAACGCTCGGCATGCTCCTTCCCATATGTCACCTCGTTATATTGATATACAGAGATAAGGTCGAAGCGGCTGCCGGCGGTGTGGTGGACTATTCGTTGTTTGGGCGGGTTATCTTCTGTCGCCATTCTTTCGCCATTGTTCTAGCGTCCTCGCGTACTTGAGCGGGTGTCCAACGGCGTGAGTCTGCTTCCGCCATTTTCAAACCTTCTTCCAAGGCAGCCAGGGTAATGGGGTCAAGAACTTCGGGTTCCTGAGATTTGGCTTTTGGCTTTTCCAGCACACTCATACCAGCATTATAGGTGATTACTGCCAAAATTTCAAGTAGACGGTTATTGACAACGTAACCTCCCCGCTAACCAAGCCAGCGAGGAAGCCACTTCGCTTACCATAGCTTTCACGAAAGAATGTGCATGCCGTTGTCGACGTAGATGACCTCGCCCGTGATGCCGCGTGCCCAGTCGGAGACGAGGAAGGCGGAGGTGTCGCCGACCTCTTCGATCGACGTGTTCCGTCGCAGCGGGGCACGGGCGGGGACGTCGCGATACATTTCGGAGAAACCGCTGATGCCACGGGCGGCCAGGGTCATAGTGGGGCCGGCGCTGATCGCGTTGACGCGAATCTGCTGCGGGCCAAGGTCGTTCGCAAGGTAACGCACTGACGATTCCAGCGCGGCTTTGGCCACACCCATGACATTGTAATTCGGCACGACACGGTCGGAACCGAGGTAGGTGAGGGTGATAACGCTGCCGCCGTCCTTCATGAACGGTTCAGCCGCGCGTGTGGCGGCCGTGAGCGTGTAGACCGACGAGTCAAGCGCAACGCGAAAGCCTTCCTGGCTCGTGTCGGAGAATCGACCGCTGAGCTCGTCCTTTTTCGCAAACGCAACGGCGTGAATGACGAAATCCAGGCGTCCGATCTTTTCGCCGACCACCGCGTGCAAGGCTGCGATATCGTCCTCTTTGGTAAGGTCGCACTGTTTGATGATGACCTGGTCGCCACCGGGAAGTGTTGCCGCCA
>Ga0206940_1080_pt1 | contig 11462 bp, 11 predicted proteins | sample Alteio_BWOrgHeat_8_FD_152963 | JGI IMG/M metagenome (GOLD analysis project Ga0206940, IMG submission 152963) | Enriched cells from forest soil in Barre Woods Harvard Forest LTER site, Petersham, Massachusetts, United States -... | ecosystem: Environmental > Terrestrial > Soil > Temperate forest > O...
AAAATTGAAAACAGTGAAGTTGCCCTGCAAGATTTTGAAACATTGGTACCATTGTTTGGCGCAGATGAGCGCATGCTTATTAAAAAAATTATTGCGTTTTCAGACACGCTTAAATCTATCACAATGTCGTATCATACGCATTTACTTGCGCTGTATGCACACGAACTTGCGACAGCGTTTCATGCGTATTACACAAGAAATAAAATTATCGATGCTTCAAACCAAGAAGTGAGTCATATGCGTCTTTGCTTAGTTAAACTTACGCATCAAACGCTTGATTTAACACTTGATTTGTTGGGTCTTACAAAACCAGAACGTATGTAGCTTAACCACAGAAGAAACTATGAATATTAGCTTGATTCCAAATTTTAATATTAAAGATTTTCCATCAGAACGCATTCGTAACTTTTCGATTATTGCACATATCGATCATGGTAAGTCTACGCTTGCAGACCGTTTGCTTGAGATTACCGGGACGATTAACAGTCGCCAAAAGGTAGAACAAGTTCTTGATAAATTACAGGTTGAGCGCGAACGAGGCATTACGGTTAAAGCTCAAACAGCGTCACTATTTTATGAATACAAGGGTGTTGTTTATCTTTTAAATTTGATTGATACCCCCGGCCACGTTGACTTTACGTATGAAGTTTCACGATCATTGTATGCGTGTCAGGGCGCAGTGCTTTTGGTTGATGCGGCACAAGGTGTGCAGGCGCAAACAATGGCAAACTTCTTTCTTGCGTTTGATGCTGATCTAACCATCATTCCTGCAATTAATAAAATTGATATGGCAAATGCTGATCCTGAACGCGTTGCTGGCGAAATGAACCGTGCGTTTGATACCAACCGTGAAGAGATTTTGCTTATTTCGGCTAAAATGGGCATAGGTATGGATGCGTTGTTTGAAGCAATTATTACACGCATTAAACCCCCTCCAGGTGATCAGAATAAACCGTTCAAGGGGCTTTTGTTTGATTCATGGTATGACGAATATCGTGGCGTTGTCTGTTTAATTGAGGTGATTGATGGCTCTATTAAAAAAGGTGATCAGATCACTGCGGCACACGCGGGTCAGTCATATGAAGTGCTTGAAATAGGGTTGATGTATCCTGAGCCATATGCGACGGGTGCGTTGTATACCGGGCAGGTGGGTTATTTGATTGCAGGCCTCAAGACGGTTAAAGAAGCACGTGTGGGTGATACGCTGTATCATACAAGGCAACCGGTACCGGCATTGCCTGGTTTTAAGCCAGCAAAGCCAATGGTGTTTGCAGGTATCTATCCGCTTGAAGCGTCAGATTTTGATATGGTGCGTGACGCAATCGAAAAATTAACACTCAATGATGCGAGCGTAACGGTTGAAAAAGAAAGTTCTGTTGCTCTTGGTCTTGGTTTTAGATGTGGCTTCTTGGGCTTGCTGCACATGGATGTGTTTAAGCAACGATTAGAGCAAGAGTATAATGCATCGATTATTGTGACTTCTCCGAGCGTTTTATACAAAGTACTTTTAACTAATGGCGAAGAACATGTTATCGAAAACCCTTCAAAGTTTCCTGATGAGGTTAAGATCGAAGAGGTTTATGAACCTATTGTTAATGCGACCATTATTACACCAAAAGATTATCTGGGTAACATTATGACCCTGTGCCAAGATCGTCGCGGCGAGCAAAAAGAGATGACGTACATTGATGAAAATCGTATTATCTTGCGTTACAAGCTCCCATTGAACGAAATTGTTACAGACTTCTATGATCGTCTTAAATCGATCAGTGCTGGATATGCAAGCTTTGATTATGAACAGGCTGGTTATCAGGTGTCTGATCTTGTTAAGATGAACATTCTTTTGAATGGTAAACCTGTTGACGCACTCTCTTTGATTGTGCATAAAGATAAAGCGTTCTATGTTGGTCGTCAGTTGACACAAAAACTGAAAGAGGTTATCCATAGACAGATGTTTGAAGTGGCGATTCAGGCAGCGATTGGTGCAAAAGTTATTGCGCGTGAATCGGTTTCGGCAATGCGTAAAAACGTTATTGCAAAATGTTATGGTGGTGACATTACGCGTAAGCGTAAGTTGTTAGAGAAGCAAAAAGAGGGTAAGAAAAAGATGAAGCAGGTTGGTAACGTTGAGTTACCACAAGAAGCTTTCCTTACTATTTTGAAACATGAGTAGGAATGATTGGAGTCTTGGATGAAACGCAAAAAGGGTTTTTATTCCATTTCTGTGGTTGCCAAAATGTTTTCGGTACACCAGCAAACTATTCGTATGTATGAAAAGCAGGGGCTTATAAATCCTAAGCGCTCAACGGGCAATACGCGTCTTTTTGCCGAAGAAGATGTTGATAGGCTTGAAGAGGTGATTTATTTGACGCATAAGCTTGGGGTTAATCTTGCTGGGGTTGAGATTATTCTTAAGCAACAAAAGCAAATCAAGCGTCTACAGGGCGAAATGAATAAGCTCTTTAAGTCTGTTGAGGGTGATTTTGAAAAAGATACTCAAGAGATGCGCGACGCTATGCGTAAAAACATGGAACGCCTTGCTGAGATAAAAAAAGAAAATTCAGTCAAAAAGCACGAAAACCTTATTGAAATCGGGGCTCCCGTGGTTGACGAGATGCGCAAAAGGCCTCAGACTGGTAAAAAGAAGGGTGCTGAACAGGCAAAGCAATTGGCTTTACCGACACTTTTTGAAGAGCCAGAAGCGTTTGAAAACGATATTGAAATCGAATACGAAAAATAGGGAGTTGCTATGTTACTTAATCAATTAAAAACAGCATTGTTGCTTGGAACTCTCAGTGCCATTTTGTTCTTATTTGGCTACTGGTTTGGTGGAACACATGGCTTGATGATGATGTTCATCATGTCGTTGTTAATGAACTTTTTTGCATATTTCTATTCAGACCGTATGGTTCTTGCCATGTATGGTGCTAAGCCTTTAGATAAAGCTAAATTCGCTAACATTTATGAAATGGTTGAAGAGTTATGCTTCCAGGCAAAATTGCCTATGCCAAAACTGTGGTACATCGCAACGCCTATGGCTAATGCATTTGCGACAGGTCGTAACCCTGAGCATGCATCAGTTGCAGTGACCCAAGGTATACTTGATATTCTTGATGACAATGAGCTGCGCGGCGTGCTTGCGCACGAAATTTCGCACATTAAAAACCGTGATATTTTAGTTGCTACGGTTGCCGCGACCATTGCGACTGCAATTGGTTATCTTGCACACATGCTGCAGTGGGCAACAATTTTTGGTGGTGTTCGTGGACGTGATGGTGAACGCGGTAGTGGCTTGGGAGCGCTTCTTGCGGCAATCATTATGCCAATCGCAGCAACATTAATCCAACTTGCTATTTCACGTTCTCGTGAGTATTTGGCTGATGAAACCGGTGCAAAAACATGTCATGATCCATTGGCACTTGCCTCAGCACTTGAAAAGCTGCACGGTTCAGCAAAAGCTCAGCACAGAACGCCAGAAACAGCAGTTGAATCAACAACGGCAAGCTTGTTCATTGTTAATCCCTTTACAGCATCTCGCATGGTGAATCTGTTTTCTACCCACCCTCCAATGGAAAAGCGTGTTGAGCGCTTGCGTGCTATGGCGATGAAGCGCTAGTCTGGCTTTCAACTTGTAATTTTACATGTGCGTTTTAAACCTTTAGCCCCATTTTTTAAAATGGAGCTAGGGTGGTATAATGATTTGTTCGGTTACAACGTTTGTTTAATGGTTAGATGGGGGTAATGATAATGTTTTCTAAAAAAATCACAGTACTTTTTTTTAGTGTATTACTGGGTGGTAATTTGTTAGCCATTACCAATATTGTACTTGATGGAAAATCTGGTTCAGTTAATGTTTCGTTCGAAATTGGTGATATTACGAAACTAGTGTTTCAAGATCCTAAGCATGCCGCAATTGTAAATGCTGCTAAGCCAAGTTTGCTTGGTGGTGGTGGGGTTGATGGCGCTATTCATAAGGCTGCAGGGCCAGGCTTACTTGCTGAGTGTCAAAAAATTAAACAGGTTTCACTTGGTGTTCGTTGTCCAACCGGTGAAGCGCGCATTACTGGTGGGCACAATCTTGGTTCTGTAAAGATTATTCATACAGCTGGTCCAGATATCCGTCCTAAGTTGGTTCCTAATGATGACGAAAAAAAATTATTGGGTAATTGCTACAGGAATGTTTTAGATGTTGCCGAGCAAAATAAAATTACACAAGTCGCTTTTGTTTCGATTAGCACGGGTATCTTTGGCTATCCTCTTAAAGAAGCTGTGTCTGTTGCTGCTCAAGTTATCTGTGACTATTTTAAAGATAACGAATCGTTGTTGAAGACTGTTCGTTTTATTTTTTTAGATCAAGATACGCTTGATGTCTATGCTCAAGCTTTTTCTAGGGTGATTAAATCTATATAAACATAACCTCAATTTCGCATTTAATCTAAAACAGAGGTATAATCCCCTTATCTGTATGTTTAAAAAAGGGTGATGTCATGCAAAAAAAGTTTATGATTTTGGTCGTAGGTCTGTTTTGTTTTTCTCTTTGTGCTGAAAGTGATGTCGTAAGAAAAATTAGTGGAACAGCAGAATTGTCTGATCAACACTGTGCTTCGCTTGAAATAAATGGAGAGGCGACATTGACAAAGGTTACGGTAGACAAACTTTTGAGTATCAATGGTCTGGGAACACTAAATGAGTGCACGTTTTGTAACGTTAATATTAATGGCGATGTGACAATGACAAAGGGCACTGTTGCAGGAACGCTCGAAACCAATGGTACGTGTAAGATTGATGGGGTTGAGATTAAGGGCGCGTGTGATTTGAATGGTGATGTTAAAATAGATAATGCTACAATTCATGCGCTGAGTGAAGTTACTGGTTCTTTTAAAGCGTTAAATACTACCTTTTATAATCAGTTGACTGCAGAGTCAGAAAAAATTTCTTTGCATAAATGTACGACCAAAGATATCAGAATTAAAAAAACAGAGCCTGAACCCAGCATCTGGCGCTCGTTTTTAAATCTTTTTTTCAAAAGTACTGACAACACTCAAGAAGTTAGACTTACTGATACACAGGTACAGGGTGATATTATTTTTGAAGCCAATAACGGGATTGTTTATCTAGCTGGGTCTTCAAAGGTCTCCGGTAAGATTATTGGTGGTAGGGTTGCAGGTTAGGGGAGTTTGTCGTGTTGTTCAGTAAAAAATCACATACATTTATTTCATGTTTTATTCTTGTGCTGCTGGCTGCTTGCGGTAAGCAGGGACCAACAAAAACGCCATTTCAAAAGGCTGAAGGCGAATTTGCTGATTTGTCTGAAAAGTATAAAGATGAAGTGGCTCTTGTGAGCGAAGAACAAGACGAGGATAAGAAAATTAATGGTATTGGAAAAATTGTTCTAAAGAAAAAATTTGAAGTAACCATCTGGAATCGCCTTGATCCACGTAGGGCTCCTGATAAAATTCCATTTACTACGTACCAATCATATATCGCAACTGATATTCAAAAGCTAAAATCAATTTATCAAACTGTTTCTCAATCAGATCCTCAGCTTGCCTCAGAGGTGCAGGAGTTGAGTGACATGTTGTATGTAATCAAAAAGTGTGTAGAGCAGCATCATGAATTTAGGTCTGAGAGTAGGTATCTAGCTGGTTTGGTTGGGTAGGGCGTTTGTAATTCTGTATTCATTGTGTTAATTTACCACCGTTCTGGTGTTGTTTTAATAACTATTACTGAGAATTTATTATGAAGTTGATGTGCAAAAAAAATCTATTCTTTCTATTTTCATGCTCATTGTTATTTTCTGTTAGCTTATTGGGATCTATGAATCCAGCAGCTAGTGTAGGTGCTGTAGAAGTATCAACTCAGACAGTGAGTTATACAGATGCGATGCCGGCTGATTGGAACCAGCATAAAGCAATATTTGTAGATTCTTTTACCAGCGCATATCTCGCATACGGTGCAAAGAATGAAGTCGTGTATGACGTGAAGTGTGGGATAGGGTCATGGATAAATGAGGGAGAGTCTAGAAAAGATGGCTTGAAACGCACTCTAGCTGAAGTTTTCGATGATGAGCAAAAAGAGGTTGTTGAAGGGAAAAAAAGGATTGTTACAGCAATGTTAGGGGATGAGGTTGTTGGCTTTCTTACCACAGAGACGCAAGGAAATGGCGATGTTTATTTGAGTCAGATGGCAGTGCGCGCAGATCGTTTAAGGCAGGGAACCGCAACGGCATTGATTAAGTCTGCTCTTGCACGTATTCCTGCAGTCGTCGATGTCTTTGTTATTACAAGAAATTTTAACGAAGCAACGGCAGAGCTTTATAAAAAATTAGGCTTTAAAAGGGGTGAATTTATGCCAGCAGGCTATGCAGCTGCAAAGTATGATTCTTATGTGTTAAAGCGTCGTCCAGTGACTGTTACTTCTCCTTTGAGCTGTGCTCCAAGTGAAACGTCGAATCTAAAAGATTTACAGAATCTTTTACAGCGTGATGATAGCTATAAAATTCTTGTACTTCAACAAAAAACGTTTGAACAAAAAACATCGCCAAAAATTGCTGATAAGGTCATTAAAGAGACGTCATGGACTCCCAATCTGGATCCATTTGTTGACGTGAAGACAACTAATAACCAACGCATTCAGATGCTAGATACAGATCAGTCGGGACTTTTTTATACATCACCCGATTACAACGCAGGGCATCCTGATGCGGGTAACATGCGACCTGTTTTGTATCAAGCACTTGTGCGTATGGTAGACACCCTTGATGAACTTGCGCCTCTGGTTGGATATAAATCTGGTTCTTTGTGTATAAAAGTTTTTGAGGCGCTGCGGCCGCTTGAATTTCAAGCAAAGCTTTTTGCAGATAAGTTTGCTGAAATTTGCAAAGCAAATCCTGATTTCACACAAGAACAGGCTGAGCAAGAAACGTCTCGCTGGGTTTCTCCGGTAAAAAATAACATTCCTGTGCACAGTACGGGGTTAGCCGTTGATATACGGCTTTGGGATACGAATAGCGAAACGTTTGTGGATATGGGGAAATGGGGTGCAATTTGGGGAAGTAATCCCAATGCTCAATCTCATGCGGTTGCAGAGCTGAGTGAACAGCAACAAGCAAATCGGCTATTTATGCTTATGGCTGCTGCAAAGGCAGGGCTTGTAAATTATGCATATGAATTTTGGCATTTTTCGGTAGACGATGCGTATGCGCGTTATTGGCAAAACTTAGTTAAGTGACGCTAGTTTTTTAATTGCCCCGTCTAATGACCGTGCAGAACGCTTTATATTCTTCCAGGGGTCCCCTATCTTTTTGAGTCGCGCAAAAATGTTTTTGATCGTGAACTGATTGGGTGTTAGCTTTTTCACTGCAACTTCATCCCACATTACCGGTGTTGCAACGGGTGCTCCCGGTTTGGCTCGTACTGAGTACGGCGCAACAGACGTTTGTGCGTACGCGTTACGTGCAACATCAATAAAAATACGACCTTTGCGCTTTGCTAAACGAATTTCGGTTGTTAAATTTTTGGGATCACGCTGGACAAGAAAATCTGCAACTGAGCGTGCAAAAGCTCTGACGTGATCAAAATCATATTCTGGTTTGATGGGAATAGTAATGTGCATGCCACGTGAACCGGTGACCATGGCAAACGGCACAAGTCCGAGTGATTCAATGATCTCTTTGAGTTCTAAAGCTGTTTTTTTGACGCGATTAAAATCTTTATCTGTTGCAGGGTCAAGATCAAAAACAATGCGATCAGGGTAATTAAGTTTTTTGATTGTGCTGAGCCACACATGAAAAGTTATACATGCTTGATTGGCCAGATAAACGAGCGTTGCTGCGTTGTTGCATAGAACGTTTTTATTGAATCCAGCTTCTTTGGAAACTTTAACCCACTCAATCCAGTCTGGATAATAATCAGCAATATTCTTTTGAAAGAAACCTTTCTTACTAATACCATCGGGATGGCGAACAAGACTTATTGCCCTATTTTTCATGTAGGGGAGCATGACTGGTGCAATGTGTTGGTAGTAGGCGATCAGGTCGCTTTTGGTAATCTTATCTTTGGGGAACAGAATTTTGTCTTCGTGGGTTAGTTCAACAGATCGTTTGCCAATTTTGACGATGTGATTTTTTGTGCTCATGTTATTTTGTTGCTGTGTAATGGGGTGAGTAATTTTCTGATAATGTTTATTAAGGTCAAAGTTGTGCTTTGTGTCTGACGACAATATGGGCTTAGATTCTTGCTGATAGAGCTTAGGTTAGTCACCGGAAACATCATCTTTGGCAATCTCCTTCATTGTTCGACCACTCTTTGCTGATCGTTCTTTGATGGTAGCTGGAATGGCCTTGTTAGCATACGCGTCACGCATTTTTAATAAGAGCCAGTAGGTTTTACCTGGTGCCTTGGTGCGAATGAGTGCATAGGCTCCGTTTAATTTTTTGCCGTGCAGTTCAACTTCGATGGTCCCACGCTTGAGACACTCTTTCATACTGACTTTTTTGTTGTCTGATTTTTTTATATTGGTGTACGTTCCTGTATCCCATATCATGACTGGTCCTGCGCCATATTGTCCTTTGGGAATGACGCCTTCAAATTTTGCGTAGTTCATAGGGTGGTCTTCTGTTGGAATGGCAAGATGGCGAACGCGTGTGCTGGTTGATGGGCCTTTGGGAATAGCCCATGATGTCAGTACACCGTTAATTTCTAGGCGAACGTCGTAATGCATGTTGCGTGCTGCATGTTTGTGAATAACGAAAATGAGTTTTTTTGATTGTTTCTTTTTAACTTTTCCTGCTGGCTCTGGCGTCTGTGAAAAGTTTCTTTTTTTTTGATACGATGTAAGTGGATTTTTTGTTTTAGGCATAACGGTTCCTACATTGAAAATGAGAATAAGTAACAGTGGGAATAATGATTTCATGTTTTTATGCTCCCCTTTTTTTCTAGTATGACGTGGATATGCCCCCCTGGGTCAAGATTTCGAAAGGATTTTATAGTATGATTCGTTTATGGTGCGCAACCGTGTATGTGTTTAATGAGGCAGGTGATCAATGCCTTTTTATGAATCATCGTAAGCTTAAAAAATGGCTCCCACCTGGTGGTAAAATTGATCCAAACGAGATCCCTGATCATGCTGCCCTGCGCGAAACGTTTGAAGAGACAGGCGTAAACGTTAAACTTCTGGGTGAAGTACCTCCTGTTGAAGGTGGATATGTGCGACCATGGGGTACGCAGGTGAATGTTGTTAGACCCGGAGAGCTTGAACATATCGATTTGATCTATCTTGCTGTTCCAGTAGGTGATTCTACGCCGCGATTAAATGAACGTGAATCAGCAGAGGTCGCGTGGATAGCGGTAGAAAAAATTGTGAATGATACAAGTTTTAACACATTTGATAGTGTCAGAACATGGGTTACAATTTTTGCGCGTGAGTTTAAAAAATAGAGTGTAATGATTGAAAGGTTGTTGTATGCATACACTGGTAAATTCAAGACGAGTTCGTCATCTCAATGCATTGCCGCCCGTCCAAGGACCTGTTATGTATTGGATGCATCGTGATCAGCGTGTGCATGACAACTGGGCGCTTTTGTTTGCACAAGTGCTGGCGCAAGAGCGGAAAGTTCCCTTGATTGTTGTTTACTGTTTGGATTTAGAGGCTGAGGCTCTAACAAAGCGTCAGTCTTTTTTTATGCTTAAAGGGCTTGAAGAAGTTGAGGCTGAATTAAAACGCCTGAATATTCATTTTTTTCTTGTTCTTGGTCGTTCGGATGATGCTTTGATGGAGCTTGTTGATGTGGTGAATGCCGGTGCGCTTGTGGCTGACTTCAATCCTTTACGACAGCATCGCGTTGACCTTACTTTTTTGTGCAGAGAGCTTATGTGTGCGTTGTTTGAAGTTGATACACACAATATTGTACCATGTTGGGTTGCGTCTGATAAGCTCGAGATTGGCGCGCGTACATTACGCCCTAAAATTCACAAATTACTTCCTGAGTTTTTAACTGAGTTTCCTGTGTTGCAAAAGCACAAGTTTCGTTTTGTAACAGAACATAAAAAAACGAATTGGAAAAAGGTTTACGAAGCATTGAATGTTGATGAGTCTGTTGAGCCAGTTGATTGGATTAGGCCTGGTGAAAAAGCGGCGCATAAGATGTTACGTCAGTTTATCGCACACAAGCTTAGTTCTTACGACCAAAAGCGTAATGATCCAACAGAAGATGGTCAGTCAAACTTGTCGCCTTATCTTCACTTTGGGCAGCTTTCAGCTCAGCGCGTTGCGCTTGAAGCGCGTAAGCATAATCTTATGTCTATATCAACAAAAAGCTTTTTAGAAGAGCTTGTGGTACGACGTGAACTTTCTGACAATTTTTGTTTGTACAACAAACATTATGATTCGTTTAAAGGGTTTCCTCAGTGGGCGCAAATTTCACTTAAAGTGCATAGCAAAGATAAGCGTGAGTATGTGTATACGCTTAAGCAGTTTGAGCAGGCCAAAACACACGATCCTCTCTGGAATGCTGCTCAGATTGAGATGGTGACAACGGGCAAAATGCACGGATTCATGCGTATGTATTGGGCTAAAAAAATTCTTGAGTGGACTAAAAATCCTGACACTGCGCTTAAAATAGCCATATATCTTAATGATAAATACGAATTAGATGGTAAAGATCCCAATGGATATGTAGGGGTTGCCTGGTCAATTGGAGGGGTGCACGATCGAGCATGGGCAAATAGACCTGTTTTTGGAAAGGTCAGGTACATGAATTATAATGGATGTAAGCGCAAATTTGATATCGATGCATATATTAAAAAATACTCCCCCCCCAATCACTTAGATGATTAGATTAGCACTTGCAGCCCTTGGTTCCGCAGCAGCACTTTCCTTTTGCACAACCGCATTGATTTTGATGTGCACTTGCATTTTGGAGATTTTGCCATCGAGGCTCCTTTTATTTTAGGTGGTTAAATATTTTCACAACCTAATCTTTCTGTTCAGAACTTAGCCTATGGATCTTTAGGTCTGCAAGATTTTATTTAATTGTTTGTTTGTGACAACAACTTTGTAGTACAACAGGCTATGGATTTTTAATTGAAGCATTAAAAAAAGGAGTTGTTGTGAGCAAACGTCAGACAAAAAAATTAATGGACTGGATTATTGTTCTTACACTATTTGTTAGTTGCACGGTTTTTCAAAGCGTGCAGAGCGCCGTATTTGTAAAAACTATTACCGGCACGACATTTACAGGGTCCTCTGGTACTCAAATGACAACTGCTCAGATTATGGCTTTGCGAACTGTTATGACTGTTAAGCGTAGTCAAAAAACTGGTGTAAGACCCTACCCACGTACCATCCCAGGCAGGAAGCAGTTTCAGCAATATTCAGAATCGCTTGCAGTTGCAACATGGCCAATTAATGCCAAACAAGAGGCGAATCAACAGTTGCCTTCTCATGCTCTAGCTAACCCCCTT
>Ga0206940_1072_pt2 | contig 11306 bp, 8 predicted proteins | sample Alteio_BWOrgHeat_8_FD_152963 | JGI IMG/M metagenome (GOLD analysis project Ga0206940, IMG submission 152963) | Enriched cells from forest soil in Barre Woods Harvard Forest LTER site, Petersham, Massachusetts, United States -... | ecosystem: Environmental > Terrestrial > Soil > Temperate forest > O...
GATGGGGATGTCTCTAACTCCAGTAACACCCATTTTTTCAAAATCTTCAAGAGCTTCTTTAAATCCCCCAACTTTTTCGAATTGTTTACTTTTTCCCATGGTTTCTCGCCCTAGGGTTGTGTTCTGTAAAACAGTTTGTATTGCTTGTTGAGATCGAAGATATTCTCCACCAACCTTCTCACCAGCATGCGCAGCCTGTGCAGCACCTTGTTGAGCAGCATGCTCAGCTTTAGCAACAGCTTTTTGTTCAACATAGGCCCCATGTATCGCCGTAGCTCCACCAACAGCGTAGGCGGAAAACTCTCTCTTTGGCCCAAAATTCAAAAAACAGCGATTTTTATGCTTTTTTAGCTATCTCAAAAACCCTCATTTTTAGCGTTTTTCGCTCAAGTGATTTAAAGAAATGATAGTTTTTGCCCGGTTTAAAACGACAATTTGAAAAGTGGCCTTAAACACGCTAAAATTGAGCATAATGAAGAATAAATGGAGGAGATTTAAAAATGGTTTCAAATATTAGAATATTTATGCATAAATTGAAGCGTTTTCCTACATTCATTAATGTTTTGAATGGCAAGAGAAGCTTTTCGAGCATAATTTTCTTTGTGATATTCAGTTGGCTTATGAGCTCTGTAATAGTCCAAGAGCCTTTGCAATTGAATATTGTTCCCTTATCAAAACATGAATCATTCTCTTCTAAATTTAAAGAAATAAAATTATCGTCAGATCAAGTACAACAACTTGGCTTGGATGCTGATGGAACATCTGCTTTAACCGAAGAACAGTGCTTTAAATTAGCTTGTTTTTTGGGGATGTCAGAAAAAGGGTTGGATGTTATACGATGTGAAGGTGGTGGAAGCAATGAGGGCGTTTTTATTTTGAGAAGTTTAAATGAAGCGCTTTGTAAACGATTTAATCAGTGTTCAGGTGGTTTGGTTTTCAAAAAATTGTCTCCGAGTAGATGTCTAGCCCTACGTGAAAGAATAAAGATCGTGGCTGGTCCAGATGGTCTTGGACAAGTTAGGATTGAAGGTAGAGCGTCTGCTCCACTGGCAAGAACGTTGGGTATAGTTTCTTGGGGTGAGTATGGGTGTATCGAGGTGATGGAAGAGGCTCCTGGTGAAGTTCTCGGTAAAATTTATAGTGATTTACCAGAAGATTTATCTGAAGCAGAGTTACAAAAACTCAATCAGGCATTTTATGCAACCGGAAGTTTGTTGGGTAAGGTTCATCAAGTTAATATGATACATGCTGATCAACACCCAGCGTTTTGGCGTATGCTTATTTTTGGTGATTGTCATATGAGAAATGTTTTTTTTAATTATGCAACGGGATTGGCTACATTAATCGATGGAGAAGGATCAGCTCATTCAACATATCCAAATAAGCCACAAACATTTTTGTATGACATTATTTTATTTATATTTCACCCATTGTTTTTTTGGAAAGATGCAATTAAAGTCTCGCTTACAAAGAAAGCACTTTCTTGTGCTAATGCACTTTTGAGGGGTTATGTGGCATCGTTTCCGCGGAATAGAAGAGCTGAGCTTGGAAGCTATATTAAGGGGGCATTGGGGTCTTTTTTCAAGGTTGCACAAATGTTATGTTGTTCTCGAGTTGGTGATTATACGATTAAGATGAGTGAGTTGGTTTTTACAAAAAATTTAGAATTAGCGGCTCCATTTGTTGGCATTATAGAGCGACTATGGAACGGTTTTGTTAATGGGGTTTATTCAAAATATAAAACATCAGCAGTTGATCGTAAGTTTTTGTTGAAAAACATTCTATCGGTTTCGAACGCTCTTTTTGAAGGCGTTGCGTAAGTTAGTTTTTGCAATTTTTGTAAGGTTTTCGATTTCACTCGATCGTGGTTTGTTGACTCGGTACTAGATGATACGATTTTTTATGAAAATTCTTTTCTGTGCTACGAATATCTCTGTAGTAATGCACGATCTGTTGATCTTGTGATTCTGTCATTGAGATAATTATAAAAGCGTCATCAAAGCAATTAAATATTTTTCTAGATTGTGGTGTTGGGCATGATACGATTCTCCATCGTGCTATACCATGAATGGGAGCAAGGATTGTTAGTCCGCTGGAATTAGGGATGTCTTTTCTTTCTAGAATACCCGAAATTATAGCTTTTAGCTTTGGGGAGGGGTCTGTTGCCTCATTGAGCAAAGGAGCGTCTGTTGTTAATTTGAAATTGACTATACTTTCCGCCTGTTTTTTGAGCAAAAAAGTACGTGCATCTTTTGGTAAAATTTTATCGTCCCAATCAAGAATTTCTTCTTTGATCGGTGCATACAAAAATTTGAGATAATACGTTTCATTATTTTGAGGGAATGTATAGTACATGGCTAGCGGAAGAGTATCGAAGAAGGCGTCGATTTCTTTTTCAATATTATTTTGGTGATTTTTTTCATCAGGAAATGCAAATGTGAGTTCCTTGTGAAGGGATTGTAGCTTCCATTGGTTTTCCATCTCTTGGCGTCCCTTGATGTAAATTATCTGATCGGGGTTGTTTTGTATTAGTTTGAGTACTAGTGTAAGTGTCTCTAGGCAAAAGGGAGATTTTGTGAAGCCATTTCCAAGGAAGACGAGAGCAATATTTTTATTGTTTAGCTTGAGATTGTTGTCAATGACATTTATTTCCATGAGTTTGTCTAAACAACGTGCTAATGATTGAAAAGCCCCATATAGTGGACCGAAAACAATAAGTTGAGTGAAGGTGGATGCGTCAATTTTTTGAATGAAATTTTTAGATGATTTTTCATTGTTTCGCTGTTTCGTAACATTGCAAAGTAACTCTTCGAATGAAATGAAGGACGCTACTGACGGTCTTACGATGGAGTGTTTGTTTAAAAAATATTTGAGTTTTTGGGCTGTCTTTGTGAGAAGTGATGATTTGAATTTTTTTTGGTAGTAGTGATTATAAGTTGGATAAAAAACTTTATCATTTTCCATCTCAACCCACTCATTTAATCCATCAGCATAAGCTTTAATCTCATTCAAGGTTCTAAAACCATCGGTGTATTGTGGCTCGGGAAGAATAATCGTAGCAATGATAAATAAACTAATTAGTCCACCGGGAATTATCCATAGTAAGTGTCGTTTATTAAATGATTTAAATAATATTTTTTTCTTAGCCATGGTATTTCAAAGCCTTTTAGAAAAGTATGATCCAGGTAACGCCTGTAACGAAAATTATTATTGAGATAGAGTAAGCAACGCTATTGATACGTTCGGTAATTTTTGGTGTGTAGAATGTTCTATCTTCAGTAGGTACTTCTGATTTCTTAACTTTTTCACGATCCATTAAGAGCAAATATTGTCGCAAAAGAATGAGCTGGAAAATAAAAATGAATAGAGAAAAAATGAGAAAAAATAAAAAGATCTTGTCGGTGATGGTGAAGTAACCCACAGAAGGACTCATTTGTTGAATGACAAAACGGTAACCGAGTATGGCTGTGATAGCAGTGACAGAAAGTGTTGTTTTGCCAGAGTGGTTGTTAAAGCTCATTAAAAATGTGAAAAGCGCAAAGAGCATTGCGGCAAAGAGTGGAACGAATATGATTAAGATACGGTTGATGCCGGCTTTTGCAAAATCTATAGTGAAAGCAACTTTTGGATGTGAGCTGCGGCGACTTGTGTGGTGTTCATCGATTGAAATGGATGAGTAGCCTGGGGTTGTGTTGAGTGCATATACGCTCCAATTAGAGATGAAAATATCTGGGGAAACGGTGAAGGAGATTGCATCAGCATCATCATAAAAATACATTTCTGCAGGGCTAACAAATTCATTAGTGAGAACCATGGAAAGACGGTGGTCACCGAGAGGAAAACGATGAAAATCAAGATCGGTTTTAACATTAAACGTGATATCATATTTCGCAAGAATATTGTCGCCGTTGATTGAAACATGAGGAGCTGATTTGCTGAGTATAGTGCTATTTTCGAATGAGAATTTTTCAATAGTCTTAAGCATGAGTTCATTTTTATTGAACTCAAACCAGATGAGTGCATCAATGATAAACTGGTTGTGTGCGAATTCGAAGGTGGGGAAGTTTTTAATGTGTAGTCCTGCGCGGATTCTTGCTGAAAGATCTCTCAGTTGTTTGTGCATTTCTACAGTTACTATTTCTACCGGTGGCACAGGATCTTCGCTCCTAAAATCTTTAAGCGCGTAGGCAAACAACCCTATCACGTACACGAATAGCAGGAAGAACATGAGGATTTTGAATTTGACTTCGAAGATGTTGAGGAAGGGGCTGAGATGTTTTTTTATCATGATACTTCTCCAACGTTAACCCATGGCTTGCCCAGTCCAGGATTAATCCACAGCGCAGATGATAATGTGTTGGTTGCAGGATTAAGTTTAAGCGGGAGGCCCCAGAGATTAGTTTGCGCTTTGACGGAGGCGAGGATTGATTCTGGGGTGATGGGTCCAGTAATTTCTTTTAAACTTTGTTCAAGTAACGCGTAATTAATAAACGCTTCAAGATACAATGGTGAATCATCATGTGTGGTAAAAAAGCTGCTCAGCGCCTCTTTGTAGCGCCTTACTAGTTCAATGTTGCTGTGCTCAGCATCAGGCACGACTGAGGTGACCGCTACATCAAGGCCTTTGTGGACATGTAAAAGTTTTTGAATGACTGAGAGATGTGACAGGCCTAAGAATAAACATTCGTGCAGACCCACATTTACCGCTTGGCTAACAAAATTGAGCGCAGGGCGTGGTTGGGCAAGGCAGAATACCACGTTAGGGCTTGTGTGAGCTACGCCGTCCATAGCGTCAGGGAATCGGTTAGCAATAACATTCAGTGAGTGTTCGATGTCTACGGTGCCTTGTGGGTACGATGAAGAGGTGATCGAAGCTACTTCATACTCTTTTAAGATTTTTTCGAGTGTGCTTTTTAAATCTTCGCCCCAGTAGCTCGCTTCAAAGAATATCGCCACATGGTTTTTGAACTTAGTTTTAATGGCGTAGTCAGCCAGTGCGCGCAGCTCTTGTTCATATGACGGTCTAAAATATACAACGTTAGGGTAATTTTTTTTGCGAATTTTACTTGTGCCTTCAAGAGGGAACAGGAGTGCGATTTTTTTCTTTTCGATCAGTGGGGTGAGTGACAAAAAGGTTTCGTGTCCAGCGCTGCCCACTAGGAGAGGGTGCTTGGCGAGTGTTGTTTTAAGTTCGTTCATGCCATCATCGCCAGGGTCGCTCGCGTTGTAGATGTGGTGGAATACAACGTTATTTTGTTGTGGGGATCGACTGTTATTTTCAACAAAATGATGAAACGCTCTGAGGTAATTTTCCATGCCGGCTTGCATCTTGCGGCCGATGATGGTCAGATCACCTTTGAGTGGATAGGCGGTGCAGAAGGTGAGAACGCGGTTATCTCCGGCCGGGTCTGCTGCAAGCGTTGTAGTCACGAGTAAAAGTGTGCATAAAGTTTTTATCACATACGACCTTTCTCTGATCTGAGATCTGAATGAGAGAATTATGATTTCATGCGGGGCAAAGTAATGTCAATATAACGCGTGTTTGAGTTTGTTTTTGTTGTAGACGGAATGAATGAGAATGCATAGAATAAAGCAATTATTTTTTCGATACTGTGACTGATGATTGTTCTTAGCGCTGCAATGGGTTGATTGGGAAGGTGTTTTGATTATGAAGTTGTTGAGAATTGTTTTGCTTGTTGTGCTTGGGTTTGTAGATTGTTTTGCTGCTGCTCAGATTCACAAAACGCCTTCAGGTGCTGGTTTAGATGGTGAAATTGATATTGGTACTTGGCCTTGTGTAGAATCTGATGAGGGCTCTCCAGAGCAGAGTCAGGATAAGTCTTTGTTTGATATAGTAACTGATAACAGTTTTTCTTCAGAAAAAAGAGAAGAGTTATTTTTGAAAGCTGGACAAGCGCTTGCCGATTTTCATTGGCGTTCAGCGGTTGAGGGTGATCGTGATGAATCGGGCCGTTTTATAGCTATGCGTGCACAACTGTATGGTCATACAAATTTACGTCATGTTTTTTACGATGCAAGCGGAGATGGGGTGTTGTTTGAGGATGTAGCTTCTAGTTCTTTAGTAGCATCTGTTAATCAAAAACATACGATTAGTAATGATCTTATTGTGTTTGTGTTTACACCATATTTTTATTGGTTGCCGAAAAATATGATTATCCTTTTGCCGGACTTTGAAAAGTGTATGTGTGCATTTTTGCTTGGTTATGTGCAATCGTATTGTCAAAAAGATAGGCATTCAGTTGCTAAGTATGTAAAAGCTGTGATTTCTATGGTTATTGATGTAGCGATTATGCAGAAGCTTTTAATGAAGGCTGATCGTAAAGAGAGTATTAAGCAAAATTATTTTGCCAAAAGACCCGGTATGCATCATCAATACTTCAAGCAAGAAAACGCCTTGTGGACGGCATTTCTTGATTTAAATGATTTGGCGGGCGTCATTGAGCGCCTTCGTGCTTTAAGAACAATCATCGAGGCAAATTTACGTTTCTGATCATCGGGATTCTGTGAAATTTTTAAAACTTATTTTTTTGTTAGTGATCGGTTGGGTGGTTGATGCTTGTGCAATGCAGCAGCAGGCAAATCGATCATCATCTGCTTGTCAGGTACCGGTTTATGAATTAGAGAAGTTGCCAACTTTAAAGGGTGAAGTTGATGTAGTAGCATTGGCAAATTTAGCTTCTCCTATTAAATTTCCAGCTGATAGTCGCGTAGAGTTTGTGGATAGAGGGGCAAATAATGATGGAGTATATTTTATTGAGGCAAACTCTACTCATGATGGAAATCCAAAGCCGCTTGTTTTAAAATTTCTTTGTAATCAGAAAAATTCTAGAAGCTATATAAAAGGTTATATTGAGTGCGTTCAAGCAATAGCTCGTCATGACTTTAGTAACAATTTTCTTTGTCATTTTGTTCAAACTAAATGTTTTATAGTTGGTAAACATAAAAAACTGAAATATGTTATTGAAGTTATGGAGAAAGCGCCTGGAGTCTCGTTGTGTGCTGTTTTAAGAGATGAGAGATTATCGATTAATCAAAAAAAACAGGTGTGCGCTGTCGTGGGTAAAGCTTTGGCTCGTATGCATAAAGAAAATTTAGTACAAGGGGCTGTGTGCACCGTTGTGCATGGTGATCTAAATCCTGCGAATATACACATTGATGGAGAGCTTGTTGTATTTATTGATGCTGCAAGTTTGGCTTATTCAGTTGCTTGTAAGCAGTCAATTGGTTGGGATTTTGCTGCATTGTTAATGGTGCCTTTTTTGTATTGGAAATGGATTACGGCCGGTAAAGAGTTTTTTGATCCAATGGTTGATTGTATGTGTTGTTTACTAAAAAATTATATTTGTGCGTTTGAATCTGGTGAGAGAGCCGAGATAACTTCTCATCTCGTATTTTTTATTAAGCTTTGGCTTGATGTTGCATTTAAAATGATGGGTTGTGCCGATGAAAATGAAAAGAAAGTTTTTATTGAGCGTCAGATCAATTCAATGGATTCTGTAGTATCTATGCATTTAGAATACAAAGACTATGTTCAGGCTGCTTGGGAACGTTTTCCTGTGTGTCTTAAGGAAACAAAATATTCGAATGAAAAGATTAAAGAGAGACTGATCTCTATTCAAAAGATGTTTATTGCGGCAGTTCAAGTGCCTCAAGTTGCCTAAGTCCTGCTTAAAAAATTTAAAAAAACGCCCAAAAAGTGCATATTGCCTTGGGTGTGATGCCTGTAGCACGTACTTTTTAAGGGTAAACCTAAAGACTTTAGCGTCAGTTCTGGCGTAATAATGCCCTTTTTATTCAAAAAAGATCAAAAAACAGGTTGAAACCGTCCAAAATACCCTGCTGTTGCTATTTTCTGTATTTTTACTATACTTGAAATTATTATAATACAATTAGGGATTGTATTGTCAAAGTGAACTTTTAGGGGGTGGTTATGAAAAGTATAAAATCTATTTTTGTGTGGTTAAAATGTAACATTATTGTGCTTTTATGTGCACTGGGTCTCGCGTTTAGTGCCTCAGCTATGAATCGCCAGTCGCCTTTTGAGGCGTCTTTTCGAGACGGTGCTTCGCCCGTGAACACGCGGTCAGGGAGGACAACGCCGGCTTTTTCTAGTCAACAAGATGATGAGTTAGAAAGACTTGAAGCTCAAATAGGTCGCCTTGATTCTAGGGCACAGCTTCGTGCGGCACAGGCAGGATCACCTTATTCTCCATTTTGTTGTATAGAAGTGAAATCATGCGCTTCTCCTGTTGAGCAAGCATCTGAGATAGCTGGCAGGATGCTTAGAAATGCAAAAGGTCTTGTTACTGCGCTATTAGGCTCAGATGCTTATAAAGTAAGCCCTCCTTCTATGATTGTAGAAAAGATTTTTTTAAGAGCTTCAGATAGAAGAGATTTTGAATCGAGACTTCAAGATATTAACAATCGAGGTCTTGGTTGTAAATTTATTGGAAATTCAGCGCCTGTGGTAAGACTTTCGGGTATTGCTACTGTTGGGAACGATGTTTGGCAAGTAACCGAGTGTGCTTCTGGTAAGCCATTGAGTATTCAAGATGCTGGCTGTCTTCAATTGGGTTATAGCCCATTTTATGAGGCTGGGAAATTCTTGGGTGAAATTCATAAAATTCATATGTATCAAAATAATGGGCGTACAATTGTTCACGGTAACTGCTGTATGAAAACAATTTTTTATGACCATGATCGAACAAAAAAAATTAGTAATCGCATAAAATTCATCAGACCAGAAGAGTCTATTTTTTCTACGCCAACTGAAGATTGTCCTAAAGCGCATCAAACCCCTATGTATGATGTGCTTTATTTTGTTCTTGATTTCATTGTGAGTCAGGATTCTAACATTGATAGAGAACTGTTGCGTGGAAGCTTAGGAGAGTTTTTAAGAGGCTATGTCGAGTTACTTCAACAAGGTAAGCGAGCTTATATGAGCGAGGTTATGGGGACATGTTTGGAAGCCGTATGCGCTCGTAATAATAAACCTATGAAAGCGTTATGTGCAGATTTAGGTTTGAATGAACATTATACAGATAGATTGGTTTCTGTGTTTGAAAAATTATCTGATGAAAGAAAAGAATCTATGAAGCGCATCTGTGGTGAAGTGAGTAGATTGGTGTCTGCATTGAGTTAATGTTAACTTGAGTTTTATTTTTTTGAATTATGGAGGTTATAGTTATGAAATTTTTAAAATTAATTACGTTATTACTCACACTTGGTTTGGCATTTGATGCTTCGGCTATGGAGCCTCATAAAAATTCTGCTTTTTCCGTTAGCTCAACTAGAGTAGGATCGTCGAGACCAGTAACGCAACCGGGTAATCTTCTAGATGCGCGTCTAGAAGGAAGTCCTTCTAGAACTGCTCCAGTAGCAATTGGAATGGCTAAATCGCTTAGTCGTGGTTCTCCAGTTACGGTAGTTAAAGTGGGTCCATCAGATTTTGACGATCTAAGACATTCTGTAAGATTGCTGCACTATGACGCATCAAGAGATCCAGTAACGCCTTTAAATCCGGGCCGTAATAGTACTGATGTACGAGCTACACCGGATAGGGTTGTTAAGCGTCATTCTCCATTATCTGTCGAAGAAAGAATGCGTGTTATGGAGGACACTATGCGTGTTTTTAGTCAGGGGATAGGACAAGATCCTAGTTCATCAGTAGTGCCGACCATTGGATTTGTATGTCATGGAAATATTCTTATAGAAGTTATGCAAAGAGCAAGAGGTAAATCGCTTGACTCTGTGTTTTGTCAATTCGGCGGGCAAGTTTCTGGCCATTTTTACAGGGTGGGGCAAGCGCTTGCCAGAATGCATTTGAAAAAATTAAGAAATCCAGAAGTAGATCCATCAGAATATTTGGGTATGATTCATGGTGATTTTCATGCGCAAAATGTATGCGTTTCTCCTGTCGATAGGGCGGTACGAGGTGCGGATGAATGTTCTGTTGATTTTATTGATTGTATAACATCAGTAGCTTCAATTGATAAACCACAGCCAATATGTTTTGATGTACTGCATTTTATTTTTGCACCACTGTTTTGTGGAAAAGTTATTGATAGTCCATTGTTAGCTGATTGGGTTACTTGTTTAGAAAAATTTTTAGAAGGGTATGTAGAGACGTTCCCTCAAGACAAGCAGGCTCGTCTTATTTATCACTTGCAATCATTGATTGCGGTATGGATAAACACAGCTTGTTGGGCATGTGATGAAAAGCTTGCTTTGTTACAAGATATAAAGGCTTGTATTCAAAAAGATTTTATAGCTGGTATACGTCAAGAGCGTCGAGCTATGGCAAAAACTTATACACAACTAGAAGGTGGTGTATTGACACATTTGGCTGAATTGGTTGAGTCAAAAAATTCTATAAAAAAAAGAGAGGCTTTACGCAACCGACTTATTGATGAAGTAGGGGTTCCGTTGTGCAAGGCCCTTAGTGAATGTAAGCCGCAGGCAGCTCGCGTAGGCAGTGCAGCCGCAGCTAGATCGCATTAATTTTGTGTCTCTTTGACCCAGCGATTAACATACACTTGCATCATCGTAAGTGATGTTGATTCAAGGTCAATGGTATGGACAAGCTCGTCAGGAATCTCTTTGAGAAACCGTGATGGAGCTTGATCTGTAACCTGACCATACGTAAGTCTGCTGTGTGCGTGGCTTATGATCAAGTGCTCGCGCGCTCTGGTCATGCCAACGTACATCAAGCGACGCTCTTCTTCGAGCTCTTGATTGGTATTGAGTGATTTGCTACTTGGCAGAACACCTTCTTCAAGACCGGTTAAAATAACCGTATCAAATTCTAACCCTTTTGCAGCGTGCAGCGTCATAAGCTGTACGTGTTCTGTTTCGCTATCAGCTTCAATTTTTTCTTGCAGCAGTGCAACTTCATTGAGGAATCGTTCAAGAACGGTTCCTATTTTTGTGTCGTTGCTTGCTCTATCTTTTTGTTCAAACATCATAATTGCTTGTACAAGTTCTTGAACGTTTTCAATTTTTGTTTGTGCTTCTTTAGCATCATATGCTGTTGTGAGATGCGTGATGTAGCCAATCGCGCTGATGATATCATCAAGTATTCTGCTTGGCTTAGCAGTTGTATCAAGCGTTGCAAACAGGTTAATAAAACTATTTACGGCAGCGCGTTTAAGGCCCGAAAGTTCAGGCAGCATGGTGCCTAAGATCTGCTTGAAATCAAGGAGGGGTTGATTGTTCCATGTTTGCAGTAACTCTTCTTCAAATTTTTGTCCTAATCCACGTCCAGGCACATTGATAACGCGCAGCAG
>Ga0206940_1081_pt1 | contig 11159 bp, 10 predicted proteins | sample Alteio_BWOrgHeat_8_FD_152963 | JGI IMG/M metagenome (GOLD analysis project Ga0206940, IMG submission 152963) | Enriched cells from forest soil in Barre Woods Harvard Forest LTER site, Petersham, Massachusetts, United States -... | ecosystem: Environmental > Terrestrial > Soil > Temperate forest > O...
TTTTACTAAGATGCACGCTACAGGTCTAGATGAAAAAAGTTCAATTTTAATTTCGTTCCTTACGGGTGACGAAAAAGATGCTGGAATCTTCTTTGCAAAGCATGTTATTACCTTGCAACAGCTCGCGCAGGTATCGTACGAATTTATTATTTTCTTCAAAGATCTTAAAGCTAGCTTCTCTCCTGACGCAAGACGCGCAGGACGTGAATTCATGGAAAGAATCGAAAGAAATAAACAAGTAGCTGCTGTAAACGCACGGGGTTAAGACTCTGTGAATACAGAAACTCAACTTGTTGGCGTTATTGATCGGGTTATTTATAGTAGTCCAGAAAATGGTTTTTCTGTTTTCGCCCTCAAGGTGAGCGGTGCGCACGAGCCAGTAACGGTATGTGGCGCATTGGGCACACTTCATCAAGGTACACAAGTTACACTTAAGGGGACGTGGGGGTTCCATCCAAAATTTGGCAGGCAATTTCAGGCAACCGACTGTTGCACGCAATTGCCTGTTTCTGCTTCTGGCATCGAAAAATATTTATCATCGGGTTTGATTAAAGGCATCGGACCCAAGTTTGCTCAAAAGCTGGTAGCAGCGTTTGGTGATCAAACACTTGAGGTTATTGATAAAGATCCTCAGCGCTTGTTACGTGTTGAAGGGGTCGGTTATAAACGGGTTGAAGCGATTGTTGCAGCTTGGAATGATCAAAAAGAGATCTCGCGCGTTATGCTTTTTTTGCGTTCAAAAGATGTTTCTCCTGCTTACGCTGTTAAAATTTTTAAAGCTTACGGTAATCAGGCTGTTGAAAAAATGCAGGATAACCCTTACTGTTTGGTTGATGATATTTGGGGTATTGGGTTTAAAACGGCCGACCAAATTGCCCTTAAGATGGGTCTTGAGCGTAACAGCATGGCACGCGTTAAAGCGGGCATTTTGTACGGTTGTGGTCAAGCTACTGAGCGGGGGAGCGCCTATGTTGAAGTTACTGAACTTAAAAAGCTTGTTTTAGAAATTTTAGAGCTCGAGCAAGGGCCCGATCAAGATCTTTTAAAGATAGCTCTTACAGAGCTTTATCAAAATAATAAAGTTAAACTTTTAACGCATGATCAAAAGCATTATCTTGCCCTTCCTCAGTACTATTTTTCAGAAAAGGGTATCGCTCAAAAATGCGAACGGTTGCTTGAATTTCGTGGACGGTTACAAGAATTAAGCATGGACAGCCTGTATAAAGATCTTTGTGAGTCTCCAGCAGGTGTTTCGCTTAATGAAGATCAACAGCGGGGTGTGCTGAGCTGCTTCCAAAATAAAATGGCGATTATTACCGGGGGACCTGGTACCGGTAAAACAACGCTGGTTAAAACGTTAATACATCTGCTTGATAAAAATCATGTAAAATTTCGCCTTGCAGCTCCAACGGGACGAGCGTCAAAGCGGCTTTTTGAAAGTACGGGTAAATCAGCAGAGACACTCCATCGCCTTCTTGAGTTTACGCCTGGTGGTGTGGGGTTTGCGCGCAATGAGCATAACGCCCTCGATCTTGATGTATTGATTGTTGACGAAGCGTCGATGATTGATATTTTTCTTATGCACTCTGTTGTGCGTGCGCTCCCGTTAACTGCAACGCTTGTGCTGATTGGTGACGTTGATCAGCTCCCATCAGTGGGGGCGGGAAATGTGCTTAACGATTTAATTGCTTCAGAAAAAATTCCGGTTGTACGTCTGACCCATATTTTTAGGCAGGCGCAAAACAGTATGATTGTGGTGAATGCGCATAGAGTTAACAAGGGGATGTTTCCTGAACCCATCATGCCAGGGGCTCAAAAAGATTTTGTGTACGTTAAAGAAGAAACTCCCGAAAATATTTTTATATGGTTACGCACCTTCTACACACAAAAATTACCTAAGCTGGGTATTCCGTCTGATCAAACGATTGTTTTAGTACCTATGAATCGTGGTGTTGTTGGGACGCAGCGTCTTAATCAAGAGCTGCAACAGATTATTAATCCTGTAACTGACCCCGATAAGCAGATAACACAGTTTGGTACCGTGTACAGCGTTGGCGATAGGGTTATGCAAATTCGTAACAACTATGACAAATTTGTTTTTAATGGTGACATCGGCACCATCCAGGGTATTGATCGTACTGAGCAGCAGTTGCTTATTGCATTTGGAGAGCGTGAATTAGTGTATGAATTTGCAGAGCTTAATGAGCTTACGCTTGCCTATGCCATATCTATCCATAAGAGCCAAGGATCAGAGTTTTCAGTGGTTATTATTCCAATTTTTATGCAACATTTTATTTTACTTCAACGTAATTTAATTTACACTGCCATTACGCGTGCTAAAAAGCTTTGTGTCCTTATTGGTCAGCCTAAAGCTGTGGCAATGGGCATTAAAAATGCAAAAGGGGTAGAACGCGTGACGTTTTTGAAACAGTATTTAACGACAAACCTTGAAGCGCGATGAGATTGGGCGAGTGTAATGAAAAAATATAAAAATATTGTTTTTGATCTAGGCGGGGTCCTGATTTACTTTAATCCAAAAGAGCTTCTTTCGTATATTTTTAAAGATGAGCAAGAGATTCCTCAAGATCTTTGGTTGGCGCCACGTACCAGAGAGTGGTTAGAAATGGATCGTGGAATGTTTACACCCGCACAGGTGAGTGAAGCACTTGCAGACCGTTTTCCTAAAGATAAAACGTTACAATTTATTCAAAGTATTCCGGCGTATCTTAAGCCCCTAGAAGAGGGGTTAAAGATTTTGCGTGCTGTAAAAGCGTTGGGTTATAAGACCTATATTCTCTCAAACATGTCGCAAGAAGCATATGATGCGATTTGCAAAGAGACAGACTTATTTTCAGAATTTGATGGAGCTATTTTTTCTTATCAAGTTCAGGCAGTTAAGCCAGATTTAGATATTTATCAAAAGCTTTTAGAGACGTACAATCTTGATGCTCGAGAGTGTCTTTTTATTGATGATCTAGAAGTGAATATTAATGCCGGTAAAGCTCTTAATATTGATGGAATTATTTGTCAGAATCACGCTGATGTGTTTGCTGAGCTTAGGGCGCTTAAGGTGCTTGATTAATCATGCATACACAAAGACACGTAAAACCTCTAGATGAATGTACCTTCGTTATTTTAGGTGCCACCGGTAACCTTGCACAGCGCAAACTTATTCCAGCACTGTACAACCTTATGGCATCAGGTGCCTTATCGCGTTGCGCGATTATTGGTGTTTCACTTTCACAAACAACAATCGAATCAATTTACGAGCGTGCGCGTTCATGTATTCCACATATTGATGAAGAGGTTTGGAAAAAACTTATTAAAGCTTCTTCATATTTTCAGATGGATTTTCATGACGCGACTGCTTACGATAAGCTTCACGAAACTATTCGTGTGCTTGAACAAACGTATCAACTTAAAGGCAATCGCCTGTTTTATTTGGCAACAATGCCGCATCATTTTGCAAAAATAACCCAATGCCTAGCGCAGTCAGGCATTGTTGAAAAACATCACCAGGGCGCAGTTCCTAATAAGGGGACGTGGGCGCGCGTGGTGTACGAAAAGCCTTTTGGTGACTCTCTTAAGTCAGCACGTGCTATTAATCGTGCAATAGCCAAAGTGTTTGATGAGCTTCAGGTGTTTCGTATCGATCATTGGTTAGGTAAAGAGTTAGTGGCAAATATTGCACTGTCGCGTTTTACTAATCGTATTTTTGAGCCGCTTTGGAACAAAGATAACATAGAGTCAGTACAAATTATTCTCAATGAATCTGCAGGCGTTGGTAGTCGTGGAGCGTTTTATGACGCTTATGGGGCCCTTAAAGATGTTATGCAAAATCACGTCATGCAAATTCTTGCGCTTGTTGCTATGGAAGTGCCCGAGCATTTTACTGCTGAATATTTACGTAATTTAAAAGCTCAGGTGCTGGGCAAAGTTAAGGTTGAATCGGCTATTTTAGGCCAGTATGAAGGGTATCAGCAAGAAAAAAATGTTGATCCAAATTCACAGACTGATACTTTTGCAGCACTTAAAGTAACGATTAATAACCGTCGCTGGAAGGGTGTGCCTTTTTATCTCAAAACAGGTAGGCACATGAAAACGCATGGTGCAAGCGTGCATATTAAATTTAAAATGGTTAAGTGTCTTCTCGATTTTTGTCCTATGGATTCTAACTATTTGACGATTAATATTCAGCCCAATGAAGGGCTTTATCTTGAACTGAACGTTAAAGAGCCTGGTGTGTTTAATCGTGTTGTACCGGTTACCATGGATATGGCGCATCGCACACAATTTGGTCCTAACACGCCTGAGGCGTACGAAGTCCTGTTGGCTGACGTTATTCGTGGTGATCATTTTGCGTTTGTACGTGCTGATGAAATTGATCATGCATGGAAAATTATTGAGTCTGTTAAAAAGCTTAAAAGCCCTCTTTACACGTATGAGCGTGGCAGCAGTGGCCCCTCAGAATTAAAATTACTTGATGCAAAAACAGAAATTAGGTGGCGCGCATGAAGATTGGTGTTGTTGGTCTTGGTCGTATGGGTTTAAACATTGCGATACGTTTAAAAAACGCTGGACATGAAGTTATTGGCTATGATCCTGCGGTAAAAAGTAATGAGATTTCGTGCGTTGCAAGCATGCAAGAGTTAGCAACCACAGCACGTATTTTTTGGCTTATGGTCCCCTCTGGTGTTGTTGATGCAATCATTGCATCACTAGAACCCTATCTACAGGCTGATGATATTGTGATCGATGGCGGTAACAGCTTTTTTAAAGACTCTGTACGAAGACACGATGCGCTTGCTCAAAAAAATATTAATTTTATCGACTGTGGTACTTCTGGCGGTTTGCATGGTGCTACCATAGGTTTTTCGCTCATGATAGGCGGTAATCGCGATGTGGTTGAAAAACTTAAACCTATTTTTTCTGCTATCGCTGCACCATCAGGGTTTGCTTACATGGGTCCCGCTGGTGCCGGTCACTACGTTAAAATGGTGCACAACGGTATAGAATACGCTACGTTACAAGCATACGCAGAGGGGTTTCATTTACTCAAAGAGGGTACGTATAAAAATTTAGATTTAGCTTCTGTTGCGCATGTTTGGAATCATGGTTCTATCATTCGTTCATGGGTGTGTGAACTTGCTGAAAATGTTCTTGAACGTGACAGTGATTTTACAGGAGTTTCGGGCAGTATTGCCGAATCGGGCACAGGGCAGTGGACGGTAGACACGGCGCATGAAGTTAACGTTGCAGTACCTATGATTGAAAAGGCGCTTGAACTGCGCGCGTGGTCACGCAAAACTGGCGGTAACTATGCCACTAAAATGGTCGCATTGTTGCGTTATGAGTTTGGTGGGCATGCGGTGAAGAAAGAAACTCAAGATGTTTAATTACTCAGAAGTTATCGATATCAGCTGGCCGATTAGTCAAGAAATGACAGCCTACAAAGACAGTAAAACTGTCGCTCTAGTAGCTACTAAAACATTTGAGCGTGATCATGTGCGTTCGTCGTTGATAACAATGAGCTCGCATACCGGTACGCATCTAGACGCACCGTCACATTTTTTGGCTAATGGGACGACAACGGATCGTCTTGATTTGACATCACTTATTGGCCCATGCGTGGTGCTTAATTTAACTGATTGCGTTGATATTATCACACGCGTTGACCTAGAAAAATATGACATTACACAGGGCTCAATTATTCTCGCAAAGACAAAAAATAGTGCACGCAGTGCCAACGATCCATTTGATTATAATTTTATTGCGCTCAGTGCCGATGCAGCAGCGTTACTGGTTGAAAAAAAAGTTAAAGCATTTGGTATTGATTATCTAGGCATTGAGCGTGGCGTTCCAGGGCATCCAACGCACAACACGTTGCTTGCTAACAACGTTTGCATCATTGAGGGCTTACGCCTTGGCCACGTGACGCCGGGAGCTTACACGCTGTGCTGTTTGCCACTGCTTCTTCAAGGGCTTGATGGTGCGCCTGCACGTGCGGTTCTGTTGAAGTAGGTACTTACTACATTTTTGTGTGATGCAACTGTTCCAGTATGTTTTGTACTTCTGACATGTTTCTTTGTCGTCAGTATAAATCACGTTTTCACAATTTTTATCGTTGGCAGCATTTGTCCAGTTGAATGACCCTGTCCATAAAATAGCGTCATCAAAAAGTGCAAATTTGTGGTGCATAATGGGCTGGTATGAAAATCGTTGGTCTTGCATGAATGGTTTGTTGCTTTGTGCTGATGTGTTAAAAATATGAATTGATACGTTGTTTTGGGCTAGAAGGTTTATTTTGCCATAACTTGAATCAGCGCTAATGGTGTCTGAAACAATTTGAACGTCGACTCCTCGTTTTTTTGCGTTGATAAGGGCCGTTGCAATGTTTTTATCGGTGAGAAAGTAAACGGCGGCATGAATGCTTTTTTTTGCTGAATCAATAAATTCGATCAATTTTTGGGTTGGTTTGTCTTCAGGTGAGAAAAGAACGTAGTTTTTGGTATGTGCCGGGGTAATTGAAATAAGCCATCCAGCCAGCAAAATGCTGGAAATCTTTGATATGTTCATCGACACTCTCCTTTTTTGTCATCCCAGACTAGGATCTGGGATCCATTTCAAAGTATAGAACATGTGTAACTGTATCATCTTAAAAAGATGCGTGATAGGGTTTGATTTTTTATCTTTATGTCCCTATACTATGGGCATCATAAAATGATGTCCCAAGGTTTCATTTTTGATATTCGGGATTCATATGCAATGGTGGGCGTAGCTCAGGTGGTAGAGCGTCAGATTGTGGTTCTGAAAGTCGCGGGTTCGAGTCCCGTCGCTCACCCCAAAGCGTTAAGGCGCTCGCCCTGAGGAATCCAGCTGAAGCTCGTAAGAGCGAAGATGGATGTCTCGAAGGGTGCTGGTGAATCAAGGGTTCAGAGAATGGACTGAGGGTGACATATTCAGAAAATTAGTCGGGGCGTAGCGCAGTTGGTAGCGCACTCGCTTTGGGAGCGAGGGGTCGCAGGTTCGAATCCTGCCGCCCCGACCATTCATTTTCTCCCGGTGTTATTCATAAATCAGTGAGTTACGGGAAAATGAATGGCGGGCCATATCTTATACAACAAGAAAAAAAAGAGGCTGGGTTTTTAAACCCAGCCTCTAAAGCTTTTAAGCTTATATTTAAGTTGCTTATGCCAATGGTGTTGTAACGCAATGGTTGTTACCAAAAATTGCATCAGCGAATATTGTCAACCAGTTAGCATGAGCGCAAGCTTCTTCAGTGCCGCCAATCATAGACATTGGCAGATTCACTATCGTTGAAACCTGCATATTTTCTGTAGACATACACATTGGTGCAGGCATACATTTTGGCATACACTTTTCAGGAGCTGTTGCGAAGAAGCTATTTACATAGTCTTTAGCAATGCTAAGACCAGTGTTAATACCAGTTTTATCTCCAACGTAGCTAAGACCAGATCCAACATAACCAGCTGCTATACCAAAAAGACCGCCAGTTTGTAACCATTCATAACAAGATGTTAATGCACTTGTTGGGATTGCGATGCCATATTGTGCAAGTACTGGAAGAGCATAAGTTGGGAAAATCCAGCTGTACAGAGCTACGGTCATTGCAAGCGATATTGCCGTACCTGTTTTACCAGAAGGAAATGCAGGAAGACGATCGCATATTGCTTTGCCTACTGCCGTTGAGTTGATAGCATTTTTTATTGCGATGCTTATATCCATAAGTACGTTTACAGGCAATTTATCTAGACCGAAGGCAAGAGCCATTATAGCTTTCTTACCAGCGTATGAAACACCTGAGTAAAGCGTGTTTTTGATAAGTTGTTTAGCTTTCTCTGTCTTGCTCATGTTAAGAGTATATGGTGCTTCGTCAGCAGCTATTTTAGCAGCGTCAGCTTTAGCAGTTGCTTGAGCAGCTATTTTAGCAAATTCAGTTTGCTGTTCTTGAGCTATGAGCTCAGCTTTTTTAGCAGCAGTAGCTTCTAAATCAGCAAGCGCACCAGGAGTAGGAGTATTTAAGTACTCTTCGTCGCTTAGGTTGTCGGAGTAACTCTTATCAATAGCAGGAGTAGCAGGTCTTGTCATATATTTGTATGCGCCATAAACTGTTGCTCCAAGAGCAGCGGTTCCAAGAACTGTACCAGTTACTACTGGATTAGCTTGAGCAAGTTCAATTAATGAATCGGCATGTGTTGAAAGAGCTGAGCCAATTGTTGAAGTAATTTTACCATCATTTGCTAGAGCATCAACGAGAACAGCATCAGCAAGGGCAACACCAGCAACTACTTTGTAAGTGCTAGCTTTATCTTTAGCTTTAGCAGCAGCTTTAGCTTTAGCTTTAGCAGCAGCAGCTTTTTTATTTTTATAAGCAGTAGCAAGCTTAGCAGCAACAGCAAGCTTAGCATCAGCAGCTGGAGCAACTTTTTGTTGAACAACTGGAGCAACTGTAGCAGCAGCTTTTTGGGCAGCAATAAGAGCTTTTTGAGCTTCTGTATAGCCAACACTCGGACGATATTGAGTTGCTGTAGCAAAAGTAGGTGTCGCCTGTATTCCAGGCAAACTGAGCGTAAGTGCTGCAAGCGCAGCAAGGGTAGTCTTCTTAAACATAATAACCTCCTCAAAGGATTAAACGATTGGGTGACAGATATACTATCCGGTACGGTGCCGTCCATTACAGCACTGTACATACAACCCGCAAGTGAAATTTTTTGGGATATAACCTCCACAGTCATAACCTCCACTGCGAACATACTACTACTCTACCCGGTTTCTTTTATGTTCGCAAATGGGTACAACTTGCATATTTTTGAGGGTCGAGTACCCTAAAAACGATGTTTTTTATCATTTTTAACCATTTTGGGGAAAAGTAAGACGTGGAAAAGCAGGTAATATCCAAAGTTCGTGGAAATAAAGTTCTCTATCTTTTGTACGGTTTTTGGCTATTTGTTTTTATTATTATTATCCGCCTATTCTACCTTCAGATCGATCAAAAGGGCTTTTTCCTCAATTTAGGGGAAAGAAACTTTATTCGCACTGAAATTATCCCTCCCCTGCGTGGCGATGTCTTTGACTGCCATGCGGTCCTATTAGCCGCCAATCGCCCCGTTTTTGACCTTTATTGGCACGGGAAGGGGGATGTAAAATGGATTCAAGATACCCCCGTTCTTGCTACGCTTTTTTCTATTCTTGGCTTTGACTCCTCCTACGCCCAGGTGGCTACGAAGGACAAGTTGTCAGATGGGGCGTCTGATTATAAAACCCTGATCACCTATGCCGAAAAATACTCACGCCGCGTGCTTATCAAGCAAGATGTTACCTTTAGCGCCATCTGCAGGCTTAATGAACAGTGTGCTTACAATGGAGGCCGTCTGATAGTCGCTAATCGGTTTGAGCGCTTTTACCCTCACCGTACGCTTGCAAGCCACGTTTTAGGCTACCTAAGCAAGAGTGATCAGCGTGGCTGTTCAGGTATTGAGCAGTGTTTTGAGCCAGCTCTTCAGGGTACCATGGGGTACAATTTATCAGTAATGAACGCTACGGGGCGCATTCTGCAACAGACCGTTGGACGAGAGGCGACTGCAGGGGCCGATGTAACGCTGACGCTTGATAGCGAACTGCAGCGCATTGCAGAGTCACTGTTTCCGCCCGATTCTGCAGGTTCGTTTATTCTCATGGATCCGACCACAGGGGCTTTGCGTGTTTTAAGTTCAATGCCTGCTTTTGACCCAAATCTTTTTCTAAAACCGATTACAACTGATGATTGGGGACGGCTTATGGTAAATAACCCGTTAATGAATCGGGCGACCTGTGCAACCTATCCGCCAGCCTCTATCTTTAAATTGGTTACTTTTACAGCTGCATTGGAAGATGGCTTGATGACGCAGGACACTGAAATAGTATGTAACGGTTCAGTCAGTTTTTGTGGCCGTCCCTACCATTGTAAATGTCGAACGGGACATGGAAAGCTTACCCCTAAACAGGCACTTGCCTGTTCGTGTAACATTCCCTGCTATAATATAGGAAAAAAGCTTAACATCGATCGTTTGTCTTTATACGCCCAGCGCTTTGGGTTAGGGCAAAAGACAAACTTTGTATTGCCAGAAAAGCGAGGCCTTCTCCCATCAACCGCCTGGAAAAAGAGAGCGCTCGGAGAGCGCTGGTGGCGGGGCGAGACCCTTTCGGTCAGTATCGGTCAGGGGTACCTGTTAACCACACCTATCCAGATAGCCCGTATGCTTGGAGGGGTCTGTACCGGTAATTTGGTTAAACCAAGGCTTCTTGAGCATGAATTGCAAGAAAAAACGAAGCTCGAAATTTCACCCTCAACCCTGCAATTTCTGCGAGGATCGCTCAAAGAGGCTGTTGCAAGCGGGACAAGTAAACGACTTGCATGGTTGAAAGATTTTGATCTTTCTGCTAAAACTGGAACAGCACAAACATGTAGTTTGTCTCAAGAACAGCGCTATAAGCATCTTTTTGAGCACGCATGGTTTGCAGGTTACTTTTCATATAAAGGCTCGACACCCCTGGTTATGGTCCTTTTTATTGAAAACGTTGGCTCTTCTAATGTAGCAGTGCAGATGGCTGCAACCTTTTTAAAGGCGTATAAGAAACTTTATGAACAAAAACAGAGCAGCATTCTTTGATCGTGATGGTACCCTTATTCATCATGTGCATTATCTTAATAGTCTTGATCAGGTGAAAGTTTTATTGCCAGCGGTAACAGTGTGCAAATTGCTTCTGGATAAGGGTTTCAAGCTGTTTGTTGTAACTAATCAGTCGGGTATAGCTCGTGGTCAGTTTACAGAACAGTTTGTTGATCAAACGCATGCCTTGGTAACCGAGCTTTTTGCAGAGCATGGTATAACGTTTGAAAAATTTTATGTTTGCCCGCATCATCCTGCAGCAACTAATGCTCTGTATAAAAAAGTGTGTGCATGCCGTAAGCCTAGTCCTGGTATGCTTTTGCAGGCTGCCCAAGAGTTCAATCTTGATCTGACTCAATCACTCATGTTTGGTGATTTGCCAACCGATTTGGCTGCTGGCCGCCAAGCTGGCTGTACTTCATTTGATATCGTTCCTTTTCTTAGCCTTTCGGCTTCTGAGTGTGATACACTACTCAAAGATGTTTAATC
>Ga0206940_1083_pt1 | contig 11067 bp, 8 predicted proteins | sample Alteio_BWOrgHeat_8_FD_152963 | JGI IMG/M metagenome (GOLD analysis project Ga0206940, IMG submission 152963) | Enriched cells from forest soil in Barre Woods Harvard Forest LTER site, Petersham, Massachusetts, United States -... | ecosystem: Environmental > Terrestrial > Soil > Temperate forest > O...
AGACAATATTTTCGGCCAATGACGTGACCTTGGGAGAAAGCCACGGACGCCAATACGTAAGAAAATTCAACAGCGCGTGGCGGGCCGCCATCGAAGGATTGCTGCGAATGTTTTTCATCGCTTCGGCGACATATAGATCGGCCCGCTTGACTTCATTGGGCTCACTTGCCAATTTACTGGCGAGTTCTTTCGAAGGCACCATGCTGGTGGCATCGAAATTATAGTCGGGGTGAAAAACCATCCACACGTTGATCCCGTAATGCGTCGTCGCAATTACGGGTCGTCCGTGAATTCGATAATTGCGAATCACCCAGGGCGAAAGAAAAACAACCCATCCCAAGATCAATGTCATGGAAAACGACCATTTCAATTGCGATGTCGCGAAAAAAATAAAAGAAGCCAACGCCAGACAAAAAATCCCCAACTCGTACTCGGGCCGCATCAGCGTCAAAGCCCCCCACAAAAATCCCACGACAAACGCCAGCCAGACCGATTTCTTGTCCCAACCGATGAACAGCAATAAAAAACCGATCACAAGCATGTTCGTCGCAAACGAGTGCGGATTTAAGCGCGTCATCCAAAACCATTGCGGAGGATAAAAAATCAGCCACACGGTGGAGAGCAATGCGGCCGCCGGAGAAAACAGCTTCTTGCAGAGAAAGAAAAAGAAAATGATGGTGGCAGAACTAAACAGTACTAGGAAAACGCGTTCGGCCAGAAAAAAATTCTTAAACAGCAGCATGAACACAATGTGAATCACGGCAAGCCCGGGCTGGATATAAGAGTACGTCGGCCAGGAATCGATATCCAAACGAAGCCCGTTGCCGGCCAAAAAATTTTGGGCCATTTTCAGGTGCCAATGATCATCGTCTTCAGCGCGGGTTCCGCCCGCAACCATGCCGACGATCCGGGTCAGAAGCGCCAAGATGAAAAGGCCCCACAGCACGCGCTTGTCTTGCGCCCATCGAGAAAGAAACGCGGCGACACGTGAAAGTTTAGTCTCCGGCATGAACATGCTCCTTAATAATGTCGCGGTCCAGCAAACGCGAAAATTTCTCGGCGCCCAACGGTGTTAAATGCGTGATGTCTGCGAAATCATTTTTAAAACTGACGGGGTCTTTTACAACATACAATACGGTGGCGACCGGAAAGAAAATCAAAAAATGAAGCGCATTAAATACCATGGGATATAATCGTTAAATCAAAAATGAAGTTTCTGTTGGGAATTTTTTTTCATAATGATGAAAATCGGGTATCAGCATTGCTCGAAAGCTTGGAGTCGACCTTTGCGCTTGCAGAGTCGATCCACATTTTCTTAATTGACGATCATTCAATGGATGGTACTCTCGCTCGTCTCAAAAAAAACCTCCAAACGAAATCAAACTTACACCTGATCCAAAACGCGCGCGCATATGGATATGGCGGCACGCAAAAAATCTTGTGCCGAATGGGAATTGCGAACGGCTTTGACGCGCTGGCGATTATGCCGGCCACGAGCACCGACTCCCAATTGAAAAGTTTAGCAGGATTGTTCCGCCAATTTGAGGCCGATCCCAAAGACTTGCTGGTCGGCATTTCCGATCGTGTTCCCATTCGTTCTTTTTTTTCGGCGGTCGCATCAAAAATCCAGAGCCAGTTGGCCGGTGAGAAAGTTCGCGGCTGGCGATCCCCCTATAAAATTTATGCAACGAGCGCCGTTGAGAAGACCGCTTATGAACTCAATACCAACGGCGCCTATTTCGACACCGAACTGATGTTGCAATTGATAGATCAACGAAGCGGCGCGCGGGAAATTTCCCACGCCGACTACCGCGACCAACGCAATGGAGCCCTCAATACTTTCACGGATTCGATCCGTGCGCTGAAAGCCAGCTTGAAATACAAACTGCAGCAATACAATCTTTTCTACGACATCCGTTATTTCCCGGAAAACATACGCGCAGCGCAAACCGATACCGAAGCCGAACAACCATCCGTCTATCAAGAGAAATTCGATTCCATGAGCCCGCATGCCTTGGTCGCATTTGATGACCGCTTGATCCCGTTGCAGTCCGTGGTCTTGGACATCGGATGCTCGACAGGCTACGTCGCCTCGCAACTGATCGGAAAGAAAAAATGTCGTGTCACCGGAATTGACATGCTTCCCGAGCACAGAGTGCATCATCAGGGAATGCAATATCGGCAAATCAATTTGGAAAACAACCAAAGCGCCGTGAATGCCGTTTTGCGGGAAGACAATTTCGACGTCGTGCTGCTGCTGGATGTGCTGGAACATTTATCCGCGCCGGAACTCTTTCTTTTGAATCTCAACCGGCAAATCTCGGAAAAACCACCCAAATTTCTCATGAGCACCGGCAATGTCGCTTTCATCGCCATCCGTCTCATGTTGGCCATGGGTTTTTTCAACTATGGAAAAAGAGGGATTCTTGACATCACGCATAAACGCCTTTTTTCCCTGCGTACGTTCCGCAATCTCATGGAGCAAACAGGGTTTTTGATCGACAAAGAATATTTTTTTCCGCTTCCATTCCATGCGCTGGGGTTCCCCAAAAAACTGGCGATGTTTTTAGAAAAAGTGAACGTTCTTCTCATCCGCATCAGGCCATCTTTATTTGCGTACCAAGTGATGATGGAAGCCACTCCCATCACCGTACCCACCCAAAAATGAACGATCCCGCGAATGTGACGTGGCCTCATCGCTACACGTGGCTTTTGATTTTTGTTTTGGCTTTTGCGCTGCGGGCATGGCACATCAATGCCGACTTGCCGAATTTGTATCTTGCGGACGAACCCCATCATCTCAACATCGCGGCGCATTTCGGCACGGGAGATCTCAACCCGCACGACTTCAAATATCCCACGCTCTGGAGCTATGTCCTCGCCTGTCTGCTCGGATTGCTGTATGTGCTGGAAAAATGTTTGGGACATATTTCCAACACGGCCGACTTCGCTAGCTTTTTCTTCTATTCTCCGACGGTCTTTTACTGGTCGGCTCGACTTGTCGCTGCTGGCTTTTACTCCATGGGCGCGGCCGTTCTCTATCAAACCGGGAAACGTTATTTTCAAACGCCAATGGGCTGGATCATGGCCGGTTTTTTGGCGCTCAGTCCTTCCTTCTATTCTTTTGGACGTGATGCCACGCTGAACGGCATAATGGTTTTCTTTGTCTGCTGCGCCATTTACGAATTAAGTTCACTGCAACGAAACGGACGGTTGCATGATTATGTTCTCTCCGGACTTTTTTTGGGGCTGGCGATTTCTTCTCACTACATCGCGGCCCCGCTTCCTTTATTGCTGATTGAATTCCACTTCCTTCTCGAAAGGGAAAAGCGTCGCAATAAAAATCTCGTGTTGGGTTTGACCGCGGTGGCAGTCGGTTTTCTTCTGGGCAGCCCCTATTTTCTTTTGGATTGGAGAAAAGCGCTGAGTGATTTGTTTTCTATGGGTCAATTGCATCTTCCCGTCGTAGGACAGTTGCAGCACAACGAGCTTGCCAGACGATCCCATGAGGCAATCACTCAATTGTTGCCCCTCGGTAAAAATCTCGTTTATTTCCTAGACGGCTGGGGCATCGGGTTCATTTTGGCATGCGTGGGCATTGCCATCCGTAAAACTGCCAAGAACCACTGGACGCTGGCCGCATGGACACTGCCAGCGCTGATCACAAGCGTGATGTTCACAAAAACTTATCACGGCATTTATCCACGGTATTCGCTCGCAGTCTTTATCCCACTGATCGTACCTGCCAGCGTGGGACTCAATGCCATCGCGACATATCTTCGACGTTTTGGAATACCGCATATCGCGTTGCCCGGGACGATCTTCATTTTGTTTTCCTGGCAAACGATTGCCTACACCAAAGAACAAAGTTTGCCCGACACACGAACATTGGCGAAAACATGGGTTTTAGAACACGTACCACAAGGTTCGAAAATTCTACTAATGGATCCTTTCAATTGCCCGCAACTTCGTATGACGGCATCTCAAGTGGAAAGACTGCGAGAGCGCACCCACAGACTGCACCACCAACGCTGGCAATATTACAACGCGTTGGCCCACAACCATCCGGGCGGAGGATATGAGATTTACTATTGGCAACGTGACTTGGTGCAAGTAGAAGATACCGCCGAACGTACCCAACAAGCATACTTGGCCCAAGATGTCATTGATCTAAATGCCGAAGGAATTGAGGCGCTGCGCAAAGCCAAGATCCAAATGGTGATATTGAGAATAGACCCCAACATGCGACCTCCGTGGCTCGATGAAATTGAGAATCGATTTAAATTACAGGCTTCCTTTGAACCAAATGCACAACACGCAAAAGGCCCCATTTTGAGAATATATACGTCGCCGGACTATCACGCTTGAAACTGTCAAAGTTAGTTGTTCCCAGAAGGCAAGTGCTCTTCCGCTGAGCTGTGGCCACCAAATTTTGATCTGAACGATAGGCGGGATTTCAAAGCAATGTACAATCGAATTCGGTTTTAAGAGGCTGGTCGCAGCAGCGAAGAAACATCATAGATATAGATCTTGCAGGCTTCCGGATGTTTTTCCACGAACTGAAACTCGATTTGATCATAAATATTGAGCGGATTGCATGAAGCCGGATTGTTGAAAATGGCTATTGGTTTCAATCCATCAAACAAATTCAAAAAATGATCATGTTCAGTCTTGTTGACATAAAAATCCCTGTAATCCACTGCAGCCAATTCTATTGTGTTCGAATTTGTCGATTGTGCGGCGGGTATTGTCTTAATGTCCCAAGCAATTTTTTTTGGACCCAAATAATAGAGCAGCTGTGAAATCATGCCGGGACCAATGAGAATTCGATCTGGATGGTATGAAATTATAAAATTTGCCGCTTCTTGATATCCGGCTTGATTGGCCATGGCGCTGGGAATATGGGAAACGAGAGTGGCAGCAAGAATTCCCGAGAGACCCCATCGCAAAGTAATATTGGAAATACAAAAAAGAGCGTCCGCCATCACCACACAATAAAATGGTAGCAGGAAACTTCCAATTCGAGAGGCCAAAAAACCACGGTTAAAAACCCACGACAGCGTGAGGAATGTCGCTTGAATGAAGATGAACCAGAATTTAATTCTGCCTTTGTTTGCATAAAAATTTAAGAGTGCGTAGCCAACGGCCATCGATAAAAAAATCAAGAAAATGGCGCCTTGGCTAATATAAAACAGGCGAGGAAAAAACGCCAATTGGGATGTCTTATAGAAAGAATGCCGCAACGAGACACTGCCATGCATTTGAGAGAAAACACTAGTGAAATAATCACTGAAATTGTGAAAGCCGAGTTTGGTAGCGTAAAAATAAATCAACCCTCGAGAACCGATTTCCCAACTTATCAGCACGAAACAAAACCCGCAAAGTATTTTCACGCCATTCAAAAATGTCGCTTGTGGAAAATCGGACTGACCGTATATGACAACAAGCAAGAAAAACGCTCCGAAAAAAAACAGGTTCGCCACAATCCCATAATGGCTGGTGAACGCAAGTCCCATCAAGATCCCACATATCCATATCCAGTTTCGAAACAGCGACAGCAGCCCGAACAAAAAAAACAATGTCGCCAAATCATTGCCGTAGCCTGTTCGTGACAGAAAAATATGAAAAGGAGAAATCCCAAAAAAGAGGGCCGACCAAAAACCGACCGTTGGATTGCCGACGGAGTTGCCGATCAAATAGACGGCAACAATGAGAAGCAGGCCGACAACAATTGAAAAGCTGACGGTTGCGATCTGTTGCAACCGCGACACGCCAGTAAAAATTGACAAGAGCCAAATATAAGTTGGTTTTGCGACCCCGCGCGGGAGAATGGCATAGGGAAGAACGGAGTTGTATTGAATCAAACTTGCCTTGAATTCATTTTGCAAATAAGCGGGATCGAAAACATGACTGAGCAAATCCGATCCGATCGTGGCTTCGACTGCATATGATGCGGGATCCCATTGAAAAAGTCCGGCCGATTTAATGTTTCTAAAATAAAGCCAAGACAACCCAAAACACATGAATATCACCAACAGAAATTCTCTGCAAAAAAAGGCGGCGGACTTGGATTGCATTGTCATAACGATGCAAGAATAACCTTTTTCCAACCGGCCTGCTCAAACGGATCGTTGGCAACGTCCAAAAAATCTATACTTCAGAGAACATGGATCGATATCGTCCTCTGCCCGCACTTCATTTATCTTTGGCGCATTGAATTCTCTCCTGACAGTATGAAAATCCTCATCACCGGTAGCAACGGTCTCATTGGTTCCGATGCGGTCGAGCATTATGATGGGCAAGGTCATGAATGGATGTTGAATTTTTCATTGAGAGAGATTGTGAAAGCCATGGTGGAAATGGAGATGGCAAAAGTGGCGTCATGATCAGTGCGAGCACCCGAGAATATTTTTCAAGAGTCGCGGATTCACTCGACCACTGGCAAGAAAAAAACGCTTACTACCATGCGCATATCCGTTCATTGATTCAGGGCATGGTGCCGCCGCATCGGAATGTGCTGGAAATAGGATGCGGGACCGGAAATCTTTTGGCTTCTTTGCAACCACGACGCGGACTTGTGCTCAACTTTTCAGAACGGCTCAGTGAGATCGGAAAAAAGAAATATCCCGATCTGGGATTCTTAACGATCGCTGTCAACAAGATAATACTCCCCTCCGATTTCAAACCCGATTTCGTGGTGCTGCCCAACATGCTCGATTATGTTTACGACGTCGCGGATTTGATGAGAGAATTGCGCCCGTTGCTCTCCGACCAATCGGTGCTGATCATCACGACGAACAACCCGCTTTGGGCTCCGTTGTTGCGGCTGGGCAGTCGGCTGGGATTTCGTATTCCTGAATCTCATCGCAACTTCATTACAAACAAAGACATCGGAAATATTTTGCGAGCTGAAAACTTTGACGTCGTCGAAGAAAGCCTAACTTTGCCGGTCCCCATTCGCATACCTCTCATCGGTTCAATATTGAATGCAATCATTCCCGATGTCCCCATCCTGCGTTTTTTCTCGGCGGTTCAATATTTGGCGGCACGACCGCGTGCGCAGCGCGCGCCCATGTCATGCTCGGTGGTTATTCCGTGCCACAACGAAGAAGACAACATCATTGAATGCATTGATCGCATTCCGGTCATGGGGACACACACAGAAATCCTCATCGTAGACGACGGCTCGACCGATGCAACTCGTGAGCGCGTGCGGAATGCGATGCAAAAAAATCCGCGGGTCAGACTGATCGCTGCGGATAAAAATCAGGGCAAAGCCAACGCCGTGCATGCGGGATTTGAAGCGGCGAGCGGCGACGCCGTCATGATTTTGGACGCCGACATGACCGTTCGACCCGAAGACTTGCCGCGTTTTTTTATGCCGATCCAGAACGGCAGCGCCGACTTTGTGAATGGAACGCGCTTGGTCTATCCGATGGAAGGACGTGCGATGCGTTTCGCCAATTTTCTCGGTAACAAAGCATTTTGTTTTTTGGTCAGTTGGATTTTGCGTCAGCGGGTCAGCGATACATTGTGTGGAACCAAAGTTTTTTTACGGCGCGACGCCGGCTTTATTCCGCACAAAAAATCAGAGCGCTGGGGAGACTTCGAACTCTTGTTCGGGGCCGCGCGCTTGAAACTGCGCATGATGGAAGTTCCCATTCATTACTTGGAACGACGCGCCGGCAAATCAAAGATGCGGGTGATGTATGACGGATGGCTTTTTCTGCTCGCGTGTTGGCAAGGCTGGCGGATGTTGCGTTTTCCATTTTTGTTTCCATGGGCCGACAAAAAAGAACCACTCGAAGGGTGGCGCGAAATTCGCTAATTTTTTCGGGGAATTTTATGCTCTTCATGCTTAGGCACCATGTTTTGGATCTATGAAATGAAAAAAAATCACTTCTCCGGGCTTGCGCCGGCGACGTTGATCATCGGAGTTTGTTTGGCCGCCAACCTCGCAACGCTAAGCGTCGGACTGCCGAGTCGCGCCAAAGCCACGTTGATCTTTGAAGAAGGAACCCAACAACAGTATGTGCCGGCTCTCAAACAATTGAGGGAAAAAATATATGAACAGATCACAACAGGAGAGACGGTCACGATTATTAAAAACCTAAAGCCGGCTGTCATCGACGAGGTGCCATACAACGTGAGCCGGTCGTTTCTCTTGCAAACCATTTGGCCCGATGAAACCGCTCCTGTTCGCGCTCTGCAAAACATTAATCCGCAACATTTACAGTTCAATCCTCATTTTCATCAGTATGGACCGTTGTTCTTCTACTCGGCTGGGGCCGCAATTCAAATCGGCGCGTGGATTGGGATGTTTCCGAATCCACACCAAATCGAAGCATACCTCGCGAATCCTGAGTATGCCAAACGCATGTGGATGGCGCCGCGACTGATATCGGCCTTTAGCATGACCCTGGCCGCTTTCATTATTTTCTTTTTGGCCAGGACCGCATATGGACCCTACTGGGGAATTTTCGCGTGCGCGCTGATCGCCAGCTCACCGGTTCTTCTTATGGAGAGCCATTATTTAAAACCTTACAATCAAGCAGCGCTGCTGAACAGCGTCGTATTATTGTTCCTTTTCCGGACACGGGAAACATGGCGGGCCAAATATCTGTTTTTTGCGGCATTCCTCTCGATCATTGGCGTCGGCTTTTTACCGACCAACGCGACCTTGATTTCAGCGATCGTGGTCATCGCCTGGACAACCCGTGGTCGTTACCATGGGCAACAGTTCGTTTTTCTAAAATGCATGGGTATTCTGGTTATCTCGTTTATTATTTTCGATCCGTGGTGGCTGCTGGCGACAAAAGAGGCCATCTACGCATTCTCCGGCGATCCAGCGGCAAAACCGAAGGCCATGTTCTCGCTGGTGAATTGGCTCAGGTCTTGGCTTTATTATTATCCAGAAGGATCGAATTACATTTTATTCATGACGGCGGCCGCTGGAATAATCATCGGGGTGATCCGAAAAAATTTTCTTGTCATCATTTGCGCGGTTCCCATTATTCTGCTGACGCCAATGTTGGCGTTGTCGGCCATTCCCCATTATGTGAGTTCGGTTTATCCGGCGATCGTATTGGCGGCAGTATATGCATTGCGTGAGTTGCACCGATTTTCCCACCGCATTAGCAAAACACTGGCGGGCTTGATGCTTGCATATGGATTGTGCCAGTTTGCTTTTTATCTACGGGTCCTGCAGCAGTTTGATGTCGTGCAGCTGCAAGCTGGGCAATGGATCAACAAGAACATTCCGCGCGGATCGACAGTCGGCAGTCCTCATATGACACCGCTGTTGCCACCGTTCCATTTTTTCGACTATCAGCTAATGCCCATTGGACCAACGGCCGATTGCGTTGCAACTGATTTGGCGTCGACCCATCCTGATTATTATGTTGCCCACGGTTCCAGCGCGCCCGATACGCAGAAAACTCTTGGATCTTTTTATAAACCCATTGCAGCTTTTCAGGTTCATACTCCATTCGATTCTTTCGTTAAAAATTATTTATTCGCGTTGCTGATGGAACCGATTACGATCTATATCGCCAAAGACATCAGTCTGCCCAGCGAAAACGAAAAATCGCGTACAACGACAACAATCCGTCCCGCCAGAATTTGATCTTTTTTCCTTCTTGAAAACTGCGGGATACATAGCTGATCGGGACTTCCAACGGCAGATATCCCGCCTTGATGAGCTTGGCGACAATTTCCCAATCCAATTCGAAAAAATTGGAACGAAAATGCAGAGGCTTAATACATGTTCGCCGAAATACTTTGAACATCGTTGTTGGATCGGTCAGCGTTGTTCCATAAACGGTATTGAAAAGAAAATTGCATGCATGGTTTCCGATATTAAATATGTACGCGGATGCGCGACTCTTAATGAACTTCCGAAATCGCCAACTGCCTTCCCCTAAATGACGAGAACCCAAAACGAAATGGACGTTCCCGTTGGAAAAAGGCGCTAATAAATCCGGATATTCTGACGGTCGATATTCCAGATCGGCGTCTTGAATGAGAAGGATGTCGCCAGTCGCAGCTTGAAATGCTTTCTTGATCGCATGCCCCTTCCCTCGAGGCCGGTCCTCATAAATTGCCTTAATCTTCCCCTCTTCCTCAAATCGCTGCACGATGGCGCGGGTTCCATCGGTGGAGTTGGCCTCAACGATGATAATCTCTTTGGTGAGCGAACCGAGATCCACGGCGAGAACCTGTCGCAGCAACTCGGCGATTGTAGCCGCTTCGTTAAAAGCAGGGATGAGAATGGAAACCGATCGTGCAGTCGGCGCGGGAAAGATGGGAGGTGTATGCCGCATCAATTGTTATAGACGATAATTGGACTTTTGGGCATCTACATAAAACATTTTAACGGTTTCCAGCGAATATTCGTCAAGGTCCTTGTTAAGCAAAGGCAGCTTGCCCAATATATCATTGGTAACGGTGATGATGTGGCATCCGATCGCATCCGCTTGGAGAATGTTCAGAAGCTCACGTGGGCTGGCCCACAGCAACTCCACATTTTTATATGGAGCAAGAATTTCCACGGCCTTCTTCATGTGCGGGACCGGGTCACGGCCGGTATCGGCCACACGCCCGGCAAAAACAGAAACGCAGCTGGATGGACTTTCTTTTAAAAGAGGCGCAACGCTTTCGACCTGCTTGATCGTCGTTAGCGCGGTCACGTTTAGTTTGATTTTTTTTTGAGCCAACTTTTGAACGAGCTCTCCCGCCGATTGCCCGCGAGTGTTCGTGATCGGAATTTTGACGTAAACATTTTTTCCCCACGAGGAAATTTCCAGCGCCTGTTTTTCCATTTCATCGAACTCATCTGAAAAGACCTCGAAGGAAATGGGTCTGTCGGGTATCGAAGTTAAAATGTCTTTTGCAAACGCACGATAGTCCGAGATGCCCGCTTTTCGCATGAGCGTCGGATTCGTCGTAAATCCTTTGATATACGGCTTTTCGTACATCGCCAACATTCCCGCTTTATCGGCCCCGTCGGCGAATATCTTAATCTTCAATGAATTCAAATTAAGCATGATTCCTCCCTTCAGAGATAAT
>Ga0206940_1033_pt2 | contig 11033 bp, 13 predicted proteins | sample Alteio_BWOrgHeat_8_FD_152963 | JGI IMG/M metagenome (GOLD analysis project Ga0206940, IMG submission 152963) | Enriched cells from forest soil in Barre Woods Harvard Forest LTER site, Petersham, Massachusetts, United States -... | ecosystem: Environmental > Terrestrial > Soil > Temperate forest > O...
CCGAATGCGGCGTCGCCAACAGTCTCGCCGGAGTTCTCGCGGGGGCCATCCAGGTTCAGGGGACGATCAACGGCATCGGCGAGCGCACGGGAAACGCCAACCTTACCGCGATTGTCGCCTCGCTCAACCTCAAACTTGGGTACGACCTCTCCTGCGGCGCGAAGATGGACGAGCTCACCGACATCTCTACATATGTCGATGAGATCGCGAACGTAGCCCCGAAGTCACAGGCGGCCTATGTGGGACGCTCCGCATTCGCACACAAGGCAGGCCTACACGTCGATGCCATGCGCAAAAACCCTGAGACCTATGAGCACCTCGATCCGACCAAGGTCGGCAATGAGCGCCGTATCTTGGTCAGCGAGCTCAGTGGGGCGTCCACCATCTTGGAGAAGATACAGAAGGACTACCTCGATCTGCGCAAGGATAGCCCCGAAACTAAGGCTATTTTGAAACAGGTGGCCAAGCTTGAGCACGAGGGCTACTCGTTCGAAGGAGCGGAGGGCAGCTTCGAGCTGCTTGTCAAGAAGTGCACGGGAGACTACCAGCCGCTGTTCGAGTTGGTCGGCTATCGGGTGATTGTCGAGAAGCGCGGCGGGGACCACGACGCGATCACGGAGGCAACCATCAAGCTGCGGGTAAACGGCGAGGAAGTGCTGACGGTCGCGGAAGGCGACGGCCCCGTCAACGCCCTTGACTGCGCCCTGCGCAAGGCTCTGACCGACCATTATCCGCAACTTGCGGACATTCGGCTCACGGATTTCAAAGTTCGCGTGTTGAATGTCAAGGAAGGCACCGCCGCCAAGGTCCGTACCATTGTCGACAGCGCGGACTCGCAAAAGACCTGGAGCACGATCGGCGTCTCGACCAATATTATCGATGCAAGTTGGCACGCGGTGGTCGATAGTATCGAGTATGGCCTGATGCATAACGCAGCAGTGGTCGCCAAGTAACCTCTGCCCGTCGCTACGCCTTAGATACCATTGCTCCCGACCGATGCGGCGACGCGCGCGTCGGGAGCGACGCATCCCGTGCCACCCAGGATTGCCAGCGTTCCCACAGTAATGAAGAGCGCTGCGAAAACGACAGCGATCAGTTTTTCCAGTTTCGTGAGTATCATAATTATCCTCCCAGCACGATTTCTGTCTATAAGTGACGGACAGTTGAGCGGAATATGACCACATGAAAAAGAATGAATATTATTTTTTGGCGGCGCAAAACGGGAACAAAGCAGAGTTCAAATGCGTCTATAAGTTTATCTAGTTTTTGCATCAACCGCCTACACAGGTGTAGGAAAGCCTTCTCCTTCGCAATCCAGCAATCATATTACGAACAGCCGCGTCACAAGCTCAACCGGCCGGCAACTGAGGAGGAAGCATGGGAGTATTGATTGATATCTTTAAGGACGCTGTCGCGGACCCGAGTGCCGTTCGAGACCGCGACGCCCTACTGAACCAGATCGACATAATGATGGGACAGCCGCTTACCGCAGCCGAGATTAAACAGCTTGCCGTGGATACGCTTGGTCACGGCCTGTCTGCCGACCGATGTATGTCCTTTGTGATTGACAGACCATCCGCCGGCGTCCGGATCGTCAGCGAGTGGTGTCGTCCCGGATTGGCGACTTTGGCATTCCAGAATTGCAATTCCCAGATCGCCGTTGATTTGGATGGAGCCTTTGCGGCCGGCGAACGGCCGGTGGTTGTTCACGATATACGGTCGACCACGTGGTCACAGCCAACCACTGAGGGGCTGGCGACGATGGGGATTCGCTCCCTAGTCGGCGTGCCTATGATCGTCGACGGAGACCAGGTCGAAATGCTGTGCGTGGCGATGGCAGAGCACAGTCGTGATTGGACCGCCGACGAAGTCACTCGTATCGAGCAGATGGCTCTGTTAACCCGGACGGCCGTAGAGGCGGTTCAGGCGAGTCAGCGAGAGCATAAGATCGCCGCTCAGCTTCAGGCCGCGCTCCTACCAAAACTGCCGCGCTGCGCCCCAGGACTCGAACTTGCCGATTACTACCGTCCGGCATTCGAGGAGAGCGAAGTCGGCGGCGATTTCGCCGACGTGTTCACGGTCGACAACGGCATCACGTTTTTTGTCGTAGGAGACGTCTCCGGCAAAGGGCTCGCCGCGGCGGCTCAGATTGCCATGGTGCGAAACATGCTTCGGTTTGCGCTGTATCATGGCCGCACGCTTGCGGGGCCGGTCACGAGCCTGAACCGCATGCTCGCCGAAAACAATATGCTCGAAGGTTTTGTCACCGTGTTCGTAGCGAGGTACGACCCACGGGCGCGGACTGTCACTTACGTCAATTGCGGACAAGAACCGGGGCTGGTAAGGCATGCGGCTACAGGTCTCATCGAGGAACTGCCGCCTACGGGACCCGTTGTGGGGACGATTGAGACGGCGGTCTTTCAAGAAGAAGTCGTGCGTCTCGACTCCGGGGATTCGCTGGTGATGTTCACGGACGGGTTTACGGAGGTTGGTCCGAGCCGCCATCAGCAACTCGGTATCGAGGGATTGAAAGTACTGCTTCAGGGGCCGTATCCGTCAGCACGCGACGAGTTTGGGAGCGGACGCGCGGACCACCTGCTGGACCGCATGATTGCCGGCGTTGACGCCTACTCTCGCGGCGGTTCGCGCGACGATATGTGCATGCTGGTCGGCGTGGTCGACGATTAACCACCTAGCGGTGGGGCGTCTTGCGCAAAGATGCGTTCACAATTTGGCGTTGGCAGTCGCAGCGCACGTCAGCCTTCTGGAATCAGGTCGGCGAACACGAAGCCCTCGCGTTCCACCACCTCGCCGACCGTGTGCGCGATCGGCCGGCTGAACATCGGTCCGTTCCAGGCAAACGTGTGGAACTCGCCATTCTCGCCACACGGGTCGACACCGTCTGGGAGATCGTTTAAGAGCGATTGGTCGAATGCACGACCGGCGAACGACGCCGGAAGTCGACGCGGATCGACGCAGGTTAATACGGCCTCCAGCCCTTCCGCAATCATCTGTCGTGCCAGTTCGTCAGTGGGTATTCCCCAGAGAGGGAAGCGCGGATCGCGACCGGTCCCGGCAAGCTTCGTCTCACGATAGGCACGAATATCCTCCAGGAACAGGTCGCCAAAGGCCACGTGCGTCATCTCGAACCGCTCGCCGGCTTCCGCGAGCGACCGCCGCATGATCTCTTCATATTCCTCATTCGAGCACGGCCAAGGGATAGGGATTGCCAGCAAGGGCAATCCGGTGGCTTCCGCCTGTTCTCGCAACAGTGAAGACCGGACCGCGTGCATCGCCACGCGGTCGAATTCCGCATTGACCGTCGTCAGCAACCCGACGACCTCGACACCAGGAGTTTGACGTAACATGTGGAGGCACCAGGCGGCGTCCTTTCCCGAACTCCAAGACAGCAATACACGGGCGTTTGTCATGGCGATCATTATACTCGTTGCGCCCCTCTCGCGTCCCATCTCCGAAGTGGAAGGTAGTCGTAGACGAGTGCTTTTGTCCGAACGGGCCGACCGACGGCGCACGGACGTCCTTTCGTGGGCACAAGCGGGTGCAAAGCGCCTCTGGACGGCCCCTACACGACCGATTGTCGATGTCATACTATAGGGTCAAAGTCTTGGAACTAAGGCAGGTACAATAGGCAAAATGGGTGAGCCGAATCCGAAACTCATATGCCCGCTTTGTGGTGGGTCGAACGACTGCGCACTCGGAACATCAGCGTCATGTTGGTGCGCGACGGCACGCGTCTCCAAGGAGATGCTCGAGGCGGATCTGGGCACTTTCAGTCTGGACAAGACTTGCCTCTGTTCCGGCTGCCTACGGCAGTTTGAAACGCAAGAGCCTGTTACCCAGGATGGGGTAAAATAACAATATGTCCGCTCAACCCAAACACGAGTTCATTACGCCGGAAGAGTATCTCGCGCGAGACCGCGCCGCCAAGTTCAAAAGCGAATACTTCTCCGGCGAAATGGTTGCTGCGCCTCTCGTCGGGTTTCGTCACGAGTCTATCGCGACCAATCTCGCGGCGGAGCTCGGGAGGGCCCTCCGTCACAAGGCTTGTCGTCCGAGGGCTACAAGCAACCTCCGCGTGAAAGTACGATCCTCAGGCTTTGTATACCCGGACGCGCTTGTATTTTGCGGAGAACCGGATTTGGTGGATGATGGGTATCTCGACACGCTGAAAAATCCATCGGTGTTGCTTGACGTACTTTCGCCATCCACCGAACTCAGCGACCATCCCCATAAAGCCGCATGGTATGAAGCCATCCCATCGGTGGCGCACTACGTCTTCATCGCGCAAGACAAGGTTCGCGTGGAGGTTTACACGCGGCAGGAGAACGGCGATTGGATGAAGCACGTGGAATCCACCCTGGACGGTGTTATGCGTCTCCCGGCCATCGGCGTCGAGATTGCGTTGTCAGATCTCTATGAGGACACGGGCGTGGTCGAGGAGACGGGGTAAAGGCGCCTGGCAGCTTGAGGCTACGCGGCTACCTTCTCTCGCTTGCTCGGTGGGAGAAACGGCGTCGCAGGTTTTGGCGGGATCGGTTTGAGCGTTCCTGCCTTCCGCTCTGCCGCCAGTTTGGCAGACACGCGATCCAGAATTTGCTCGTCCTCTTCCGTCAGTCGGGGTGGCTCTGCAATTCCAGACATAGGCTTGTTAGGACGCGGGTCGCCAATTGTAGTATGCTTTGGCTTATTCATCGACGTTGATCCCTTTTTCTGTCAGATTAGTCCGGCAACGACACATTTTTGTATTCACCTGCGTCACGTACGACTAAGCCCTCCGCCCGAAGTGCTTCATCAGTAACGTCCCCCAGCTCGAAGTATTCCACACTGATATTCATAGGAACGCGAACACCAATCCTTCTGTCGCTCCTAAGTGTATTCGCTATAGTCTTGGCATTGATGTCTGGTCTTTCGCGCGTTACATTTATGGCTTACTCCTTTGTGTTCCTACCGCTGGCCGCGTCCGACCTTCCTGTATCTGCGTGCTCGCCGGCACGAACTGCCGCAATTTAGCTCGCCCACTCTAGGTATGCTTGAAGCGCTTCTCCGTGAGATAGCGGCGTAAAAACGCTGATCTCGCTGCCGTAACTGTCAGGAACTTCGAATACGCCATGCTCCCAAACGTGATTTCCGTAACCTCCCCATTTTGAAATCACTTTGCTGTTATGGCATGTCCCAGCATGGGTCGGTTTTCCTGCGGTGTCAAAGTAAATGACGGTATCGCCGTCAACCGAGTTGCTTGGGGAGATTTCCTTTGACTTGAAGGCGGTTACAAGCAGAGAACGTACAAACTCTGCGCCGGGGAATATTTCGTCACTCGTCTTACGTTTTACGGAGTTGGCCTGTATATTGAGAGCGTACATAAAACAGTTCTGGTGATCCAATGGTTGTTGAATCACGGTTGAGGCGATGTGCAGCCGAATGCCGTGAGGGTACTTTTCTGCTAGTTTAGCTATTTTTGCCGGTTGGTTATCAAACCACAGACATCGGTCGGTCGCCTCCAGGCCAATGGCGCAAGAATGGTCGGTGATCTGTTCCAACTCTTTCCGGAGAGCATGTAATTCTTCATCTTGTTGGATGTTCATGGTAGAAAGGTGCGGCGCAATCTTATATCCGATGATTGCCCCGCAATATCTCAGTTCAAGCGAAGGTGTTGCTTCACGGCCTCAACTGCGTAGGCTTCGCAATCGGCTGGGCTTGCGTCGGGGTCGTCGATCACAGCCGTCTCCCACGCTTCTACGGTCACAAGCTGACCGATCAGGCGAACCCTGACTCTATAGGTAGGTGGAACCGGTCTAGGCACGGCCGATCCACCAGGTAACAAGCGTTCGCATAACATGATTGGGTCAAAATCCACAAAGTAGGTCCCACTATTGATTGGCACTTTGTCAATGACGCTAACGGAATATCCCATCCGGATTTTTTGAAACGGAGCGACTCTCATTGTGGTGTAGTCGTGTTCGGGAGTATCCACGGAAACCATTCGAAGCTGCCAATAGGAGCCGTCCTTTGATTTCACATGACGGAACGTGAAGCCTTCCGGCAGTTGGGGGCGCTCATTCTCGGGAACAAGTTGGTAATTCTTGTCGAGCATTTCCTCCATCGGAATATGGAACATACGTATTCCCCCATTGTCAATGTTTGCAATACGCGTAGGAGGTCAGGAAACCGGCAATTGACATCGGCGATGCTTGTGTGGGGTTACCGCTCGAATGACGGAAGTAAGTGGTTCCGTCCTTGACCTCGTCAACGCGAACATGAACTCCGTTAACAAGGTTCCTATATTCCTCGCCAGCCTTAATTATTTGTTCGTCGCTCATAGCCTTAATGTTCACTCTATTACGGTGTATTATACCCATTAAAACTACATTTTGATTGAGGTGGGGTACTCGCCACTAAATGTGGCACCGGTGGCGTGCCAGCAAGTCAGGGAATTCCGGCGGTGCTTAGGCGAACGGGCCATTCGCCTCTGTTTGCCGGAGTTGGTTAAGGAATTAGGCAGTCGCTTGTCGAACTGACGTTCATCTCGCTTTGCTGTTATCGTGGGAGAAGAGCGTATGAGTCGATCAATGGCACGAATTCCGTGTCGTCTCGCCGTTGCTATCGTGGGCGTCCTTGTCGTTCAGGCGTCCATGCCGTGCTTTGCTAGACCGCACACGATCCCGCAGGATTTGACGCCCCAACAGATCGCAGCCCGAGCGCTACCCGCCGTTGTCCGATTGACCGTTCGGGACCAGAGTGGGACGCCTTCGGCTTCCGGTTCCGGGATTGTGGTCGGGACGAACCTGATAATAACCTGTTGGCACGTCATAAACGGTGCACATACGGTAACTGCCAATTTTTCAGACGGTCGCTCGGAGTCTGTCCCTGGTACAATATGCGTCGATCGGATACATGATGTGGCTTTGCTGTCGGTTCCTACCGGTAGAGTCAAGCCGTTACCGTTAGGTCCAGTTCCGCCTCTCGGCGCGGGTGTGGTCGCGATCGGAAACCCGGAAGGCCTTAGTGGCACGGTTAGCGCGGGGCTTGTTTCCGGCGTTCGTATGTTTGAATCCACCCGCGTTGTTCAGACTACGGCACCAATATCTCCGGGTTCGTCCGGCGGGGCGCTATTGGACGCACGCGCCAGGGTAATCGGCGTCGTTAAGGCGTACTACGTCGAAGGGCAAAACTTGAACTTTGCCGTCGTTTCCGATTATATCAGACCGTTGTTTCTTGGCGGCGTTGCTAGGGTCGATCCTCGGTTGGTTCAAGCAATGCTGAGTAAAATGTCTGACGCTCAGTTACAAACTATTGCGCGCGCATCGAAGGTATACGATCCTGACGGCTTAAAGACCTGGAGTGCGCTTGCCGCAGAGCAATTGACACTCAACGCCGCACTCTTGGAATCCGACCTCTATATTGACAAGATCAAGGCTGCGCTTGACCATGGGGCCGACGTGAATGCAAAACGCAACGGCGGTGAGACGATGCTCTACTTGGCAGCATTTGATGGCGACCTTGAATGCTCGCGGTTCCTTATCGACCGCGGAGCCGATGTGAACGCAAACGACAATGCTGGTCGGACAGTGCTTATGAGAGCCGTAAGCCAGGATATATTCGGCACTCCCGCGCTTGTCTCTCGTCTGCTTATCGACCGCGGCGCCGAAGTGAACGCGAAGATGACGGGCGGTTGGACAGCTCTTATGTTGGCGGCACAGATGGGGCACACAGACTGCGTTCGGTTGCTTCTTGAGCATGGTGCAGATGTCAACGAAAGGAGCGTATATAATGGCGTAACGGCGCTAATTGAGGTCGCGGGTGTCGGAAGTTCGGATTGTGTTCGGTTGCTTCTTGATCATGGAGCGAATGTCAATGACAAGAGCGTAAATGGCACAACGGCCCTAATTGCGGCGGTGGGTGTCGGAAGTTCGGATTGCGTTCGTTTGCTTCTTGATCATGGAGCGGTTGTAAATGCGAAGAATGATTTAGGACAGACGGCGCTTAGTGAGGCGAAATCGGGTGGGCATCAGGATATTGTAGACGCCTTGGTTGCGGCGGGGGCGACGGAATAGGGTTCGCGCGCCAACGTCTTGACATCCGGCCTTGGGCCGTGCCATACTTTCGAGTAACCTGCACGATGCGGCTGTAGCTCAGTGGATAGAGCATTTGTCTTCGGAACAAAGGGTCGGGGGTTCGACTCCCTCCAGCCGCACCATCCCTTCCTCCTACCCATGCCCGACGTGCGCTGCGTTCGCTGACGTTCCTATTGTGAACGTGTCTTTGCGCAGCACGTCCCACCGCTAGGTGGTCAAATCCCGTAACCGTCCACAACGTCGGGTGTCATCTCTCCAGGCGGTCTTGTCGTGCCGAGGATCATGCCCGCTCCAACCGTCTCATTAGTACCTTCGTCGATCAGGATCAAGCTGCCGGTGATTCGGTTGCGCGTATAGGGGTCGAAGAAGAGGGGCTGGGTGGTACGGAGAGTGACGCGGGCGATGTCGTTCATCCGCACTTTCTTGTCTTCCTCGTCGTGCGAGAGGTTATTGATGTTCAATTTGTACTTGACGCTCTTCACCACGCAGCGGGTGTCGCGTGTGGTGTGCTTTACGGCGTACTTGCCGTTTAACATCAGCGGACGCTCGTGCATCCAACAGACCATCAAGTCCACGTCCTGCGACACTTCCGGCTTTTCATCTTCCTGAATGATCATGTCGCCGCGGCTGATGTCGATATCGTCCTCGAGCGTGACGGTGACGGACAGCGGAGCGAACGCCTCCTCGATGGGACCTTCGTAGGTGTCGATCGATTTGATTCTGGACTTGAAGCCGGACGGCAATACCTTCACGCGGTCGCCGGGATGGAAAACCCCGCCGGCGACGCGCCCGGCGTAGCCCCGGTAGTCGTGAATTTCGTGCGACTGCGGGCGGATGACGTACTGCACCGGTAGCCGTGGGTCGGTGTGGTTGTGGTCGCTGCTAATGTGGGTGGTTTCGAGCAGGGACAGGAGTGCCGGGCCGGGATACCAATCCATATTCTTGGACGGGTCCACCACGTTGTCGCCGTCGAGAGCGCTGATCGGAATGTAGTGAATGTCAACGATTTCGAGCCGCGACACGAACGCGTCGAGGTCTTTTCGGATCTTGCTGAAGACGTCCTGGCTGTACTCCACCAGATCCATCTTGTTAATGCAAAAAACGACGTGCGGGATGCGCAGCAGCGAGGCGATAATCGCATGCCGGCACGTCTGTTCAACGACTCCCTGGCGGGCATCCACCAGGATGATCGCGAGGTTCGCCGTCGAAGCGCCGGTGACCATATTGCGCGTGTACTGGATATGCCCCGGGGTGTCGGCGATAATAAACTTGCGTTTGGGAGTGGCGAAGTAGCGATAGGCGACGTCGATGGTGATGCCCTGCTCGCGTTCCGCCCGCAGACCGTCGGTGAGCAACGCGAGGTTGACGTAGTCCTCCCCGCGCTTTTCGCTGGAGAGCTTGATCGCATCGAACTGGTCGTCAAAGATAGACTTGCTGTCGTAGAGTAACCGGCCGATCAGCGTGCTCTTGCCGTCGTCCACGCTGCCGGCCGTGGTAAACCGCAGCAGCTCCATGTCCAGATAACCGGCCTGTGAAAAAGATTCCGTCACTAAAAATAGCCCTCTTTTTTCCGATCTTCCATCGCGGCTTCCGAACGCTTATCGTCGGCTCGGCTTCCGCGCTCCGTCACGCGGCTGGCAGCGACCTCCTGAATAATCTCTTCCATTGAGTTCGCCGGGGAGACAACCGCCCCGGTACATGTCATATCGCCCACGGTCCTAAAGCGTACCTGCATCGTTTGCGGTTTCTCGCGGGGTTTGAGCGTAATGTGGTCCGAGTTGGCCAGCAGCATCCCGTCGCGGTCGACGATCTCTCGGGTGTGCGTAAAGTAGAGGCTGGGCATCTCTATCTCTTCCATGTAGAGATACTGCCAGACGTCCATTTCCGTCCAGTTGCTGATGGGGAAGACGCGGAAGTGTTCGCCAATATGTTTCTTGCCGTTGAAGATATTCCACAGTTCCGGCCGCTGGTTCTTGGGATCCCATTGACCGAACTCGTCGCGATGCGAAAAGAATCGTTCCTTTGCGCGCGCCTTTTCCTCATCTCGACGCCCACCGCCCAGCGCCGCATCGATCTTAAGTTCTTCCAGGGCGTCTAGCAGGGTCGTCGTTTGCGCGCGGTTGCGGCTGGCGTTCGGCCCCTTCTCCTCGACCACCCGACCCGCATCGATGGAGTCCTGAACATATTTGACGATCAACTTCGCCCCGAGTGTTTCAACCCATGCATCGCGATAGGTGATTGCTTCGGGGAAGTTATGGCCGGTGTCGATATGCATCAGTGGAAACGGGATCTTGGCCGGCCAGAACGCCTTGCGCGCCAGGTGACTCATAATGATCGAGTCCTTGCCGCCGGAGAAGAGCAGTACAGGTCTTTCGAACTGGGCCGCCACTTCGCGGATCACGTAGATCGATTCGGATTCCAACTCTTTTAAGTGAGTAATACTAAGCGAATTCATCTTTGGTCTAAACTTTGGTGTTTTAGTTGCAAGTCCAACGATCGAGCTGTCGCCATCGGACGGAGATACCGTGACTGGGCGGTTTAGGAGCGTGATTCGGTTGAAAAGGACTATGCCGTCTTATTAGTATACCAGGTAGAATGTGCTATGTTTTGCACTCGATGCGGTAAAGAGATGGCAGCCGACTCACTGTTCTGCCCCTATTGCGGACAAAAGAAGACGGTCGTGGCGGAAACCCAGGCGCCTGCGGAGGAAGAGAAATCCCTCGTTCGACCTCGAAATGGACGGTGGCTCGGTGGCGTCGCCGCCGGAATGGCGGATTATTTCGGACGCAGCGCCGCAGGGTTTCGCGTCTTTTGGGTGGTGATGACGGTTGTAACTTTTGGTTTGGTTGCGATTGCGTATCTGGTTTTGTGTTTTGTGATCCCTGATGAGAAATAATCCTTGGGACGAGATCGATCTCTCACGCGCCGTCGATTTTAGCA
>Ga0206940_1027_pt3 | contig 10706 bp, 1 predicted proteins | sample Alteio_BWOrgHeat_8_FD_152963 | JGI IMG/M metagenome (GOLD analysis project Ga0206940, IMG submission 152963) | Enriched cells from forest soil in Barre Woods Harvard Forest LTER site, Petersham, Massachusetts, United States -... | ecosystem: Environmental > Terrestrial > Soil > Temperate forest > O...
GTCAATGTGTTGTGAATAGCAGTGGCACCATAAACATCAAGCGTTCCAACGTTGAGTTCGTTACCATTGAATGTTGAGTTACCGGTGACTGCGAGTGTGCCCATCAATGTTGTATTGCCTGCTACTCGTGTTGAGCCTGTTACATCAAGTGACGAATGAGCTCGTGTTGCGCCGTAAACATCCAATGCTCCTGAATCAAATATCGATGTTGCTGTAAGACCTGCTAATGTTGTAGCGCCGGTGACATTGAGTGTGCCGCCCATGCCAACATTACCATTTAATTGAGATGTTCCGGTGACGTTGAGTGTTGAACGAAGTTGCGTTGTTCCTGCTACATCTAACAATCCAGAATCAACAATTGATGTTGCTGTTAAACCAGCAAGCGTCGTAGCGCCGGTCACACCAAACGTGCCACCAACAGTTTCGTTGCCGGTAACGATTAAGTTTCTACTTACCGTAAGATTACTATCAAATACTGAAGCGTTCGTTGCGTGTAACGCTTTAACTTGCGTTGTGCCGGTAACCGTTAGCGTGTTGTGAATAGCTGTAGCACCGTAAACATCAAGCGTTCCAACGTTGAGTTCGTTACCATTGAATGTCGAGTTACCAGTGACTGCGAGTGTGCCCATCAAAGTCGTGTTACCTGCTACGCGTGCTGACCCTGTTACATCAAGCGACGAATGAGCTCGTGTTGCACCGTAAACATCCAATGCTCCAGAGTCAAAAATTGATGTCGCAGTCAAACCAGCTAATGTTGTAGCACCGGTGACATTGAGCGTTCCACCCATGCCAACATTACCATTTAATTGAGATGTTCCGGTCACATTCAAAGAGCTGCGAAGTTGCGTTGTTCCTGCTACATCTAACAATCCAGAATCTAGAATCGACGTTGCATTCAAGCCAGCAAGCGTCGTTGCACCAGTTACACCAAGTGTGCCGCCAACGGTTTCATTACCGGTGATAATCGCATTTCTACTTACCGTTAAGTTGCTATCAAATACTGAAGCGTTTGTTGCATGCAACGCTTTAACTTGCGTGGTACCGGTAACAGTCAATGTGTTGTGAATAGCAGTGGCACCATAAACATCAAGCGTTCCAACGTTGAGTTCGTTACCATTGAATGTTGAGTTACCGGTGACTGCGAGTGTGCCCATCAATGTTGTATTGCCTGCTACGCGTGTTGAGCCTGTTACATCAAGTGACGAATGAGCGCGTGTTGCGCCGTAAACATCAAGGTTGCCAGAATCTAATATCGACGTTGCTGTTAATCCAGCAAGTGTTGTTGCGCCCGTAACAGCAAATGTGCCACCCGTGCTAACATTGCCGTTTAATCGTGATGTTCCGGTGACATTTAAAGAGCTACGAAGTTGGGTTGCACCAACAACATCAAGCCTACCAGCATCCCAAACGTTACCAGTCAGTCGTGTTGAACCGGTAACATCAAACGATGAATGAGCTTGCGTAGCACCAAAGACATCCAGTTTGCCTGAATCAACAATTGAACTGAATGTTGCCGTGCCCAAATTAACAGCGCCAACAAACGACGTTGAGCCGTTGACGGTTAAATCGCTGTGAAGTTGTGTTGATCCGTAGACATCGAATCTTCCAGAGTCAACAATTGACGTTGCTGTTAGACCCGCAAGCGTTGTTGCGCCGGTTACACCAAGCGTGCCACCAACAGTTTCGTTGCCAGTAACAACAAGATTTCTACTTATGGTTAAATTGCTATCGAACACTGAAGCGTTCGTAGCATGTAACGCTTTAACTTGTGTTGTTCCCGTGACGGTCAATGTGTTGTGAATAGCGGTTGCACCGTAAACATCAAGCGTTCCAACATTAAGTTCGTTACCGTTGAATGTTGAATTACCAGTGACAGCCAGTGTGCCCATTAAAGTCGTATTGCCTGCTACTCGCGCTGAACCTGTTACATCAAGTGACGAATGAGCGCGTGTTGCGCCGTAAACATCCAGTGTTCCTGAATCAAGAAGAGAACTGACGGTTTCAGCTCCTAAACTAACAGCGCCAATAAATGTCGTAGACCCATTGACCGTTAAGTCACTATGAAGTTGTGTTGAACCGTAAACATCAAGTCTTCCAGAATCTAGAATCGACGTTGCTGTCAGGCCAGCAAGTGTTGTTGCGCCAGTGACACCAAGCGTGCCACCAACGGTTTCATTGCCTAATACGATCAAATTTCTACTGACGGTTAAATTACTATCAAACACTGATGAATTCGTAGCGTGTAACGCTTTAACTTGCACTGTGCCACTAACAGTGAGTGAATTATGATGGGTTGCTACACCGAAGACATCAAGTGTGCCATCAATGATAACCTTAGAACCAGTTAATAAAATATCTCCTGTTACACTTAGATTGAAATCGACTGTCTTAGTTGTCTCAATTCTAACTACGCGCAATGTACCGTATACAGTCAAGTCTCTAAGAAATGTTGAGCTCAAAGAAACGTCTAAGTTATTCAAATGCGTTGATCCATCAACGGTGAGATCACTACTAAAATCTACTAATCCTATGACATTTAATAATCCGACAACCGCAGCGTTACCAGCAATAGCCATATTTCTACTTACTGTTAAGTTGCCATCAAACACTGAAGCGTTTGTTGCATGTAACGCTTTAACTTGCGCTGTACCGGTGACGGTCAACGTGTTGTGAATAGCTGTAGCACCATAAACGTCCAATGCGCCTGAATCAAAGATTGATGTTGCTTTCAAACCTGCAAGTGTCGTAGCGCCGGTTACGCCAAGCGTACCGCCAACTGTTTCGTTGCCAGTGACGATCAAATTTTTGCTGACGGTTAAGTTGCTATCAAATACTGATGAGTTTGTAGCATGTAACGCTTTAACTTGTGTTGTTCCAGTAACAGTCAACGTATTGTGAATAGCAGTGGCACCAAAGACATCAAGCGTTCCAACGTTAAGTTCGTTACCGTTAAACGTTGAGTTACCCGTGACTGCGAGCGTTCCCATCAAGGTAGTATTGCCCGCTACGCGTGCTGATCCGGTGACATCGAGCGATGAATGAGCGCGTGTTGCGCCATAAACATCCAATACCCCAGAATCAAGTATTGACGTAGCAGTCAGGCCAGCAAGTGTTGTTGCGCCGGTTACGCCCAACGTACCACCAACTGTTTCGTTACCTGTAACAATTAAATTTTTGCTGACGGTTAAATTACTATCAAACACTGAAGCGTTTGTTGCATGAAGCGCTTTAACCTGTGTAGTGCCCGTAACGGTCAATGTGTTGTGAATAGCTGTAGCACCGTAAACATCAAGCGTTCCAACGTTAAGTTCGTTACCGTTAAACGTTGAGTTACCCGTGACTGCGAGCGTTCCCATCAAGGTAGTATTGCCCGCTACGCGTGCTGATCCGGTGACATCGAGCGATGAATGAGCGCGTGTTGCGCCATAAACATCCAATATTCCAGAATCTAATATCGACGTTGCTGTTAAACCTGCAAGCGTCGTTGCGCCGGTCACACCAAGTGTGCCACCAAGACTAACATTACCATTTAATCGAGAACTGCCGGTAACATTTAACGTACTACGAGCTTGTGTTGCACCAACAACATCAAGTCTACCAGCGTCCCAAACGTTACCTGTCAAACGTGTTGAACCAGTAACATCAAACGATGAGTGTGCTTGTGTTGCGCCGTAAACATCTAATGTTCCTGAATCTAAAATCGATGTTGCGGCTATGCCTGCTAACGTCGTCGCGCCGGTCACTCCAAGCGTGCCCATCAAACTGGTATTACCTGCTACGCGTGCTGAACCCGTTACATCAAGTGACGAGTGAGCTCGTGTTGCGCCATAAACATCCAATACTCCTGAATCAAGTATCGATGTTGCCGTTAGACCCGCCAGCGTCGTTGCGCCGGTTACACCCAACGTACCACCAACTGTTTCGTTACCTGTGATAATCAAGTTTTTGCTTACTGTTAAGTTACTATCGAATATAGAGGCGTTTGTTGCATGCAATGCTTTGACTTGTGTAGTTCCGGTGACCGTTAACGTGTTATGAATATTTGAAGCACCATAAACATCCAGTGTTCCAGCAAGTAACTCATTGCCCATTAAAATTGTGTTGCCAGCAAGGCGCGTTGAACCGGTGACATCAAGAGAATTGTGGAGATGGGTGGCGCCAAAAACGTTTAATTTACCTCCAGCAAAAATATCATTTGTTGTTGTGATGTTTTGAGTGAAAGAAACGGGTACTACAAATGTAGCTTGACCAACGAATCTGGCTGAACCATTGACGGTGAGATTGTTATGAAGATGTGTTGCACCATAAACATCCAGCTTACCAGAATCAAGTATCGACGTCGCTGTTAATCCTGCAAGCGTCGTTGCACCAGTCACACCAAGTGTGCCGCCCATACTAACGTTACCATTCAACCGAGAAGTTCCCGTGACATTTAAAGACCCACGAGCTTGCGTAGCGCCAACAACATCTAATCTGCCAGCATCCCAAACATTACCTGTTAATCGCGTTGAACCGGTAACATCAAATGATGAATGAACTTGTGTTGGACCAAAGATATTAGTTTTACCACCAACAAGAAGATCACTCGTTACGGTTATAGAAGTATCGTATATTTTTGTTGCATTAAATGATCCATACGTAAAAACAGAACCAAACACCGTTAAATCATTTAAAACTGTTGCACTCGATCGAACATCTAAACCATGTAGACGCGTTGAACCGGTAACATCAAGAGCATTGTGTAAATGCGTAGGACCAAAAACATTAAGCACGCCAGCATCAAGAATGGAACTAAACGTTGTTGATCCTAAGTTTACAGCACCAACAAACGTGGTAGAGCCACCAACCGTTAAATCTTGATGCAAAATTGTTGAACCAACAACATCAAATTTGTTCGATGCCACTGCAGGGCCATTAACAATGAGCGAGCCTGACAAGCGTGTAGAACCGGTGACATCAAGAGCGTCATGTAAATGCGTAGGGCCAAAAACGTTAAGCTTACCTGCATCAAGAATATTACTAAAAGTAGGAGCCCCTAAATTCACAGGACCTATAAACGTAGTAGAGCCACGAACGGTTAAATCTTTGTGCAAAATTGCAGTGCCCAAGACATCAAGCCAATTAACTGTTGTTGTACCTGTGCTGGTAAGACTACCTGTTCCAACACCAAGGCGACCGTTGCTATTGATGACGACACTTGAACCACTAGCTAATACGGTATTATTAACACCAGCAACAAAACATGCTGTTTGCGTTCCTTGGTCACCAAGACGCATCGTGTTACTTTCTCCTACCCCAGCAGCATCCGTTCCCAAATAAATATTATTACTACCATGAGTTAAGGTTTGGCCAGCACCGCTACCAATGGCAATATTGTTAAAACCTGTTTGGTTATTAAGAAGTGATTGATAACCAACAGCGGTATTGTCTACACCTGAAGCAGTTTTGTTTATAGACGTAAGACTAAAAAGAGACTCCGCACCAACGGCAGTGTTTCGGCTCGCTGCTATGCCACCTAAAGCTCCATACCCAATTGCAGTACTACCGGCGTTCGCTATAGTATTTTGTATAACACCTGCTACGGGAGCTGGTGGTGTTTCACCAGCGCGTGTTTGACTGTTTCCATAACTACTTAAAACTTCAGTAGCTTCGGCTGCTGTTGCTGTGTCAAATTGCCCAATATTTTGTTCTATAAAAAGCAAAGCTTCTTCTATACCCTTTAGAGCTTCTTTATTTGATACAGTCCCTTGGGTGTAAATTTCTTGAACAAGCGTTTTGAAATGATCTGGCAAAATATGATTTTTTTTCTGTGCACTGTCAGCAAGCAGCAAGAGCACATCTTTTGTCCTTTGATCAAGACAAGCGTTGACCGCATACTCCTCAGAAACTTTTTGCTGGAGCGCAAATATTGGTGTTATAAAATTACATACAAGAATGTAGACAAGTGCAGTAGCGCGTTTAACTCTTTTTTTTCTGAGCACTAATTGATAATAACTCTTCATATTAAAATATCCCCTTATCATGATCGAATTTGATCGTTCGCCTTTAAGGATATGTTTCTGACTTTTATAAAATCAATAATTTTAATTTAAAATTTCATAATCTTCTTTTCATCAAAATTATTGATTTCATAAAACTAAAATTTTTATCATATAAAACAATGTCGGAATCTAAATTATTCAAAAGGAGATGTTTTATATGAAGAGTTATTATCAGTCCACGTTTGGGCAAAAAAGAGTTAAGTACGCAACCGCACTTGCTTACATTCTTGCATGCAACATCGCGACACCAGTATTCGCACTGCAAAAAGAAATTTCTGATCATCAGGATACTCAAACTAAACGCTCAGTGTCAGTCTTAAACGACAACACTATACAAGCTCTAACATTCCTCCAGGCGTATACAAAAGCGCATAACGTTAGCGTACCAAACAAACTTACACATCTTTTTAAGACTCTTGAGACAGGCAACGCGCCATCACAAAATGTTGCACTGCCAGGAATCACTGCCGCTCTGATAGTAACTGAACAGATAAGCAATCAACTTGATCCTCGTGATGTTGTTATGATTACAGAAGCACTGAGTTCGCATGTTGATTCAAAAAAACCTCCACAACACACATCACAAGAATCTCATCAGACTCAACCACAAAACCAACACATAGCTTCTCAGGCTGCAAGCACAACTCCAACCCCAACTCCAGCTCCTGTCACCACAAGCGTGACCAACGCCTCTCTTGGGTATAACGCTCTTGGCGTAGATGCTGTTGGTGTAAACCCTTCTGACCCAAGCAAGATCTCTGTACCAACAGGCGCAGGTGTTCTTAATACTGCCATGGGTAATAACGCTCTTGCTCTCAATACAGAGGGTAGAAACAACACAGCACTCGGCTATAACTCCATGTCAGAAAATATAAAAGGCGAACAAAATACTGCATTAGGCTCCCAATCACTCATGGTAACCGCATCTTCGTCTAATACCGCCGTCGGCTTTGGCACGCTCTCTAAAAATATAAAGGGTGGAGATAACACTGCCCTTGGCTGGAATGCCGGATCTCAGCTTGTCCTCGGAAATAACAACGTTTACATCAGTAACGTAGGACCTAGTGCTGAAAATAACACAATGCGCTTTGGAACTGATGGCAAGCAAAAAGCCTGTTTTGTTGCTGGTATTAGTGGTGTAAATATTGCTAGTGGTCAAACTGTTAGTATTACCAGCGATGGAAAGCTTGGCACTGGCGGCAGTACTATAATAACCGGCACTCTTGATGTTTTTGGCCCAGCAACCATTCACAATGCTCTTACGGTCACCGGATCAACAACGCTCGACGGTACGCTCCTTGTTGTTGGCAATCAAATCGATGCTAGTAACCTTGATGTGTACGGATCAACACACCTTCATAGAGATCTTACCGTAAATGGTTCAACTTCACTCGATAGCACACTCAACGTCGCAGGCGCTACAACACTTGCAGGTTTAACTGCAACATCAATCTTTGATTCTGGAACACTCAATGTTTACGGCGCATCTTATGTACACAACACTTTGACTGTCACCGGCACAACACAAGTTAAAGCACTGCATGCAACAAACTCATCAGTATTTGATAGCAATTTAACAGTAAGTAAAAATTTAATCGTCACTGGCAATGAAACCATTGGTGGAACGCTTGCTGTTACGGGCGCAACAACATTTACCGGCAACGTTCTTGATGCTGGCAACCTCGATGTTTATGGTTCGACATTCTTGCATAAAGATCTAACTGTTGTTGGTACGTCAACGCACATAGGCAACGAGTTCTTTCTTGGCAATCAGGTTATGGCCGGCAAGTTGGATGTGTACAGTCCCGTACACCTTCATAACAATCTGACCGTCAATGGATCTATCCATGGAGTTTCAACCCTTGATTTGAATGGCTCAGCAACCTTTGGTCAAAATATTTATCTGCCAAAAACCACTGCGTCTGAGGGCTCAATCTTCAGTAACAACAAAAGATTTATTCATGCTTATGGAGATTACAACACATTTGTAGGCGCAAATGCGGGTAACGTTACCATGACCGGAAATCACAACACTGCCGTTGGTGATTATGCACTTCAAGACCTTACAACGGGAAGCTTCAACTCAGCACTTGGCGACTACGCACTCACAAAAAATACAACCGGCGACTATAATACTGCCGTTGGATATGATGCGCTTCAAAATAACACAACGGGAGCCAATAATACTGCCATTGGCGAGTATGCATTAAGAACCAATACATCAGGAGCAAACAACATTGCCGTTGGTAATTCCGCGCTTGCAAACAACACAACAGCCTCAGGCAATACCGCTATTGGCTATGAAGCCCTTATGGCCAACACAACTGGTATTTATAACACTGCAGAAGGATTTCAGGCTCTTAATGCCAACACAACGGGCGATTACAATACTGCAAACGGGTACCAATCCCTCTTTAACAACACAACAGGAGGCCACAACAACGCAGACGGATACCGATCCCTCTATAACAACACAATCGGTAGCTACAACATTGCAAACGGGTTCGAATCTCTCTATGCCAACACAACCGGTAGCGACAACACTGCAAGCGGATACCGATCCCTCTATAACAACACAACCAGTGGCTTCAACACCGCTACTGGTGAATATGCCCTCTTTTCAAACACTGGTACTAACAATACTGCTTTGGGCTTTAACTCCGGATCAGCCTTAACAACGGGCAATAATAATATTTGTATTGGAAACAATGGTGTTGCAGCCGAAGGCAATACCATTCGCATTGGTACTGCCGGCACACAAACCGCATGTTACGTTGCTGGTATTAACAATGCCACTGTTAATGGAACAATGGTGACCGTTGATCCTACAACCGGACAACTTGGAACTGCTGGTAACGCTATCGTTAGTGGAAACCTTGATGTTTATGGTTCAACATTCTTGCACAAAGATCTAACGGTTGTTGGTACATCAACGCACATAGGTAACGAACTCTTCTTTGGTAATCAACTCATGAAGGGCAAGCTTGATGTCTTCGGTGCAATGCAAGCTCACTCATCATTCGATGTAACCGGCACAACACGCTTGACGGGTAACGTTGTTCTTGCTAACAATGAAACCATTGGTGGAACACTTAACGTGACTGGTGCAACAACACTTGCAGGCCTAACTGCAACATCAATTGTTGATTCAGGAGCGCTTAATGTTTATGGTGCTTCAACCATTCACAACACGTTAACCGTCACCGGAACAACACAAGTTAAAGCACTGCATGCAACAAACTCATCAGTATTTGACAGCAATCTAACAGTAAGTAAAAATCTGGTTGTTACGGGTAACGAAACCGTTGGTGGCACACTTGCTGTTACAGGTAACGCTACATTCAGTGCTAACGAGCTCAACGTTGGAACCCTTGATGTCTTTGGTGCTACAGTTATACACAACACGTTGACCGTTACAGGAACAGCTCAAGTTAAAGCACTTCATGCTACCAACTCATCAGTATTTGATAGCAACTTAACCGTAAGTAAAAATCTTGTAGTTACTGGCAACGAAACCGTTGGTGGCACACTTGGTGTAACCGGCGCTACAACACTTACTGGCCTAACAGCTACATCAATACTTGATTCTGGAACATTAGATGTTTACGGCGCAACACGCGCTCATTCATCACTCGATGTAACCGGCTCAGCACGTGTAGCAGGCAATACCACTTTGATGGGCACGCTTGCTGTTACGGGCAACTCAACATTCAACGGCAACGAACTCAACGTTGGAACGCTTGATGTCTTTGGTGCTACAGTTATACACAACACGTTGACCGTTACAGGAACAGCTCAAGTTAAAGCACTCCATGCAACAAACTCATCAGTATTTGATAGCAACTTAACCGTAAGTAAAAATCTAGTTGTTACAGGTAATGAAACCGTTGGCGGCACACTTGGTGTAACCGGCGCTACAACACTTACTGGCCTAACAGCTACATCAATACTTGATTCTGGAACATTAGATGTTTACGGCGCAACACGCGCTCATTCATCACTTGATGTAACAGGCTCAGCACGAGTAGCAGGCAATACCACTTTGATGGGCACGCTTGCTGTTACAGGCAACTCAACATTCAACGGCAACGAACTTAACGTTGGAACCCTTGATGTTTTCGGTGCTACTGATATTCATAATACGTTAACTGTTACTGGCACAACACAAGTTAAAGCGCTCCATGCAACAAACTCATCAGTATTTGACAGTAACCTGACTGTAAGTAAGAACCTGATCGTTACGGGCGCAACAACGTTTGCTGGCATAACTGCTACATCAATTTTTGATTCTGGAACATTGGATGTTTACGGCGCAACACGCGCTCATTCATCACTTGATGTAACAGGCTCAGCACGAGTAGCAGGCAATACCACTTTGATGGGCACGCTTGCTGTTACAGGCAACTCAACATTCAACGGCAACGAACTTAACGTTGGAACCCTTGATGTTTTCGGTGCTACTGATATTCATAATACGTTAACTGTTACTGGCACAACACAAGTTAAAGCGCTCCATGCAACAAACTCATCAGTATTTGACAGTAACCTGACTGTAAGTAAGAACCTGATCGTTACGGGCGCAACAACGTTTGCTGGCATAACTGCTACATCAATTTTTGATTCTGGAACATTGGATGTTTACGGCGCAACACGCGCTCATTCATC
>Ga0206940_1084_pt1 | contig 10696 bp, 4 predicted proteins | sample Alteio_BWOrgHeat_8_FD_152963 | JGI IMG/M metagenome (GOLD analysis project Ga0206940, IMG submission 152963) | Enriched cells from forest soil in Barre Woods Harvard Forest LTER site, Petersham, Massachusetts, United States -... | ecosystem: Environmental > Terrestrial > Soil > Temperate forest > O...
ACGCATTGTTGAACAGATAGACCACGGGGACGAGCAGGCTATCGTCGGGGCCGGTGCCCTGCGCATTGTCGGTGCGTCCGAGAATGTAGGCCATCTCGAACACCTGCAGCGAGCCGATCGTCCCCATAATCACGTTAAAGAAGATATACGGCGAAAGCATCGGAAGGGTGATGCGCCGGAACTGCGCGAGCGCCCCGGCGCCGTCGAGCGACGCCGCTTCATACAGCGACGCCGGGATCGACTGCAATCCGGCGAGCCAGAGGATGATCCCACCGCCCGCGCCCCACAGGCCAATCGCAATCACCGACGGCTTTGCCCATGTCGGCACGGTCAGCCAACCCGGCACGGCCAGGTTGAACCAGTGCGTGAGAGTGGACTGCCACAGTGCGTTGACCAGGCCGCGGCTCGGATCGGAGTTCAGCAGCCAGTTCCACAGCACAGCGGTCGCCACAATGGGAACGATGCTGGGCAGGTACAAGAATGTGCGGTAGTAGTGCTGCCCGCGTATCTTGCTGTTCAACAGCATGGCCATTGAAAGGCTGGTGATCATGCCGAGCGGAATGCCGACGGCGGCAAGATACGCCGCGTTTTGCAGGCTCTTGATCAGATAGTCTCGGTCGAGGGTCACCAGGTTGTGGTAGTTCTCCAAACCGGCGAACCGCGCGGGATGGAGCACGTCGTAGTCGCAGAACGAGAGCACCAGCGACGCCACAATCGGGCCAACCGTAAAGAGCAGGAAGCCGATGACCCACGGCGAGATGAAGCCGTAGCCCGCCAATGCCTCGGCGCGGGTTTGCCGTTGGTGGCGCGCTCGCCAGCGCACCATGTAGACGACGGCCGCGATAAGCAACCCGACTGCGATAAGCGCGATGACCGTGACCACGAGGCGGGTCGGAAGCAGCGGGTGACGCCCGACGCTGTAGACGCGGTCCAGCTCGATCTGCACGCGACGCTGGCCATCGGCCAGCGCGGCATGGGGCGTCATCTCGTGACGCGTCGCCTTGTCCATCGCGCGAACGTGTTCGTCCCAGAGGCGCTGCCCGACAAACGTGACCGGTCGGTACTTGGTGTACGGCAAGAGAGCTAAGATGCCCCGCTCCGCCGTCGCCAGGTTCGGCGGCAGGTAGGCGACGTAGTTGTCCAAAAAGGCCTTGTTGACGGGGTAGCTGGGCGTGAGCCGCGGGACAAATAAGCGTCCCTTCGCGTGGACATAGGCCGCCTGCGCCTTCGCGGCCACCATATTGCCCTCGACAGAGTTCATCCACTGGATGAACTCCCACGACTCTTTGAGATGCCGGCAGCCGGTAGGAATGACAAACGCGTAGCCGCCCGCCCAGGTGACCCAGGTGGGATCGTTCTTGAACCGGCCGACGTGGTTGTAACGGTCGGCGGGCACGGGCACGGGGCAGACGCCGAAGTCCAGCTCCGGATGGTAACGCGCGATGACGGCCATTACCCAGTCGCCGTCCACCTTCATACCAAGCTTCCCGATCATGAACGGATCGTCTTCCGCGCCGGCGAAACCGCCGGCGAAGGTATTGATGGAATCGACCCCGCCAAGCTGGTCGTACCAGGAGACCTCTGTGGTGAGAGCCTGTTCCGTATACGGATTGTCCAGGGTGCAGGTGCGTCCGTCGGGCGACATGAACTCGCCGTCCTCCTGCCACGACCACATATAGAGCCAGCCCTGGCCCAATCCGGGAATGAAGCCGATGCGCTGAAACCCCGACGCGTTGCTCACAGTAATCTTTTTGGCGTCGTACATCAACTCGTCCCACGTGCGCGGCGGGCGGTTCGGGTCGAGGCCGGCGTCGCGGAAGACTTTCTTGTTGTAGTAGAGCGGCCGGATGTCCAGGCCCCACGGGATGGCGAAAACATGTCCCTGGTATCGGGCCTCGTTCCAGGCTGCGGGCAAGTAGTCCTTTTCGTGTACCGCCTGCGGGTCTGGATTGTCCTTGTCCTTGGCGATCAGATCGTCGAGCGGCCGGAATGTGCCGCGGCTTGCCCAGTCGCCCACGGAAAAACGGTCCTGCAGCACCAGGTCAGGGGGAGCGCCGCCGATGATCGCGGTCATCAGCTTCTGCGGGTTCATGTTCCCCGCTCCCATACTCAAGTGGACCACCTGGATGTCCGGGTGTCGCTGCTCAAAGACCTGGATCGCATAGTCGCGCCCCATATAGTCCTCGCCGCTCTCTATCCCCCAGACCACGAGCTTCGTCTTCGCCTGGGCGGACGTGACGAGTGAGGATAGAGTTAAAGCGATGAGGCAGACGATGCCAAATCGCCGATTGGGCTGGAAACGCGTCGGATTCATGTGTGTTACTTGCTGTCGGAAAAGTTGGCTGGGGGTCCGCCCCCTCGCGGGAAAAGCGAGGGGGCAGAACAAGAACTACTGATTCGGCATCACGCCTGGCCGCATACCGAGCCGCCTCTGGGCGCCGGCGATCAGCGTTGCTTTCTGACCATCGGACAGTGCCGAATTCGATTGCACCTTAGTCACTGTGGACTGCAAAGCGCTCGTTGTCGCCGCCTGGGTTGCCGCGGCTTCGCCCGGGGCGGGCGTGCTCGAATGCGAGCAGCCCGCAGAAACGACGCAGGCTATTGCGAGGAACGTGATGGCATGGAACGAGTTTATTCTGTACATGGTCTTTACTCAGGCTTCCGGACCCGGACACATTGCAAGTCCGGGGTGAGTGGGCAGGGCAGGGACCAACGGTCCCGCCCTGCCCGCAGTTGGTCGTTCCCTAACGGTTAGTTGGGATTGAACGAGAGTGTCGCGGTCCCAAGAGCATTCTGGGGGTTCGCCTGATAAGTGCCGCCGGGCTGTCCGACCGAAACCCTGCCGCCCTTATTGTCCCACGCGGCGTCGAGGAACTTCGCATGGCCGTCGGCGGCCAGGAAGTTTGTCGATCCGCTATGGATGATGCCGGCATTGTCGGGGGCATCGCCGTGGTTGTGTCGGAGCACGTCGATCGGGTATTCGTACTGGTTACCGCTGCCGTCACTGACGGCGCTAGTATCAGTGGCAGTGCCGGCGTACGTACCAGTGGTCGCTGTCAGTCGGGCGAAGTTGCCGACGCCGCCGGTCTGGACATTGCCTGGCTGGTTCGGGCCGAGATACGTAACGTAGGCATTGGTTCCTTCATAGAGCAATACCGTGGTTGACGGGGCGGCCATGACTGCGATGTTCGCGCCGACGGACGGGTTTCCACCCTGCGGCGTGGGAACGTCGCGGGTGTCGAAGAGCAGATAATTGCCTACATACGAGATCTTGTCGGTAAACCACGGATTCGGAAGCTGACGGCTATCGTCGGGACACGCATAGACTTGACGCGACTTCACGTAGGGGTAAAGCAGTTCCGCCCATCCCTGACCCCAGTTGTCCGTGCTCTGGAAAACCTCGTCGTTATCCTGTACGTACTGCATCTCGGCCAGACCGAGTTGCTTCATGTTGCTCAGACAGGAGATCGCGCGGGCCTTCTCTCGGGCCTGTGCGAACACGGGGAATAGGATCGCCGCGAGAATCGCTATGATCGCTATCACAACGAGCAACTCAATTAAAGTAAAACCCTTCTTCATAACTAATCAACCTTTCTGTGTGTTGGAACTATTGATGATGATATATCCACCAAACCAAGATACTTCTTCGGCGACTTCTTGAGTTTGACCGTCACCTCCTCTTACATCTGTTCTAACGCCGCCGTGATTTCGAACCAAAGTATACATTACGGACCATTTGACTAATCATATCATGGTGTCTCGTTTTTGTCAACTGGCATTTTTAAACTTCTTTACACTGACTTTTAGGGTGTCCGAAGCGTCGATGGGCCACTTCGTACGGCTAGTCGCGCGAAAATAAGTGGAATTAAACGGATAAGTTACCGTGGGTTGATGCCCGAAACCTGAACCAATTCCGGCTCATCGTCCTTTAAAAAGAACCAAATATCAATTGTGGTCCAATTTGATGGTACGAATTTTCGTCCTGTTGTAATACCGGGCAATCCGATGTCACCCACCCAGGCGAACGAAAGTCGCAGCTGGGATCGGTAAGATGAAAGCTCGAAATTCATTGTAGATTACCGGGGGGCCTATCGGCAATCGAAAGATGCGACCTGATCGCGACCGCACGACTTTGATCGCCGTAGGGCCAACAATGCCGCCGTTAGATATCTAGTTGACAAGATGCGTCAGATCGTGCTAGCATGGTACTATATGGTACGTATTTAAATAATTGGTCCGATAATACTCAGATCGCGTACCGTAAGTTAGGATCTTCATGGACATCGTCATCAGCAACACGGCGGCTACCGCACGATTTGACCGTAGTACGGGATTCCTGATATCCGTTGCCTTGGGCGGACCAAACTCCGCCGTGTTGGACCCGTGCCGCCCGTTTGACTTGATTGTAGACGGCCGCCTGCAAATGGACACGGACGATATCGGCCCGGACGCGGTCGAGATCGCTTCCGACCAGCACTGCGTCCAGTTGATCTACGAGCTTGACGGGCTGAGAATCACGCACGTCGCCGGCCTCGACCCGCAACTGCCAATTCTTCGGCAAAGCCTGAGGGTAGTCAGTACGGACAGCCAGCCCCGACGGTTAACCGCCGTGCACTGGAAGGTTTGCGGTTTTGTTGTCGGAGAGGCCGCCGAGTGCCGTCTGCAGGCGCCCGGGCAAGTCCTGGTTCCCGATCTAGCGTACGAGGACGCAGCGCTGATCACGCTGGATCGCACAGCGGATCAGCCGCATCCGACGTACCCGCAAGGCTGGTTGGAATCGTGTCCGGACCAATCGCAAGGACTGATCGTCGTCGAGAATTCGACCACCGGATGCGCGGTGGGCGTCTGGCAATATTCCGAATCGGCCCCGGTTTTCCCCACCATCAATGGAGACAGCCGGTTGGTCACAATCGAGCATCGGCACCAGATCGGCGCCTGGCTTGTCGACGGAGCTCCGGCTGTGCTCTCGGACGGTCACACCGTCGCGTGGTCCGGTATCGGCATGGGGGGCATCATCAACGAATACCGGCGCTCTGTGCCGGCTTTCAACACAGCGGCGCCGGGAGGGTGCGCGACGTTGAATGCCATGGCAGCCGAGTTGGCCGATGGTGTAAGCAAACGCGGCTCGTCGGTAGTGAACGCACCGCGGCGTCACGGATCAAACGTCACGTTTGCCGCGGCGGTCGCGGATATGAGGATTATTCAGGTTATTCCCAACAAGTCCGCGAACTTCGGCCCCAGTGTCGACCGCACGTCTATCGTCGACCTGACGCGCGAGTTAGACACCGTCAAGGCGCTGGGGTTCAACACGGTTTATTTGCTTCCCGTTTGGGCCTGTCAGGAAGCCAATGTCTACGCGATCGCGGAGCATTACGCGATCGACGACGGCGTCGGCACGATTGGGGAACTTCGGGAGTACGTGGCATCGGCGCACCGGTTAGGCCTGAAAGTGATGTTCGATTTTATTCCGCAAGGGACGGGTGACAGCAGCCGTCTGGTCGCGGAGAATCCGGACTGGCTCGTGCGCGACCATTTGGGACGGCCGTTCGGCTCACACGGCTGGGGTCCCAAGCCGGGCGAATCGCCCAACGGCCACACATACAGCCTGGACTGGGGCAATGCCGAATGCCGCCGATTTCTTGTCGATTGGGCGCTCTGGAACGTTCGCACGTTCGACATCGACGGATTTCGCACGGATGCACTGCTCTGGAAAGAGCCCAACTTTGCGCCGCATGGCACAAGGCCTGCGTGGGAAACGTCATTTGGGGGCGTGCGGCTGGCCGACGAGCTACGCGCTGCGACCAGACGGGTTAAGAAGGACTTCTTCCTGCTCGGCGAGGTCTGGGGTCCGATCTTCGCCAGGAACCACGACGCGACCTACCAGAACGGATGGCTTCTGGGAAAGATCAACGCGGGATGGCTTGTGGACGAGCCCTATTTCACGGCTCGGCAGTGGATGCGCTGGCTGGAAATGAATCAAGCGATCCGCCCGGACCGCTATCCGCACGCGAACTTTACCCTCAACCACGATAGTGTCGAGCTGCTTGCGCTGCTCTCCAATCCCATCGCCAGCGCCGTTAGCTTTATGCACGTTTTTACCCCAGGCATTCCGCTTGTCTTTCGTTCGGAACTTGAGGGCCGCGAGGCATTCTTCCGGGAGGCGCTTCATCAGCGATCACAACTCTGCAGCGCAAGCGGCCGTGTCGGCTTGGCTATAACGACAAACGAGCATCTCTTCACAACATGCTGGATGCAGGCCGGAAGCCCGCCGGTGGTCGCCGTTGCAAACGTTTCCGTCCAGGCGGTCACCGATACGCTGAACGTCGACGCGGCCTCGGTCGGGATCAGAATGGCGTCGCCAGGGGCAACTGCCTCTATCACAAAGCAGGGTCCAACTGTGGTGCTGCCCGCGGGCGGTTACATCTTGTTCGAGTTAGCCACATGAAACAATACTCACGAATTGACCCCTGGAGGATCATCCAGGATGGATTTGACAGCCAAGACGTGGAAGCGTTTGAGAGCCTCTGCAGCCTCGGCAATGGGAAGATGGGCCACCGCGCCAACTTTGAAGAGCGGTATTCCGGCAAGTCACTGCCTGGAAACTACTTCGCCGGCGTTTTCTACCCGGATAAGACGAGGGTAGGGTGGTGGAAGAACGGCTACCCGAAGTATTTCGGCAAGATGATCAATGCCGTCAATTGGGTCGGCATTGACGTTTTCGTCGATAGCCAGCCGCTCGATCTCGCAACGTGTAAGGTCACGGACTTTCGACGCACCCTCGATATGCGCGACGCGACTCTCTCGCGGACATTTACCGCCGAACTGCCATCCGGCTTACGCGTTCGTGTCGAAGCCCAGCGGTTCATTAGCGTCGCCGATACTAGATTGGGGGCCATCCGCTATGCCGTCGCGCCGATCGACGCCGCCGCAACGATCACTTTCGTGCCGTACCTCGACGGCGATGTCGAGAATAAGGATTCGAACTACGGCGAGCGGTTCTGGGAAGAGGTCGAAGCGGAATGCGGAGAGAGATGTTCTGTTCTCCAAATGCGCACAAAGCCGGTCGCGTTTCACGCAGAATCCGGTATCGACGTCACGCATGTTTGCAGCGGCATGACCGTGTCGCTGGAAGGCGGCAATGCCCGGACGAAGCCTGTTGACAGACGCCCAGGCTATGTCGCGGAGTCGTTTGACGTCGACGCGAGCGCGAACGAAACCGTCACATTGACCAAGCTGGTCGCCAACGTCACCTCTCTCGACGGCCTTCCGGAAGAGTTGGTCGGTCGCGTCAAGGACGCACTTAACGCGGCGCGCGCCGCGGGTTTTGAAGCGCTGCACGAGCGACACCGGTCGGTTTGGTCGGCCAAATGGGAGACGAGCGATGTCGTTATCGACGGTTCTCCGGCCGCGCAACAAGGCGTCCGCTTCTGCATCTTCCAGCTTCACCAGACTTACACGGGAGAGGACGATCGGCTCAACATCGGTCCCAAGGGATTCACCGGCGAGAAGTACGGCGGTGGTACGTACTGGGATACGGAAGCGTTCTGCTTCCCGTTCTACCTCTCGACGGCTCCTCAAACCGTCGCTCGAAACCTCCTCGTCTACCGTTACCGGCAGCTTCCCAAGGCAATCGCGAATGCCGAGATGCTCGGATACAAGGATGGAGCTGCCCTGTACCCGATGGTGACGATCAACGGCGAAGAGTGCCACAACGAATGGGAAATCACCTTCGAGGAGATCCACCGCAACGGCGCAATCGCCTATGCCATTTGGAACTACGTTCGATACACCGGCGACGACCAGTATTTAGCGTCGCACGGGTTGGAATCGCTCATGGCCCTGGCACGCTTTTGGGCGCAGCGAGCAACCTATTCCACCACAAAGCAGCAATACGTCATCCTCGGCGTGACGGGGCCAAACGAATACGAAAACAATGTCAATAACAATTGGTACACCAACTACATCGCTGCCTGGACTCTCCGCTATGCGCTCGACACCATTGACATGGTCAAAGATAGGTTCCCGGACGACTACGCGCGCGTGGTCGATGCGACCGCGTTCGACGAGTCCGGTGAACCGGTCCTCTGGCGTCGGGTGGCAGGCAACATGTTATTTCCCGTCATCGAGGGAACGAATATCTTCCTGCAACAGGAAGGCTATCTGGACAAAGAACAGCTTACCGTCAGCGACATTCCAGCGGGCGAGCGCCCTATCAACCAACATTGGTCGTGGGACCGCATCTTGCGTTCGCCGTTCATCAAACAGGCCGACGTGCTCCAAGGAATGTATTTCTTCCTCAACGATTTCCCTGTCGAAGTGGTCCGCGATAACTTCAATTACTACGAACCGAGAACCGTGCACGAATCGTCGCTGTCGGCGTCGATCCATAGCGTCATCGCCGCGCACATCGGCGACATCGATCGAGCCTACGAACTGTTCCAACGCTCGGCCCGCCTCGACCTCGACGACTACAACAATGAAGTGCATGAGGGCCTGCATATTACGTCGATGGCGGGAACGTGGCTGGCGCTCGTCGAGGGCTTCGCCGGGAAGCGCATCATCGACGGTCTCCTCAGCTTCCGTCCGTCGATCCCGCCGGACTGGACCGGCTACGCGTTCAAACTATCCTTCCGCGAGCATCTGTTGGAGATCACCGTCGGACGGGCTGAGGTGAGCGTCAAGAACGTTCATGCCGAGCCGCTGAGCATCTTATTATATGGCGCGAAGGAGACGATATCCGCCAACGAAACGGTGACGCGGGCCTATTCCGAACCTGGGAGGTCCCGATGATCGCGGAGCCCATGAGTAGCCTGCGCTCGCATGATGTCTTTGCGAACATGCACGGTGCGCTATTCGACCTCGACGGAGTCATTGTCGATACGGCGAAATATCACTATCTCGCCTGGCGTCGGCTTGCGAATGAGCTCGGATTCGACTTCTCGAAAGAGCATAACGAGCGCCTCAAGGGCGTAAGCCGCCGGGAGTCGCTGCGGATCATGCTCGAGATTGGAAACGTTACCGCAAGCGAGGCAAGTCAGGCCGTGATGGCGGATCGAAAGAACGAATGGTACGTTGAGTACGTCGGTTCCATGGGACCGTCCGAGATACTTCCCGGCGCGCGCGAATACTTGACCGTGTTGCGGGGCGAAGGCGTCAAGATCGCGCTCGGGTCCGCCAGCAAGAATGCCCGTCTGATTCTGGACAATCTGGGATTGACTAACCTGTTCGACGTGATCGTCGACGGCACGTCGGTCAGCAAGGCTAAGCCCGACCCGGAGGTCTTCCTGCGGGGCGCCATGGACATCGGTGTCGCCCGGACCTGCTGCGTCGTTTTCGAGGATGCGGAAGCTGGCATCGAAGCCGCTTTGCGCGCCGGCATGCGGTCGGTGGGCATCGGCGACCCGTCCGTCCTGACGAATGCGAATCTGGTCGTTTCAGGATTGGGCGATCTCTTAGATCGCAAATAGGCCACGCAGAACCCTCTCCCCCATCCGAACTATTCATGACGTTCGCAGCGCGACACGTCGATAAACGGCGTGGCTCAGGCCGCCTTCGGCGAATCGTCCGTCCCGGACTTAGGAAGTGTCGCCGCGATGGCTAAACCGAGAAAAGGCCGCACTCCTTTGCAGGGGCGCGGCCAATGTTTGCATGAGGAGATAGCTCGACGGGCTAATTCAACGTGATATAGTTGATATTGAACCCGTTGTTGCTGCCGAGGATGTAAAACTCGAGCACGTTCGATCCTGCCGGCAGCGTGGCGCTGGCGGTAACGTTGGTCCAGGTTTGCCAACCGCCGGTGGCTATAACATTGATCACCCCCGTGAGGTTGTTGCCGTTCTTATCCTCGAGTTGGACCTGTGCTACCTGCTGCCCGGATGGGAAGCCGGAAGCGAGGCGGAAAGTCACCGTATAGGTCTTGGCCGTGGAAACGTTGACCGTGTATTTGAACCACTGGCCGCCCTGGGTCCAACCGACATCGACGCCGCCTCCCGTATCGCTGCATGCCTCCAGATCGACGCCGTCCGATCGATAGCCGTTGTCGGTGCCGTTCACCGTGGGGACGTTGTAGCCTACGCCCTGGCCGCCCAAGTCATAGTTCTCGGCCTGTAGGGTGCCGGGGATCGGCCACGGCGTGCCTCCGTAGGGCCCACTTTTGCCGCCTCCGCCGCCCGACGCGAAGCTCATGTAGTTGAGGTTGATGTTCGCGCCGTCCTGGTTGACGGTGAGCACCTGCTGTCCGGCCGGGAGCGTTACCGTCGCGTTGACGGTCGTCCAGGTCTGCCATCCTCCCGTGTTCGGTACGGTGACTGTCCCCGTCAGGTTGGTTCCGGACGAGTTGCTCAGGTGCATAGTCGTGCTGCTGCCGCTGCCGTTGGCGACGCGGAACGAGACGGTGTAGGTGCCGGCGCTCGCAACGTTCACGGTGTAGCGGAACCACTGTCCTGCGGCCGACCAGCCGACATCGTCGCCGCCACCGGTATCGGTTGTGGCTTCAAGGTCGACGCCGTCGGTGCGGTAGCTATTCGCCGTGCCGTTTACCGAGGTCACGTGGTAGCCGAGGCCCTCGCCGCCGGTGTCATAGTTCTCGGCCTGAACAGTGCCGGGGATGGCCGCGGCGGTCCCGCCGTACGGTCCTTCAACTGGTCCGGTCGGCTTGGCGCTCGCTTCGCCGGACTGGCCGGACGTTCCCGCGGCA
>Ga0206940_1085_pt1 | contig 10546 bp, 10 predicted proteins | sample Alteio_BWOrgHeat_8_FD_152963 | JGI IMG/M metagenome (GOLD analysis project Ga0206940, IMG submission 152963) | Enriched cells from forest soil in Barre Woods Harvard Forest LTER site, Petersham, Massachusetts, United States -... | ecosystem: Environmental > Terrestrial > Soil > Temperate forest > O...
TAAGTTATTGGCCAACGGAATTGATCCTAGCGAGCAACGCAAAGCCGTCAAGATTGCCGCTGAAAGCGGAGCTGCCAATAGCTTCGAGGTAGTTGCGCGTGAGTGGTTCGCAAAATTTTCTCCTTCTTGGGCGAAAAATCATTCAGACAAAATAATCAGGCGTCTCGAAAAAAACGTATTTCCGTGGCTTGGCGGGGAACCGGTAGCGGACATCAAACCACCGAAGATCTTAATTGTGCTCCGTCGCATCGAAGGCCGTGGGGCCATCGAGACCGCGCACAGGACGATGCAGAACTGCAGCCAGGTGTTTCGCTACGCCGTTGCCACCGGGCGCGCTGAACGTGATCCTACAGCCGACTTGCGGGGCGCCCTGTCGCCGGTTAAGGAGCGCCATCACGCATCTATACGGGACCCAAAGGCCATTGGCGCGCTCTTGCGTGCAATTGACGGGTACGATGGCTCAGCGGTGACTAAGGCTGCACTATTGCTGGCACCCCTGACTTTCGTCCGCCCCGGCGAATTGCGGCGTGCAGAGTGGCAGGAATTCGATCTTGACAACTCTGAGTGGCGCATTCCCGCGCAAAAAATGAAGATGCGACAGCAGCACATCGTGCCGCTTTCCCCGCGAGCCGTGGCTATACTTAAGGAATTGCATCCAATCACCGGGCGCGGCCGATATGTTTTTCCCGGAGCCAGAACCAATGGCCGGCCTATGAGCGAAAACACCGTGAACGCGGCATTAAGACGCTTGGGTTATGCGAAGGAAGAAATGACCGGACATGGATTCCGAAGCATGGCATCCACATTACTCAATGAGCAGGGTTGGAATCCCGACGCTATCGAACGGCAACTCGCACACGCGGAAGGTGATGATATACGAGCGGCCTATAACTTTGCTGAGCATCTACCCGAGCGGCGACGCATGATGGTCGCTTGGGCTAAGTACCTTGGAGGCCTCGCAGCGGGTGCACAGGTGACGCCGATACAGAAGCAAGCCGCGTAGAAGAATTTGGCCGTTAGCACCGATAGATGTAATACCGATAAAAAATCTTCGCAGCCTATTGCATCCCGTAGCCAAGCGGGAGTACCATCCTATCTCGTCAATGGAGTGACCTTAAGCGTTTGTCTGCAACGGACAAGCGCGTTGCTCCAGTGCCACGAGACTCCCAAAGAGTTTACTCACTGGATTATTCCGATCTGGTGGGCGATTTATTGCGCCTCCCGATTGTATTTGCTTAAGGCGTTGCGCATTGTGCGCCTCGCTAACGTAATTTACAGAAGAGGTGTGTATGGCAATTCTTATTAGCGGGCAACCGGCGACTCCTGAACTGCCGGCAAAGAAGAAACGTAGTGGACATACGCTGCCAAAAGCTCCCGAAATCTCATTGGATGGGCCGGGACGATTACGCGTGGCGCATTGGCAGGCTTTGCTGGGCGGCATCTCGCACTCCGCTTTCTACCAACGACTGAAATTCAAGCGGGTGCCTCCACCTGATGGGCGAGACGGTCGGCCGTACTGGAAGACCGAAACCGTTCGCAAATTTTTCGAAGAATGAAAGCGAAAACACCGGGGGTGCGAGCCCCGGTGTTGATGATGTCGCCCCCACTAACCGACAAAGAAAGCGAGTCACGACATGGATAATATTACTCCGTCCTTCGCACTGAACAAGGACGATGCGATTCTCACTGCGTACTGCGAGATGCATCAGTTTTCGTGCTTAGAATCAAAACAAGAAATGGATATTGCGTATTCTCCCGCGGCGAACACATGTTCGTTTCCTAAGATCATAGGTTCGGACAAAGAGAATCCCGTCGCTGAGAATAGCGTAGACGACAACTACGCTGCGCGCTGTAATCAATGTAAGGACGATTTGGCGCACATGACTGGTAAGGCCTTAAGGATGACTTACTCAACGGAATACAAAGCATGGAGCAATAGTAAACATAGGAGTAAGACGCTAAAGGACATCACGGGACCTTGTTGGGGGCCTGAGTTGGATTCATTTCCGGGTTTCCTCAAGATCACAGGTCCCAAGCTAACGTCGAGCGACTCTTTAGATCGGATTGAGCCATCGTACGGATACGTTGCTGGAAATATGCGTTGGGCATCCAAGCAACTTCAAAGCGACAACCGTCGCAACGTGGAGACATACTTGGTGCATGGCGAGCCCATGACGCTGCGCCTAATAGCGCGTCGGATTGGAATCACGTCGGACGCACTGAGAATGCGCCTTGCTCGTGGTCAATCAATGGATGAAATCCTCGGCATCAATACCAAGCCTTCGCGAGATATTCGTCCGGGAAAGAACTGGCCGTGGCCCAAAGGAAGAGAACAGGCGTGGGAAAACAATTATCAGCTGAAACGCCGTGAACTTAGCCCTGAAAATCCCGACTCCCGGGTCGCCTTCATGCTCGCTGTATGTCGCCGCAACCTTTTTGCTTTGCGTGAAGAGGGGCGAGCGCTCGCGGAAAAACATGGTGATGACGCGATGATGCCCAAAGGTTGGGTTGGCGAGCATGAGTACTGGCAGGTGATTTACGCACGTGCTCTCGAACTAGATCAATTAGAAAAGGAGGCGAAGCAAGCAAAGACAGTCGCCGACTTCTATCTCGGGCCAACACAAGAAGAGCTCGCCGATATCGCAGACTCGCTTGTTCTACAAAACTGACCAAACCGAGTTGCTCGCCGTCACGTTGGCGCGAGGTCTATGGCAATCGAGTGCAGGCGATTATAGGATAACCAAGAAGACTAGCGCTTCGTCGTGTCGAGCGCCTCTACGACCTTGCGGATCAGCTCTGGCGCGGAAATGCCAGTGCAATTTGCAATTTCCAATATGACAGAGAGAGTCGGTTGTCCGCGACCCCGTTCCAGGAGAGAGATATAGGTTCTCTCCAAGCGTGTCTCATACGCAAGGTCTTCTTGAGTCCAGCCCTTAGCAACCCGTATCTCACGCAGTACGTTGCCAAAGGCCGCGCCAGCCTTTGATTTCCTGCGGACACGTTTTGTCTTTTCCACGCCCGCAGATTAGGCGCGGCAGTAGGATTCGTCCTCAGACCATGGTCTGCACGAGATAACTTTGTTATTCTATTAATCAGGAGTCCTAGAAGCGCGCAAAACAAAAAGCAAGGGAGACGCTCATGAGCGACGCCGGTAAAACACTGTATGACGTGCTCGGTATATCTCCCGATGCAAGTCCGCCGGAGATTGAACGAGCATGCTTGAAGTTGGGTGACCGATATCGTCCGGATAAAAATCCGGGGGACGCCAACGCCGCGCAGATGTTCGCAGCATTTGAAACTGCGTTTGTCACCCTTGTTGATCCGGCAAAGCGGGCGGCCTATGACAAGTCAATTGGCGTAACAAGCTTGGCTGTAGAAGATCAAGTGGCATCGAACCGGCCGTCGCCGAACAATTCCTACGGGGCGGTGGAGATTACGCGGCACTGGAGCGATAGGCTCGTAGAAAATGTGCGTGCACACCTTGGCCTGTGGAGTTTAGGTGTATGCGTAGCTGGTTTCTTTTCCATTGCCATTTTCGGGGATCATTCGACTAGTCATGCAGCACACAGCCCAGAGTCAGCGGTGAAGGAGTATTTGCATGATGCCATTCCGGGAGGCGCAGACCTTCGTAGCTGCTCGCAACCGAAGCCAATGTCACAGGGATCGCTGGTGCGATGCACTTACGAGGCGCGCAACGCTTTTAACGGATTAGTACGGGAAACGAGTGCGTTCTATATTCGTGATGGCCAAGCCTATCCGGTGGACGAATAGAACATTCACGCGGGCCTCTGGTCGATCATCCCCGCTAAGGCATCACGCACTCGCAACATAGCGGGATCGGATTAGAAAAAGTCCGTAAAACTTGAGCCCCACCTACGTCGTATGTATGTTTCCGGCTCGCAGATCATGCCTAACATCATGATTTATATAGCTATTTAATTGACAAACCGGGACGATTGCGCGATAATAAATCGTTGAAATAACTTGAGTATTTCATGCCAAGTGGCAATTCCTATAACGGATACGTGCCCCGAGAAAGGGCGGCGTTTGCCAAGGCCACGCGACTGCTGATCACCGCTGGTGAACTAGCCCCGGCATCCCCGCCATGCGGGCTGTGTAACGATCCCGATGCGTTAGTCGAGTACCACAGTGAAGATTACTCCCAACCGTATCGGTGGGTACCGCCAGCAACATATCCGCTCTGTCTTCACTGTCACCGCTTTAGGCTCCATCGGCGATTTTGGTGGCCCGAACTGTGGGCCGCGTTTCTAGCGCACGTGCGGCGAGGTGGATACGCCAGCGATCTGAAAAACCTGCTTATCAGGATCGAGTTCGAGCACTACCGTTGGTTGGTAAAGTGCGGTAAGCCCGCCACCCTCCGTCAGCTTCGCCCATATCCACACGCAATCGGCACCGAGTGGTTCGCGAAACTGCGGATGGATATCAAGAGTCTGTGTGACCGCAGCGCGAGACCTCGGTAATGGATGATCTTGCTCAATCTTCAGCAGGCGAATTGACAAACGATAACATTGCATTATCACTACTAAATTTTGCGGTTGTGAAGCCCCCTGTAGCGATCAGCAATGGTTTGCCAAACGCGTTGCCGGAAGCCATTAAGGGTTATGTCGAGGCTGCCATAGCCAACAACACGCGGCGTGCGTATCAGGGTGACCTAGCGGACTTCATGCACTGGGGCGGAGCCGTGCCGTGCACGCCCGAGACCCTTGCGGCGTACATAGCTGACCGAGCGCAAACGCTTTCGCCGCACACGATCACTCGAAGGATTGTCGGCATCAGCCGCGCACACGTCAGTCAGAGCCTGCGTGATCCGGCGAAGAACGATCTCGTGCGGACGATATTGCGGGGCGTGCGCCGGAAGAACGGAACAGCCCAACGCCAGGTTGTACCACTGCTCAAACAAGACCTGCTGGCAATTCTGCCGCTCATGCACGGCACGAAGGGCATCCGTGATCGTGCGTTGATCCTGCTCGGCTTCGCTGCGGCATTGCGCCGATCGGAATTAGTGGCGCTTGACGCGCGCGACTTGTCGTTTGTCAAAGAGGGACTAATTGTCCATCTACGCCGAAGCAAAACCGACCAAGAGGGCGAAGGCCGGAAGATAGCCGTGCCATACGGCAGAACCAGCGCGTGTCCGGTTAAGGCTGTTCAACAGTGGTTAGCGCACGCGCAGATCGTTGATGGGGCAATCTTCAGGTCTGTCAGGAAGGGAGCAAAAGTAGCGGGGCGATTGACGGCTCAATCGGTAGCGAAGATCGTCAAGAGTTACGCGGAAGCTATCGGGCTGAAAGCAAGCGACTTTGCGGGTCATAGCCTTCGCTCTGGTTTAGTCACAAGTGCGGTGCAGGCTGGTGTGGCCACCCACAAAATCCAGCAGCAATCGGGCCATCGCTCGCTGGAAATGCTCAACCGCTACGTCCGGGACGCCAACCTGTTTGAGAACAACGCAGCAGGGCTACTGCTATGAAGACACCAACTATCCCGAAGCGGCCTGCATTCGATTGCCGAAGAGATGCAAACGCAGGTGGCGCCAACGAACTACAGAGATCGGAAAAATGACAGCACACACTGAATACGCACATTTGTCTGATTTAGACCTCCTCGGGAAGCTTATTGGCGTTCGCGGATCGCGCCAGCTTTATCGAGGCTCTCTGCAACCGCTGTTCTCGGCATCTCTAGCGACCGGATCGCCCCCAGAAAAATGCGCGGTGGCGCGTGAGCTGGTTAAACGATGGCTGGGCGAGCACCTTAAACAAGGAAACGCGCTCAATAGTCCATCATCTGTTCGTGAATATCTGCGCATTCACTTTGCGGGTCGAGAATATGAGAGCTTCGTCACGCTGTTTCTCGACGCCCAGAATAGGCTTATTGCCACTGAGGAGTTGTTCCGAGGCACGCTTACACAGACGAGTGTGTATCCCCGCGAAGTTGTAAAAGCCGCTTTGCGCCATAATGCTGGAGCGGTGGTGTTCTCTCATAATCATCCTAGCGGAGTTGCAGAGCCGAGCCACGCAGATGAAACGCTCACGCAAGCATTAAAGCAAGCACTGGCACTAGTTGACGTTCGCGTCCTCGATCATTTCATTGTTGCCGGAGCAGGCGTCCTCAGCTTCGCAGAACGAGGATTGCTTTAGTCGTCTGACCTTGGGACAGCTCCAAAGAGGCCGCTCACTAACGCTCCAAGGCTGGGTGGTTTGTTGTCTTTCTGTCGAACGCATTGACAATGTTAGCCAAGCGCCAATTTAAGCCGTTTTATAAAGCGAGTCGGTTGCTTAAGCGAGTGTTCCCATAAACGAAGCACAGTCCATCCATTTTTGCGCAGACTTGCTGCTACGTACTTATCGCGCTGCTTGTTGCCATTTAATTTCGCAGTCCAAAACGACGTATTCGTCGATGGCAATTTGCAATGCGTGGAACAACCATGCCAGAAGCACCCATCAACGAATACCGCAACTCTGTTCAAGGGAAAGACAAAATCGGGTCTCACAGATCCTCTTCCGGACAATGACGATGTTCTCTTTAGTTCAACGTCCCGACCGCGATTTTTCGGCAACTTAAAATTGATTTTCTTATGCCGCCGCCATCCAGTAACACCATGAGCCTTTAACAGCTTCATCAATGCAAGCTCTGTGGCCTTGTTTCCGGACCCTCGAATGCCGGCCATTACTTGGGAACGCTTTTCCTTCGTGAAGACGTCTGGCATGATGTACCGGCAAAGCGATTAAGCAATTTCTAGGTTGGCTGCAATACTGTCGCCAAGTCCTGAGGCGTTCTTGCTATTGCAAGATTGTCTAACATGGTTAGATCAATCTCATAGCTAACATGGCGAATTCCGTTCAAGGCCCCCGCTGCAAGGTGGCTGCTTGTTAGCCGCGGGAATTCCCCCGATACTTCGAAGAGTGCTTGGTCAACGATTCGTAGCCTTAACTTTCTATACTCGTTCTCAAATTGTGAAGAATAACCAGCTCTAATGAGGAGCGTATCAAAATGATCTGCGGCTTCACTATCTACTTGAAACTTGCTCTTGAGATAATCAATGAGGGTCGGAACGGAATTCGACGCTCCCCCTTCATCGCGCACACGCAGGCTAAAAAAAAGTAAGCGGCCTTGGTCTGGAGGGGCAAGTTGGTCAATGCCATTTATATGATGAATACGCCCGACTGCAGACGCAGTGCACTTACTCTCCACAGAGCAACCGACCCATTCAAAGTCATGCCGAGCCCCTAATGGTCCGCGCCAGCGCTGCACTCCAGATATACCTACTGAAGGAATCAACCACACTGCAAGGAACCAAAGTTCTCCAAACAACCCGATTTGCGCTTCCCGAGACAACGCTAATCCGGACTGGCCCCAAAATCGTCTCCATTTGGCCAGTATCCTTCGTACCGAATCGGTCGCATGGCCCGCGCTTGTATCCAATTGCTCAGCGATCTCGGCCCCAATCATGTCGAAAGCTTGATTTCCAGAAGCGTCGCGACAATGGATGTCTAAATGGCGCGTAGGATCAGTTCCTGTGCCAGTTAGCAGTCTTGTAGTTACAGAGAGACCACGAGTTTGCGTGTCCGAAAAGTCCGGCTCGCCAGGCAATAACGCAATTACCAAGTGGTGGCCGCCGTCCGAATCAACACCCGCAAGCAATCGAGTTGAGACGTCCGCAATTGCTTCTCGAACGGCGAGCTGTTCTCCCGTGGCCGATGCTGCGTTCAACCGCTCCCAAACGTCCGGCGAGAGCATCCTTACTCGACTGGTCTCCATCGCGCGGTTCCTTCAAGATATGCCTCCATGCGCTGCGGCAGGCCAGACTCAGGAAAGGAGAGCGCGAGTCCGATTAGGTCCTTCGCTGCACGGTCATTGGGGTTGCTATAGAGAGGTCTACGTGTCCCCTGCATCGATAGCCTATAGCCAGAATTTCTACTGATTGGATAGAGCAGCAATAAACCGAACCGGGGGGATCGTGACCTTCTTGCGGTTCTATTTTCGCCCTCATCCGGTATTGGAGTAATTTCATCGTTTGGCCTACGAGTTTCGTCATTGAGTCCGATCGCTTCGTCGCCAGGACTTGTAATAACACCAACGGAGTCGGACTCACCAATGCGTGTGCGGCTGACATTCCAAATGGTACCGCCAGGAACACGCCAGTCGGCAGAACCGAGTTGTCTATCCCTTGTTTGTAGTCCGCAGACGCCGACAATCCAACGATCTAATTCCCTTTGATCTGCAAGCCGTTCAATGTAAGCGCAGATTAGCGGTAGGGAGATGTTTCGTATTTCTGCATCGACCTGAAATTGCCTAAGAAATGTCAGCACCAATTGATAGCCTACTCCGGACCAAGATGGCCTATTTGAATCCCATAGTGCCGGGCCGAGACCTGAAAGGAAACCGCGAGTCGCGGCCAAATTATTGTCCGCTTGCGCGGCCAAATCTGCAGGTCGACGCAACGGAAACTTAAATGTTTGTTGAAGTGTTAGCGAGTACGATTGAGATATGGTTGTCGTCGTTGTAAACCTGCGTTTTAGTGTGCTAGTTATTTGCATCGTTGGATGTTGCAGAATACGCATGCCAACTTGATACGGAGTAAGGCCTTGGCTTTCGTATATCTCGATATCTTGACGCAATTGATGCTCGACAAGAGCCAGGTCGCTAAACCATCCCTCCAGTTCGGCAGTCATCCAAATTCGCGTTAGGTCTTCATAATTAGGCCGATATCCAAACCATCGTCCCATTTGCATTAAGGTGTCGTACATTACCGTTCTGCGCACAAAAAAACTTACGAGCAGACCTTCCAAAGTTAATCCTCGTGACAAGCGATTGCCGCCAACCACAATAGCTTTCAATGTCGGCTCACGCTCGTAGTCGAGGACTTCACCAGTTGCGCTATTAACCTCTTTAACTTGAACTGCTTCGAAGAACGGACCAATGTATTCTTCAATCACTTCGAACGCGACGTCTCGATCTAAATGACTCTGTCGCGTGTGCGCCCTGAAATCATCGTCCCACCGGTCTTTTAGTCGATTTTTGATTCCGTTGTTTCGCGCATATCTCCATTCATCTCTAAGTTCTGCGAACCGGTCAGCTACTAGCCTGCTCATATGCGCTTGTTCTGTAATTCTCTGACTTGTATGAATTAGCATGGTGGCCGGTGAATTCGCCGCTCCACGCTGGGCACGACCCGCCCCAGCTAGCACGAAATCGAGCAACGCAATTTCTAGCGATGCCGGTAACACGAAGTCTTCAAGGTCGGCGAGATCTACATCAGTGACTTCACGTATAACTCCTAACCCATCAACCACTTCTTCATTGTTGGCGCCGAACCTTCCAAATATTTGCTCCGCGCCGAAGTACCCTTCGGATCGCGGGAGATCCACGATGAAGTCCTTTGGGTATAAATCGCTACCGACGTCGGGATCCTCAGTGTTGTGAGGAATTAAGATATTTGCAAACGGAGTCGCGGTATATGCAACGTACGCGCAGCGCCGAAACATACCTAATAATTCGCGAATGCGGCCATTTATTACCGAGGGGGGTTCATATTCTGGATCAGGCGGTTCATCATCCGCTTGATAGCTTCCGCGTGTATCAACGCTCGCCTGATCTGCTTCGTCATCAACAACAAGAAGCGGTAACGTATTTTTTACGGATTCGGGAGCGGCGTGTAGCCATTCGAGCAATCGGCGGAGTACTGAACCGTTTTTCTTGACGACTAATAGGACGGGCTGCGAACCTTGCAGCGCCCCATGATTTGCATTTCCAGCCCTAAAATCACCATTAAAATCCTCACTAGTAAATTGAACCCATTGTCGCCCCAGCGGCGGAAGCCTTATGCTACCGGCCCTAGCGTCCGTATATCCTACGAGTTCCTTATTGAGACGAATTTGTGTCTGACGTCTGAGGCCGTTGTCTATGCCGGAAAGCACGATCACCAGCCGATAGCCGGCATCTGCAGCTTTGGCTATAAGCGCCGTGAAGCTTGCAGTTTTGCCGCTCTGTACATAACCAAGCACGAGCCCTCGAATATCAAAGGAGTTCTCGGTGGGCGAAGCTAACTGCTTGAGAATCCGGTCAGAGCTATCATCCAGCGAACGGACGGCGTACTGAGCCCACCCTTTGACACTAAGAAGGTATTGCCGAAGTGCAGGCCAGTAATGCCAACCGGACCTATCCAATCCCGACAGCCAGTCTGCGCGCGTCGCGTCCCTTACGATAACGCGCGCTGGTTCTAGAACTCGCGTGGTTTCATTCAGCAGCCGTTCTTGGACAAATTTTCTATGCGCAGCAGGAATTAGCGAATTTTCTAAGATGACTTCAAGGTCATGCCCCAGATCCAGCATTGACCTGGCTGTTCGAAGTGCTCGTTCTTCCTCCGGTGTCATCGGCCTATTTTCCTATTTTGCGTCCCAGACTGCGACCCACTCTAGCGAGCAGCGGCTCGAGAACCTTGCGCTCATTGCGGGAAGCCTCTTTGCGAAGTCGTTGTGCAATTTCATCAAATGTAAACTGAGCAATATTGCTGTCTTCCCGCGAGTTTTTT
>Ga0206940_1082_pt1 | contig 10436 bp, 14 predicted proteins | sample Alteio_BWOrgHeat_8_FD_152963 | JGI IMG/M metagenome (GOLD analysis project Ga0206940, IMG submission 152963) | Enriched cells from forest soil in Barre Woods Harvard Forest LTER site, Petersham, Massachusetts, United States -... | ecosystem: Environmental > Terrestrial > Soil > Temperate forest > O...
GCACTATTCGGTGCCTGCGACATACATTAAAAGTTCAATCTAAAGTGCCAAAATAGTCCTTTCCTAGTCAGGGTTATTTCGGTAGACTCGCCGCCAATCACCTCATAATTATTATTAAATAACTCTATGTTTTCAGGTATTTTCAGTCTTCCTTGGTGGGGCTATATCGTGGTCACGTTGGTGTTCACGCATATCACCATTGCGTCGGTCACGATCTACCTGCACCGGCATTCTGCGCACCGCGCATTGGATCTGCATCCTCTCGTCAGCCACTTCTTCCGCTTGTGGCTATGGCTGACTACCGGCATGGAGACCAAGCAGTGGACCGCGGTCCATCGCAAACATCACGCGCGCTGCGAAACGGACGAAGACCCGCACAGCCCGGTCGTGCTTGGCATCGAGAAAGTAATGTGGCAGGGCGCCGACTTGTATAAGCGCGAATCGAAGAACGCTGAAACGTTGGAAAAATTCGGCCAGGGCACGCCCGACGACTGGATGGAGCGCAACGTTTACGCCTCGCACTCGGTCGCCGGTATCGCCACGATGATGATCATCAATCTCGCGCTGTTCGGTTTCATCGGCATGACCATCTGGGCCGTGCAAATGATGTGGATTCCTTTCTTCGCGGCAGGCATCATCAATGGCGTCGGCCACTACTGGGGTTATCGCAATTTCCAGGCCGAAGACGCGAGCCGCAACATCGTGCCGTGGGGCATCCTCATCGGCGGCGAAGAACTGCACAACAATCACCATGCTTATCCGTCGTCGGCGCAACTGTCGAACAAATGGTGGGAATTCGATATCGGCTGGATGTATATCCGCACCATGGCGATACTGGGTCTCGCGCGCGTAAAGAAAATCGCCCCCAAGGTCCTGCTCGCCACCGGCAAAACGCAATGCGACCAGGATACGCTGCATGCGGTGATCATGAGCCGCTACGATGTGCTGACCAAGTACGCGCGCTCGCTCAAGCAAACCTGCACTGACGAAATCGCCCAATTGAAGGCGCGTGCCGTGCGCGTTGACCGCTCGATGGTCAAACGCTGGATGCATAACGACGAACAAAAGCTCTCCGCGCTCGAACGCGAACGCATGAAGGAAGTGCTGAGCAACAGCAAAACGCTGCACACCGTCTACTCGATGCGCCAGGAATTGACCTCGCTGTGGCAGCGTTCGACCGCCAACAAAGACGAACTGGTGCGTCAGCTCGAAGACTGGTGCCACCGCGCGGAAGCGAGCGGCATCGTGGCGCTGCAGGAATTCTCCAAGCGCCTGCGCCGTTATCAGCTGGCCAGCGCCTGACGGCCCGTTTCAACAAAAGCCCAATAAAAAAGCCCGCGCATGCGGGCTTTTTTATTGCATGTCTTCCGCCTACTTGATTTTTGTTTCCTTGTAGATCACGTGCTTGCGCGCAACCGGATCGAATTTCCTGATCTCGAGCTTGTCCGGCGTAGTGCGCTTGTTCTTGTTCGTCGTGTAGAAATGGCCGGTGCCGGCGGTAGATTCAAGTTTGATTTTTTCGCGCATATCAGCCTCCGTTAAATCTCTTCGCCGCGCGCGCGCATTTCCGCGATCACGACATCGATGCCCTTCTTGTCGATCGTGCGCAGGCCATGCTGCGAAACGCGCATGCGCACCCAGTGGTTCTCGCTCTCGACCCAGAAACGGCGGTTCTGCAAATTGGGCAGAAAGCGGCGGCGTGTCTTGTTATTCGCATGAGAAACGTGGTTCCCCAACTGTGGCTTCTTGCCTGTGATGTCACATACACGTGCCATGGTGCAACTCCCGGAATTCGGAAAAGGCGCGATTCTACACTATTTTTGCGCTTTGCCCAAGCTGAATTGAGCCTTGAGGACACGGAAAATCAATAAGTTATAGCAATCCGCGCTCCGCAAACGATAACACGCCGCTGCCGGCGACGATGAAATGATCGAGTACGCGCACGTCAACCAGTGCCAGCGACTGTTTCAATGCCTGGGTCAAAGTTTCGTCGGCATGACTGGGCTCGGCGACTCCGGACGGATGATTGTGGGCGAAGATAACGGCGCCGGCGTTGTGGTGCAGCGCGCGCTTGACGACTTCGCGCGGATAGACGCTGGTCTGCGTCAGCGTGCCGCGGAACAATTCCTCGCTGCCGATCACGCGGTTTTGCGCGTCAAGAAACAGCACGACGAACACTTCGTGCGGCAATGCCTGCAGTTTCATGCGCAAATAGTCGCGTACCGCGGAAGGCGAGTTGAGCGCGTTGCCGGTTGCGAGCTTCTCCCGCAGCGCACGGCGCGCCATCTCCATCACTGCCTGCAACTGCGCGTACTTGGCCTGCCCCATGCCGGGCAATTCGCACACGTCGTGCTCGCTGGCCGAGCACAGGGCGGACAGCGATCCGCTGCGCGCCAACAATTCGCGCGCCAGATCCACCGCGCTTTTACCGCTGATGCCGGTGCGCAGAAATATGGCCAGCAGTTCGGCGTCGGATAATGCATCCGAACCTTTAGCAAGCAATTTTTCTCGCGGCCGGTCGTCGACCGGCCAATCCGTAATCGCCATGATTCTTCTCCCGACGACAGCTTTATATTGTGCATAACGCGGCGCCCCGGCGCCGGTCTGTAGACCTAAAGCCATAGCTGGCCACGCAGACCGCCTCCCAGCGCGGTTTTGTGCGTCGCATAATATGGTTTACACTCTTGCGCTCGCATAACGGAAACAGCTGAATCGATAGTGGAAATACGCCAAAAGCGCATCGTGCTCGGCATCACCGGCGGTATCGCTGCCTACAAGGCGGCGGAACTCGTGCGCCTGCTGGTCAAGGACGGCAGCGAGGTACAAGTTGTGATGACCGAAGCTGCATGCGGCTTCATTACGCCGGCAACCCTGCAGGCGCTATCGGGCCGGCCCGTGTTTACCGATATGTGGGATCCGCGCATAGCTGACAACATGGCGCATATAGAATTGTCGCGGGGTGCGGACGCTATCGTCGTCGTGCCGGCGACGACTGACTTCCTGGCCAAGCTGGCCAATGGCCTCGCCGACGATCTGCTTTCCACTTTATGCATTGCGCGGGAATGTCCGCTGCTCGCCGCGCCAGCGATGAACCGGCAGATGTGGCAGAACAAGGCGACACAGCGCAACGTCGCGCAGCTCGCCCGCGATGGCATTATCATCCTCGGTCCGGACAGCGGAGACCAGGCGTGCGGCGAGGTGGGCATGGGCCGCATGCTAGAGGCGCGGCAGATTTTCGATGAGATCACTTCATTCCTTCAACCCAAGCTGCTCTCCGGCACCCATGTGTTGATTACCGCCGGGCCGACGTTCGAAGCGATCGATCCGGTGCGCGGAATTACAAACCGCAGTTCCGGCAAGATGGGTTATGCGATTGCGCGCGCGGCGATCGATGCCGGCGCAAAAGTCACCCTCGTGACTGGCCCGGTCAATCTCGATGCGCCGGCAGCGGCACGCGTCGAACGCGTGGAGAGTGCCAATCAAATGTTCGATGCGGTAAAGAAGCACGCGAAGGCGGCCGATATTTTCATCGGCGTTGCGGCGGTCGCCGACTACCGCGTAGCGAAGTCAAGCAAACAAAAGATCAAAAAAACGGATGCTGATCTCAATCTGGCGCTGGTGCCCAACCCGGACATCCTGGCATGGGTCGCGGCACTGCCGAAACCGCCGTTCTGCGTGGGTTTCGCGGCGGAAAGCCAGAAGCTGCACGAATTCGCCGATGCCAAGCGGCGCAAAAAGAAAGTGCCGCTGATAGTCGCCAATCTCGCGCAGGAAGCAATCGGCGCGGATGATAACGAAGTCACGCTGATCGACGATGCCGGCTCTCAAACTTTGCCGCGCGCAGCCAAACCAGAACTCGCGCGGCAACTGCTCATGCACATCGCAAAGCGCTACGCCTCACGCCGGAAAGCCAAAAAATCCTAGCGGATTCGCGCGGACAGCGGTAGTGACCGGCGCGTGTTCCGTAGAAAACCTGCAGCATGAAAAAACTCGACGTCAAAATCCTCGACCCGCGCATGCGCGATCAGCCTCCGCAATACGCGACCACCGGATCCGCCGGCCTCGACTTGCGCGCATGCATCGATGAACCCATTACACTGGCCCCCGGTCAGACCGAATTGGTGCCCACCGGGATCGCAATCCATCTCGCCGACGCTGGCTTGGCGGCAGTGATCCTGCCGCGTTCCGGACTGGGCCACAAGCACGGCATCGTGCTCGGCAACCTGGTCGGACTTATCGACTCCGATTACCAGGGCCAGATTTTCGTTTCGACATGGAACCGCGGCAACGCGCCTTTCGTGCTCAATCCCATGGAACGCCTTGCGCAGCTCGTGATCGTTCCAGTAGTGCAGGTCGCACTCAACGTGGTTGATGACTTCGAGCAGAGCCCGCGCGGCGCCGGCGGCTTCGGCAGCACCGGCAAGCATTGATATATGGCTGACCGTGCGATCGTCCTGTTTGCGCACGGCGCGCGTGACCCCGCATGGGCAGAGCCCTTCAAGCGGATCAAATGCCTATTGCAAGCGCGCCAACCCGGCATCGCAGTCGAACTCGCGTTTCTCGAAATCATGCAACCATCGCTCGCCGACGCTATCGCAACTCTCGCCCGTGCCGGCCACGCCTCGATTGCGATTGCCCCGCTGTTCATGGCGCAGGGCGGACACCTGAAGAACGACCTGCCGAAAATCCTGGATGAAATACGCGCCCGCCACCACGGCGTCGAACTGAAATTGCTGCCGGCTGTCGGCGATGTCGAGCCGGTACTCGACGCCATCGCGGGCTGGCTGGTCGGCGCAATGGCGCGTTGACGCGTTAAACCACTACAACCAGCGATATGGACACCATGAAAACATTACTTGCGGTTCTGACTCTCGCCTTGTGCAGCACGCTTGCATGCGCCCAGACAGCGCTGCCCGAAATCCCGCTGGCCATCAGCGGACACAAACTGACCGCGGAAGTGGCGGCTACCGATGGCACGCGCACTACCGGACTCATGTATCGGCGCATGATGCCGGAGGATCGCGGCATGCTGTTCGTGTTCGCCTATGCGCAGCCGCAAAGCTTCTGGATGATGAATACCTATCTTCCGCTCAGCATCGCGTTCGTCGACGAGCAGGGCATTATCGTCAATATCACCGACATGAAGCCGCTGACCACCGATCCGCATCCGTCTGCGAAGCCTGCCAAATTCGCACTCGAAATGAACCAGGGCTGGTTCGCCAGGCACGGCATCAAGGCCGGCGCCCGCATCGACGGCCTGAAAGACGCGCCGCCGGCCCAATAAAAACGCGCGGGCAAAACCCGCGCGTTTCTTTAAGTGACGCGCCCGGCAACCCGGGCGGGCCGGCTTTTACAGTCCCGCGTTTTGCTGCGCGATCATGCAGAACAGCATCGGGATCGACAGCATCGTATTGATGCGCGAAGTCATGCCGGCCAGTTTCGCGGCGGCGGCCTTCTCTTCCGCCGGCACCGTTACAATGCCCAGCGCTTTCTTCTGATTGGGCCAGATAATGACCCACACGTTGAACGCCATGATCAGCCCGAGCCACATGCCAATGCCGATCGCGTGCACGCCTTTGGTGAGGGTCAATGCGTTGACCAGATAGCCGTTCATGCCGGCAAGCAGCAGCCCGGTAATCATCGTCGAGAGCGCGGCCCAACGGAACCAGAACAATGCCGCCGGTGCGATCACCTTGCTCACCGCGGGTTTCTGGTCGTCCGGAATCTTGGGCATCGAAGGCGTCTGCACGAAATTGAAATACCACAGGATGCCTATCCACATTACGCCCGACATCACATGCAGCCAGCGCATGACGAATGCCCACCATACATGATCGCCGAGCCGCGCACCGCCATCGAACAGGCCGCTTGCCGCCAATATGATGACGATCAAAATCACCAAACCTGCAACTATTGTTCTGCCGAGTGACGAGAAAAAAGCGCCCATGGCACCTCCCTTAATTGGTTTCGTTCTTGAATGGCTACAACGCGCGGATATTAACACAATGCGGGCGGCGCCGTTCGGCGCTCCGCGGACAACGGGATTAGCGGGCAATGACGGCAGCATCATAGCAACGCCGTTGCGGGGACGCCCCGCAAACCGGCCGCCGACCTAAATTTATATTTCCAGCAACACCTGCCCGCTTTCGACCTTCACCGAAAACTTGCGTGCGCACCCCACATCGGGGGCTACCGCGTTACCATCGTCCAATCTGATGTTCCAGCCATGCAGGGGACATGCGACTTTACGGCCGAATACGATACCCTGCGACAATGGCCCGCCTTTGTGCGGGCATTTGTCGAGCAACGCAAACACTTCATCTTCGGCATTGCGGAACACTGCGATGTTGCCATGCGCGCTTTTCACCACGCGCGCACCCAGCCGTGGAATCGCATCCAGCGCGCATAGCTGATGCCATCCGCTCACTTTGACCTCCGTCAGTTTCACTACCGATCCGCGGTGGCCGCACGCCACCAATCCAATCGCGGTGGCTGCGCCCGCGTGCGCCGGCTGGTCCATGCGCGTCATGCCTCCAGCATTTCGAATTCGCGCGCCGCCGCGCCGGCCGCCCTCTCGCGCCATGGATCGGGCTCGCCCTGCAGGGCAAAACGCAGCCGCGCATAAAGTGCTTTGCGGTTTTCGCGATCCTCGACCACGCGCTGCTTGACGTAGTCGAGGCCGACGCGCGCCACGTAATGCACGGTGCGGTCCAGATAACGCCCTTCCTCGCGATACAACTGCAGGAACGCGCCCGCATACTCCAGCACTTCCTCGTGCGTTTTCACCTTGCACAGGAATTGGGCGACCTCCGCCTTGATGCCGCCGTTGCCGGCGACATAGATTTCCCAACCGGATTCGACGCCGATCACGCCGACGTCCTTGATCGTAGCCTCGGCGCAATTACGCGGGCAGCCCGACACTGCCAGCTTCACCTTGTGCGGCGCGTACATGCGCCATAAATCCTTCTCGAGCTCGATGCCCATGTTGGTCGAGTCCTGCACGCCAAAGCGGCACCATTCGGACCCGACGCAGGTCTTTACCGTGCGCAAAGCCTTGGCGTACGCATGCCCCGACGGCATATCGAGATCGCGCCAGACGCCAGGCAGGTCTTCCTTCTTCACGCCGAGGAGATCCATGCGCTGGCCACCGGTTACTTTCACCGTCGGTATCTTGTACTTGTCCACCACGTCGGCGATGCGCCGCAGTTCAGCCGCGCTGGTGGTGCCACCCCACATGCGCGGCACCACCGAGTAAGTGCCGTCTTTCTGAATATTTGCATGCGCGCGCTCGTTGATGAAGCGCGACTGCGGATCGTCCTGCGCCTCATGCGGCCAGGTCGAAATGAGATAGTAATTAAGCGCCGGCCGGCAGGTGGCGCAGCCGCTGGGACTGCCCCATTCCATGAATTGCATAGCTGCGGGAATGGCGAGCAGGTGATGTTCGCGTATCGCGCGGCGCACTTCTTCGTGCGTGTGCTCGGTACAGCCACAGACGGGCTTGTTCTTGGTTTCGGCAGGCTGGTACGCACCGCCGACCGTAGAAGCGAGTATCTGTTCCACCAGCCCGGTACACGAGCCGCACGAACTCGACGCTTTCGTATGCTTGCGCACGTCATCCAGCGTGAAAAGTCCCTGCTCCTTGATTGCCTTGACGATGGCGCCTTTGCACACGCCGTTGCAGCCGCACACCTCCATCTCATCGGCCATCGCGGCGGCGCGATTTTGTCCCTGGTGGCCGCTGTTGCCCAGATGCGACTGGCCGAACATGAGGTGATCGCGAATTTCGTGGATGTCCTGCTTGTCGCGCAGCAATTGAAAGTAATACGCGCCATCCACCGTGTCGCCGTAGAGCACGCCGCCGATCACTTTATTATCCCGCAGCACCAGCCGCTTGTACACGCCGCCTACCGCATCGTGCAGCACGATCTCTTCGGTGTCCGCGCCGCCTGAAAAATCACCAGCCGAAAAAAGGTCGACGCCGGTCACCTTGAGCTTGGTCGAAATCACCGAACCCTGATAGCGGCCTATGCCGAAATGAGCGAGGTGATTGGCGCAGACTTTCGCCATTTCGAATAGTGGCGCCACCAGGCCGTAGGCGATGCCGCGATGGGCCACGCATTCGCCGACCGCGTAGATGCGCGGGTCGTACGTCTGCATCGTGTCGCTGACCACTATGCCGCGGTCGCAATACAGGCCCGCGGATTGCGCGAGTTCGGTGTTCGGGCGTATGCCTACCGCCATCACGACGAGATCGGCGGCGAGTTCGCTGCCATCCTTGAAGCGCACGCTTTTGACGCGTCCGCCCTGGCCGTCTTCGCGATCACCGACGATTTGCCCCGTCTGCGTTTTGAGCAAGAAATCGAGGCCTTTCGCCTCCAGCGACTGCTGCAGCATGCTCGCCGCGGTGCGGTCGAGCTGCCGTTCCATCAACCATTCCATCAGATGCACGACGGTCACGTTCATGCCGCGCAGCTTGAGCCCATTGGCGGCCTCAAGCCCGAGCAATCCGCCGCCTATGACCACCGCACGCTTGAAACGCGATGCCGCGTCTATCATTGCATTCGTATCGTGGATGTCGCGGTAGGTAATAACGCCGTCGAGCTTCACGCCGGGTATCGGCAGGATGAACGGATTGGATCCAGTCGCGAGCAGCAGGCGGTCATATTCCGCCGTAGTGCCGTCGGCGGCAATGACTTTTCTGGCGCGCCGGTCGATTTTCACGATTTTCTTGTTCAGGTGCAGCTTGATGTTGTTCGCCGCGTACCAGTCGAGATCGTTCAACATGATCTCTTTCAGCGTCATTTCCCCCGCGAGCACCGGCGACAGCAGGATGCGGTTGTAATTAGCGTGCGGCTCGGCGCCGAACACCGTGATCTCGTACAGATCCGGCGAGATTTTCAGCATCTCCTCGAGCGTGCGCACGCCGGCCATGCCGTTGCCTATCATCACCAGTTTCATTTTCTGCATATGCGTCTTCCCGGGGTTTTCAGGCTGTGCATAACCGAAAACCCGCCTGTTCGATTTCGCGCGCGAGTCCGACCACCTGGCCAATCACAATCAACGCGGGACTGCCGAGTTGCGCGGCATGCGCGGCATGCGCGAGCGTCGCCAGCGTCGCAATTACATGGCGCTGCAGTTCGGTCGTGCCATGCTGAATGACCGCGGCCGGCGTTGCGCCCGCCATGCCGGCTGCCTGCAACGCCGCCGCGATTTCGACCACGCGTTGCATGCCCATGTAAATCACCAGCGTCGTGCCGGTGCGCGCCAGCGCCGCCCAATCGGGTCCCGCGCCATCCCGTGTATGTCCGGTCACGAAAGTAACCCCGCGCGCCACGTCGCGATGAGTTACGGGTATGCCCAGGGCCGCCGGCACTCCGATGCCCGCGGTGATGCCGGGTATCACTTCGCAAATTACGCCGGCCTGCGCAAGCGTCAACGCTTCCTCGCCGCCGCGGCCGAACACGAAGGGGTCACCGCCCTTGATGCGCGCGACCGTATTGCCGTGTCGCGCCAGCCGTACCATCAGCCGTTCGATAAATGCCTGCGGCGTCGATTTGCAACCGCCGCGCTTGCCGACTTCGATCACGCGCGCGGCAGGCGCGAACTCGAGCACTCGGCGGTCGACCAGATCGTCGATCATCACCACGTCGGCACGCGCCAGCGCGCGCACCGCCTTCAGCGTGAGCAGTTCCGGGTCGCCGGGACCCGCGCCTATCAAATAGACCTTACCCAGATTTTTCCCTTGACCCTTCACTCTTCACCCTTCACTGCCGCCTCAGGCGGCGGGCCGCAACTGCTTCTGATACAGGAACTCGAGCACCCGGCCGCGCAGCTCGTGGTAGCGATTGTCCTTGACCAGCGCCAGACGCTCGCGCGGGCGCGCAAGGTTGACTTCCACGACGTCGCCTACCGTCGCCGCCGGGCCGTTCGTCATCATTACGATGCGGTCCGACAACAGCACCGCTTCGTCGACATCATGCGTCACCATCAGGACCGTGCTGCCGGTCTTGGCAACGATCTTCAAAAGTTCGTCCTGCAGATGGGCGCGGGTCAACGCGTCGAGCGCGCCGAACGGCTCGTCGAGCAGCAACACCTTCGGCTCCATCGACAGCGCGCGCGCAATGCCGACGCGCTGTTTCATGCCGCCGGAAATTTCATTCGGCCGCTTGTCGGCGGCGTGCCCGAGCTGCACCAGTTCGAGCGCCTTGTGAGTGCGTATTTTGAGTTGAACTTTCGATTCGTTCCCGCCAAATACGCGCTCGACCGCCAGATACACGTTCTCGGCGCACGTGAGCCAGGGCAGCAGCGAATGATTCTGAAACACCACGCCGCGGTCGGGCCCCGGGCCCGCGATCTCGCGTCCCGCGCACAGCAGCACTCCGCTGGTAGGCTGCAGCAATCCCGCTACCATATTGAGCAGTGTCGATTTGCCGCAG
>Ga0206940_1086_pt1 | contig 10361 bp, 3 predicted proteins | sample Alteio_BWOrgHeat_8_FD_152963 | JGI IMG/M metagenome (GOLD analysis project Ga0206940, IMG submission 152963) | Enriched cells from forest soil in Barre Woods Harvard Forest LTER site, Petersham, Massachusetts, United States -... | ecosystem: Environmental > Terrestrial > Soil > Temperate forest > O...
CGATCCTAAGAGTCGAAACGACGAGGTCGCTGACTACGAGGGTCGTTTTGATGAAGCTTCGCCCGGAACTCACGCGGAGTCATGCCCATCACCTGCTTAAAACGCTTCGAAAAATGGGATTCGCTTTGGAAACCGCAACCGTTCGCCACGTCCTTAATGGTTCCGTGAGACGTGAGCATCCATTCGCATGCCTGTTCCATTAGCCTCACGGTATGGTAGCGACCGGGCGGGATACCCGCAAGCTCAACAAACTTGCGTCGAAAATTGGAATAGGACATATTCAGCTTGCCGGCAATGGCGCTCAAATCCAATTCGTCCTCCGTGCCGGCTGTCTCAATCATAGCCTTTGCTTCCACAATCCACCCCGCGTCTCCCGTCTCCACAATCGGCCTGGGCTGTATCGACATCGCCTCCAGCAGGAGTGCCTGCAGTTTCGACACCAGCATCATTTGGCCGTACGAATCGTTGCGGAAATTAGCAAACAGCGTTTCAAAACGCGATGTCCAGTGTTCTGTCGGCTCCAGATGGAGGCTAAAGCGCGCTGGGTCCAGGATCGCCAGTTCGCGCCAGAGGTCGAACGCTGGTCCCGTAAAGGATATCCAGAACTCGGAGAACTGTTCGCCAGGCATCGGATCGAAGCGATGAGGAAGTCCGGGAAAGCAAAAGAAAAGATCGCCGGCAACGAAAACGAGATCACGACCTGTGGGCTCGGTGTAATGACACCGACCATCAAGAATGTAGGTCAGCGAATAGTAGTTGATAGTTCGGTATCCGGTGAAATCCCATCGGGTATCCTCCTGGATCGCCGCCATCCCAACCACGCCTAGCGACGATCTGATGGGAGATTGAAAGATCGTTCGCAACCGAGTCTCCGCTGCCATGCCCACCATTGTACCCGACACATGTACACCGTTGACGAAAATACGTCCTGTTCATAACATGCCGCGGAACGTTCTGATTTAGGGTACAAAACGAACGTGATTATTCTCATCCCGGAACGAGTTTACGACGACTTCGCGCCCGCGGCTCAAGCAGTCGCGCCGTACATTAATTGTCTGCCTTACGGCGACGATGAGCCCGCACCGCCTGGGCTCGCGGACGCAGACGCCATCTACTGGTGGTTCACGGTGAAGCACTTGGATCGGCTACTTGCCGGCGGACGCCGAGTACGATGGCTCCAGACCGGCAGCGCCGGGGTGGACCGACTTCTTCCGATCCTCAGAGACTATCCGAACCTCCAGGTCACCGATTCCGGTCCGGCATTTGAGGTGACAATACCGGAATTCGTACTCGCGTGGATACTTTCCGTCGCGCGGCGCTTACCGATCTTTGCTGCGCAGCAGCAAGCTCATCTGTGGCGACCGGTCGATCAAGATGAGCTGTGGGGTCGTACCGTCGGCATTGTGGGGATTGGACCAATTGGACGCGGGGTGGCCACTCGGGCTCGAGCGTTTGGTATGCGAACCATTGGCCTGAGGCGACGCCCGGAGACCTCGACCGCCGTCGACGAGACGGTGTCAGGCACGGACGGATTGGCCTACTTGTTGCGGGAAAGCGACTACGTTGTCATTGCCACAGCCCTGACAGATGAAACGCACGCCATGATCGGCGCGGCCGAGCTTGGATCGATGAAATCGACCGCGTGGATCATCAACATTGCACGCGGAGCGATTATCGACGAGGTCGCGCTGATTGTCGCGCTACGGGCGAACACAATCGCCGGCGCCTGCCTCGACGTTTTCCAACGAGAACCTCTACCGCCGGAAAACCCACTCTGGGACATGCCGAATGTGCATATTGCTCCCCACAACTCATCGGACAGTTCCGGCACTCGTGACCGGCAGAAACAGGTGTTTCTAAACAATCTGCGACGTTTCGTCAACAACGACCCGCTCCACAATATTGTTGACGTTTCGCGTGGATATTAGGCTGCCATGCCTGTAACTCCGGACAGGCATGCCGACGCCGTTCGGCCGCATTCACCGACCTGGCCTCCTCTTCCGTCCGGAGGACGCCCTCCACCCTAGCCCATGACTTCAGTCGTGGGCCGGGTGCCATGCCGGCAGCCCTGGCCGGCATGCCGGCGACGATCAACCTTACTTTGCAACTGCGCTGAACTCGCTGGTTCGAGCGCTCTGCGATGGACCGTTCACCGCGGTGAATTGATAGTAATAGGTGTGGCCGCTGACCACCCCATTATCAGTGTACGTCGGTGAGGTCACGCTCACGTAAGGCGTGGACCCCTCTCCGCCGGGTGTTGTGCCGCGATAGACCTTGAAGCCGGTCACGCCTTTCTCCGCTCCCCACTGCAGCAAGATATTTCCCACCCGTGGTGTGATAACCACACCGGTCGGCACGGCCGGTACATTGGCGTTCGGCGTAGCGCTTACCTGGAGCGAATTCCCCGATGTCCCCGATGAGTTTCTGGCGCGAACCTTGTAGTAGTAGGTCACCCCATTCGTCAAGCCGGTATTCAAATACGACGTGCCGGACTGGGTGACAATGGGCGTCGCCCCTTCTCCGTCAGAGGACGTGCCTCGGTATACACTGTATGAGGTCGCACCTGAACTGGCATTCCAAGAGAGCTGAATTTGCAGGTTGGCTCCCGAGGCGGTAACTCCCGTCGGCGCCACCGGGATCGACGACAACGGCGTTGCAGATGCCTCATTGGACGCGCCCGATATACCGCCTAGATTGACCGCCTTGACGATGTAATAGTACTTCGTCCCGTTCGTCAACCCAATGTTCGTACACGACGTCCCCGTCACACTCACGACCACCGTACCGCTTTCGCCGCCCGCAGACGTTCCCCGGTAGACGTTGTAGGAAGTTGCACCGGCGCTTGCCGTCCAAGACAGCATGATCAGCGCGTTGCCTGGCGACGCCGTCAATCCCGTTGGAGCGGCGGGTGGAGGAGGCAGAGGCGTCGCCGACGCCTCATTCGACGGCCCTGACGTACCACCCAGATTGACTGCCTTCACCGTGTAATAGTATGTGGTACCATTGGTCAGACCGGTGTTGACATAAGCCGTACCCGTCACACTCCCGATCACGGTGGCGCTCTCGCCACCGCCCGACGTACCCCGATAGACGTTGTATGACGTTGCGCCCGAACTCGCCGTCCACGACAGCGACACCTGTGCGTTAGCCGCAGTCGCTGTCAACCCAGTCGGAGCAGCAGGTGCCGGAGGCAACGGCGTAGCCGACGCCTCATTCGAAGGTCCAGACATACCGCCTAGATTGACCGCCTCAACGGTGTAATAGTATGTAGTCCCGTTCGTCAATCCCGTGTCGGTGTAGCCCGTCGCCACGACGCCCATCGCAACAGCCGTCCCGGACTCACCACCAGCCGACGTACCACGGTACACGCAATACGACGTCGCACCCGCACTCGCTGCCCAAGCCAGCGACACCTGCGCGTTGGCCGCCGTCGCCGTCAAACCAGTCGGCGCACCTGGAACCGGAGGCAACGGCATAGCCGACGCCTCATTCGAAGGTCCAGACATACCGCCTAGATTGACCGCCTCCACGGTGTAATAGTACGTAGTCCCGTTCGTCAATCCCGTGTCGGTGTAGCCCGTCGCCACGACGCCCATCGCAACAGCCGTCCCGGACTCACCACCAGCCGACGTACCACGGTACACGCAATACGACGTCGCACCCGCACTCGCTGCCCAAGCCAGCGACACCTGCGCGTTGGCCGCCGTCGCCGTCAAACCAGTCGGCGCACCTGGAACCGGAGGCAACGGCATAGCCGACGCCTCATTCGAAGGTCCAGACATACCGCCTAGATTGACCGCCTCCACGGTGTAATAGTACGTAGTCCCGTTCGTCAATCCCGTGTCGGTGTAGCCCGTCGCCACAACGCCCATCGCAACAGCCGTCCCGGACTCACCACCAGCCAACGTACCACGGTACACGCAATACGACCTCGCACCCGCACTCGCTGCCCAAGCCAGCGACACCTGTGCATTGCCCGCCGTCGCGGTCAAACCAGTCGGCGCACCTGGAACCGGAGGCAGCGGCATCGCCGACGCCTCATTCGACGGTCCCGACATACCGCCCAAATTGACCGCCTCCACCGTGTAGTAGTATGTCGTTCCGTTCGTCAGACCGCCGTCGGTGTACCCTGTTCCAACGACCCCCATCGCAATCGCTGTTCCGGACTCACCATCCGCCGACGTTCCACGGTACACGCAATACGACGTCGCGCCCGGACTCGCCGTCCACGACAATGACACCTGTGCATTGCCCGCCGTCGCGGTCAAACCAGTCGGCGCACCTGGAACCGGAGGCAGCGGCATCGCCGACGCCTCATTCGACGGTCCCGACATACCGCCCAAATTGACCGCCTCCACCGTGTAGTAGTACGTCGTCCCATTGGTCAATCCCGTGTCGGTGTAGCCCGTCGCCACGACGCCCATCGCAACAGCCGTCCCGGACTCACCGCCCGCCGACGTTCCACGATACACGCAATACGACTTCGCACCCGGACTCGCCGTCCACGACAATGACACCTGTGCATTGCCCGCCGTCGCGGTCAAACCAGTCGGCGCACCTGGAACCGGAGGCAGCGGCGTCGCCGACGCCTCATTCGACGGTCCCGACATACCGCCCAGGTTGACCGCCTCCACCGTGTAATAGTACGTCGTTCCGTTGGTCAAGCCAGAATCAACGTAGGCCGTCGCAACCACACCCATCGCAATCGCGGTCCCGCTTTCGCCTCCGGCAGACGTGCCTCGATACACGCAATACGACGTCGCACCCGAGTTCGCCGTCCACGACAACGACACCTGCGAATTGCCCGCCGTCCCCGTCAAACCGGTCGGAGCAGCAGGAGCCGGAGGCAGCGGCGTCGCCGACGCCTCATTCGACGGTCCCGACATACCGCCCAGGTTGACCGCCTCCACCGTGTAATAGTACGTCGTTCCGTTGGTCAAGCCAGAATCAACGTAGGCCGTCGCAACCACACCCATCGCAATCGCGGTCCCGCTTTCGCCTCCGGCAGACGTGCCTCGATACACGCAATACGACGTCGCACCCGAGTTCGCCGTCCACGACAACGACACCTGCGAATTGCCCGCCGTCCCCGTCAAACCGGTCGGAGCAGCAGGAGCCGGAGGCAGCGGCGTCGCCGACGCCTCATTCGACGGTCCCGACATACCGCCCAGGTTGACCGCCTCCACCGTGTAATAGTACGTCGTTCCGTTGGTCAGACCGGTGTTGAGGTAGGTCACTCCGGTCACGTTGGTAATCGCCGTCGTGTTCTCGCCACCCGCCGACGTGCCTCGGTAGACACTGTACGACGTTGCGCCGCTGCTTGCCGCCCAAGAAAGTGAGACCTGTCCGTTGCCCGCCGTCGCGGTCAAGCCTGTCGGTGCAGCAGGAGGCGGCACCGCTGTGAATGTGAGGTAGTTAATATTGTAAGTGGCAACATCCTCGGCAAGCTTAAGGATCTGCTGGCCCGCCGGCAAGGTCACAGTGGCGTTCACAGTCGTCCAGTTTTGCCATCCGCCGGTCACGGGAATACTCACCGCGCCGCTCAGGTTCGTGCCGGTGGCGTTCTCAAGATGAAGACTCCCAACACTGGCGTTTGCCGCTACTCGGAACGACACCGTGTAAACGCCGGCCGTCGCCACATTGACCGTATACTTCAGCCATTCTCCGTTTGCCGTCCAGCCCACATCGTAGCCGCCGCCCACGTCCGATGTCGTCTCGATATCCACGCCGTCCGTGCGATACTTCCCACCGTTGTTAGCGACGTCGACGTCGTGATACCCCACCCCTTCTCCACCGTAGTCGTAATTCTCAGCCTGCACGGTACCAGGGATCGGCCACGGCGTGCCGCCGTATGGCGACTCACCGCTAACCGGCGCTGCAGTCACTTCGTTTGAGGCTGCTGAAAGACCGCCCGGATTGACGCCCTTGACGGTGTAGTAGTAAGTGGTCCCGTTGGTCAGGCCGGTATTGGTGTAAGTGAAAGTAAAACCGTTCACGCTCGCAATGGCTGTAGCACTCTCGCCGCCCGGCGACGTACCTCGGTAAACATTGTACGACGACGCTACCGCGCTGGCGTTCCACGTAAGCACTGCCTGACCGCTGGATGCCACCGCCGCTAGGCCCGTCGGAGCGGCGGGCGGAGCCGGCGTGCCCACTGTGAATGTCATATAGTTCAGGTTGTATCCGGCGGCGTCCGTATCCTCAAAGAACGTCAGGATCTGCTGGCCGGCCGGAAGGGTCGCGGTGGCATAGACATTGGTCCATGTCTGCCATCCGCCCGTCGCTGGAATGGAGACAGCGCCGGTTAGGTTATTGCCGGATGCATCCGCCAGGTGGCATGTGCCGCCGCTCGCGCCGGACGATACTCGGAACATGATGGTGTACGATCCTGCCGTCGCAACATTGACCGTATACTTCAAGTACTCGCCAGGCGCCGTCCACCCAATGTCGTACCCACCGCCTGTCGGATCGCCCGTGTTCTCAATGTCGACGCCATCAGTGCGATACTGCCCGCCGTTGTTGTTAGGATCGACGTCATGGTAGGCCACGCCCTCGCCGCCGAGGTCGTAGTTCTCAAACTGCACGACGCCCGGGATAGCCCACGGAGTGCCGCCATAGGGTCCTTCGAAGGGTGCCGTAGGAGACGCAGTCGCCTCATTGGACGGTGCGGACGGTCCTGCGGCATTAACCGACGCAACTTCGTAATAGTAAGTTGTGCCATTGCTTACGGTCGAATCCACATATGACAACGCCGTAACGCCAGTGGCAATTGGAGTGCCATTCTCGCCGCCCGACGACGTGCCTCGATACACGCTATACGACAAAGCCCCAAAACTCCCCGTCCACCCGAGGCTCACATATGCATTCCCCGCCGTCGCTGTCAGCCCCGTTGGCGGGGCAGGAGGAGCGAACTGCGGCGTTGCAACTGCCTCATTCGACGGCCCGGACGTACCCAAACCGTTAACGCCCGCAACCACGTAATAGTAGGTCGTCCCGTTTGTAACGGTGTTGTCGACAAAACTTGTACCGAGAATGCCGGTCGCCACCTGGCTCGAACCTTCACCCCCGGAGACGGTCGATCGGTACAGGCTGTACGATGTCGCCGCGGGAACACCGGTCCACGAGAGCCCAACCTGAGCGTTTCCACCGATCGCACTTAGCCCCGACGGAGCCGGCGGAATGGTCAGTGTCCCAGCGGTAAATGTCATGAAATTGATGCTAAATCCACCCGTGTCCTCACAGAAAGTCAAGATCTGCGTGCCCACCTGAAGGTTCGCCGTGGCGTACACATTGGTCCATCCGCTGTTGGCCGGAACAGAAACCGGCCCGGTAAGGTTGTTGCCTGACGCATCCTGCAGATGGAACGTGCCGCCGGACGCGCTGGACGAGACGCGAAACCGAACAGTGTAAAGCCCCGCTGATGCCGCATTGACCGCATACTTCAAATACTGGCCCGGACTCGTCCAGCTCACGTCATACGCGCCAACTCCATCTGCGGTCGATTCAATGCCCACGCCGTCGGCTCGGTACGCCCCACCCTGATTAGTGGTGGTGGTCGAATGGTAGGAAACACCCTCGCCGCCGTTGTCGTAATCTTCGCTTTCAACCGTCCCAGGCACATTGTGCGGACCATTATAGGGCGTAGTGTAAATGCGAATATAGTCGATAAGATAGTTCTGTGGGAAAATCGAAGTGCCATCGGGGTTGCCCGGAAACAACCCACCAACCGCCATATTCGCGATCATGAAAAAAGGATGGTTAAACGCCCACGGGTTGCCGTTGGTATCGGCCGGCGTGCGAGTTTCGTACGGCGTATCATCCACGTAGAACGTGGCCGAATTCGGAGACCATTGTAAGGCAAACGTGTGATAGGCATCCTTAAACTGCTGGCCGTTCGGAAGGGTGTAAAGCGCGGTCAGCGCATTGCCACCTGAGTACCCGGGACCGTGCATGCTCCCGTGGTTAATGCTCGGCTCCTTGCCGATGCTTTCCATGATGTCCATCTCACCGCAGCTTGGCCAACCCGCCGTACCGATGTTGCTGCCGAGTGTCCAGAACGCGGGCCAAATCCCCTGGCTATACGGCATGCGGATGCGACTTTCGATATAACCGTAGAGCGGAACGACTTTCCCGTCCGTGCGGATCCGCGCCGAATGATACTGGCCGCCCGCGTCAAGAGTCGCCTGGATGTCCAACGCCTGACCATCCGTGGCATTGGGATCGGAAATAATCTGAGCATGTTGCAAATCGTTCACATACGTTTCAAGCTCATTGTTGCCCCAACCGCCGTTGTTGCCAAGGTCATAACTCCAATATGCCGGACTAGGTGGCTGCCCCACCCCCTCATTAAACTCCTCGCTCCAGGACAGCGTATAGCCCGACGGCGGCGTGCAGTAGCCTGGCGCAGCGACGACGGCAAGCAAAACGAGTATGTAGATGACGTACTTCATGGGGATTCTCCTAGGCAACGATGACTCTGTACGATTGGGATTGATAACTTTAGGTATTCGGATGCTCAACCAAAACGACAATTGTCTCAATTATAGACAGGTGCGTAAAATGTGTCAAGCACCTAATACGATCGTTAAATTAATGATATAAACGTTTATATTTAAACAACATCGGTGCGCATTGGGATGTCTTGATGTTTTCATATACAATCATGCTCGTTACCGACATTTATCGTTCAATCTTGTTTTTTTTATAAACGTATCCGCGCCTACCATCCTGTACCGGTACACGCCGGAAGACGCCTATGTCGGTTACAATACAGTGTTCTGAGATCTTGATCAGTCGCAGAAAAAACGGGCTCGCCCTCCCTCCACAGTGAGAAGAATTGCGAGCCCAACTTTAACTTAACCAACTAACAAATGAGAATGGACAACCAAGCCTTCATTCTTCAATTGTCCATTGTCAACTATCCACTATCCACTCTCATCACCCGTGCGTGATGCTGATCTGCGAAAGCTGCGGGTCCCAGCCATTCCCCGTGCCCGACGTAAACTGGACCTTCAAGTTCGTCACGCCCGCCGGCAGCGACGCAGCCGGGACTACGTTGTAGAAGCCCCAGCCCGACGCACTCGCCGTCTTGGTTCCGTAGTTCACCGTACATTGCGTGTATGTGGCGCCGTTGTTCGTGGAATACCAGAATGTCGCCACCGTCACCGGCCCGTTCCACGTGTACACCCTCGCATTAAACGTGCTGATCCCCGAGAATGCGTACGTCAAGAACTCCGTATCGTCCACAGTACGAGTCGCACGGCTGGTGTCACCGTTGAAGAAAGTCGGGTTGCTGCCGTCGAGGTTCCAGTTAGCGCTCCGGCTGCTGACGACGGTCCAGTCGTCCAAGAAGTCGGTGACGGTGACCGGCGCGGTTGGCTTGGCATGCGCTTCATTCGACGCGCCCGACGTTCCCCCAACGCTCACGGCCTTGACTGTGTAGTAGTAAGTCGTGCCGTTGCTCAGTCCCGTATTCGTGTAGGCTGTGCCCGCGATGCCTGTTGCAATCGCCGTCGCGCTCTCGCCACCCGGCGACGTTCCTCGGTATAGGTTGTACGAATTCGCACCCGCACTCGCTGTCCACGCAAGCGATACCAGTGCATTTCCGGGCGTTGCTGTAAGGCCGGTCGGCGCTGTGGGCGGTGGCACGAGCGTAAACGTGACATAGTTGAGGTTGTAGCCGGCAGAGTCCTCGGCGACCTTAAGGATCTGTTGGCCCGCTGCCAAACTAACCGTCGCGTTAACTGTCGTCCAGGTCTGCCAGCCCTCCGTCACCGGCACGGTCACCGTGCCCGAGATGTTCGTTCCGGCCTGGTTCTCCAGACGAAGCGTTCCGCCGGTCGAAAGCGACGCTATTCGGAAGCCGACCGTGTAAACTCCCGCGGTCGCCACGTTCACCGTGTACTTCATCCACTCCCCTGCCGCCGTCCAACCCACATTATATCCGCCGCCAGTGTCCGTGGTCGCCTCGATGTCCACTCCCTCCGTCGTCCTGTATTGGTCACCCAGATTGGCCGCATCGGAGTCGTGATACGCGAGACCCTCACCACCCAGGTCAAAGTTCTCCGCCTGGATCGTACCGGGGATTGCCCACGGAGTGCCGCCGTACGGCGCCTCACTGATGTGCGGCGTTGCCGACGCCTCATTCGACGCGCTCGATGATCCGCCCGGGTTGACGGCCTTCACAGTGTAATAGTACGTAGTCCCGTTGGTCAGACCTGTGTTGACATAGGTAATGCCGGCGCCGCTCACAATCGCAGTCGGACTTTCGCCGCCGGCCGATGTGCCCCGGTAAACGCTGTACGATGTCGCCCCTGAACTGGCTGTCCAGGATAAGGACACCTGCGCGTCGCCCGCCGTCG
>Ga0206940_1087_pt1 | contig 10352 bp, 10 predicted proteins | sample Alteio_BWOrgHeat_8_FD_152963 | JGI IMG/M metagenome (GOLD analysis project Ga0206940, IMG submission 152963) | Enriched cells from forest soil in Barre Woods Harvard Forest LTER site, Petersham, Massachusetts, United States -... | ecosystem: Environmental > Terrestrial > Soil > Temperate forest > O...
ATACTTCTGCCATTTTTTGTGAATCATATTCATTCATCTGGCAGCCATAAGTCGTAATATAAAGTTTTTTTAATAAAGACATAATACACCTATTACTGCTTTAATTGCTGTTTCAACAAAGTATTCAATTGCGTTGGATTCATCTTACCATCAGATAATTTCATCACTTGACCTACTAAAAAACCCAATATTTTTTCTTTGCCTGCGCGATATTCAGCAACTTGCTCAGGATAACGCAGGATCACTTCTGCAATCGCTTTTTCAATTGAAGCAGTATCTGTCACTTGTTGTAAACCACGTGACGCTATAATTTCATCTGCACTCAAAGTACTTGTCCACATGACTTCAAAAACCATTTTTGCGATTTTACCAGAAATAGTGTGATCTTGGATACGTTTTAATAATTGCGCTAAACGTTGGCTATTTACAGGAGATTGCGTAATCTCCAATTCATGGGCATTTAACGCTGCGCTGAGCTCACCCATGATCCAATTAGCGGCCAATTTCGGCGAAATATCATAGGCAATAAGTGACTCAAAATAATGAGCAATTTCTTTGTCAGCAGTTAAATAAGCGGCATCTTCAGAAGAAATTTCAGCAAAACGTTCAAAACGCAAACGCTTTGCTTGAGGTAATTCGGGTAAAGTGGCGCGAATAGCTGCAATAAAATGTGCATCAATTCTTAGCGGTAATAAATCAGGATCCGGAAAATAGCGATAATCATGCGCTTCTTCTTTTGATCGCATGAGTCGTGTTTCATTTTTTTGTGCATCGTATAATCGGGTTTCTTGGTAAAGTTGTCCGCCTGAAGTGAGTACACAAATTTGTCGTTCTACTTCATAATCAATCGCGCGCTCTACGAAACGAAATGAATTAATATTTTTTATTTCTGTGCGAATACCCAGTTTTTTTTCTCCTTTGGGACGTATTGACACATTTGCATCACAACGAAAAGATCCTTCTTGCATATTGCCATCACAGACATCTAAATAACGCAATAAACTATGCAACATTTTTAAATATACCACGGCTTCTTTTGCAGAAGCTAAATCGGGATAAGACACTATTTCTAATAAGGGAACTCCTGCACGATTCAAATCAATACCGGAATGTCCTTGAAAACCTTCATGAATAGATTTTCCTGCATCTTCTTCTAAATGAGCCCGTTGAATACGAATCCGCTTTTCTGTTTGTGCATCCAAAATAATATCCAAATATCCTTCTGACACAATAGGTGCTTCGTATTGACTGATCTGATATCCTTTTGGCAAATCAGGATAAAAATAATTTTTTCTGGCAAATATCGATTTCTCCGCAATGTTAGCTTGGACACCTAAACCAAAACGCACCGCTAAACGTACTGCTTCTTTATTCAATATCGGTAAAGTCCCTGGCATTCCCAAACTCAATAAACCTGCTTGTGTATTAGGAGGAGCACCATAAGTGGTCGCGGTCCCTTCAAATATTTTCGAGCGCGTTTGCAATTGTGCATGCACTTCTAAACCAATCACTGTTTCCCATTCCATAGCTTAACTCTCAATTAACTGCGGTGATCGAATATGCCAATCTGATTCACGTTGATATTGATGCGCCAGATTTAATAATTTTGCTTCCGAAAAAGCGGGTCCAATAAATTGCATTCCTATCGGACGCTGCTCGTGAAAACCAATTGGTAAAGAAACCGCGGGAATTCCTGCTAAATTAGCCACACAAGTATAGATATCTGCTAAATATAAACTTAAAGGATTTTGTGCTTTTTCATTGAGATTAAAGGCTAAAGTGGGCGTGGTAGGTGCAGCAATCACATCAACTTCTTTTAAAAGAGTATCAAACTCATTGGCAATTAAGCGGCGAATTTTTTGTGCTTTTAAATAATAAGCATCATAATATCCTGCAGACAATACATAGGTTCCTATCATAATGCGACGCTTAACTTCTCTTCCGAAACCTTCTTGACGCGTACGCGAATATAAATCATTTAAATCTTTAGGATTATCACAATGATAGCCATAACGTATACCATCAAAACGCGCTAAATTAGACGAAGCTTCTGCCGGAGCAATAACATAATAAGTGGGAATAGCAATTTTGGTATGGGACAAATGTACTTTTTTTATAATGGCACCCATTTTTTCATATTGCTGAATAGCGGTTTCAATATGCGCCGCAATGGCAGGATGTAATCCCTCACCAAAATATTCTGCAGGTAACCCAATTTTTATGCCTTGCAAAGAATCATTTAAAGTCGAAAAATAATGCGGGACCACGCGATCACTTGTCGTTGCATCACGTTCATCTAAGCCAGCAAAAGCTTGTAAAAATAAAGCGATATCTTCTGCTGAGCGTGCCATTGGACCCCCTTGATCTAAACTGGATGCAAAAGCGATCATGCCGTAACGCGATACCAATCCATAAGTGGGTTTTAATCCAGTAAGACCACAAAATGCTGCGGGTTGACGAATGGACCCTCCTGTATCCGATCCAGTTGCTAACGGCGTTAAACGTGCAGCAAGTGCCGCAGCGCTACCTCCCGAGGATCCGCCAGGCACTGCTTTGATATCCCATGGATTTTTCACAGCACCAAAAAAACTGGTTTCATTTGATGCGCCCATCGCAAATTCATCCATATTCGTTTTGCCTAATGAAACTAGTCCCACTTGCCGACAACGTGCAACAACTGTAGCGTCATAGGGTGCAATAAAATTAGCCAACATTTTGGAAGCACATGTCGTTTTCACATCTTTAGTGCAAAATAAATCTTTATGCGCGACAGGTATGCCGGTTAAAAGTGTAGCTTCATTTTTGGCAATGCACGCATCTGCTTTTACTGCTTCTTGGAGCGCAGATTCCGCAGTTACCGTAATAAAACTATTTAAAACTTTATCATATTGTGCAATTCGATTTAAAAAATGCGTAGTCAATTCCTGGCTAGACAATTGCTTTTTCTGCAACAACTGACTTAATTCATTGACAGATTTTTCGTGTAACATAATTTGTTATAATCCTTCAGGAAAGTATTTTTATGAATGTCTATATTACTGCTGGCACGATATATAAATCATTTTCAATTTGCGCAGCAAGGGCTTGATAAGCCTTGAGGGCATCTGTCTCAGTAATGATATCTTCACGCCAATGTTGCATACTATCAAACGCGTAGGCCATTGGCTCTACCTTTTCGGTATCTACCGTTTGCAATTGCTGCATAAAAATTAACACCCGCGTTAACTCTTCAGTATAATAAGCCACTTCTTCTGGCAAAATCGCCAATTTCGCCAATTTCGCTATTTTTTGAATTTCAGTTTGATTTATCATAGAATTTCTCGATTAAAGAATTATTAGAAATAAACGATAGTATACCTAATGGATAGTAGCTAAGAAACAAATCACAATAAAGAGATCCTATGCAGCAAATTCCACTACCTTCTGTTTGGCGAAAAACCAAAGTCTATGTTTGGCGATTGCACGTTCCTACACTGATTCAAATGGAAGGATTGCATAAATGGCTATTGAAAGACGAAGAAAAACGAATGGCCAGATTCAGACAAGAGTCTGATCGGCAACGTTTTCTCATTGCACATAGCGCACTGAATTGTATTTTATGTCAATATTTAGAAATCACTAAAACGCGTTTAATTTATTCAGAAAATGCCTTTGGGAAACCTGAAGTCCCCTCTAAAGCTATTCAGTTTAATCTTTCGCATAGTGGAGAATGGGTTATCATTGCTGTTGCTCGGCAGCATAAAGTAGGCGTGGATGTCGAAAGTCTTGATCGTGGAGTAGAAATTGAAGGTTTAGCCAAACGTTTTTTTAGTCCGCAAGAATCAAAAGCCTTATTAACTTTAACAGCAGCTGAACAGCGCCTTGCATTTTTCCGCGTGTGGACACGCAAAGAAGCTTTATTAAAAATGATAGGGACAGGATTTGCCACGATGTTAAATACATTTACTGTATCGCATGAAGAGCAATCGTATATTGTAGACATGGCTCATCTTCAAAAAGATCAGTTTGAATTAATTGATTTAAGTTTAAATACCGACAAATATTTGGCAGTATTAGCTATTGATAATTTTTTTGAACTGGAATACATGGTTTGATAGGAAATCACATGCAACACGTCTTAATTGCTGGCGCAGGAAAAATAGGAACCCTTATTGCTTGTTTACTTTCTTCGACCTTGGATTATAAAGTCCATATCGTGGATATTCATTTTCATCAAAATGATATTCAGCGATTAAAACAGCGTCAACCTAATTTACACACAGAAATTTTAAATATCCAAAATGAAAAAGTCTTACGTGAATTTGTTAAAAAATATAAAATACAAACTGTTATTTCTTCTCTGCCTTATTTCGCCAATCAAGACATGGCAAAAACAGCAGCACATTTAAATTTAAATTATTTTGATCTGACTGAAGATGTGACTGTTACCGAAATCGTAAAAAAATTAGCTAAAAAAACTCAAACCGCGTTTGTCCCTCAATGTGGATTAGCGCCTGGATTTATTAGTATTGCTGCCAATAGCTTAATGAAAAAATTTGACAGCTTAGATACAGTTAAATTGCGTGTAGGAGCGCTTCCGCAAAATCCGAGCAACGCTTTACAATACGCTTTAACCTGGTCAACAGACGGTCTTATTAATGAATATGGCAATATGGGACATGCTATTGTAAAAGGTGAATTTAAAAATGTTTTTCCATTAGAAGGATTAGAACAAATTCAAATTGAAGGCCGAATGTATGAAGCTTTTAATACTTCTGGCGGACTGGGAAGTTTAGCCGAAATTTATCGCGGACGTGTGCGCGAAATGAATTATAAAACAATTCGCTATCCCGGCCATTGTGAAAAAATGTATTTTTTAATGCATGATTTAAAATTAAATGAAGATCGCGAAGTCCTTAAACGTATTTTAGAAAAAGCCATTCCTAAAACTTATCAAGATGTGATTCTGGTCTATATTTCTGTAAGCGGTCAGCAACAACATCATTTTCTGCAAGAGAGTTTTGTCAAATCCATTTATCCCAAAGAAATTGAAGGTTTAACATGGACAGGTATTCAAATTGCAACAGCAGCAGGAATGTGTGGTGTGGTTGATCTCATTTTACAAAGCAAAAAACCTTATAAAGGCTTAGTGCTGCAAGAACAAATTAGTTTAGACGCGTTTTTAGCCAATCGTTTTGGGAAATATTACTTATAAACAGCAATTCCCGGCGTAAGAAAAAAGTCTTACGCCGGGAATTGCTGATTTATAAAGTCTTTTTTCATGTTTTTTGGTTGCTTTTTTCCCAAAAAACATGTATTTATGGTAAATTATTGCCAAATTGCATATATCCTGTTACTCTTTGAACTTTGAACAGGCTCTTATGGCCAACATAAAATCCTACAACCGCTTACTTAAAATCAATACTGCAGCAAATAGCAGCGCTTTCTTATTTGGTCCTCGTGGCACAGGCAAAACCTCTTGGATCAAGAGTCATTTAGAAGATTTTTTGTATTTTGATTTATTAAATACAGAAGTCTATAAAGATTTCATTGGCAATCCAACTCGACTCGAAAAGCGCATTCCTAAAAACTTTAAACAGCACATTATCATTGATGAAGTTCAAAAAATCCCTGAGCTGTTAAATGAAGTCCATCGCTTAATTGAAGCATATGGTTATCGCTTCATTTTAACTGGCTCAAGTGCACGGAGTTTAAAGCGTAAAGGCGTCAATCTATTAGCTGGCCGCGCATTGAATTATACAATGCATCCCCTTACCTGCTATGAAATGGCAGAAGATTTTTCTCTAGCAACAGCATTAAATTTTGGATTATTGCCTTCTGTGTGCCATGTATCTGATCCTAAACATTATCTTGAAACTTATATCACCACTTATTTGCGTGAAGAAGTTCTGCAAGAAGGTTTAGCAAGAAACTTGCATCAATTTGCTCGCTTTTTAGAAACAGCTAGTTTTTCACAAGGTAGTACATTAAATTTTTCTGAAATTGCACGCGAGGTAGGAATCGATAGAAAATTAGTAGTCAATTATTTTGAAATTTTGGATGACTTACTCATAAGCATCCGTTTACCTGTTTTTACTAAGCGTGCAAAACGACGCCTCGTCGCGCATACAAAGTTTTATTTATTTGATTCAGGTATCTATCGTACAGTTCGCCCTAAAGGTCCTTTAGACTCTGTAGCAGAAATTGACGGCGGTTGTCTAGAAACATTATTTCTAATGCATTTACGTGCATTAAATGATTACTATCGCTTAGGTTACAATTTATTTTATTGGCGAACGACTAATAATGCAGAGGTAGATTTCGTATTATATGGCGAACGAGGTCTATTTGCCTTTGAGATAAAACGCTCGCATACCGTAACTCGTAGCGATTTTAGTGGTCTGAAAGCATTTACCGAAGATTATCCTGTCGCCAAATGTTATTTATTGTACGGTGGGGAGTTTGAAGAATATCATAATAACATTCGCGTTTTACCTTTTGAAAAAGGCTTGCGACAATTGCTTGATATCTTAGAGCCTAAGCAAGGATAAAACTATGAACCTCCAAATGCTTTTTAAGGAATTGCAATTAAATGCAGATTCACCCGGCAGCAGTGATGGAGCCACTTGGATTCCAACGCCCAACAATTCAAGCATTTCTTCTATTAATCCTGCGACAGGCCAAGCATTAGGCAAGATACAAACAACCAATAACGAAACTTATGAAAAAATTATTGTACAGTCACAAAAAGCTTTTCTCTCCTGGCGTGAAGTCCCTGCGCCTAAACGTGCGCTGCTCATTCGCGAATTAAGTGAATTATTACGCCAACATAAAACAGCCTTAAGCACGCTGGTTTCATTGGAAATGGGTAAATCACTCCAAGAAGGATTAGGTGAAGTTCAAGAAATGATAGACATGGCTGATTTTGCCATCGGACAAGCCCGAATGTTATATGGTCTTAGCATGCATTCCGAACGAGAACGTCATCGCATGCTTGAACAATGGCATCCTTTAGGAATCGTTGGCGTCATTTCAGCATTTAACTTTCCCGTTGCCGTATGGGCATGGAACGCATTTTTAGCTGTAATTTGCGGAAACACTGTTATTTGGAAACCTTCTGCAAAAACACCTTTTTGCGCAGTTGCCGTACAACAACTTTGTCTTGAAGCTAGCCGGCGTTGCCAAATCCAACATATTTTTTCGCTGATCGTTTCCGACGAAATCGCCTTCGCAGAAAACTTCGTTGATGATTCACGTATTCCCTTAATTTCCTTTACAGGTTCAACACCGATTGGAAGGATGGTCGGTACTCGAGTACAAAATCGTTTTGGAAAAGTGATTTTAGAACTAGGCGGTAATAATGCTATTATCGTCGATGAAACCGCCAATTTAAAATTAGCCATTCCTGCCATTGTCTTTGGCGCAATGGGTACTGCAGGTCAACGTTGTACTACTACACGGCGTTTATTTTTACATAAAAATATTGCGCAAACAGTTTGTGATAATTTAATTGCCGCTTATCAACAAATTCGCATTGGTGATCCCTTAGATCCAAGTCATTTAATGGGCCCTTTAATTGATCAGAATGCCGTTGATCAATTTGAACAAGCCATTCTGATCGCACAACAAGCAGGCGGACAAATTTTATTTGGTGGCAAAAAAATAACGCAACCAGGTTTTTATGTGGAACCCACGCTTATTCGCGCTAAAAATGAATGGGAAATTGTACAAAAAGAAACTTTTGCACCCATTTTGTATATCATGGAATTTGATCACATAGAAGAAGCTATCGCACAACAAAATGCCGTACCTCAAGGATTATCTGCTGCGATTTTTACGCAAACGCTTGCACATAGCGAATTATTTTTATCAGCAACTGGCAGCGATTGCGGCATTGCAAATGTTAATATTGGCACTTCTGGCGCTGAAATTGGCGGCGCGTTTGGTGGCGAAAAAGAAACCGGCGGTGGCAGAGAAGCAGGCTCTGATGCATGGAAGCTGTATATGCGCAGACAAACTTGCACCATAAACTGGAGCAATCAATTACTGTTAGCACAGGGAATTCAATTTAATTATTCTTGACATCTCTTCATTGTTTCGGCATCCTCGCACCACTTTATTATGTGTAAACTTTTTCTTGACCCAAATGGGTGAGCTTGATATAAATCACCTCCCATTTTGGTTGGGGCTATCAACATGGATTGTCTAAAATAAATAAGGTGGAAAAATGAACAAAGCAGAACTGATTGAACGTATTTCGGTTGCAGCAGACATTTCAAAAGCCGCAGCACAAAAAGCATTGGATGCTTTTACAGAATGCATCACAGAATCTTTAAAAAAAGAAGATCCTGTTACTTTGGTAGGATTCGGTACTTTTGTGGTACGCACTCGTTCTGCACGCAGTGGTAGAAATCCAAAAACAGGACAAAGCATCATGATTAGTGCAGCAAAAGTTCCTGCATTTAAAGCAGGAAAAGTATTGAAAGATGCGTTGCAAGAACCGATTAAAGAATAGAGTAAGATTTAACAATCTCTATGAAAATCATTTGGGTGCTTAGCTCAGTTGGTAGAGCATCGCCCTTACAAGGCGAGGGTCGGGGGTTCGAACCCCTCAGCACCCACCATGGGTAAAGTATTGGAGGAGTGGTAGTTCAGCTGGTTAGAATATCGGCCTGTCACGCCGGAGGTCGCGGGTTCGAGTCCCGTCCACTCCGCCATACATTAAAAAGAAATTAGATTTATGCTGCAGCAAATTCGAGAACGTTCTCAAGGTTGGTTAGCTTGGATATTAGCTATCGGTCTTTCTTTGTTATTTGGTCTATGGGGTATCCAATATTACCTTAACAGGGGTGCAAAAACAGGTCTTGCCGCAAAGGTTAATGGCGACTTTATCACTCGCGCGGAAGTTGCCACTGTTTATGATCATTTACGTCGGGAATATCTGCTGCAATCATCAAATACAGGAAGTAAAATTGACCCTGCTTTAAATACACGCTTAAAGCAAGCTGCTTTACAACAACTCATTCAATTTCATGTATTAAATCGCGCTGCTCAAAAAGAAGGCTTTAGAGTTTCTCCTATCCTATTGAGTGAATCCATTCGAAATCTTCCTGCATTTCAAGAAAATGGACAATTTTCTAATCAAAAATTCCAGTACGTGTTAAGCCGAATTGGTTATTCTGAAACAGACTTTTTGAATGAGCAAGAAGCGACTTTGCTCATTAACCAAATTCAAGCGGGAATTGTTGGAAGCAATTTCATCGTCCCGCAAGAAGTGAATGGTTTACTCGGTTTACTTGAACAACAACGTGATATTCAATATGTCATTATTCCCAAACAACGTTTTATTAATGCCGTTCAACTGCTCCCCAATGCAGAAAAACAATATTTTGAACACCATCCAGAACTTTTTAAAACACCAGAACAAGTGAGCATAGATTATATAGAATTATCACTGGATAATTTACTTGCGACAGAAAAAGCCACCCATCCACAACTTTCTGAAATACTAGCCAAACAAAATGCAGAAAAACAATTCGCACAATTAAGCACTCGCCTCGCTGATTTAGCTTATTCTAATTCCGATAGTTTACAACCCGTAGCTACAGAATTAAATATCATGATCAAACATTCAAAATTATTTACTCGCGATCAAAAAATTGACAATGATCCCTTATTAAATAATAAAACCATACAAACTGCCTTTTCAAATGATGTACTTGAACATCATTACAACAGTGATGTGATTCAACTGGCTCCAGGAAGGGTCATTGTATTACGTGTATCACAACATATCCCCTCAGCAATAAAATCTTTCGAGGAAGTCCAAGCCAGCATTCATAATGATTTAAGCACTGCGGAAGCGAGTAAATTGGCAGAGAAATCTGGAACGCAATTATGCGCCACACTCAAATTACATCCCAATGATATGTCTGTTTTGACTGAAGCAAATCTAAAACCAGACACAAAATTAAAATTACAACGGAATACCCCTTTTGCATATCAAAAAGCCTTCCGCCCTACCCTCCATTGCAGGCACAAGCTTACCTGATGGAGATTACGGAATTGTCATTTTAAATAAAGTCAGTGATTTAGATCCGAAAGATATGACTGCCATAGAAAAAAATGCTTTCAGTACTCAATTACAACATGCATTAGGCATGTTAGACTACGAACTTTATGTAGCAGCCCAACTCGAGCATGCTGATATTGAAGATTATGCCGATCAAAATAAAAACCATCGTTCAGAAAATACTGATGAAATAGAAGAATAACCGTTTTTGAGTTCTAGGCACGTAGCTCAGTGGTAGAGCACCACCTTGACATGGTGGTGGTCGGTGGTTCAATCCCACTCGTGCCTATATCAGAAAACA
>Ga0206940_1088_pt1 | contig 10304 bp, 10 predicted proteins | sample Alteio_BWOrgHeat_8_FD_152963 | JGI IMG/M metagenome (GOLD analysis project Ga0206940, IMG submission 152963) | Enriched cells from forest soil in Barre Woods Harvard Forest LTER site, Petersham, Massachusetts, United States -... | ecosystem: Environmental > Terrestrial > Soil > Temperate forest > O...
ATACTGAAATCGGAGTCGCTCTTCGTCGCCGTCGGTGAGGCGGCGTCCGTCGATATCTGTCTGACCATGCTCGACGATTATCTCGTGCAATTCAAACGTGTGCATCCGCGCAACAAACAGTTCGCGCTGGCGCTAGATGATATTCGCAGCCATATCGCCTTGAATACGCCGACACCATTGCGCTACGCGTTGAAACAGTATAGCCACCCGTCTTCCGTCAGTTTTCGCGGCTCGATCTGGGGATTGGCGCATGCGGTCCGCGATATCGTCGAGCGCCCAGCAAACAGGTTGTGGGAGAAACGATGCGTGCAATGTAATGGTTCGGTGCTCACAGCCTGGACCAGGGTTACCCTATCGTCAGAGGATGCTCGCGAGCGGGGCATTTCATGGATAGAGTGTGAAGTACATCCGGACGCTGTCAATGCGTTTCACACGAAATGCCACATGCTGGCCGATCTGTTCGAAACAGCGAGAAAGCAGGAGATTCAGTCGGATATTGAAAGAGCGTTCTCCGACGCCGCCTACCCCGGTGACGACAACATCGTTGAGATGAGGGCTAACGCAACCGGCGATCAAGAATCTATTGCATTATTTTTGCGTGGGAAGAATTGGCGAGATCTTAGTTATGATGATATTTTGTGGTTACAAGGAAGTCTTTCGATGATGACTCCCGAGGCGGTAGCCTATTACTTGCCGGCGTACCTCATCGGCTGTCTCGAACGGGAGAAGATTGATATTGCTTTTGAGATGACAATCTGGAGTATTTCACCGCCCCCGTTTGGTACAAGCTCCCTTGAAGCCTTCGAAAACCGAATCAGTCGGTTGACAGACGGCCAACGTTCCGCGATTGGGAAGCTGCTTGCATACTTGCTGGAATCATATCCTCAGGACTTCCACGGCGAGACACCACTGAATACCATGGCTGATTACTACAGCAAATATGTGACTGACAGCCACAATGAGAATGAAAGTAGATAACCAGATGCTAGCCGACCAGTTCGATAAGGCAAGCCAATGACTAATCAAATACGGCGTATGGTGCTGATCTTGATGGCGGCGATGCTTCTTCCCATCGAGGCTGTCGCCGCCCCTTTGCCACCTCAGCAAACAGCCAAGTTAGAGGCATCGATCGAAATTGCCGGTGCTCGCGACGTGCTGCGTCGATATGCAAAGGCGCAGACGCCCAGCGCGTTGGCATCGATTCTTAGCAACCGATCTGCGGGGGCTTACGGAATTTCGTATGCTCGAAAAATGGGAGCGGTTATCGACGTATTCGATTCCCACCACAACGATCCTGGGAGCCATGAGTACGTCGTCAAGCTCACTGATTTGTTCAACCGATATGACGCGGTTGATCCACACAGAGCATTGCCGCCATTGCCTAGCGATAGCCCGCTCCGATACGACAGTTTTATGAGGGTCCTCTTGCGTTTGCCTGCTACACCAGATCAGTTATACCACTCACCCAATTAATGCATAATGGCCGTAAGTTCTTGAAGGAGTTTGGAGTGATTCGGAACCAGTGTTACCACGCCTATAACATGACGGATTTTAACACGCACGGCGGCGCATACGGCGTTCCATTGCCTTCTGACAAGTTGAGTTTTACAATCATCAGTACCACTGCGGTTGACATCAGCGCCAAGGATCACAGTGCGTACGCACAACCGTACGTTAAGTCGCTCCGGGCCATTAACGAGGACGGCCAATGGCGAATCGATATCGACCCAAAATATCTTTTGTAAGATCAAAAGCTGCATTTGTAGCTGATGAGCACAGGCCGACCGGCGTCGACATGCCCATCCAAGGCAAATAGATATGGCGCCCGGACACAAACACATGAACAACGACCTCGCACGTAAAACCATTCAGGGATTCGTGAAGCTGATCGTTTGGCTGGGGCTTTTCATGTTTCTCCCCGCCGGGACGATCAACTTTTGGCAGGGGTGGGTGTTTGTGTTGGCGTTTGCGGGACTGTCTATATGGATCACGGCGTATCTGTGGAAGAAGGACCCGAACCTCCTGGAGCGACGGGTGAATGCGGGGCCGAGGGCGGAGAAGGAGAAGAGCCAGAAGCTGATCCAGACACTGACGTCGCTGATATTCGTCGGCATGATGGTCGTTGGCGGGCTCGACCACCGATTCGGGTGGTCGCATGTTCCAACGTCCGTCGTAGTCGCGGGGGACGTTTTGATTGCGGTCGGGTTTTACATCGTCTTCCTCGTGTTCCGCGAGAATACGTACGCCGCCGCGACCATTCAGGTGGCCGAGAATCAAACGGTGATTTCCACAGGGCCATACGCCGTCGTGAGGCATCCGATGTATAGCGGGGCGCTCGTTTTGCTCGCCGGCATGCCGCTTGCGCTGGGGTCCTGGTGGGGGTTGATTCTGGCCGGCCTGATGATCGCCCTCATTGTGGTGAGGCTCCTCTACGAGGAGACGTTTCTTGTCGCCAATCTGCCGGGCTATGACGAATATCGCCGGAAGGTTCGATATCGTTTGATCCCGTTCGCTTGGTGAGGGTGAAGTTCCTTCCGACGCTGAGAAACTGCCGTGGCGCTACGCGCCCGTTTGAACGTGTCAATCACACCACAGCAACGGCGAGCCATTGCCATGCATTGTGGTTGGGATGATATCTGATCCGCGTTCGCGGACGTAGTTAAGGGATTGCGATGTGCTCGTACAGTTCACAGAGAGTACTGAGCATGTGCTGCGTTTTGGCTTCCCGACGAGCCCGCTCGATTAACTCGATGATGCAGACGGGCTTAGCCCGATTGGGGCAATCATCTTCTAGACGCGTTTCGAACGTATCGTACCATAGAATCTCCAAGTCCTCACGGCTCAGGCGCTTATCGATACGTCGTCGCAATTGGGCACCAGTCAGTTCTTGTAGTACACTTTGGCAAGGTACCGGAACGGATTGGTAAACCGTTCGAACAATTGATCGATGTACGACTGTACTTTCTTGAGAAAAAACGCGCAGCAGGGCGTTTATTCCGTTGTCATAATCAGTTCGGAAGTCAGCATATATACGGTCGACGAGGAGTGGAGGAAGGGAGGTATCGTCAATTCGAACGGGCAAAACAACAATACCTTTGCCGGCTAGTTCATTCATTAAAGCCGAACTGAGTTCTAACTGAACCCACTTCGACTGTGCCGAGTATTGTGAAATCACGACGACGAAATAGTCAGTATCCTTCAGGGCATTGGAAACACCTTGAACAATCGAGTCGCCTACGCCGAGTTCCTGCTCATCGAACCAAACGGCAAGTTCATATTTCTTAAGGTCGTCCGTTAATCTACGTACAAACGGTTTGTCCATGCTGTTGTGGCTGATGAAAACGCGCGGTTGCTTGACGGGAGAACCAGTGGGCGTGCCGTTCGCCACAAGTGGTGGTCCAGGAATGGCCTCTGACTCGGGAATTGCTGTCAACGCTTCAGTCGTGGCAACAGGACCATCGGCAACATGTTGTATTCGTTCTTTGACCCGGCTAGCCTTCATTTGAAAATCGTTCATCAGACCGGCATGAGCAGTCAAATGCTCAAACCGGTCCAGTTCAACCTTAATATCGTCCGATGGCACATCATAGCCTTCTGAGTAGAGATCCATGAGCCTTTCGCTACAATTAACTGCGTGCTGCAGATTATTATAACGTAAACTGGCATTCAAGATTTGTCGATTTGCCGCCCAGAGCCGACTGGGACTTCCGCGATGAATATGTTCGATATGGGGAATGTACGTATCGAGAACCTCTGAAAACTTTGCTATCTCACCCATTTCGCCATATAGATTACATAGCTGAAGAATTATGTCACTCAGTAGTAGTTCTTTAGATTCGTCATCGTATATTGTTAGAAGTTCACGATATATTGCTTCTGCCAATATGTAGTTCTTGTAACCATAATAACTATCCGCCAGCCGCTTTAGGTTTCCAGATATGCTAGTATTAGAATGTACAAATTCATGTTGATTTACATGTCCGGACAACTTCGTCGCACTAATATGTAGCTCGTTTGCCTCGTCGGTGCGGTGCCGCATGTGGGCATAGTCAGCAAGTCGGTTAAACAATTCAAGCGCTGCGAGGGGGTGCGTATCCAACTTGAATACATTCTCAGCGACAGACCGCGCAACGGCGTAGTTTCTGTTACATATTGGGAGAGAAAACTTGTCGATCGCCTTGGGGAATATGGCCCTCACACCACCGATGCAATCTGTAAACCACTTTAATGTGTCCACTTTTTGTATTTCGTCTCTGAGAACAGCGGCTACAACGCGATGCATATAAATTGTGTTATCATCCCCGTCACGTGCCAGCAACGAAAGCTTACCAGCTTTGGCTATCGCACCATAGAATTTCAGGTCATTTACAGAAATGTCGGCGAGTTGTTTGTTGGTAAAGACTCCAGCGGCCCTGATCGCTTCTTCTGGGATTTTACTTACCTGCATGAACGAGCAAACATGTAGTAGTTCTTTTGTCGCTTCGCTGAGTCTATCGAATAGAAGTTGAAATGTCCGGGCAACCGGGCTATTGTGCTCGTGCAAATTGCCTTCTATATACGTTTCTCTCAGGTCTTTGCCATCGTCCCCCCTGTACCGTCGAAGATATTCGCTTGGAGGCATCTTAGTTACCAGAATACAAGCCCCAGCCTGTTCAAGAGCGAGTGGTAGTCCTTCTACTTCTTCGCTTATATCTATCGCAGCTTTGATGTGACCTTGATCAATTCCTGAATAAATGGTAGTGGTGCTTGGGGATATGAGACCTGCTCGCATCAATATTAGACGACCACCATCTTCGGAGGAAATTGGCGGAACGCTCAATACTTCGCCAATTCCTGCAGCATAACTGTCTAGCGTTGTAATAAGAATCCTACATCGGCCCCAAGTTGGTATGTAGTCGCGGACGGGGTCTATTTCTGAGACATTGTCAAGAACTATGAGGCAATGATAACAGTTGAGTATATTCTTGACATCGTCAACTATACTATTCGAGGTGAGTTGGTTGAATGCAGCCACAGGTAAGTAGGATTTAATGGTCCTGAAGTGGTCTTCAACCGACTTTCTTGAAGCAACGTCTACCCAAAAAATCGCATCGAATTGGTGTAGGCATTCCTGCGCAAGATGAATGGCAAGTACGGATTTACCAATCCCAGGCAACCCCGCTAACACTACTACGGTATGATCTCGGAGTTTCTTTTTTATCTCTTCGACGAGGTGAGAGCGTCCGCAAAAAAAAGCGCGGTTGTAGCTCGGGACTCCAAATGCGCCGCGGGCTATTTGGGGAACATCTCCTGCAAGCCTTTCTGCAAGAATCCGGATACGAGGTACAGTTGTATCGAATATCTCGGCATAAGCTTCAATAATCTTAGACTCTTCCGTGCCATTTACCTCAAGGTCGTTTACACTAAGTTGCTTAGAAAGTCTAACTCCTTGTTTACTAAGCTTGAGTGCCACATTCGCTTGGGACAGTCCCGAATCTGCACGCATGCGCTCGAATACTTGCCCAAGTGCTTTCATAGATTACATTATAATGATCGGTTGAGTGGCTGTCAATGTGAAATAGCAGTTGGACAATTACTGAATCCTACGCTAGAGCGTGGCGGATTGCTTCACTTGGCATACTTGGAAATGACGGAATGCCGTTGGTATATCGCGTTTTCAGGCCTACGAATCCGCATTCCGCGACGTCGTTTGGCCGACCCGACGCATTTGCAACCGTCGGTGCCGGTTGGAGCTATCCCACGTCGAAACAGGCGCGACCGTTGTCGGTCGCGCCTGTTGTGATTCAAGTTAACGTTCGCCGACCTACGCGGTGGCGGCGTATTCGACGGCGATTCCGCTGCCGATGTCCGTGAAGACGGGCAGATAGTCGCGCCAGATGTCGTTCTTGGTGCCGTTGATGTACTTGGTCAAGCTGATGTACGGCACGTAACGTGGTCGTCGCGGCGGGCGCGAGAGCTTCATCCCCGTCTGCTGCAGCAGCTTGTCGCCCTTGCGCGTATTGCATCGACGGCAGCAGGCGACCAGATTCTCCCAGTGCAAACCGCCGCCGTGACGCTTTGGCATGATGTGGTCGATTGTCAGATCGCGCGACTGGACGCCGCAATACTGGCACGTATAGTTGTCACGCGCGAAAATGGACCGTCGCGAGAGCTTGAGCTCCGGCAGCGGACGCTTGACATGGTAACGCAATCGAAGGACCGACGGAGCCGGCAGGAGTTCCCCGCGCTCGTCCACAACAATGGGAGCGTCCGCATGCTCGTGAGCATGCAGAATATCCGCCTTGCCCAGATAGAGCAAAACGATCGCTCGCCGCAAGTTGCAAACATTGAGCGGCTCATAGTCACTGTTTAACACAAGCACTTCATGGCTCATGGCGTTACATCTGGTCCTTTCGAAATTAGTCGCGCGTTTCTCAACACCCTAAAACAACAAAAACCCGCTTCGACTTTAGCCACTGATTTACAGCGGCGCAGTCGGAAGCGGGTGCCTGTTACTCTGTTGTAGATGCCACGCATGCCCTAGCGCAACAAGCGCATGGCGATGCAGGTGGGCATGGTACAGGGCATGGCGGTGCCGCAAGCAGTCCCCGACTGCGCGTATGGATTCCCATACGCGTTCACCGTGTTCCAGGTTTGTCAGGGCGAAACAATCTTGCATTACTGGCATGCTCCGGAAAAAGATACTCAGCGATTAAGTATAGCAATTCAAACCGCCCTCTGTCAAGCTGAAAGGCGGCAAAGACGGCGATTAGTTTATTATTCCACGGTCGGGCCCTCCGGCCCCAATTCCGGCGAAACGGACGCACTCGTTGGGACGAATCCATCTATATGGGTAAGAATAGGCGGGAATCGGACCGTGGCTTCGTCGGACCGCAGTTATCGGACACCCCTCTCGCGCTGGGAGAGGGTCGACGGTGAGGGATTGAGACGTCAACGGACGTGCAAATGGATCGTCCACAGCAGCACGGCAGTGACAGTAAACGCGAGGCCGCCGCCGAGAACCACCGGCCGATTGCCGCGCGACTGACCACGGATAAAGCCGCCCAGCGTGGTCACCACCAGGTAAAGGAATCCTCCGCCGACATGCGCGAAGACCAGGGCAAGCCAGAACGACGATCCGTGCGTCAAGAGGGTCGAACCGACCACTCCCCCAATGACGGTCATGGATTCAACCAACACTGTCCAGAGGAGCGCCGTCGACGGCGACCGACCGGCGGACATTAGAAATAAGGCGAGCGCCATGCCTTCGGGAAGCTTGTGGACGGACACGGCCAGCAGCACGGGGACATCGAGTCCCTGCGTCAGTTTGTCGCCGACCACGATCGCCAAGCCGTCGACCGTGCAATGCACCGCCAGCGCCGCTGTCAACAGCCACACCGCGTCAACACCGCGTCACCGTTGGTGAGATGGTCGTCGTGGGATACCCCTCCCCGGCCCTCCCCTCCAGGGAGGGTGTCAGGTCCGGTTCCCCCATTATTGGGGGCTAGGGGGTCAGGGTCGAGGCTCGGGGCGGCACAGGCGGGACAGATGCTGTACAAGTACCGGCTAATGACGGCGAACAGCAGGTAGCCCGACGCGGCGGCGATCAGAAAGAGCGGCCAGTTCAGACTCTCTTTCGCGTCGGGGAGGACGTCGAACAGGGTGACGGCGAGCAACGTACCGAGGGCAATGAAGACAAGGGGGAGCAGACGGCGCGACGCCGAACGGCGAAGTCCCACCGCGACCAGACCACCCAGAATCGCACAGAGAGTTGCTAGGGCAAGACGTACAATTATGGGGACCATGGATATGGACTATACCCGGCCACGCCTCCCTCTGTCAAAACCCTAGCAACATCATTTGCGCGCACGCCCCACTGCTAGGCGCCTCGAGTGGGATTCAGTTTCGCAAGCTTCTGGGCAAACGAGTTTGGACCAGTCGCTGCACGATTCACCGCCGTCGCATTCAGGTCGATAAGCTGGCCAGGCGGGCAGCCGAGGAGGGTGAGGTATGTGTTCTGACTGTGCTGATATCCAAGCTGCTGCCAAAACGTATCCTCGTAACTGGAATTGACGCTGCTCACGAGCTCTTGCGGCTCACCGGATACCGTGTAGCGGTCATGATCGATAACCACCTTGAGCCCGCCCTCCGCGACCTTGACGAGAAATGGACATTCAGGCGCGGGAACGTACCAGTGCGTGGGAACGTCGATCTCTTGCCAGGCGCGCGGCACCACATCCAGGTCATTGAAGACTCGGTAGAAATCCTGGATCTTCTGATTGCAGTAGTTCGAATAACTGCTGTTACCGGCGCTCGGTCCCGCGTAGGTGTAAACCCCAACTTTGACCGCTGTATTGCCGGTATGTCCCCACTGCCCTGTGTGGGACTCGAGCCAGGGACCGGCGACCGAGGCCAGACAACCGCCGAGACTGTGTCCGGTCACGTAGACGTTGATGTTTCCGTTGGCCACAATAGCCTCGTCATTCAGGAATTGAAGCAGCGTAATTGGTTGCGGCGACCGGCTCGACACGCCGGTCATTCCGGTGAGAGCGCTCAATCCGTCCATGGTCCCTTTCGCGATGCGAATGTTGGGGTCTGTCGTGTCGTGGATATAGGGAAACGAAACCATCAGCAGCACATCGGCATCTTCCACCCAGTCGATAATGAACTTCCAGTAAGTGCCGCGGATGGCGAGAGCGTAGTTATTGGTGCCGGTCTGCCGGGCAACGTACATCATATTGCCGACGGTGAGTCCCGGTCCCCACACGAGTTGCCAGGCGCCGGCGGTCGCGTAGTTGGGATTGCCCAACTCGGCCGTGAGCTTACCGGCAATTCGATTCTGTTGGTCGGCCAGCGCCTCGTTCGGCAGGGCATCTTCGCCGACGTAGGCGAGCGTAGAGAGTGTCATGAGAACTTTGGATAGTTCCGGATCGTAAGCCATCTTTGTCTCCTTGATTCGCCGATAAAACGCGCTACGGCTGTATGACAGATTGCATAAGTTATGCCAACGTGGAAACAGACACGCTCGCCACCGCGGGATGGTTAGAACTCGAACTCCGTTGTCAAATGAAGATTGGCGCCATATCCGTCGGTGTGGGTGAGCGGCAGTCCCACCGCCGTGACGACCCACCAATTGCATGCGGGCGAGAACGCGACGGTCGGGCCTCCGTTGACGCGACCGTCGTCGATATTCTTATACACCTCCGCACCGCCTCGCAAGGCGTGTCCTACCGGCACGGCGTAGCCGAACGAGTAGGCAAAACGACTGCTCGCGCCGCCGGTCATGGTGCGTTCGACGACGCCGTTGAATGACAGGTCGCCACCACGACCGTCGTAGCGGGACAGAATTATCTTGCCCTCAATTTCACTGGTTTCGTGCGACGGCTTTTCATACTCGAGGTACAATCCCGGAAGCACGCGATTGACCGCGAACGTCCCCAGTTGATAGCGCGTCTCGAGTTTCATTGCCTCAAGGTGCAGACCCTCGCCGGCTCCATGTGCATACACCAGATTGGGCGCCACCATAAAACGATTGGTAACGCCATATTCGAACTCTAGTTGATGCTGGACGGAGTTGTCCGACGTATGGTACAGTGAAGATACCTCCAATTCCCGCTCGCCCGGCGAAGCTTGGAACCAATCGTAGGTCACCGGAAAGTCTCGTCGATGAGCAAAGGCGGGCACCGACGCAAACCAAACCAAAGCGGCAATAATCGATACTGTCAAGCTGGGGACGAGCGAGTTGTAATGGGGTCGACACGGAATAGTGGCGGACATGCGAAAGCAATTCTCCTTGGTATTATATCCGACTAATTTTATCGGAGATTAAATTAGTCGTAGATTATCCACGAGATTGAGACCAGAGTCAAGCACTATTGCTGGGGAAAGTATGTCGTCATTTTCATTAGCGATCTGGGATATATTAAAAGGTTCTAATAAACAGCCATTTTTTACGAATTTGTGGCTTAATAGAGTCTCGTTGGCATACTAATTGCTCAGTTTTGTTTTGTCGATTTTGACGCGAGGAAGTACCGTTACGCGTAAACCACACCCTTGGTAATTGGATCTCGTTTCGTGGAATCACAAGGGCGTCGGGCAATACATTCACATGACTGAACCAAATGACCGGAGTTCAACAAAGCGCCTTTCCTTGCGCCGGAATTTTTCGTGGACATTCGCGGGGAACGTGCTATTCGGCATTTCCACCTGGCTGCTGTTGACCGTTCTAGCGAAGCTCGGCACAACCAGGATGGTCGGAGTTTATGCCCTCGGAATCGCCGTCACACAGCCAATAATCCTGTTCGCGCAACTGCAGTTACGGCTAG
>Ga0206940_1063_pt1 | contig 10171 bp, 12 predicted proteins | sample Alteio_BWOrgHeat_8_FD_152963 | JGI IMG/M metagenome (GOLD analysis project Ga0206940, IMG submission 152963) | Enriched cells from forest soil in Barre Woods Harvard Forest LTER site, Petersham, Massachusetts, United States -... | ecosystem: Environmental > Terrestrial > Soil > Temperate forest > O...
CAAGCCGAGCGGAATGTCGCCGTAAGTGAAGCGCTCGCCGGCAATATAGCGCGTGCGCCCCAGCTGCTCGTCGGCGATGCGCATGGCACGCGCGAATTTCTCGCACGCTTTCGCCAGCACTTGCGGATCGCGCTGGTTTTCCGGGAGCCGGATCAAGTGCATCGCCATATTGTGTTGCGCCGGCAGCAGATCGTTGTTCTCCCAATCGCACCAGCGGCTCGCGGACGCGAAGGTCTTGATGTCGTTGCCGTAGAGGAGGTCGGGCGCGTACTGCATCGCAAGGTAGCGCAGGATGGAGTTCGATTCCCACAGCACGAACCCGTCGTCGTCTATGGTCGGTATCCGGCCGGTCGGATTCTTCGCGCGGTACTCGGGCGTGTCGACGATGCCGAACGGTTTGTTGCCTTTCGAGACGTGGCCGCCCGTGCCCATTTCCGCGCTGGCAAGAACAAATTCAAAGTCGAGCCCGATTTCGGCGAGCGTCCACAATACTTTCTGCGTGCGTCCCGACGACTCGCGGCCCCACAGTTTCAGCATCGCATCTCCTGCATTATTCGGCGGTAGCGCCGGAGGCCTTGATCACCTTGGCCCACTTGGCGATTTCGGATTTGAGCAGCACCGCGGTCGAGTCGGGCGTGTTTGGCGCGAAATCGTTACCGTCGCTCGCTATACGCTCCTGCACGTCCGGGAATTTGAGTACGCTGTTCAACTCGGTATTGAGTTTGTAGATGATCGCTTTCGGCGTGCCGGCGGGCGCGAACATGCCGGTCCACGCCATTGCGTTATAGCCGGGCACGCCGGATTCGGCGAGCGTAGGCGTATTCGGCAGCTTCGGCAGCCGCTTCGGCGTGGCTGCCGCAATCAGCCGCAGGCGCCCGGCCTGGATGTACGACATGCCGGCGATCATGTCGGTGAAGATCATGCTCGCCTGGCCGGCAATCACGTCGGCCAGCGCAGGACCGGTGCCTTTATACGGCACATGCACGAAATCGATGCCCGCCATCATCTTCAGCATTTCCCCCGACAGATGCCCCGGGCTGCCGATGCCGGCCGACGCGAGCGTCAGGCGGTAGTTCTTGTCTTTCGCGAGCTGGATGATGTCGGCGAGCGATTTGGCCGGGACCGACGGATGCACGACCAGCAGGTAATAAGTCGGCGCGACCATGCCTACCGCCGTAAAATCCTTGACCGGATCGAATGGAATTTTCGCGTAGAGCGTCGGATTGATCGCCATCGGGCCGGTCGAGCCGAACAGCAGCGTGTAACCATCGGGCACCGCGTGCGCGGCAATCTCCGCGCCGATGTTGCCGTTGGCGCCGCCGCGATTGTCGACTATCACCTGCTGGCCCCAGCGCTCGGTTATTTTCTGGCCGACCGCGCGCGTCGCGATGTCGACGCCGCCACCCGCGGCGAACGGCACGATCGCGCGTATCGGCTTGGTCGGATAATCCTGCGCGCCGGCGCTAAGGGCGAGGCACATCAGCGCGCATCCAAAGCATGCGCGCGGCAATTTCAGTTGCATGAAAAATCTCCGTTCGGAAATAAGCTCAGGCAAGCACTTTCTGTACCCAGCGCGCGTGCGCGAACAATTCCCGATCCCCGCTGCGTTTGCCGACGAGGTAGGCGCCGATGGGCATGCCTGCCGGGCCTTTGAATACCGGCACCGAAACGGCCGGCACATGCATGGTCGTCCAGATCAGCGCGAGCTTCGCGATGCCGGTGGTCGCGAAGCCAACGGGCGCTTCGCCCGTCGCGCAGGTAGTGAGCAGGATGTCGAAATTTTCCTGGATAGGCCCGATCTGCTGGCGGCAACGCTCGGCGAGGCCGCGCGCTTCCAGATAAGTTGCATAACTGCAGGTGAGGCCGTCGGTGATGCGGCCGTTGCGCAGCGTCGTGCTGATTTTCTCCCAGTGATTTTCGACTTCCCACGCGAGATTGCGCGCGAACTCGAAACCTGAAATCAGCCGGTGCGCGTCGGGTATGCCGTCGAAATCCGGCGGCAGTGTGACGTCCGCAACCTTCGCGCCCGCGCGTGAAAGTTTTTTGGCGGCATCTTCGAACAGGCTCTGCGTCGAAGGTTCCAGCATCGACCACAGATGCGTGCGGCAGAATCCGATGCGCGGCGCCGGGAGGTTTTCCACGATAGGCACCGGCGTTTCACCCAGCAGCACATCGCGATACAGCGCGATGTCTTCGATCGAACGCGCGATGAGGCCGACGGTGTCCAGCGATGCCGCCGCTTCCATCATGCCGGCGCAGCGCAGCTCGCCGTACGTCGGGCGATAACCGAATACGCCGCAGAACCCCGCCGGCCGCACGGTCGAGCCGCTGGTTTGCGAGCCGACGGATAGCGCGGCCATGTAGTCGGCGACTGACGCCGCCGAGCCGGCGGAAGAGCCGCCGGGCGTGCGCGTGAGGTCGAGCGGATTGTGCGTGCGCGACGGATGAAAATTCGCGAATTCGGTGGTCACCGCCTTGCCGAGCAATACGGCACCGGCCTTGCGGCTCAAGGCGACGCACGACGCGTCCGCGCGAGGCTGAAATCCCGCATAGATCGGCGAGCCGTACTCGGTCGGCATGTCGCCGGTGTCTATGATGTCCTTGACGTTGAACGGCACGCCGATGAGCGCGCCGCGTTTGTCGGTGCGGTCGCGTGCACGTGCTTCGGCGATTGCCTGATCGGGATTGATGTACTGCCACGCCTGCACTTCCGGCTCACGCGCCGCTATGCGCTCCAGGCAGGCGCGCGTAACGGCTTCGCAGGTCGCGCGGCCGGATTTGACGGCGGCGACGATTTCGGTGGCGGTCAATTCATTAAGCGGTGGTGCGGACTTGCTGTGGGGAATTGCTGACATGCGCGTCTCCGGATGCGGCCTGTGACCCGATATTTTGCCACAGGCACGCAGTCATTCAGGTCCTGCAAGCGCGCAGCGAGCGGTGTGGATTACATTACGAGCCGCGTATCGATTTATCGAGCCCGCGCAGCAGCGGAACGATGACGTCTATGCTCGGCGTCGCGATTTTCAGTTCGCGCGCGAAAGCCTGGATCTGGCCGAGCAGCGCGTCGGCTTCGATCGCGCGGCCGGCAGTCACGTCCTGCAGCATCGACGAGCGCTGACCGGCTTTGCCGCGCTTCGCGAGTTTTTCGACGTCCATTTCGGCGCTGAGGTCCCAGCCCTGCTTCGCGGCCACCGCAATCGCCTCGCGCATGACTTTTACCGCAAGCTCGCACAATCCCGCGTCGGCGCCGAGGCCGCCGCTGTCCATGCGCGTCAACGCGGCGAGCGTATTGCCGGACGCGTTCAGCGTGAGTTTCTGCCACACGTCGCGCCGGATGTCGGTCGACATGCGCGTATCGATGCCGCCGCGCGTGAACATTTCGGTCACGGCTTTGAGCCGCGCGCTGCTCGAGTTGTCGGGCTCGCCGAGCACGAGGTGGTTGGGTCCCGTATGCACGATCACGCCGGGTTCCACGACTTCATTCGGCATATGCACGACGCAGCCGAGCGTGTGCTCCGGCTTCACGTGGTTCCACAATGCATTGTCCGGGTCGAGCAGCGGCAGCGTGCCGGTCGCGCCGGACAAGCCATGCCGCCACCACCAGGGGATGCCGTTGATCATGAACACGGCGCAACCGTCAGGTGCGAGCAGCTTGCCGATTGCAGCGGCGGCGGCCGGCAGCGCGCCGGTCGCTTTTATGCCGACTGCCACGACATCCTGCGGCGGCAGCGTCGACGGATCGTCCGTCGCCACCGCGGGCTTGGCGTGAATTTCCTTGCCGCCTGTACGCAGCGTGAGGCCGCGCGTGCGAATTGCCTGCAGCTGCGCGCCGCGCGCGACCACCGAAATGTCGTCGGCTTTGGCTGCGATGAGGTGCGTCGCGATATGGCCGCCGACGGCACCGGCGCCGAATATGCAAACTTTCATGAATTGCTCCCTGGTGATGGCCGCAGCCTGTGCCGCAGCGGCTGGATTCAATGCAGGGCGACATCATAACTTTTTTTCACGGCGCACGAGCGGACGCGTCTTGCCCTGCGGCGCGGTGCCTGACTATACTGCGCTGCCATGCGCATCCTGTTCGTCTGCGTGCTGTTCGCTTGCAATTGCTGCTGGAGCCAGAGCGACGCACTGCGCCCGGTGCGCATCGTCGTCGGCTTCGGCGCCGGCGGCCCCGACACCACCGCGCGCATTGTCGCCGCGCAACTGTCGGCGCAGACCGGGCGCCAGTACATCGTCGACAACCGCCCCGGCGCCAACGGCATCATAGGCGCCGACATCGTTGCCAAGTCAGCAGCCGATGGGCGCACATTGCTCGTTACTTCGGCGTCGTTCGCCGTGAATCCGGCCATCTATAAAAAACTGCCGTTCGATCCCATCCGCGATTTCGCGCCGGTATCGCACCTGTGCTCGTCCGACGGCCACATCCTCGTGGTCTATCCCGGACTGCCGGCGCAGACGGCGAAGGAACTGGTGGCGCTTGCGAAAAGACCCGACGCGAAAATTTCGTACGGCTCGCCGGGCATAGGCAACACAGTCCATCTCGCCAGCGCGCTGTTCAACGCGCGCGCCGGAGCGAACATGGTGCATATTCCATACAAAGGCGCGGGCGCAGCCATCGCGGCGTTGATGGCGGGCGAAGTGCAGGTCATGTTCGTGACGCCGACGCTCGGATTGCCGCAGATCAAGGCCGGCAAAATCCGCGCCCTTGGCTACGACGCGCCGGCGCGCGCACCGTTTCTGCCGGATGTGCCGACACTCGCGGAAGCCGGCGTGCCGCCGACTCAGCTCGATGCGAGCTGGCACGGCATGTTCGCGCCGGCGAAAACGCCGCGCGACGTACTTGCGCGGCTCGAAAGCGAAGTGCGCAAGGCCCTGCAGACGCCTGAAGTGCGCGAGCGCTTCCTGAAGCTCGGTTTGAATCCCGTCGGTGATTCGTCCGCGGAATTCACGCCATTCGTCGTCAGCTCGATCAAGCGCATGAGCGAGGCCGCGCGCATCGCCGGCATAGAGCCTGAGTAGCCGTTAGGAGTGAGGAGTGAGGGGTGAGCGGTAAGCGGTGAGGCGGTAATTGTGAATGACGCGCGAATCTCGCTAGCCAGTTTCCAATTTTTATACTGCATCCTTTATCCTTGACTCCATACCACTTACGGCTAACCGCTTACCCCTTACCCTTCATCATCAAAGAGGAACCCATGACAGGATTCGTAAGGCGCGTGGTCACCGGCCACGACAAAGACGGCAGGGCCGTCGTGTTGTCCGACGGCATCGCGCCCAACGTCAAAAGCAATCCCCTGCGTCCGGGCCACAGGTCGAGCGACATCTGGAAAACCAAGGCCATGCCGATCGTGCTGACGGCCGATGAGTCCGATCCGACACTGGGGCCGCGCACCCTGCACCCGGCGCCGATGGGCACCACGATACGCATCGCCGAACTGCAGCCGGAGTCCGCGGACATCCGCAACATGACGCCCGAAAAATCGCGCGAGGTATTTGCGGCGATGGGCAATGCGGAAGCGGCCATGGCCGGGCGCGGCGGCCGCCATCCGCTGATGCACCGGACAGAAACCATAGACTACGCAGTGGTGCTCGACGGCGAGATCACGTTGATACTCGATGACGAGGACGTGCAGTTGAAAGCCGGCGACGTCGTGATTCAGCGCGGCACCAGCCATGCCTGGAGCAATCGCTCCGACAAGGTGTGCCGCATGTTGTACGTGCTGATAGACGGCCGGTTCGCGCCTGAGCTGGCGGCTTTGTTCGAAGACGGCGAAGGGCGCTGAGACCGCCTATACATCTCCTCCCCCTTGATGGGGGAGGACTAAGGTGGGGGTGAGTCGAATTGCGCGCGGGTAGCTGACACCGTCACCCCCATCCTAACCTTCCCCCATCGAGGGGGAAGGAACGCTCTAGTTTCCTGCGCTGACTTCGAGCGCGATGGCGATGCCGCGTACGATGTCGTCCAGCGGCATCACCGCGGTGCCCGGTTCGCGCCAGCACGGCACGTGCAAAAAGCCGCCGCGTATTCCGCTGCTCCGCGTCGCGGCGAAATGCATCAGCGTGTAGAACACGTGATTGCACACGAAGGTACCGGCGCTGTTCGAGATAATTGACGGCAATCCCGCGGCAGTCAGAGCGGCGTGTATCTTCCGCACGGGCAGCCTGGCGAAGTAGGCCGCGGGCGCGGCGTCGACCACGGGCGTGTCGACGGGCTGCGCCCCATCGTTATCGGGTATGCGCGCATCCTGGACGTTGATTGCGATGCGCTCGATGTTGAGCTCAACACGCTCGCTTCCCTCGCCGACGCACAGTACGATATCCGCTTGTGTGCGTTCGGTCTCGCGCAGCAGGGCGCTGCCGGCGCGCGCGTACGACGTCGGCAATTGCGCAGTCGTTACGTCGAGCGCGCCGATGCGTTGAGGCAGACGGCGTACCGCTTCATAGGAAGCGTTGAGGCTGGCCCCGTCGAACGGTTCGAATCCGGTAACCAACGCGCGCATGGCCCGGCCCCGGTCGCGTTAAACGCCGAGCAGTTCCACTTCGAATACCAGCGTCGCGTTCGGCGGAATCACGCCGCCGGCGCCGCGCGCGCCATAGCCTAACCCCGGCGGTATGGTCAGTTTGCGTTTGCCGCCGACTTTCATGCCGGCGACACCTTCGTCCCAGCCTTTGATGACCTGGCCCTGGCCGAGATGAAATTCGAACGGATCGTCGCGGTCCTTGGAGGAATCGAACTTGGTGCCGTTGGTGAGCCAGCCGGTGTAGTGCACGGTGACGCGCTGGCCGTGCGCGGCTTCGGCGCCCTCGCCGACGGTGAGTTCTTCGTAAACGAGGCCGGAATCGGTAGTGACGGTGGACATGACTTTCCTTTCAGAGTTTTCAATAGCAAAGACGCGAGCGTCGATGAATCTGCGGCTGAAGTCAACCGCCACGCGCGGTCGCATTTCCCAGAGCGAGCAATAATGCGTACGCGCGCTTTTCGCCCGCCGACATCTGCTTCACCGCATATTCAGCGACGGAAGCGCTCGAGCGGTCGGGATAGTCGATCACGGTCAGCAGGCGCAGCGGCGGGTGCGAGCGCATATAGCGCGCGCCTTTGCCGTTCGCGTGCGCCGCGTAACGCGCAGCGACATCGACGGTGATGCCGGTATAAATATTGCCGTCGCGGCATTCGACCAGATAGAGAAACCACGGTTTGACGGCCATGCAGCGCGCTAGGCGGCCACGCATACGCGGTTGCGGCCGGTCTCTTTGGCTTCGTACAGCGCCTTGTCGGCGCGCGCGACCAACTGCTCCGGCGATTCCCCGTCGACATAGAAAGCGACGCCCAGGCTGATCGTGACGGGTACTGCCGTATCGCGATAGCGAAATGCGCCGTTTGCCACCGAGGCGCGTATTTTTTCGGCCAGCGTTTTCCCCTGGACTTCAGCCGAGCCTTTGACGACGATCAAAAATTCTTCGCCCCCCCAGCGGCACACGATGTCGGATTCGCGCAGCGTGCCTTTGATGGCCTGGGCGAGCTGCGTGAGGACGCTGTCGCCGGCGAGGTGGCCCAGGCGGTCATTGACGTTCTTGAAATGGTCGATGTCGATCATGATCGCCAGCAGCGGCGCCTTGGCGCGCCGCGCTTCGCTCAATGCCTGCGGCATCAGGAGATCGCAGGCCTGGCGGTTGGAGAGCCCGGTCAGCTTGTCGGTGGTCGCCATGGCCTCGAGCTGGCTTTGATAATGGTTGATCGTCAGGCTGGTGGCGAGCAGCACTATCAGGCTGATGACGATGCAAATCGAAAGGTTGATATACAGCGTATGGCGGATGCCGGCCAGCGCCTCGTCTTCGACGCGCTCGACGAACAAATACCACTTGAGTTCCGGCACCAGCCGCACGTTGAGCAGATGGTTGCGTCCTCCGCTCTGGTACTGATAGTTGCCGGCACCCTCCTGCCTGATGCGTTCCGCGAGGTCGCCCAGGCCCTCGATGCTGCTGATCGTGGTGCCGGCGACATGCGCTTTGTCGCCGAACAACAACGCGCCGCTTTGCTGGTCGAAGAAATAAACGCTGCCCTGGTAGCGCTCCTGGTACTTGTTGATCAGCCCGCGTATCGTATTCACCGCGAGGCCGACGCCGGCGACGCCGAGGTAGCGCCGGTCGTAGTCGAATACGCGAAAATTAATGAAAGTCGTCGGCACGCCCTTGTTCGCGAGATCGGGATCGAAACTGATTTCGTAGGGCGCGTCCATGGTGCGAACGCGAAAATACCAGGCGTCGCGCGGATCGTCTTCGAGCACTCTCTTCAGCACGCCTTCAGTCTGGTAGTAGACGCGCGTGCGCTCCGAGATAAAAAAGCTGGTGATAGTCCCGGTGCGTTGCTTGATTTCGCGCAGATACTTGGTGATTTTGCCGGTGTCGCGTTCGCCGTCGATTACCCAGTCGCGCAGGAACGTATCGTTCGCCATCATCGAGGCGATCAATACCGGGCGCACGAGGTCTTTCTGGATCTCGGAATACAGGTTGTCGGAAGTTAGCGGCAGCTCGTTCGCCACGATCGATTCGCGGATCACGCTTTTCGACACGAAATAGTTGACCAGCGTCGTCGCCGCGAAGCCGATGAACAGCAGCACGGCCAGCGTGATGACGAGTTTGCGTTTGTCGTTGAGTAAAAAATTCATGTGCGTTGCATGAGATTACCGAACATCCGGGAGTTTTTCAAAAATTCTTCCTGCCGAAGCACGGCACTTCGCCGCATCAGTGCGCCAATGTAACGACGATGAGGCCCACGGTCAGCAGTCCCATGCCGGCGATTTCGAATCGTGTCACCCGCTCGTGAAAAATGCGGCGCGAGACGACATAGCCGAACAGCAGCTCGATCAACGCCAGCGTGCGCACATGCGCGACGGGCTCGATCGCAAAGGCGGTAAACCAGCCTGCCGACGCGGTTGCGCCCATCAGGCCGGCGAACAGCGAAGAGCGCCACGCATGGCAAACGCGGGCCACGATACGCGCGTCCCGCACGAGCAGCCAGCCCACCAGCAGCAGCGTTTGCAGCAATTGCGCGGCAACCAGTGTGTAGGCTGCAGCCATCGGGAAAGCGCTGCCCGCGAGCGCGAGGGCGCCGCCGCGATAGCCGACCGACGCGATGCCGAAGGCCGCGCCCGACAGGAGGCCGAACAGCGCCGGACGCGTGGTCCAGCCGGCGACGAGGGTGGCGAACGGATGTTTGCGGTCGATGGGTGAAAGCAGCAGCACGCCCAGCGTGCCGAAAGCGATTGCCGCCATCGTCGTCAACGTGACCGGGTCGCCGAGAAACACCAGGCCGAATATGGCGACCTGTATGACTTCACTTTTCGAATAGGCGACGCCTAGCGTGAAGTTGCGCTCGCTCATCACCTTGAGCAAGAGCGCCGTGGCGGCGATCTGGGCGACCGCGGCGAGCGCTACCCAGCCGGCGAACACCGCATTCGGCGCGGGCAGCGGAAAATTGCCGGCGAGATGAACGCCTAGCAGCCATAGCGCGGCGAATGGCAATCCATATAAAAAGCGCACCAGCGTCGAGCCCAGCGTGCCGAGCGTAACGGTCAAATGACGCTGGGCGGCGTTGCGCGCCGTCTGCGCCAGGGCCGCCGCTATGGTGATCGGGATCCACAGCCATGCGGCCGGGATCAATGCGGTGTTCCAGCGTTAGCGTCAGCCACGTCCGACGAATGGCATTTTGGTCGCCATGATGGTGATGAACTGCACATTCGTAGACAGCGGCAGGCTTGCCATATGCACTACCGCGTTGGCGACTTCTTTGACGTCCATCATGGCTTCGACCGCGACTTCGCCGCTCGCCTGCTTCACGCCTTTGGACATGCGCGCGGCGAGTTCGGTCATGGCATTGCCGACGTCGATCTGGCCGCATGCGATGCCGTACTTGCGGCCGTCGAGTGAAATGCACTTGGTCAGGCCGGTGACCGCGTGCTTGGTGCAGGTATATGGCGCCGAGTCCGGGCGCGGCGCGTGGGCCGAGATCGAGCCGTTGTTGATGATGCGGCCGCCGCGCGGCTGCTGATCTTTCATGATGCGGAACGCCGCCTGGGCGCACAGGAACATGCCGGTCAGGTTGACGTCCACCACCGCCTGCCATTTTTCGTAGCTCAAATCTTCAAACAGTATGCCCGGCGCGTTGGTACCCGCA
>Ga0206940_1090_pt1 | contig 9971 bp, 7 predicted proteins | sample Alteio_BWOrgHeat_8_FD_152963 | JGI IMG/M metagenome (GOLD analysis project Ga0206940, IMG submission 152963) | Enriched cells from forest soil in Barre Woods Harvard Forest LTER site, Petersham, Massachusetts, United States -... | ecosystem: Environmental > Terrestrial > Soil > Temperate forest > O...
GTCAACCGTATCGATGAGATCGTGGTATTCCACGCGCTCGACGAGAAGCATATCAAGTCGATTGCAAAACTACAGCTGGGATTGCTCGAGAAGCGGCTGGCCAAGATGGAGATAACGCTGGAAGTGAGCGACGTTGCCTTGCAGCAGATCGCCGCCGCCGGATTCGATCCGGTCTATGGGGCGCGGCCGCTGCGGCGCGCGATCCAGTCCGAAATCGAGAATCCGCTCGCCAAGGGCATACTCGAAGGCCAATTTTCGGCCAAAGACGTGGTCAGGATAGATAGCGTGAAAGGCAAGCTGAAATTCGAAAAAGGCGCACTATCCGATGGCCCTCGCGCTGCCGCCTGAGACCGGGCTCGTCAATCGTTTGTAGGGCTGGCCATCGCCTGCCCCCGCCCGGCGTGCCCTGGCGGCGGCTGACATGCGTTTGCGGGCGGTCACGGGCCCGCGGAATAGTAACGCGACAAATGCGCGGGTTTTGTTATATCGTTCATTCCTGCCGGCCATAGTCGCCGGCAACGACGCGCAAACCCAGTGACGGCCCGACAAGCACCGTGAAAAAGCAAAGCAAACCGGAATCGTATGCGGCGATGCTCGCAGCGCTCGAAAAGCGCGAGCAGGAGATAGAATTATCGCGTCAGGCGCTGCGTGAAAAGGAGCGCATGCTGACTACGCTGATGAGCAATCTGGACGGCATGGTCTATCGCTGCCGCAACGATGCTCAGTGGACCATGGAATTCGTCAGCGACGGTTGCTACCACCTGACCGGCTACCACGCCGAGGAACTGCTGCAGAACAGCCGCATTTCTTACGAGGAAGTGGAGCATCCCGAAGATCGCGCGCGCGTGCGTAATGAAATCGAGGCGGCGCTGGCAAACGCGCGGCGTTTTTTTGTCGAATACCGGATTCAATGCCAGGACGGCACGACCAAATGGGTCTGGGAGCGCGGCGTAGGCATACGGGATGACGCGGGCAATGTCGTCGCCCTTGAGGGTTACATCGAAAATGTCACCGAGCGCAAGCTCTCCACACAGGCCCTGCAGCAGGCTGAACGCAGTTTTCGCAGCATTTTCGAGAACGCGACGGAGGGAATTTTCCAGACTTCGCCGGAAGGCCGCTATCTGAACGTCAATCCCGCGCTTGCCAGCATATACGGCTTCGCTACCCCGGGTGAGCTTGTCGCCAGCATCGGCGACATTCAGCATCAGGTTTATACCAAGCCGGCGCGCCGTGCCGAATTCATACGGCTCATGCGGGAAGAAGGGGTCGTGACCAATTTCGTATCCGAGATCCGGCGCAAGGATGGCCACCGCATCTGGATCTCGGAAAATGCCCGCGCAGTACTCGACGAGGCTGGCAAGCTGCTGTTTTATGAAGGCACGGTCGAGGACGTGACCGAAAGCAAATTGAATCAGGAAAAACTCGAACATCTCGCCAACCACGATCCGGTGACCGGATTGCCGAACCGGTTGCTGATGAACGACCGTCTGCGCCAGATGATGCTGAGCGCGCAACGCAGCAAGAGCATCGTTGCCGTGGTGCTGATCGACCTTGACCATTTCAAATTGATCAACGATACGTATGGCCATAACCGCGGCGATCAGCTGCTGCAAACAATGGCCCATCGCATGCTTGCAAGCGTGCGCGAAAGCGACACCGTCGTGCGCCTGGGCGGCGACGAATTCGTATTGCTGCTATCGGGCGCCAATCGCGGCGAGGCGATGTCGCAGGTCGTGCAGCGCGTATTGCAGACGATAGCGCGCCCCTCGCAGATCGAGGGACGGGAATTGAGCGTTTCGTGCAGCATGGGGGTCAGTATTTTCCCGCGCGATGGCCGCGACGTGCAGACATTGCTCAAGAATGCCGACACCGCGATGTACAAGGCGAAGGAATTCGGCCGCAACAATTTCCAATTTTATTCGCCGGAAATGAATGCGGTCATCGCCGAACGGCTGGAGATGCAGTCCGCCTTGCGCAGCGCTGTCGAGCACCTTCAATTTGCGTTGCTCTATCAACCCAAGGTTGACCTTGTGTCGGGTCAAATCGCGGGCATGGAAGCGCTATTGCGCGTGAAGGACGAGAAAGGCGGACTGTCGCTGCCGGAGAACTTCGTTCAGCTCGCAGAGGAAACCGGACTGATCGTGCAGATCGGCGAGTGGGTGATGCGCGAAGCCTGCACCTTCAATAAATCGCTGCAGGCACGGGGATTGCCGGCGATGCGCGTCGCTATCAATCTGTCCGCGCGGCAATTGACGCGCTACGATCTGGTGCGCGCAGTGGAGCACGCGTTGAGCGAAGCGCAGTTGCCCGCGGAATGTCTTGAGCTCGAACTGACCGAGAGCATGGTGATGAATGATCCGGAGGGCGTGATTGCGACTCTCGCGCAATTGAAGGCGCTGGGCATCCAGTTGAGCATCGATGATTTCGGCACCGGCTATTCGAGCTTGAGTTATTTAAAACGCTTTCCGGTCACCAGTCTGAAGATCGACCAGTCGTTCGTGCGCGAACTGGGCCAGGATGAAAACGCATCGGCGATCGTCAGGGCCGTCATTTCGCTGGGTCATAGCCTGGACATGAAAGTGATCGCCGAAGGGGTGGAAACCGAGAAACAGATGTCGTTCCTGCTGGAGAATCGCTGCGATGCGATGCAGGGTTTTTTATTCAGCCGTCCGCTTGCCGCAGCAGAGTTTACGACCCTGGTCGAGCGTGAAAGTCACGGCGGCGGCAGGTTCTCTCTATTGCGCCAGTTGTGTTCGACGTTCAGCGACAGGTCGGCGCAGGAACTGGCCGTGGACATTACAAACTTCTAGGTCTTGCCCGCGCAGACGAGTCCGCGCGTTATAATTCACGTTCGGATCAATCCCCGGGATTATATGTTTTTGGCATCTAACAGATGGCAGTTGATCGCGTATGCCGTTGTCGCGACTCTTGCGCAACCAGTGCTCGCTCAGAACTATCCGAACCGCCCAATTCGGCTGGTGGTGCCGTTTTCGCCAGGAGGCGCCGCGGACGTGCCGGGCCGGATTCTGACGCAGAAAATGTCGGAAGCATTTGGCCAGCAGGTCGTGGTCGACAATCGCCCCGGCGCCGGCTCGACGATAGGCGCCGAGCAGGTCGCAAAAGCACCGCCCGATGGGTATACATTGCTGACCATCAGCAACACGCATTTCGTCAGCGCGGCCTTGTACAAAAAGCTCGCCTACGATTCGATAGGCGACTTTGCTCCGGTGACCCAGGTTACGAGTGCACCCAACGTCATCGTGGTTCATCCCTCATTGCCCGCGCGGACGGTGAAGGAACTGATTGCGCTGGCGAAGGCCAGGCCGGGAAAAATCGACTATGCGTCATCCGGCAACGGCAGCACGCAACATCTGACCGGCGCGCTATTCACGAAAATGGCCGGGATCAGCATGACGCATATTCCGTATCGCGGCAGCGGACCGGCCACGGCGGACTTGATCAGCGGGCAGGTGACGGTAGGGTTCCCTGGAATCGCCGGCATGCTTCCACAGATCAAAAGCGGCAGGCTGCGCGCATTGGCGGTAACCAGCGCGCGGCGTTCGCCCGAGTTACCTGAGGTCCCGACAGTGGCGGAAGCCGGTATTAAAGGATATGACGTCACCGCCTGGTTCGGTGTTGCCGGCCCGAAAGGCATGCCGCGCGATATCGTTATCAAGCTGCACACGGAGTTGCTGCGCATACTGAAAAATCCGGACGTTCAGAGACTGCTCCTCAACGCCGGGCAGGAGGTGGCGTGGCAGGAAACCCCCGAATTGTTCGGTGAAATGCTCAAGGTCGAGGCAACGAAGTGGGCGCGCATGGTGGAGACCTCCGGAGCGACGGTGAATTAGCGGCTGGCGCCAGGTCGCGTTGCGACGCCAGACATCAGCCATGCGTATTTAGCGTGCGAACGCGCGAAACCTCACGTCGTCGTCGCGCTCGATTTGTTTGACCAGATTAACTTCCCACGTCAAATAGTCCTTCATCGCCTCTTCGACATTGGCTGTGCGGTCGTAAGGGCGGTACCAGACATCGTCCGTCGTGTCGGCAAGCCGTGCGAGGCCTGTTTCGAGCGGCAGGCCGGCAGCTTGCCATGCCGCCGTGCCGCCTTGCAGAACCTTGACCGGCATTTTGGTGCAGCGCGCGGCTTCCGGCGCGGCGAGCTGCGCGACAATGCCGTCTGCCGAAGTCAACACCAGTGACTTTGCAGGCGGGATGGTTTTCAGGTTGCTCTCGAGATTGGCGCGTATGGCGAGCCATGCGCCGGGAATGTGCGAGTCACGGTAGCGCAGGCTGGTCTCGAAATCGAGCACGGCCGCATGGCCCGCATCCAGCTCGTTTTTAAGTTCATAAGGCGTGACGAAATCCGGTTTTGAGTGAGCAAGACCGAGCACTTCGGCGGGCGCGCTGCCTTGATACAAGGGGCCCGATTTAAGCGCGTCTTTGACCACAAACACGTCTTGCCATCCCATCTGGATCAACCACGATGCCGTCATCGTTGCGCGCACGCCCTGGTCGTCAACGAGCACGATCCGTGCATTGCGGGTTGCGGCGAATGCGTCGGTGGTCTGCACCAGCTGGCCGCCGGGCGCATTCACAGTACTGTGCAAATGGCCCGCGGCATATTCCTCGGGACTGCGCACGTCGAACAGATAAAGCGTGCGGCGATCAGTTTCCCGCGCGAATTTTGCCACCGTGGCGACGTCGATATAACGCACGCCAAATCGCTTGGCAACACGGGCCGCAGCCTGTTGCGCCTGCGCGAGACCCGAGGCCGACGGCGGCGGGGCATGGTGGTCCTGTTCACGCGCCAGCTCGAACCCGGCGAGATGCCAGCCCATGGTGCCGTCCTTGAGTGCCACCACGCGATTGGGAAGGCCCGCATTGATCAGAGACTGCGCCCCTATGATGCTGCGCGTGCGTCCTGCGCAGTTCACTACAACCAGCGTATCAGGCGACATAATGAGATCATGCGCGCGGTAAACAAGTTCGGCGCCCGGGCAATCGATGCCGCCGGGAATACTCATCTTGGTGTACTCGGTTAACGGACGGCTGTCGAGTATCAGCACTTTTTCTCCGGCGTCCACCAAAGCTTTGATTTCCTGCGCCGGCATGCGCGGCGTATTTTCGTGATGCTCGACGAACTCACCGAACGCCTTGCTCGGTACATTGATGCCGCTGTAAATCTCATATCCTTCAGCCGCCCACGCGTCGATGCCGCCGGCAAGCACTTTCACATCGATGTACCCGTGGCGAGCAAGCTCGGCTGCGGCGCGCTGCGCCAGTCCTTCGTTGGCGTCGCAGATCACCACGCGCGCCGAACGACGCGGCACCAGCAGCGGGACGCGCAACTCGAGGCGCGACAGCGGCGCCGACGCGGCCAGCAGCAGATGGCGCTTGGCGTATACGCCTTCCTCGCGCACGTCGAGAACCGCGATCTCCTTGCCGTCGTGCAGCAGGGTTTTAAGTTGCTTTGCGGTGACAGTATCGGTTTTCAGTTTCTGGCCTGGCGTTGCATTCATGAATCTTCCTTGATCGGTTTGATTGTTCTCGGCGCTTGCGGACTGGCTCAGCCGCGGCGATTGTGACGGGCGACAGGTCGGCGCACAATGGCTGGCGTGTAAGGCGATGGCAGTTAGTGCGACTAACCTGCAACGAAAATGATAATTTATCTGTAAATTATTGATTCAAGTGCAGTAAAAGGAGCAATTCATGACGGTTCAAACAGGTACGACTGTGGCTGGCGACGGGAAAATACTCGTTCATCCGCTGATGGTGCGCATTACGCACTGGATCAATGTGCTGGCGATGCTGACGATGATTTTCAGCGGCTGGCGCATATACAATGCTTCGCCGATATTCAATTTCAAATTTCCTGCGGATCTGACACTCGGCGGCTGGCTGGGCGGCGCGCTGCAGTGGCACTTCGCCGCCATGTGGGTGCTGGCGCTGAACGGAATTGCTTATCTGCTCTATGGTTTGTTTGCCGGTCATTTTAAGTCAAATTTTCTTCCGCTTACACCGCGTTCGGTGTTTAACGAGTTCACAAACGCGCTGCGCGGCAAGATCGCGCATGAAGTCGGGGTTTACAACGCGGTGCAGCGTGCCGCTTACGTGGGAGTCATCTGTTTAATCGTCATTCTTGTCCTGTCTGGCCTGGTCATTTGGAAGTCCGTGCAGTTCCAGGAGCTTGGCGCGCTAATGGGCGGTTATGAAGGAGCCCGCATCCTGCACTTCTTTGCCATGACGCTGATCGTGCTGTTCATAATTGTCCACGTGGTGATGGTGGCGCTGGTGCCGCGCACATTCCTGCCTATGCTTACCGGCCACGCCCGAACCACCAGCCACGGACACGGGGGTTGAGATGCCTGATTCACGCGGAAAACTTGATCGCAACCTGGTGGCGCCGGCGCGCGAGATCGTCAAGCTCGAGCGCCGCCTGTTCTTGAAGCAGGGCCTGAGCCTGGGCGCATTGAGCCTGTTATCGGGCTGCGACGTTACTGACTCGGACGCGGTGCAAAAGGTCTTGTGGAAAATGTCGCGTTGGAACGATGGAGTGCAGGCTGCGATTTTCAACTCCGGCAAGCTGGCGCAGGAATATCCGGAGAGCGCAATTACAAAGCCATTTCCGTTCAACGCCTTCTATGCGGAGTCGGAAGCACCGCGTGTCGACGCTGCTACCTATAAACTCGAACTGGGCGGACTCATACGGGACAAAGCGCCTTGGACGCTGGATAAGCTGTATGCATTGCCGCAGTCGAGCCAGGTCACGCGCCATATATGCGTCGAAGGCTGGAGCGCGATCGGCAAATGGGGCGGAGTAACTTTCAAGACTTTCCTGGAGCGGGTCGGCGCCGACATGACCGCGAAATACGTTGGTTTCAAGTGCGCCGATGACTACTACACCAGCATCGATATGCCGACAGCGCTGCATCCACAGACGCTGCTGACCTTCAAGTTTGCGGATAACATCCTGCCGGTCGCCTATGGATTTCCGATGAAGCTGCGCATACCGACGAAGCTCGGCTTCAAGAACCCGAAGCATATTACGGCAATTTTTGCTACCAATGACTATCCGGGGGGCTACTGGGAAGACCAGGGTTATAACTGGTTCAGCGGCTCTTAGATCCCGACGACAGCAGCGAAGAAATCACGTTTTTTTGGCAGCCGATCCTCCCAGCAACGCTGCGGTCGCCCGCCGCGGTTTGGCATGCGCATGGGCGCGGTTCGGCGCCGGTGCGGCCGAAATCTCGGACGGCTTGGACTCGTAGGGTTTGCTGAAATCGAACCCGCCGGGCAGTTGCGCCGCCGCTGGCCTGGCATGCGGTTTGCCGTGTGCTGGTTTGTGACTGGCCGGTTTGTGGCTGGCCGCATGGCGCGGCGCTGCATGACGTCCTTCGCCGTGCCCGGATTTTCTGCTGCCCGCCAAGTCAGGTAACGGCAACCGTTCAAGTTTACGTTTTAATTCGCGCTCGATATCATCGAGCATGCGATGCTCATCGGCGCAGACCAGTGAGATCGCTTCGCCGGTGCTGCCGGCGCGGCCGGTGCGGCCGATGCGGTGGATGTAATCTTCCGCGGCATACGGCAATTCGTAATTGATTACATAGGGCAGCAATTCGATATCGAGACCGCGCGCCGCGATATCCGTCGCGACCAGCACGTTGACCGAACCCTGCTTGAAATCCTCCAGCGCCTGAGTGCGTTCGCCTTGCGTGCGGTCGCTGTGAATTGCAGAGGCGGCGATACCGTCGCGCAAAAGTTCGCGCATCAAGCGGTTGGCGTCGCGCTTGGTGCGCACGAACACCAGCACCTGCTTCATCTCGCGTGTCTTGATCAAGTGGGTGAGCAGGGCGCCCTTGCGATCGGCATCGACGTCGTACATTTGATGCGTAACAAGATCGGCAGGCGCATTGCGGCGCGCAACTTCGACCGACACCGGGGAGCGCAAAATCTTGTTCGCAAGCCGCTTGATTTCGTCCGAAAACGTGGCTGAGAACATGAGGTTCTGCCGTTGCGGCGGCAGCAGCGCGATAATGCGTTTGATGTCGGGCATGAACCCCATGTCCAGCATGCGGTCCGCTTCATCGAGCACGAGAATTTCGACTCGCGTCAAATTGACGGTTTTCTGCTGCACATGATCGAGCAGGCGGCCGGGCGTCGCAACCAGGATTTCGACCCCTGCGCGCATCGCCTTGATCTGCGGGTTGATGTCGACACCGCCATAAACCACGGTCGAGCGCAGAGCGAGGTACTTTCCGTAGTTGCGCACGCTTTCTTCGACCTGGGCCGCGAGTTCGCGAGTCGGTGTGAGTATCAATGCGCGGATCGAGTGCCGGGCGGGCGATGGACTCGTGTTCTGGTGCGGTGCCAGCATCTGCAGGATAGGCAATGCGAAACCAGCGGTCTTGCCGGTACCTGTTTGCGCGCAACCCATGATGTCCTGGCGCGCAAGGACAGGCGGAATGGCTTTTAACTGGATAGGGGAGGGTTCGGTGTAGCCTTGATCTGCAATTGCGCGCAACAACTCTGGCAATAAGCCGAGGGACTCAAACGACATCAGTGGGAACTCCTGGGATCCACCAGCCGCAGCGCAAAATCACTCGTAGGACGTCGCTTGCTACGGCGTCCAGGCTGGCAAAAAGATTGCAAGTTATGCAACTAAAATACGCACCTAAGGTATTACTAAGCGCTTGTTTTGCAATTATAACCTGCTTAAGATGAATCCGCCAGCGCGATCGGTCCTATGTTGTTTAAACCAAAATGATGTCCCGCAGGTTGGGCCGGATTTTGTAGCCGGCGGCAGCAGGTGCATGCATATTACCGGCGTGGTAAAAATTGTCTCGCGGCAGCGGGTAAAACAGCGGACCTGGCTCTTGGCCATTGAAAAATCACGAAAAATTCAAGAAAATCTGGTAGATTGTAACGCCTTACCTTGACCGTTTTTGACTTAAACAGATAAACCTTATTTAGGCATGATCGATACTGACCATACCCTGTTCGCGCCGAGAGTCGGCAGGTTCCCGTTGATCCTGACGCTCGATACCAATGGCATTCCGCATCGCTGGATCACGTGGCAGCACGCATGTTTTTACTACTCCAAGAACCAGATCGCGTGGACTGCGGGCGAACAGGCATTTACGGTACTGGGCGGCTATAACCGCGTTTCCGGCGAGCGCTCGCAGATTGAAGCGAGCAGCATCATTGCGATTAAAGGCAAGGCCATGGCGATGCGCGCATTCAGCCAGGTCCCGCCGCTGAATAACCGCGAGTTATTCCATCGTGATCGTTATCTGTGTGCTTTTTGCGGGAGCATACTGCCCGCGTCCAGGCTGACGCGTGACCATGTGATTCCATTTTCGCGCGGCGGCCGCGATACCTGGATGAACGTAGTGACTGCGTGCCGATCGTGCAATGAAAGAAAAAGCGACCGCACACCGGAAATGGCGCGCATGGAATTGCTTTACCTGCCGTATGTGCCGAACCGCGCCGAGTATCTGATTCTGACCAACCGGCGCATACTCGCGGACCAAATGGAATTTCTTGCCCAGCACGTGCCGGCGCAAAGCCGGCTGCACCAGCCCGCTTAGCGCGGACGGCGCGGTCAGCCGCCGCGCTTGCGCATCTCCAGCATGAGTTTCAACGCTTCTTCCGGCGTTACTGCCTGGCTTTTATCGCGGAAAATCAGCCAGAATATCGCGCCATTGATCAGCATGAAAAATACTTCCATATACAGGATGGCCGTTACGATGACGTGATTCGGCTGGCGTGCGAAAATGAAATAGAAGCCTTCAAACGAAGGGATCGATGCCTTGGTAATAGCAAACACCGATTCAAACGGCGGAAACAGCAATATGACCACGAGATTGACGGCGATAACTATGAGCGTCGCATTCTGCAGGCTGATCCGGCGCCGCTCGACCGCCACTTTATGCGCGCGCAATAAGAGCCAGGTAATACCGGCATTGATC
>Ga0206940_1094_pt1 | contig 9751 bp, 8 predicted proteins | sample Alteio_BWOrgHeat_8_FD_152963 | JGI IMG/M metagenome (GOLD analysis project Ga0206940, IMG submission 152963) | Enriched cells from forest soil in Barre Woods Harvard Forest LTER site, Petersham, Massachusetts, United States -... | ecosystem: Environmental > Terrestrial > Soil > Temperate forest > O...
AGGGAAGAATTTTAAGCCGAGTTCCGACTCGAAATGTTTGGGGTAGAGAGAAACCTTCCTGATCAAAAGTGAGCTTGCCTCCAAGATTGGAGCCCGTCAACGCGAACTTCAAGTGGTCATGCCAAATCGCCGGAGAAAGAAGCCCGACGTCCACGGTTTGCGTTTTGGCCGTGGTGAGAAGAGTGGAGCGAATGAATTTGCCTGAAACTCCCAGAGAAAATCCAAGTACGGTGTGAGCATAACCCAGCGATACAGCCATATCAGCGGGTTTGTAAGTTCCCAAATCGTTTCCCAATTCATCGGTCTGGCCAATGCTGCCGACGGAAAGGAACTGCCCCGAGACTCCCAAAGACCCCCACGAATGAAAGTTCTGCCCGATTGCAGCATAGTCATAATTACTCGAATCGATGTAAGCCGAATGCTCGACGGTAAACGAGCCTCCGGGAATTTGCGTGAGGGCTCCGGGATTCCAGTAAAGCGCAGAAGCTTCATCGGCCACCGCACTGTAAGCTTCTCCCATGCCGATGGCACGAGCGCCAACGCCGACTGACAAGAACTCTGCGGCGGTGGTACCTTGAGAAGAAGCGTTGGCGCGAGCGAATGGGAGAATGAGAAAGAGAAAATAAAAAAAACGTTTCAATGAAATACCCACTCTATCTTTGCACCGATATTTTGATCGTCTTTGTTTCTCCAACCCAACCCAGCGAGACAAAATAGACGCCGCTCGCCGCATGATGCCCTGAGTCGCCTGTGTTGCCATCCCAATGCGTGGCGCCAGAGCTATCGGCAGGCGCAAGCGTCGCCACCAATTCCCCCGTGACCGTATAAACTTTTGCGGTCGCTTGCGGAGGAAGATTGACGAAGTTCATCTGAGTTTCTCCTTGAGAAAATCTCAATGGATTGGGATAGGCTTTGACGGCGCTTAAATCCGTGGCGGCCCCTGGACTCGCGTTTGACGAACCGCAGCCGGAGACGGTGAGTGTCACGGTGTTCGAGGGCGTGGTGCCACTGGGGTTGGAAACGACACATTGAAACTGGCTGTTGTTGTCTGAGCAGGCGGTGACCGGTGTCGTATAGAACGCGGAAGTTGCGCCGGCAATGGCTGAGCCGTTCTTCTTCCATTGATAGGATGGAAGATTCCCTGAAGCGACGACCAAGAGAGTGGTGGCTTGTCCAACGACAATAATCTGGTTCTGGGGTTGGGTGGTGATGGCGGGGGCCGGATAAGCGACCAAAAGACGGACCCGGAGGTTGGCAGAGTCCATAACGTACAGGTTCCCCGTGCTGACGATCGCCACGCTCTGAGGGTTGTTGAGCTCTGCCAAAGTGGCAGGTCCTCCGTCCCCGGAGAATCCGGATATCGCATCGCCGGCGATGGTGGAGATGACACCGCTTGTGCTTACTTCTCGGATCCGCTGATTACCAGAATCAGCGATGTAGATGTTCCCCGCGCTATCAACTGCCACACCCTGGGGGCTGTTGAGCTTGGCGGAAGTAGCGAGTCCCCCATCCCCGGAGAATCCGGATGTCCCATTTCCGGCAACGGTGGTGATGATGCCGCCTGTATTTACTTTCCGGATCCGCTGATTACCGAAATCTGCGATATAGAGATTTCCGGCGCTGTCAACCGCCACGCCCAGGGGACTGTTGAGCTTTGCCGAAGTAGCGAGTCCCCCGTCTCCAGAGAATCCGGATGTCCCATTTCCGGCGACGGTGGAGATGATGCCGCTTGTGTTTACTTTCCGGATCCGCAGAAAATCCGTGATGTAAAGATTCCCCGAGCTGTCAACCGCAACGCGCCTGGGAGAGATCAACTCTGCCGACGTCGCGAGTCCCCCATCCCCGAAGAAGGCAGATGTCCCGTTGCCGGCATAGGTGGAGATGACGCCGCTTGTGTTCACTTTTCGGATCCGAACGTTAGTGGTATCAGCGATGTACAGGTTTCCCGCCCTATCAGCCGCCACACCCTGAGGGCCGTTGAGCGCTGCCGAAGTCGCGGCTCCCCCATCTCCCGAGAATCCGCTGGTACCACCTGCGTCGCCGGCATAGCCGGTGATGGTACCGGTTGAACTTACTTTCCGAATGTTAGATAGCTCACTAATGTAGAAGTTGCCTGCATTGTCAACCGCGACATCACTCGGACCAAAAAACGAAGCCGACGTAGCGGGTCCATTGTCACCGGAATATCCTGAAGTTCCGCTCCCAGCGACGGTAGAGATGATGTACCCCGTTGCACGGGCCTCCGTCACCCAAAAGCTCCCCAAAATGATTTCCAGAAAAATTAATGTAACTAGGCGGCGCACGTGACAAATATCACATGCCCATGTGGGGATTTCAATGATACTTCTAAAATCATCCGCAAGATTTCGCGCTGTCTGCGAACTTTCTAGCGTAGATGAAATTCATAACTGGAATACTTTCCTGATCAGATAAGTTTTTGGTTCGATCTTCGCGACTGGCTGCCCCGAACCGATTGACAGCGTTACTCCCGCTTTTCTGTCCTTTTCGGCATGATGTTGATCATGTAGGCATCGAAGCGGCGTGACTTGGATGTGTGGAAAGTGCGGATCCCTGTGACCGTCTCCCGCCCAAATTTATCAACGTAGGCGTAATTTTCGATCTTGAACGGAATGTTCGTTCCATATTCTGGAAACATGATGCGCCGCCATGTGGGTAGCAACGCGATAAAATATTTTTGATTTACAGAAGACCCATCGTCTTAGAAGAAATTCCTGCCTTGTTTTGACACATTTGGGGCTTATACACTTACATGCGATCTCAACCATGGCTTATTTGTCCGATGCCTTCGTCAGGAGAATTTATGAAAAGAATAAAAATCTCACTTGTGTTCGCGTTATTGGCATCCACGAGTTATAGTTCGGAAACACATTTCAATCGGCATGCTCGTGACTTCAAAAAGAATCTGAAACAAGAAATTTACCTGTTCAGCATAGATGAAGTCCGCGTCATTAAGCAGCATGTGAGAATTGCCGGTACGGCGAAAACTCTTGTCAACAACGGCACGACCACTTATCCGACGGACACGATCGAGCTTGAGCTTCCATTGGATTCGGCCTGCAAAGCGATTGCCGACAATGGGATTCCCAGCGGAAAAACTCTTTTCATAGCTGGCCAGGGATCGGCCGTTCGTGACAAACGTGATGACGGACTTAACATTGGATTGATCAACCTCAAGGTAATCGACACTTGCGAGTTGAAAGCAGTGCAATAAACACTAAATCTCGATCTTGGAGAAAAAGTAACTCCCGATAAAAAAGAGCACCGTCGCCGAGATTCCACTGAGCGCGAAATCCATTCCCAGGCCGAACGTGGACACTGTCGAGAACGCGCCTCGCACTCCATCAATGCCGTACGTCAGCGGATTGAGCCGGATTGCAATATGGAGAGCTCGAGGTAAACCGTTCAAGGGAAATATTGCTCCCGAAAAAAAGAAAAGCGGCATGACCAGGAAATTCATGATGAGCGGGAAGGCCTGCATATCCTGAATAAGCGACCCCATGATCGTGCCGAGACCCGTAAAGAACATCGCAATCAGAAACATGAAAACAAACGCGACTGGGATGAATGCAATTTGATGAACGCGGAAACCAACGAGCAAGCAAACAACAAAAACAATAAACCCCTGAATTAAAGAAACGGTTGCCCCGCCCAGCGTTCTGCCCAACACAATAATGAAGCGCGGAACCGGCGCGACCAACGTTTCCTTTAAGAAACCGAACTGACGATCCCACAGTATCTCAATGCCGGTAAAAACGGCCGTGAAAAGAATCGCCATCGCAATAATACCGGGAGCTAAGAATTGAATGTAACTCCCGTTTCCCGCCTTTTGGTACATCGGACCAAAGCCGAACCCCATGGCGAACAAAAAAAGCAGCGGCTGAGCCAATGAACCCAGAACACGGGCCCGTGAGCGCACATAACGTTTTAACTGCCTCAACCAAAGGATGTAAATGATGCTCATGAACGGCCCCAGACGCGGCTCATCGTTCTCATTCGATCTTGCGCGGACGCTTCATCATCGCGGATCGCACGTCCGGTCAATGCGATAAAAGCCGCTTCAAGAGACGACGTCTTCGTCGATTCTTTGAGGAATGACGGCGTGCCACGGGACACAATTTTCCCGCGATCCACGATGGCAACTTCGTCGGCAACCCGTTCCGCCTCGTCCATGTAATGCGTGGTAAAGAAAACGGTCATGTTTTTTTCATGCGCCAAGTTCTGAATGTAACCCCAAATATGATTTCGGGTCTGCGGATCGAGCCCCAAGGTCGGCTCGTCGAGAAAAAGAATTCTTGGCGTGTGCAGGAGTGCGCGGGCAATTTCAAGGCGCCGTTTCATTCCGCCCGAAAATGTTTTCGCGAAACTCGCCTTTCGTTCCCAGAGTTCAACGAACTTGAGAAGATTTTCAATCCGAGCGCGTCTCTCCGCAGACGGAACGTGATACATGACCGCATGAAGCTCCATGTTCTCATAAGCGGTCATTTCGCCGTCGAGACTCGGATCTTGAAAGACAATTCCGAACGAACGCCTGGCGTCAAGTGGCCGGCGCACCGGATCGTGACCATCCAAAAGAATGGAACCGCTGCTCGGCCGCAGCGTCGTGGTCAGCATTTTGATCGTCGTCGTTTTCCCCGCTCCGTTGGGACCGAGAAATCCGAATATTTTCCCGGCATCGACGTCAAAAGAAATGTGGTCGACGGCAGTGATAGTACCGAATGATTTGACGAGATCTTTTACTTCAATGGCTTGGGTCGTGGTGGTCATTACGAGCTCATCTTAAATAAAAAAATCCGCATCTCGACGAGACTTGGGCTTAAAGGGGCTTTTGGGATTTATATCTCGAGAAACCTGGCATTTTCGAATTTTTAAAAATAATACCTGACGGTAAATGCCTCGCCCAAAATATTAACGGCCGACGTATGATAATGCGAATCTAGAACGCGGGATCCAGAATAATCAGATCCATAGAGGGCCACTTGAGTTGTTTCCGTATATGCATATTGGATAACCCCTTGAGCACCAATGCTGATATGAGGAAAAACGGGGATAAAATATTCAAAATCAGGTCCGACTCCAATACTTACCACATAATTATTGTAGGTAGCTTCAGCCCCGCCATTCGGTTGGATTCCACTAAATCCCGCATATCCATAAATGTAACCGAGATTTGTAAGAAACCCGATTCTAAGGCCATTGACATCTTTGAAATGAGTGACAATGCCCAGCGACACTCCGTAATTATAATTAGTTTGGGTGTTTACTGCGGGTAAATTGCTGGTATGCTGATAACTAACTGACGGAGTGACATCAAAAGAAATCGCGTCGCTGGCATTCCACCGAACAGTTGGACGGGCATTCGCATAAAGGCTTCCAATGCCTTGAAATCCAACCGCAAACGATCCATTGTCTGATGCAAAACCTATACCCGCAAACACTCCCATCAATATTGCAATTATCCACAAACTTCTTTTCATCATTCACCTCCATTTATTTGCATTCGCTTAGGACGAAGTTTTTATCCCTGATCTTTCAATAGGTACTAATTGATCTTGGCGCTTTCCCCCAAGGAATTGGGCCCTTTTGTTATGAAGCTTAATTTCTTATCGGTAATTTTACTTTCAATAGAGAACAGAGCGGCAACCGTGTCAAAAACGTCGGTCTGCAGATACTCCTCGCGTTTGGCGACAGAAATCGGAATTGAAGATTTCACAAGAAGCGGAACGTGGGCTTGCTCTGGCGGCAGTTTTATTCCAAGAGGCATACCATGAAATATTCTTCCGTCCTCCAACAACGATTCTCCGTGATCGGATAGGTACATAAAAACATAGGGCACCTTAGAGTGATCAAGCTCGCCGATGATTTGGCTGACCACGGAGTCTACGTAGGCGATCGTATTATCGTAGGAGTTGTACAACTCCTCTTGCGTGCATTTGCTCACGACATCAGGATCATCACACGTGGGCGTGAATTTTTTGAATTCCGGAGGATGGCGAAGATCATAGGTTGGCCCGTGACTTCCGCCTCCCAAATGAAGAACCACGAACCGGTACCCAGAACGATACGATTTCAAGTTGTTACTTAGCAGAGGAACGACATCTTCGTCGTAACACGTTTTATATTTGCAATTCGAAACAGGAATTTCACCGACAGCGTTGCAATTCTCATAAAGAGTGTAGTTGACGTAGCAGGCCGTCTCGATACCGACTGACTTCGTTACCAAAGGCAACGGCACATCGTCTTTGACCAAGATTTCTGGCAACGCATACAAAGTGGAGCCCTTCTTTGCTATTCCGTTGAGGATGTGAAGATTCTTCTCCGTGGATAAAAGTGGATTGGTGTTTCGTCGACGGTAACCATACAGACTGAAGTTTTGTTGTCGCGAACTCTCGCCGATAGCCAGGACAACCACCAAATTTTCAGTGGAGGTGACGCGACCAGAAAACTCAATTTTTTTTCCGTGGAGGCGAAGATAGTCTTCGGCTGAATTCTGCACGATGCTTCCAAAGCTTTGCAGGTAATTGATCGGGATCAAAGTTTGAATCACATACTTATTGGACGAATTCACCGCCCGGCTGATGCCGTTAAATTGCAAATAAACCAATCCAACCGCCAAAACCAGTGTGCTTGCACACAGCTTCGCCGAGCTCACTAGATAATGGCCTGAATCTAAAAAACGGATAGGGGTCATTAAAATTAATCCGATCGGGAAGACCATTAAGACCAACAAATACGGGATCATATGCAATGACATGAAATCCGACACTTCTGTTGAATTGGTGTTAAGGACATTCATCAACATCGTGCGATCAATAACGATCCCATACTTGTTAATGAAGTAAGCCGAAAATGCGCTGAATACAGCAAAAATAATCGCTACCGGCTTGATGGTTTTACGATGGGCCAATAAAGTGAAAACAAAAATGAAGAGGCAGAGCCCAATGATAAAAAATGAAATGAGTGCCGAAAATTCTGTACTCCCCTTAAAATAAAACCATTTCATAAATTTAGGCAAGCTTAAAGCATTGCTGATCGTGTAGATAAAGGTTGGATAAAATATGCAGAATTGTAAGGCAGAAACATGGATTTTTCTATTGATACGAATCATTGATTTAAACCTGACGTTCTACAAGTGGAGATACAGGCAACCTTCTTGAATTTCTCCGAAATTTTAAAAATTCCAAGAGAAACGTCAGGCCCCAAATCCAAAGAATCCAGGAAATTGTTTGGGGCCAACTCAGGGTGCGCGCGTATACGAGGGAGATGCCAATGGGGCTCAAAGCCAGTTCAAGCCGATTGGCCGGCCGGAAGCGGGGTCGCTCTAAAACTCGCACGGCAGCGGAGCGATATTTGGCGAGATGAGCCACCACCGCGGTCTCCAATTCAAGCGGCGACAACGATCGCCAACCGGGCAGATGAAGCACGTTCCAACATGGAACGGCGGAACCATAGCCATGATTGTCACTGGCCCCGTTGAAAATTAAATTGTGTTGGCGGCACAACTCGAGAATCTTCTGGCGGTATCGGAAAGGAAAACCAAGCGCGCGCGGGTCGCCACTGCTGATCTCAAATCCATCAATGCCCCAACGAATAAAATCTTCCACGGTCGGGTTTTTATTCCAATGAGAAATCCAATAATAGGGAAGCACCCCGATAACCAGCAGTCCGCGTTTGTGCATTTCCTTGATGAACGACTCCATCAACCACGGATTAGAATTGTAAGGCCGGCGGTCCACCGTTGTTTTGGGGGCCAAGACCACGAAACTCATTTTATAAAGGCTGACTTCTTCGCCAGCCAGTGAGAAAGGTCCCGCGGTTTCGCTGGCGACGGTATTATGATCCGTTAGAAACGAGGCGTTAAATCCCTGTTGCTGATGCCACAGCGCGTTGGCTTCCGTGGTGAAGGAACGCCTTCCGTCGTGCGAGGCCATGCTGTGAGAGTGAAAATCAAGTACCAAAGATTCCGGATCATCAGCTGTTATCCACGCCATTGGTCTTGGAATCAGAACAGCCCAGGCCGTGAACAGCGCGCCGGCACTCAGAATGGCGAGACGTCTGCGCCAGCCTTTGATGAATGGCAATAACGCGATAACCCAAAGAATAAAAATGACCGTCGGCCATTGAAGACCCAGCGTCAGTGCATCCGCCAAACCAAAAAAAGGTTCAAAGATGAAATAGATCAGCGGAAAATTTAGTTGAAAGCCGGTGATGGGGGCAAGCGTCGCGGCGTCTTGTAGTTTCGCTGGGAAGGAGATCAGATGCGCCAGGGGCAGCGCCCCCGTTAGAAACAGGGGCAACATCCACCGTCGGATACTAATCAAATAAAACTCATCTTCGTTAAGCACTCTCCATTATCAAACACAATATCTGTAGTCTCGCTCTAGTTAACTGAGCTACAGCCCGGACTTCACCGAGGCTTTGTCCGGCGACCGAAGGCAATCTACTTTTTTTCACCGTTTAAAACAGCGTATAGAAGAGAGGAATCGCGGCGGATTGAGTGGCGAAGAAAACTTTAAAAACTCCCCCAGTTAAACGAAATTCATAACTGGCTTTTCAGGATAGAATCCCAACTGCCACCGATAATTCTCGGTGATCGGTCCATTCAGGCATGAGATGGAATTATTGATGATGAACAGTTAGAGTATAAAACGTAACTCGTCCACCATCGGCAGAAGAACCTGCATTATCTTCCAAATAAGAACCTGCTTTAAAATACAGACCTTGATCATCCCATGCGTGATCAACCATTTCAGAATAGACTTCTTTCCCGTTAATATCGACTTTTAGCTCCAAGTCCGGGTCCAATTCAATTTTGTAGGAAAATCGTTCCCCAAATTTCAAACCTTTAGCGACGACGTGATTTTCATTTTTGGGCGCAGTGGGTGTCGATCTTACCTGCGCTACAAGATCACCGGTTTGTGTTGCAGTCGAGTATTTATAGACTAATTTCAATAACGGTTCGGACTTGATCCCACCCTTCCCGTCATCATGAATCTGTCCAACTGTCAGGCGACCTGTCCCAGGCACTTGTGTAACAGTCAGTTCTGCTTTTAAAACCGCATGACCTTCCGAAGCATGCCAGTTATACAATTTGCCTTCTTTGGTGGTTTCTCGCAATTCTGTGCGCGGATAATGTGTGCCTTTGGTGGTTTCTCCGGTTACAGGGCACCAAAATATCAATGCGTCGCCTTTGTCCCTATAAAAATATTCCGACGTATAGCCGGCCATTAACTGAGAGGTAGGGACAATATCAGGTTTAGCCGGGACACCAGTCGGGAGCGTCAAATTCCAATGAGATAAATCAATTTCGGTTGCAGCTGCATTTGAAATCAAACATAAAAACATTAAGACCGGTATAGATTTTCCCAAAATAGTTCTGCGCATTGTGGCACCCTTAAAATCGCGTTTCACAAGATCTACTACGGATTGCCTTTGCAAAACTTCGTCTTAACTAAATTTAATTTATTTCTAAAATCATGAAGGTGATTATTGTGGAAACTCCCCGTCGTTGACACCATCAGAACTTGGATGTTGAAGCGACAAGACAACTTATTCTCAAAAATCACATTAGTTGGAGAGAATCAAATTTATGTCTGAACAACAAAATAATTCCTATCCGGCACCAATTGGGAACAAATTGGCTCACCTCGAACAAACTCCTATTTCCGCGAATTCACCAATCGAAAAGAAGAGACCAGGACCTGTAAGATATATCGACAGTGCAAGGGGACCG
>Ga0206940_1095_pt1 | contig 9738 bp, 6 predicted proteins | sample Alteio_BWOrgHeat_8_FD_152963 | JGI IMG/M metagenome (GOLD analysis project Ga0206940, IMG submission 152963) | Enriched cells from forest soil in Barre Woods Harvard Forest LTER site, Petersham, Massachusetts, United States -... | ecosystem: Environmental > Terrestrial > Soil > Temperate forest > O...
GCTGCACCATAGCCGTCCGTCAGATGGGTCTTGGTGCCGATGAGGAACAAGGCACTCGGTTCGGTATAGCCGGCAAGCACCGCCGGTGGATCGCCCGGCCGCGTGTGGCGCGCGATCATCGCGGCTTCTCGCGGGCTGAGCGTGAACTGATCGAGGCGCGGCGCGGTATCCAATGTCAGCACGGCGTAAACGCTCAGCGCTGTCGCAGTCGCCAGCGCGGCGGCAACGCCCTTGGCCTCCAGCCAGGCCGCAATCGTGGTCGCGAGTGCGAGAATGCCGGGCACCGCGGCGACCGCGATCAGGTCCCATGTTGTTCCCGTGCCGTAGATGCGCGGCAATAAAGCAGCGCCTACGACGAGCGCCGCAGCGCCGATCAGGAAATAGATTGCGGAGATTTTAGGCAGCAGACGCCGCCAATCCGGAAAGCCTTCTCCGCGTGGTGCCGATGCGAAGGCCGCAGCCATCATCGCCAGCGCCGGATAGGCCGGCAGGATGTAATGCGGCAGCTTGGTCGGGACGAGTTCGAACAGAAGGTAGTTTGCCCCGGCCCACGCCAGCAGGAAGCGTGCGGCTGGCTGGCGATGGTCCGCGATTGCGCCGGCCACGGCGGGGATAAGAAAGAGTGTCGCCGGCCAGAACGATGCGACCGTCAGCAGCAGGTAGTAGCCGGGAGGCTGGCCATGGGATTCCTGGCCACCGGCGATCTTGGCACCGAAATCGTGACCGAGCGCCTGTTCATAAAACGCGCCGTGACTTTGCAGCGCGATGGCGACCAGCCATGGCAGGACGATCAGAAGGGTCAGAACGAGTCCCCAGACAGGACGCAATCGCCCAAGCCAGCGCCATTCGCGATCCCAAGCCACCAGCGCCGCGATCGTTACGCCCGCGACGCCCACGATTACCGGCCCCTTGATGAGGATGCCGACGGCGAACGCGACCCATCCGAGCAATGCGAGCCGTCTGGACAAGGGCGGAGCATCGGGATGGCGCGCGAGATAGGCACGGAGCAAGACGCCCTGCGTACCCACAACGGTCGCGAGAAGGGCGGCATCGGTCTTTGCGATCTTGGATTCGGCGCAGAGCAGCAAGGTCAGACCAAGCAGCAATGCGCTCAGAAATGCGCCCTCCGTACTCAGGAACGCGCTCGCGCACCAGAAGGTGAGCGCCACCGCCACGAACGCACCCAGCAAGGACGGGATGCGATAGGTCCAGATGTGGTCGCGCCGGTCATCGCCCGTGACCGCGCCCGCGATCGCCGTCGAGGCCGCCTGAAGCCAATAGATGCCGACCGGCTTTTTGTAGCGCGGCTCGACGCCGAAGCGGATGTCGACGAAATTGTGCGTCTCCAGCATCTGCTTGCTGGCCTGCGCAAAGCGGCTCTCGTCCCGGTCCAGCGGCGGGATGGTAAAGAAGCCGGGCAGCCACGCCGCGAAGCACAGAACGAAAAGCACCGCCAGAGGCCATCGCCGAATCAGTGCGAGAATGGGATTGGGCTTCGCCGGCGCTTCGGTCATTTCTCTCCGCAGGCCCGGCCTGTTGCCTTGGCGGGCCTCCCTGTATAAGGCCCCCGCTTTGGGCAGGAAAGGCGCCGCCAGGCGAAGAACCAGCGATGTCGGAAGTACCGGTGCCGTTTTCCCTGATCGTCGCTGTCAAGGACGAGAAGGAGAATATGGCGCCCCTGATCGGCGAGATCGCCGAGACGCTGAAGGGCCACGACCTCTCGACCTGCGAGGCGATCTTCATCGACGACGGATCAAGCGACGGCACGGCCGCGGAGCTGGTGCGGCTGCGTGCGGTCCTGCCGTGCCTGCGCGTGCTGGTGCATGGCCGCAATCTCGGCAAGAGCGCGGCGCTGCGGACCGGCATCCGCGCTGCGAAGCATCCCATCGTCATCACGATGGACGGCGACGGACAGAACGATCCCGCCGACCTGCATCTCATGCTGGCGCCATTTGCCGATGCCGGGCCTGATCTCGGCCTCGTCGCGGGACAGCGCATCAAGCGCCAGGACACCTTCTCCAAACGCTGGGCGTCGAAGATCGCCAATCCGGTTCGCCGCTGGCTTCTCAACGACGGGACGCGCGATTCCGTCTGCGGCTGGAAGGCGATACGGCGTGACGTGTTCCTGAGCCTGCCCTATTTCGACAATATGCACCGCTTCCTGATCGCGCTCACGATGCGCGAGGGTTATCAGGTGAAGCTGATCGACGTGAAGGACCGGCCGCGCGCGCACGGCACGTCCAAATACACGAATTGGGGACGGCTGATGGTGGGCATCCCCGACCTCTTGGGCGTCGCGTGGCTGATGCGGCGCTTCCGCGGACGTGCGGACTCCAGGGAGATCTGAATGACCGGACATCTTCTGTCGGCGATCACGCCGGATCGCATCTGGCTCGTCCTCGGCTTCGCGGGCCAGGCGCTGTTCGCGTCGCGCTTCCTGGTGCAGTGGTTCCGCAGTGAAATGGAAGGCCGCAGCGTCGTCCCCTTAGCCTTCTGGTATTTCAGCATCGTGGGCGGGTTGGTCTCGCTCGTCTATGCCATCCACATCGGCAGCGCGCCGTTCGCGGTCGGCCAGGGCAGCGGCCTCTTGGTCTACGCCCGGAACCTGTACCTGATTTTCCGCGAACGCGCGGCGCTCAGGCGTGCGGAGGCCGGAACCTCGTAACCGGAGTTTCATGCACCTGCCTTCTGGCGTCCGCGCTTTTGCCCCAATATGATGGGACAAGTTGCTTGCGGGGTTCGTTCTTCGGGGAGGTCTTTCATGTTCCGTCTGTTTCCGCTGCTTGCCCTTCCAATTGCCCTTTACAATCTGTTCGCGCTGGGCGGGGCCATCGTCGGCTATCAGGACATCCAGAAACTGCTCGGCAAAGCGTTCGAGATCCCAATGTTCTCAGGCAGCCAATGGAGCATAACCTTCGGCGATTTCCTGCTGCTGTTCGGTCTTGCGATGCTGTTTATCGAGATCGTGAAATCGACCCGGACGAGTTCCAAACAGCTTATCAATCACGGCCTCGCGATGATCGTGTTCGTCGTCGCGCTGATTGAGTTCATCACGCTGAAGGGATTTGCGACCTCGACCTTCTTCTTCCTGATGGTGTTCACGCTCTTCGACGTGGTCGCGGGTTACACGATCTCGGTCGTATCCGCCGAGCATGATCTCGGACTGGGCCGGGCCGGTACGGACTAGCCTCCCGCAATAGCCTCTGGGGCGCAAAGGCCGGAAACCGGGCGGCCCGGAGCCGCCCGGCTTGCTTTGCGCACCAATTTCTATAAATCCCTGCGCCTTGTTGCGTGGACAGATGGCCGAGTGGTTGAAGGCGCACGCCTGGAAAGTGTGTAACGGTTAATAGCCGTTCGAGGGTTCGAATCCCTCTCTGTCCGCCAGACCAGCAGATTCCTTATTCCCGCGAATCGTGTTGGGAGCACAGCACCCGCCACACGTGCAAAGCACGCGCACGCGCTGCGGTTGACAGGCGCATAACATTACATAGGATTTATCGGGGCGCGTTGGGGGCATGCGTGCGTTGCGGCGCACGGATTCTGATCAGGGCAATCTCAAGACTTCGACGATCGCTGCCGCGAATGTCGGCGTGCGCGCAGCAGGATCGCTGCAGTGTAAGACGGGGGGTAGGGTTTCATGACGACGGTCACGGGATTTTATAGCGATTACGATGCCTCATACCTCGGGGAACTGAAAAACGCGGCGCTCGGCGCACACGATTCCTCGCACTTCGTGCTCACGATCGACGGCTACACGATCACCGTGAAGGGATCGGGCATGACCTACTCCGGCAATCACCCGGCCGGCGGCACGATGACGGACATGACCATCCTCTATAACGGCGAGACAACGCACTGGAGCGACTTCAGCCTGTCGGTTTCCGCGGTGTGGAATGACGTCACGAATGGCAACATCAACGACTTCAACAACCTCTTCTACGGTGGGAACGACACGTTCACGGCCACGAGCGACCAGGGCAGTTTTGCCGGCTGGGCCGGCAATGACGTCTTCAACATGCAGGCCACCAACGGCGTTGATTTCATCTCGGGGGGCGATGGCAACGACACCTTCAACTACGCCGCAAATTTCAACGGCTTTGCCCAGATCGACGGCGGCGCCGGTGCCGATGTCCTCAATCTGAACGGCAACTATTACGAATACACGACCTTCGGCTATCTCTCGAACGTCGAAACGATCAAGCTGGCGGCAAGCCATACTTACGCCGACCTCGCGGTTTCGCAGGCCACGGCGATCACTGTCGACGGATCGGCGCTTGGCGCGGGCAATTTCGTGCTGGTCGAGGGATTCAGCGGTGGCGCACTCACCCTTCTCGGCGGTGCCGGCAATGACACGCTCATGAGCGGCCAAGAAAACGATACGCTGAACGGCGGGGCGGGAACCGATACGATCGACTACAGCCATGCGACGGGCGGTGTCACGGTAAACCTCAGCCTCTCAGGCGGCCAGGCGGTCGGCGGTGGCGCCGGTACCGACACGTTGATCTCGGTCGAGAACCTGACCGGCTCGCTGTACAACGACAAACTGACCGGAAACGCCGGCGACAATTTCTTTATTGGCGATGGCGGCTTCATTCCTCAGACCGGTGGTGGCGACGATGTGATCAATGGCGGAGCCGGCTTCGACACCGTCAGCTATAACGTCGGAGAATATCTCTCGGGAGTGGATCAGAGCATCCACGTCGACCTTCGCATCACGAACGGACCGAACGTCAGCGGGTTCCTGGGCAACGACACGCTTATCTCGATCGAGAAAATCATCGGCACGCCTTTCGACGATACCTTTATCGGCAACGCGGACAACAACATCTTCGACGGTGACGGCACCTATAGCGGAGATGATGTCGTCGATTACTCGTCTGCGACGGGCGGCATGTCCTTCGCGACGACCTCTTCGGGCGACGGCCATTTTACAACCGTCACCACCGGCGGCGGACAGGGCACCGACACACTTATCGACATCACCAAGATCATCGGTACAGCTTTCAACGATACGTTCGACATGTCCGGGTACGGTTACAGCGTCGACGGTGGCGCCGGCACCGACACGGTCAGCTTTGCCAATGCCACCCATTCTGTCTATCTCACCGCGGACGACTTCACGTCCATCGAGGCCCTGATCGGGACCGCGTATGGCGACGATCTATCCGGCGCAACCTCTATCGATGGCGGGGCTGGCGATGACACCATCACCGGCACCAATGGCAACGACACCCTGAAAGGCGGAGACGGCAACGACACGATCCGCGGCGCGCCTTATCCTTACACCAACTCCGGCAATGACGTGATCGACGGCGGCAACGGCAACGACACGCTGTACGGCGGTGATGGCACGGACACGCTTATCGGAGGTGCCGGCAACGACGTGCTCTATGGCGGCTCGGGCCACGAGATTCTGAGCGGCGGCACCGGCAACGACAATCTGCGCGGCGACAGCAACTTCACCACGGCAACCTATCAGGATGCGACAGGGGGAGTGAGCGTCGATCTGGACAATCGCGACGCGCAGAACGTCGGTGGCGGCCAGGGCACCGACACACTCTTCGTGATCGAAAACCTCATCGGTTCGGCGTTCAACGACAAGTTAAACGGCAATGAGTATGACAATGTGCTGACGGGCGGAGACGGCGACGACACGCTCTCCGGCGGAACGTTCACATCTTACTATAACGACGGCAACGATACCTTCGACGGCGGCGCGGGCAACGATACCGTCAGCTACGCCTATGGCGGCGGAGTGACGGTCAGTCTGGCGATCTCGGGGCCGCAGAATGTTGGCGGCAATTGCGGCATCGACAAGCTGATCTCAATCGAGAATCTCATAGGCTCTCAGGGCAACGACGTGTTCACGGGCAACGGCCTCGCCAATGTCTTCGATATGAGCGGCGGCGCAGTCGACACCGTCTCCGGCGGCGCCGGCGACGACACGGTTGTGATGGGTTTTCAGCTAACCGCGGACGACAAGATTGATGGTGGCACCGGCGTGGACACGGTCACGCTCAAAGGTGACTACAGCCAGTCCTGGAGCGCTCTGACACTCGCCGCTACGACGATGGTCAATGTCGAGGTTCTGACGATGGCGGCCGGTTACAGCTACAAGCTGACCATGAACAACGCCAATGTTGCGGCGGGACAGACGCTGACGGTCGATGCCTCCGCGCTTTACGCGGCCAACACGCTGACGTTCGATGGCTCGGCCGAGACCGACGGGTTCTTCGCGATCAAGGGCGGGGCTGGCAAGGACACCATTGTCATGGGTGCCGTGCTGAAGGCCTCTGACAAGATCGACGGCGGCGGCGGCTTGGACAAGGTCGCACTGAACGGCGACTACTCCCACGGCCTCACCTTCTCTTCGACGACGATGGTCCATGTCGAGGATCTCGTCCTTGGGGCGGGCTACAGCTACAAGCTGACAACAAACAACGCGACCGTTGCTGCGGGACAGACGCTCACCGTGGATGGCTCGGCGCTTGGCGCAGCTTCTGGCCTGACCTTCGACGGCAGCGCCGAGACGGATGGCAAGTTTGTGCTCCTGGGCGGCGCAGGCAAGGATTCGCTCACCAGCGGTGCGGGGGACGACACGGTTGCCGGTGGTGCGGGCGATGACCAGCTCATCGCCAACACTGGCGGCAACGACACCGTCCTGGGTGGCGACGGCAACGACACGATCCGCATGGGTGCGGAACTCACCGCTGCCGACAGCATCGACGGCGGTACAGGCAACGACACAGTCTGGCTGTACGGCAACTATGCGGGCCTCACCTTCTCGGCGACCACCATGGTCAATGTGGAGACCCTGATTCTGGGCAGCAGCCACAGCTACACACTGACGACCAACGACGCGACGGTGGCGGCCTTACAGACGCTCACGGTCGATGGCTCCGCGCTCAAGGCCGGGGACGTCCTTATCTTCGACGGCTCGGTAGAGACGGATGGCCGGTTCGCGCTCCTCGGCGGAGCCGGGAATGACGTGCTGACGGGTGGTGCCGGCGCGGACCATTTCGACCTGACGAAGGGCGGCAACGACATCGCAAATGGTGGGGACGGCGACGATACATTTGACTTCGGCGCCACCCTGACCTCCGCCGACCATGTCGACGGCGGTGCGGGTAACGACAAGGTCACGCTGAACGGCGACTATTCGGCAGGTCTGACGTTCTCGGCGACGACGATGGTCAATGTCGAGTCCCTGGCGCTTACGGGTGCGCACGGCTACGCGCTGACCATGTCGGATGCCACGGTGGCCGCCGGACAGGTGCTCACGATGACAGGCAAGACGCTCACACATGCGCTCATCTTCGACGGCTCCGCGGAGCAGGACGGCAGCTTCGTCGTCATCGGCGGCAAGGGCGATGACACACTCATCGGCGGCGCTCGCGGCGACACGCTGAGCGGCGGCTCCGGCAACGATACGATACTGGGCGGTGGCGGCGGCGATGTCCTTACGGGCGGGAGCGGACACAACAGTTTCGTCTACGACGCCGTCGTCGACTCGACTGGACCGGGGTTCGATACCATCAGCCAGTTCAATGTGAAGTCGGACATGATCGATCTCTGGTTCCAGGTCACAGGCCTGGATCACACGGTCTCAAGCGGTGCACTCACGCAGGGAAGCTTCGATGCCAATCTCGCCGCCGCCCTAGGCGCCGACCAGCTTCACGCCGGGCACGCGGTCCTGTTCGCACCGACCTCCGGCGACTATGTCGGCGAGACGTTCCTTGTCGTCGATGCAAACGGCATCGCCGGATACCAGGCCGGCCAGGATCTCGTCATCGAGTTCGACCACACCGCGCATCTTGATCATTTCAAGCTCGCAAATTTCGGCGAGAACCCTATCTGATCGTTCCTACTACGGCGCGCGCTAGTTCCCGTTACGAAAGTTTCAGCGGCGCTTCAGATGCACCTCATGCTGGTGGCTACACTATCCGCTGCGCACAGCGAAAGGAGCCGATGTGAAAATCTCGAAGAAAGCGCTTCTGGGAGCTGCAACAGCGGTCACGCTCACGGCGTTCTGTGGGCTGGCAGCCGCGAAGGATGCGGCGATGCACACCATGACCGTGCAGTCGCCCGATGGCGGTACGGTCACGATCCGCTATAGCGGCGACGTAGCCCCGAAGGTCGCGTTCGGATCGGCGCCACAGATGGCGGGTTTCACGGGTTACAACTCGCCATTCGCGATGATGCAGCGCATCTCGAGCGAAATGGATCGCCGGATGGCTGCGATGATGAGCCAGGCAAACGCCATGATGGCGCATCTGCCCGACGCCAATCCCACGATCCCCGCAAACTTCTGGAACATGCCGATGAACATGCCCGGCCTCTCCGCGATTGCGGCAGGAGGAAAGGGCAGCTTCTGCATGAAGAGCGTCGAGATCACGAGCAACGGCGACGGGAAATCTCCGCATGTGGTCACCCACACCGCGGGTGACTGCGCCGGTGGCAGCGCCCCCGCCCATACAACCGGCGGCAAAGGCCCCAAAACACCGATCTGATCGCTCCCCTGTCAGATCGCGCCGCCGCAGGCTCCCCCCTCCCGGCCTGCGGCGGCTTTTTTGCGGGGCATCCCTTTTGCCGCACCTTTTTGGAGCCTCGGGACTTGAATTCAGTCTAGAACGTTTCTAATTATCACTCGCAGTGAATTTACCCTGAAAGGCTCCTCCGAAAATGCTGACTGTTGGCGACAAATTCCCCGATTTCTCCGTCCAGGGCGTGGTTTCGACCGACCCCAAGACGGCCTTCCGTCCGTTCGACCAGGACTCCGACCACGGCAAATGGAAGATCGTGTTCTTCTGGCCGAAGGACTTCACCTTCGTCTGCCCGACCGAGATCGCGGGCTTTGGCCAGCTCACCGGCGATTTCGCGGACCGTGACGCGGTGATCTATGGCGTCTCCGTCGACAGCGAGTTCGTCCATCTCGCCTGGCGGCAGAATCATGCCGATCTCAAGAACCTGCCGTTTGCGATGCTGTCGGACATCAAGCGCGAGCTCACCACGGCGCTCGGCGTGCTCGACAAGGATGGCGGCGTGGCCAAGCGCGCGACCTTCATCGTCGATCCGGACGGCATCATCCGGTTTGCCTATGTCACCGACATGAGCGTCGGCCGCAATCCGCAGGAAGTGCTGCGCGTGCTCGATGCCCTGCAGACCGACGAGCTTTGCCCCTGCAACTGGCAGAAGGGCGAAGAGGTCCTGAAGGCGGCCTGAAGGCTGCCTTCATTCAGCTCCGCGCCGGTCGCTCCCCATTTTCCGGCGCGGAGCACCTTTTTCTCACCTTAAGGAATCCGCATGTCTCTCGAACATCTGAAGAACCGCCTGCCGGAATACGCAAAAGACCTGAAACTCAACCTGTCCTCGCTCGCAGCCGAGCCATCGCTCAATGACCAGCAGCGCGCGGGCGCCTTCATCGCAACCGCGCTTGCATCGCGCAATGCGGAGGTCACCGCTGCGATCACGGCGGAGTTCGCGCCCAGGCTTTCGCCGGAAGCGCTGAACGCCGCACGCGCCGCCGCCAGCATCATGGCGATGAACAACATCTATTACCGCTTCACGCATCTGGCATCGTCGCCGGACTATCGCACCCTGCCCGCGAAGCTGCGCATGAACGTCATCGGCAAACCTGGCGTCGACAAGGCCGATTTCGAGCTTTGGTCGCTCGCGGTGTCGGCGATCAATGGCTGCGGCATGTGCATCGATGCGCATGAGAAGGTCCTGCGGGGCGCC
>Ga0206940_1096_pt1 | contig 9723 bp, 6 predicted proteins | sample Alteio_BWOrgHeat_8_FD_152963 | JGI IMG/M metagenome (GOLD analysis project Ga0206940, IMG submission 152963) | Enriched cells from forest soil in Barre Woods Harvard Forest LTER site, Petersham, Massachusetts, United States -... | ecosystem: Environmental > Terrestrial > Soil > Temperate forest > O...
AGCTGTGCCGATGCCGTCCGTCAAAGTGGCGGAGCCGATCTGATTCGGACCGTCGGAAAGAGTAACGACGCCGGTGGGATTGACGCCTGGTCCGGTCACCGTCACGGTGAAGACGACGCTCTGGCCGACGACACTCGAAGTGGGGCTGCCGCTGACTGCCACCAAGGGCACGGCGGTATTTACGGATTGTGCACACGTGGCCGATGCAACCGTGTAGTTGGGATCGCCGGCGTAGCTCGCCGTCACCGCATGCGTCCCGGCCGTGTTAAACGCGGCGACGGCAGTACCGGTCCCGGCGTTGAGAGTAACCGTGCCGACGGGCGTCACGCCGTCGGTGAGGGTCACGGTGCCGGTGGGAGCAAAGCCGGAGCCGGTGACATTCACGGTGAAGGTCACGGCTTGGCCCAAGTTGCTCGGATTCGGGCTGCCGCTGACCATAACCGTTGGCGTGGACCGACCGGAAATCTTGAACACGGAGCCTGCGCCGTTCGCCGCGCCGTTGAGTGTAGCGCCGTAAAAGCTGCCGTCGCCGGCTTGAATAACGCCCGCGTAAGGAAACTGGCCGTCAAACGTGCCGGCAAACGAATAGAGCGTGGTAAGCGATCCCGCCGGAGTAATCTTAAAAAGCGTTCCGAAACCAGTGCCGCTGCCCGACATACTGTCGGTTGTAGTGCCATAGAAGTTTCCGTCGCTGCCCTGAATGAGGACCGACGATGGGAACATACCGTCGGCGTTGCCCTGGAAGGCGTAGAGCGTCGTTCGTGTTCCATCGGCTGTCAGTTGGAACACCGTACCGACACCGAATGCTCCTCCCGCCATGGTTGTGCCGTAGAAACTGCCGTCGACGCCCTGGATCAGGTATCCGGGCAGTATTCCATCGTCGCCGCCGGTAAACACATAGAGAGTGGTGAAAGTACCGTCCGGCTTGAGTTGGAAGGCAGTCCCCTGGCCAAAGTCGCCGCCGGAAGTTGTCGTGCCGTAAAGGTTGCCGTCGGCACCTTGAATGACGGCGGTCGGTGAGCCGCCATCGGATCCTCCGATGAAGGTATAGAGCGTGGTCAGCGAGCCGGCGGGAGTCATTTTGAAGACAGTGCCGAACCTACTGAAGCCGTCGCCGGGAGTTGTTCCGTAGAAGTTGCCGTCGACGCCCTGAACGAGGCGTGTCTGTGGGTTGGCGCCGGCGGCGCCTCCCTGGAACGCATAGAGCGTGGTGAGCGAACCCCCGGGAGTGATTCGAAATACGGTACCGTTTCCGAAGTCTCCACCGGTTATCGCAACCCCATACATATTGCCGTCGCTGCCCTGAACCAAGTGCCAGGGAATTGACCCGTCGGAGCCGCCGGTAAACGAGTAGAGTGTTGTAAACGTCCCATCCGTCGAAACCCGAAAGACCGATCCCAGACCCGAATCGCCTCCCAACAATGTTGCCCCATACAGCGCCCCGTCGGCGCCCTGGGTCAGGCCGCCGTAGACGGAACTGGTGCCGTCGCCGGACGGACTGAAGTCGTAGAGATTGGAAAACGACAGTCCGAAAGCGCGGCAGGGTTGCAATAGTAGTGTTACGGCCAGTAAACCGATCAGTATGAGCGATTTCACCGCATGGAGACTCACGAGAGTGATGCGTATATTTAAAGTTTGTTGCTTGGTATTCACGTTGGTTCTCCTTCGTCTTCTCTTGAAAAGTCAAGAAATTATTCCGGCAACAATCTCGTGAGAACAGCTATCGAACAACATCGCGATACTGGCTATCAAACCTCCCTCACCCCGGCCCCTCTCCAAGCAAAGTCACCGGTCGTCGCGTTTGAGCACCGCTGATGCGAACGCAGTTCTCGAAGTGCAACGCACCGCGGCGTCACGCCCCAACGCTAGTTGGCTACGATGAATCCGTGAGCGTCACTGCGTCCACAATAGAGTTGTACCATTCCGCTACACCTGGCGGTCCCGTAATCATGCCCGTTTGCACACTCGCATTTGCGCCGGTTTTCGCGTGGAAGAGCCCCGCGGTCGGCCCAGTCAATGCAAAAAGCGCCTCCTGGCGGGAGACGCTCTCAACGAAAGCCATCTGTTGGGACTTTACGGCGTGGCGCTTGCCTGATTTCCTTCGGGAGAATTGCCTGCGGAGTTGAACGCGGCGACGCGGTAGAAGTAGGTGGTTCCGTGGGTGAGACCGGTGTTGACGTCGGTTGTCCCGACGATCCCCGACGCAATCGGCGTCGCCGATTGGCCGTAGGACGTTGTTCCGCGATAGATGCTATACGACGTCGCCCGCGCGCTGCCCGTCCACGACAGCGTCACCTTTCCGACGCCCGCGGTCGCCGTTAAGCCGGTCGGTGTGGCAGGCGGCGGAAGCGGCTTTGCGGCGGCCTGGTTACCCTCGGCGGAATTGCCCGCCGGGTTGAAGGCGGCGACGCGGTAGTAATAGGTGGTGCCGTTGGTCAGGCCGCTATTCGTGTATGTGGTCCCGACGATCCCCGCCGCAATCGGCGTCGCCGATTGTCCGTAGGACGTCGTTCCGCGATACACTCGATACGATGTCGCCCCCACGCTCGCCGTCCAAGACAGCGTCACCTTCCCGTTGCCGGGGATCGCGGTCAATGCGGTCGGTGGGGACGGCGCTGAGGTTGCCACAAACGATACCGATATCGTGTGGTTTGTGGTGACGTTGGACAGCGCATAGGTCGTACCGCCGGTCTGCACGACAAAGCCATCCAGCGTCCACTGCTTGACCGCGTAATGCGTGACCGGCGTCGCCGTTAACGCGATACTGCTATTCATCGCCACGGTTTGAGCCGTCGACGGACTGATCGACCCGCCAAAACCGGCTGACGGCGTGACTGTAAACGACTGTGCAAACGCTACCGAGACCGTGTGGTTCGCCGTCACATTTGAAAGCGTGTAGGATAATCCCCCGGATTGCACGGCAACGCCATCCAGCATCCACTGGTTGACGAAGTCGCCTGCGTTGGGCGTAGCCATCAGCCTCAGGCTACCACCGCTCGGTACTACTTGAGGCGTACTCACGTTCAGCGAGCCACCCACACCAGCCGATGGTACGACGATATAACCGTTTGGCGCGAATGCGAAAACTGTACCTTCGCCATAGGTACCGCCTTGACGCGTCGTTCCATAGAATATTCCGTTAGGATCTTGAATCAGGCCGGCATAAGGTTGCGATCCGTCCGGCGAATCTGCGAACGAATGCAAGCTAGTAAGGGTACCACCAGGCGTGATCTCAAATATCGTCCCGCTTCTCGAGGTGCCGCCTGACTGCGTCGTCCCGTAGAAGTTGCCGTCACTGCCTTGGACCAAACCGGTAGGCCAATACCCGCCCATTCCGGTATTAGTGAACGAATTCAATGTGGTCAAGATGCCGCTTGGCGTAATTTCGAAGACAGATCCGAATCCCGCAGTACCGCCGGAGAGTGTCGTCCCGTAAAAGTTGCCGCTGCTATCCTCGATCAATCCCGCAAACGGCGCGGCTCCGTCTAGGCCCAAGGCGAACGAATGCAGGGTTGCGAAGGCCCCATTTGGCGTGAGTTTGAAAATCGTGCCAGCGCCGAAGACACCGCCACCGTAGGTTGTTCCGTAGAAGTTGCCATCGCTGGCATGAACTAAACCAGCATAAGGACCTGCCCCATCGGAGCCGATATCAGTAAACGAATGAAGAGTTGTCAGCGTCCCGCCCGCAGTTATCTTGTATACTGATCCATAACCGGGATATCCGGAGGATAGTGTTGTACCACCTTGCTCGGTTGTTCCGTAGAAACTGCCGTCACTGCCTTCGACGACTCCGGACGTTGGATAGCTCCCATCCATACCAGTAAACACATGAAGGACTGTCAGAGTACCGCTAGGTGTAATTCTAAATACGGATCCGCCGGAAGCGTGATTAGTCGATGCTGCCGTGCCGTAGAAGTTCCCATCGCTACCCTGAAACACATTTGCCTGTGGGTCAAAGCCGTTTGGTCCATCGTAGGCGAACGATTGAAGGGTGGTTAGAATGCCACTTGGAGTGACCTTAAAGACTGTTCCTCCCCCCAACGCGCCGCCAAGCTCGGTTGTTCCGTAGAAGTTGCCATCACTAGCCCGGAACAGTCCGGCCGAAGGGATAAACCCCTCGGCTTGATTAAAACGATTGAAGCTGTACAAAACGACTTCCGAGGCAACGCCTGGAATGGGACATAGGGAAACCGCCGCCAATAACAGGGAAACTAATGATTTCGCTATCACGGAAATAATGCGCGTATGACTGGTCAAGTGTATGCCTCCGACAAAAGGGGACGGGCGACGAAGTCAAGAGAATGCCGAGGACATTATACTTTGCAACAGATACAATTCAATGGACAACTGCCTATACGTGCTCGAAATAAGGCTACCGACTCCGCGGGTTGGCGACGGCTTTCCAGGTTTTGTAGACCTGGGCGCGGGTGTCGTCGAGGGTGGAGTTGGTGGTGATGACGTGGTCGGCGAGGGCCTCTTTGGCGGCGAGGGTCATTTGGGCGGCGATGTGTTGCAGGGCTTCGGCATGGCCGATGCTTCGCTTTTGCAGGCGCTCCAGTTGCAGCTTCTCGTCGCAGGTGACCACGAGAATGCTGTCGACCAGCTCCTGGAGGCCGGCTTCGAAGAGCAAGGGGATCTCGACGGCAGCGGCCGGTGGAACCGATTGACGCCGCAGCGCGGCGACCTGGCGGGTCAACTCGGCGACGATGGGGGGATGCAAGATGCCTTCGAGACGCTCGCGCGCCTGGGAATCGGAAAAGACCAGCTTGCCGAGCGCCCGGCGGTCGATGGTGACCTTAGCGGCGTCGGGCATCACGCAATCGGCAAAGGCGCGGGCGACGACGTGGGTTAAGTTACTGCCGGGGGCGAGCAAGTCGCGGCCGATCTGGTCGGCGCTGACAACGGCCGCGCCAAGGTCGCCAAGCATCTGCGTGACGGTCGATTTTCCGGTGGCGACGCCGCCCGTTATTCCGAGGATTAGCATAAGGGTGTAAACAGCAAAGGCCCCCGGTGAAGCCGGGGGCCGTATCGACTAGCGCTTCGGTACCCCATGACTGAAGTCATGGGCTGCGATGGAGGCCGTCCTCCGGACGGGACCGGTATCGCTTCGCGATATGATCTTCTCATTGAACTGCCGGATTATTCGGCAGCTTCTTCGGGAGCGGCTTCCGATTCCGGCGCCACAGTGGCTTCCGGCGCGGCGGCCAGCTCCGGCTCAGGTGCGGCTTCGGCCTTCGCTTCCTCTTCGGCCCGGTCAAGGGTTCCAAAGTGGTCTCCCAGGACATCCGCCAGGCTGGTACCGAACGTCTCCTCGCGCTGGGTAGCGCGATAGTTCTTGTACTCCTTGTAGTCGTCCTCGGAATCTCCGGCAAAGCTGGACTCGCGACCTCGACCGCCTTCGCGTCGACGGCGCTGTTCGCGCGGCGCGCCTTCGGGACGGCCGCCTTCACGCTCGCCGCCACCACCACCTCGTCCGCCACCGCCTCCGCCACGTCCACCGGGAATTTCCGGTTCCGGAACATAAGGCTCGCGCGGCGTGATGGCTTCCAGATGACGCCGGATGGAAAGAGTCATCTTTCGCTCTTCCGGCCGGATCTCAATGACCTTGGCCTCAACCTCGTCACCGGGGTTGACGACGTCGCCAGGCTTGGCAACGCGGCGGTCCGAAAGTTCGCTGTTGGGAATGATCGCCTCAACACCGTCCTCAAGGCCGACAAACGCGCCGAACGGAACAAGGCGGGAAACCTGAGCCTTGATGGTGTCGCCGACTTTGTACTTGTCCGCAATCTCCGACCACGGATCGGGAAGGATTTGGCGCAGCCCAAGACTGATGCGTCCCTGATCGAGGCGCAGCTTGAGGACCATGACATCGAGTTCCTGGCCGTTGCGCACGACTTCGCTCGGATGCTTGATCCGCGACCACGACATTTCGGAAACGTGCAGCAGGCCGTCGATACCGCCAAGGTCGATAAACGCGCCGTAGTCGGTGACACGGCGGACGATCCCTTTGCGAACGTCGCCTTCCTTGAGCGAGCCCATGGTCTCGGCTTTGCGCGATTCGCGCTCCACCTGAGTCGCCTCGCGATGCGAGAGGACCACTTTGCGGCGGTCGCGGTCGACTTCGATAACCTTGAGCGGCACGCTCTGGCCGACGTACTTGTCCAGGTTCTGATGCTTGAAGTCGCCGGAGCCCACATGGGAGGCGGGGACGAACCCGCGGATGCCGAGGTCGACCACCAGGCCACCCTTGACCCGCTCGGTCACCATGGCGTGCAGGATCGTGCCCTCGGTCAGGGCGTCCATCACCTTGTCCCAGGCCTTCTCAAAGTCGGCGCGCTTCTTGGAGAGCAGCAAGTTGCCGTCCTCGCTGTCGCGTCCGATGACAACAACCTTGATGGATTCGCCAACCTTGACGATGTCCTCAATGTTGTCGTATGGCTCCTTGGAAAGCTCGTTAGGGCGGACAATGCCCTCGGACTTGCTGCCGACATCCACAAGAACACCGTCCTTGTCGATATGGACAACAGTTCCAATGACCACGTCGCCTTCGGAGAGCTCCTTGAACATGCTCTCGAAGTCGGACTGGCTGACCCCGGGAGCGTCATCGGCGACGGCTTGCGGAGGGCTTACGGGGGCAGTCGGGGCGGGCGTGTGCTCCACAGCGACGGCTGGTTGCGCTGTTCCATTGGTTTCCGGCGCGGGCGCCGACGCCGCCACCAGTGCCTCCGGATTGGCTTCAACAACCGACGGGGCGGATAGCTCGTCCGTCAATACTTCTTCAGATACGGCCGACATAGTTTCGTAGTGCTCCTCAGCAGTGGGACCTGTGGCCCCAGAATTCGTTAGTGCTCTGGTTATTACATGTTCTCGGCATGCATGCCCGTCCAGAGCTATCGGCATGGCACCCGAATGTTGATACGCCCACCGCGAAGGTGGTCAGTTCTGACAGGTCGGGCAATAAACGGTACCGCGTCCACCGATCCGCGTGCGTTCCAACGTCGTGCCGCATCGCGTGCAGGGCTTGCCGCCGCGATCGTAGACAAGCGGTTTATACCGTCCCGGTTGCCCTTCCGTATCGATAAAGTTATCGCTCACCGTACCGCCGTCGCCGATTGCGTCGGCAAGAACGGAACGGACTTCGTCGCGTAAGCGCTGTGTTTCACCCGGGTCCAGCGAACCTGCCGGACGCTGCGGGCGGATGCCGGAACGAAACAGCGATTCATCCGCGTATATATTACCAACACCTGCGACAACGGTCTGGTCGAGCAGGGCTGCCTTCACTGCAGTCTTGGATCGTCGGGAGAGAGATTTGCGCAAAGTCTCGCCTGTGAAGGAGTCCGAAAGTGGCTCGACACCCATCGCCTCGAGGCTCGGATGGGTCTGCAATTCGTGTGCGTCTACTAAACGTACCTCTCCCCAGGTCCAGAGATCGTAGAAGCGCATCTCATCGGGGTTGCCGTCCACGGCCAGTCCCAGTGCCAGATACTTACCGTCCAACGTTTCTCGCGGAACAACACGCATGTGTCCACGCATCTTTAGATGGAACAGTAGATAATACCCCGAGTCCAAATCAAAAATCAAGTATTTGCCGCGCCTGCGTACACCTATAATAGTATTATCGGTAACACTCCGCGCGAATTCGTCCGGGTCGGAAACGCGTCCTTTCACCATCTTCGGGACCAATACCCGCACCGCGACAATCTTGCGGCCAACCAGGTTGCGCTCCAGTCCACGCCTCACAGTCTCGACTTCCGGTAGTTCGGGCACTCTCTTAAGGATTCCTCCCAACGGGGTTATTTCGACTTCGTAATCCAACATTCCTTCCCTATATGTGGATTCGTGAAGGATATTTTATGTTGTCTGCATTTGCTAGAACACGATGACGCTTCTAAGGACATCGCCGGATTCCATCGCATGGAATGCCTCGTTCACCTGGTTGAGCTTGATCCTGGCGGTGACCATCTCGTCCAGTTTCAGTTTGCGCTGGAGATAGAGTTGGGCCAGCAGGGGGAAGTCGTTCGACGGAAGCGCGTCGCCGCAATGGCTTACTTTCAGGGTGGCTTTATTCCAGTAGATGCCCGTGTCGATGTTGCCGAAGTTAAGCGTGACCTGCTGTTCGTCCTCCGGCAAGCCGATATGGGTCGCGGTACCGGCGTACGCCAGGGACGCAATCGCTTGCTCGATCGTCTTAGGAATGCCGACGGCCTCGTAGGAAAAGTCCACGCCCACGTCATCGGCAATCTCGCGCACCTTGGCCACCGGATCGCCGGTGGTTGCGTTGACGGTGTGGGTCGCGCCAAATTCTCGGGCCCATCGTAGTTTTGTGTCGGAGATGTCGACCGCGATGATCCTCTTGGCATGTGCCAGCTTCGCGCCCTGGACAACTGAAATCCCGACGCCCCCGCACCCAAAGACGGCGACATTGGCGCCGGCAAAGATTGGCGCGGTATTGAGCGCGGCCCCCACCCCGGTAATGACGCCGCAGGCGAGTAGGCAGGCTTTGTCCAACGGCATCTCAGCGGGCATCTTGATGGCGGCTTTCGCATGGACCACCGTATGGGTGGAAAAGGTGCCGCACCGCAGCACTTGGGACAGCAAAACGCCGTCGCTCTTGCGGTGGATGCGCTGCTTGGGACGCAGGGCCATCCAACACCGACGCGGGTCGCCGCGCAGGCAAGCCGGGCAGTGTTCACAGGGAGCGCGATACGCAAGCACCACAGGATCGCCGGGTTTGAGGGTTGTGACGCCGTCGCCGACCGCCTCAATATATCCGGCGCCTTCATGGCCGAGCAATATCGGGAAGGCCATCCCCAGTCCACCCATATTCTTGACGTGCAGGTCCGTATGGCACACGCCCGACGCGGCCAGCCGCACCAGCACCTCGCCCGGACCGGGATCGTCGACAGTGATGTCGATCACTTCCACCGGCTTATCCCGCTCGTTCAACACCGCTGCCCGGCCATCGTACGGCATATCTGCTCTCCCTTAGCCCGATCATTCGTCAACAACTACCGCATCGACACGCCGATAAACGACGTGTCTGAAGCGGCCTTCGGCCAAACGTCCGTCCCGGACTACGGAAATATCGCTCGGCGATTCGGGCATGAAATCAACCGGTCCATTATATGCCTAAGTCATGCCCCTGTCAACCACCCGGCGGTGGGGCATAAACGACAACTACGATAACTTTCGCGGGCAGGGACGTCCACGCCACATCCAGAGAATACACCAGCCGCACTGGTTCAGGAACCATATGCGAAGTATTGTCGTCTAGATACCTGGGATATTGGCAGGCAGGCGATACGGAGGCGGGAGGATAGGGAAATGAGCGAGGCGTCGATGGTGTTCCCGGTGCTACCGGGCAAGCGAGAAGTGCTCAATGCGTTTGTGAAAGCGCTGACCAGTGAATGGCGCGCGCAATACGATCGGGCAAAGCATACAGTCCGCTCCGAGAGCTGGTTTTTTCAATCCACGGCTCAGGGCGATTTCGTAATCATGCACCTCTCCGCGATCGATCCCGACGCAGTATTCGCCGGCCTTGCCACGTCACAAGAGCCGTTTGAAACCTGGTTTCGCGAGCAGGTCAAAGACATCACCGGCGTCGACCTGTGTGTCCCACCCCCCAGCCTCCCCAATCGGATTTTCCACTGGGAGCGCATGCGGTCGTTGGCCGAGCGGTAACGATTACCCTACAAATCAAGAATGCCGGCTTCTTTTAAGGTG